>Ga0308165_1000271_pt1 | contig 117287 bp, 108 predicted proteins | sample PhyWR2_FD_201032 | JGI IMG/M metagenome (GOLD analysis project Ga0308165, IMG submission 201032) | Phyllosphere microbial communities from UC Gill Tract Community Farm, Albany, California, United States - DLSLW.R2 | ecosystem: Host-associated > Plants > Phyllosphere > Unclassified | place... | reverse complement strand
GACGCGGCACTCGGCCGGCATCCTCTTGGCGTATTCGTTAAATCCCGATTCGATCCAGCCCGGCATTTTGTGGCCGACGGCGGTAATGATGAGCTGCATGGCTCACACTACCGGGGTCAGGCCTTGGTTTTTGGACGTGCCGGACGCTTGGCGGCGGCCGCTTTCTTCGACGCCACGGCGCTTTTCGGCATGGCGACCTTGACGGTGGTGCCGACTGCTTTCTTGGCCGGAGCCTTGCGCTTGACGGCGGTGCCGGTGCCGGCTGCAGCCTTGTTCTTGGCCGCGCTGAGCGTGGTCGAAGCGCGTGGCGCACGCGTGGTCTTCGGCGCCGGCTTGGCGTCGGAGGCGACCGAAGCGGTGCGCGGCTTGCGTGCCGGCTTCTTCGGTGTTTCGTCGTCGTCGAGCGCCTGGCTGGCTTCGACCGCCACGGCTTGCTCGCGGGTGCGGCGGATCTTGGCCGGCTTTTCGTCTTCGGCGGCTTTCTTGGCGGCGGCGCTGGAGGCGACGCGCTTGGCTGCGCCCATCTTCACTTCCTTGTCGCCCCAGATTTCTTCCAGGCGGTAGTAGGCGCGGATGGCCGGCTGCATGATGTGGACGATCATGTCGCCCAGATCGACCAGCACCCATTCGCCGGTGTCTTCGCCTTCGACGCTGACGACATTGCCGCCCTTGGCCTTGACCTTGTCGCGCACCGAAGCGGCCAGCGCTTTGGTCTGGCGGTTCGAGGTGCCGGAGGCGATCGCCACGCGGTCGAACAGGCTGGTCAGGTGAGTGGTGTCATAGATCTTGATGTCCTGAGCTTTGACGTCTTCCAGCGCGTCGACGACGGCGGTTTGCAGTTTTTTGATATCCATTAGTTTTGATAGAGATGATGTTGTTCGATATAGTCTAGCACCCTCGCCGGGATCAGCGACTCCGGTCTTTCGCCGCGTTGCAGCAAGGAACGGATCTCGGTCGACGAAATATCGACGTCGAGACTGGATGCCAGATAGGCTTTGCCGTGCGAGGTGGTGCGTATTTCCTTTTCAGTGCCGGCACGGCGTGTAAATTCCTGCATGACAACATCGGGCACCTGCGCGGCGTCGATGCCGAAGCCCGGACGCGAAGCCGCGCACAGGTGGGCATGGTCGAACAGCTGTTGCCAGCCTTGCCAGGTGTCCAGATGCTGCAATTGGTCTGCGCCCATCAGGAAGACGATGGAGACCTCGGGACCGAGCTCGGCCCGCAAGGCCTGCAAGGTATCGATGGTGTAGGTTGCCGTCGCGCGGCGGATTTCCTGTTGGTCAATCACCACAGGCACGTGCTCATGGCTGAACGCCAGTTCGACCATTTCCACGCGTTGCGCCGGTGTCGCTTGCAATCCGTGCTTTTGCCACGGGTTGCCGGCCGGAATCACGCGCAATTCGTCCGGCTGCAGCAGCTCGACGAAATGATCGCCCAGCGCGACATGGCCGTTGTGCACAGGATCGAAGCTGCCTCCCAGAATGGCGATGCAGCGCTTGGCCGGGAGGGGCGACCCCGGCGCCCCCGGCTTGGCGGCCGCCACTAGATCCATTCCTTGTGCGGCAGGAAATCGCTGTACAGGCGCGCTTCCGGGCTACCGTCTAGCGGTTGCCAGTTGTAGCGCCACTTCACCACCGGCGGCATCGACATCAGGATCGACTCGGTGCGCCCGCCCGATTGCAGGCCGAACAGCGTGCCGCGGTCGAACACCAGGTTGAACTCGACATAGCGTCCGCGCCGATACGCCTGGAAATCGCGTTCGCGTTCGCCGTAAGGCATGTCCTTGCGCCGCTCCAGGATCGGCAGGTAAGCACCGATAAAACCGTCGCCGACGCTGCGCATCAGCGCAAAACTGTCGTCCAGCGGCAGCGCATTGAAATCATCGAAGAAAATCCCGCCCACGCCGCGCGCTTCCTTGCGGTGCTTCAGGTAAAAATACTCGTCGCACCATGTCTTGAAGCGCGGATGCAGCTCGTCGCCGAACGGCGCCAGCGCATCGCGGCAGCTGCGGTGGAAATGCACGGCGTCTTCTTCGAAGCCGTAATAAGGCGTCAGATCCATGCCGCCACCGAACCACCAGACCGGCTCCTGGCCGTCTGCCTTGGCGACGAAGAAGCGCACATTCATGTGCACCGTCGGCGCGTAAGGATTGCGCGGATGCAGCACCAGCGACACGCCCATGGCTTCCCATTCGCGGCCGGCGATTTCCGGACGGTTGGCGGCCGCCGACGGCGGCAGGTTCCTGCCCATCACGTGCGAGAAACCGACACCGCCGCGTTCGAATACATTGCCTTCCTCGATGATGCGCGAAGTCCCGCCGCCGCCTTCAGGGCGTTCCCAGGAATCGGTGAGGAAGGGTTTGCCGTCAATGCCTTCCAGCGCCGCGACGATGCGTTGCTGGAGGTCTTGCAGATAGGCTTTAATGGTTGATGCGGTGGCGGTTGCTGTCACGGGGGTGTCGTCGCTAGGAAGCGTGGGGGCAGCCGCAAAGGCGCTCTTTGGTGCACGCAGGAAAAATTACCCCCGCGATTGTACCCTGACAGGGCCGCCGGCGGATAGCCCGGGGCCTTTTGAAAGGCTCCCGGCCCGGCTTTTGGCGGATTTACGTCACGCTTGGCGGCACCGGGGTTGCCGGCTCGGGCTGCTGCGGATTGGCGACGCTGACCTGATACGTGGCCGGCGCAGGCCAGCCGGCTTCGGCGCAGGTTTGCGCGATGGCGCGGTTGGTGTCGTTGTAGACCTGGCCGAAGTTCGGCGTCGGCGCAAACAGGCGCACCGCCAGCAGGGTGCCGGTGGCGTTGAATTCCTGGATCACCACGGCCGGGGCCGGGTCGACCAGTACATTCTGGATTTGCGCCACTTTTGCGCTCAGGCGCGCAATGGCGTCGGCCGGATCCACGCCGTAGGCAATCTGGCAACGCAGGTCGATCCGGCGGGTCGGATGGACGTTGTAATTGGTGATGATGTCGGAAAACAATTTGTTGTTGCCGATGATCACGCGCAGATTGTTGTCTGTCAGCATGGTCGTAGTGACCAGGCCGATGTCGGTGACGGTGCCGGTCTGGGCCGCCGCCGTGATGTAGTCGCCGACCTTGAACGGGCGCAGCACCACCAGGAAGATGCCGGCCGCGAAGTTCGACAGCAGGCCCGACCAGGCCACGCCCAGCGCCACGCCGACCGCGCCGATCATGGCCGCGAACGAGGTGGTCGGCACGCCGCAGACTTCGAGGATGCCCATCACCAGCAGCACGCGCAACACCACGTGGATCGCCGAAATGGCGTAATTCACCAGCGTCGGCTCGAGCTGGCGCACGGTCAGCACGCGCCGCACGACCTTGGCGAAGGTGCCGATCAGCATGCCGCCGACGAACCAGATGACCAGCGCCGCCAGGACCTTGAGGCCGAACGGCACCAGATAGAGATTGATCAGGGTATCGAGGTTGAGCAGGTGTTGTTGCATGCAATTTCCTTGGTTAAATACGATGTAAACAGCTTCTTAGGCGATGGCAGGCCATTTTCGTTGCAGGTTGCCAGTCATTTTATGAAAAAGCCGCGCCCTTAAAGCAAAAGACCTCGCAAAACCGCAGGTTTGCGAGGTCTTTGCGATACCGGACGCCGTAATCAGCGCTTCAGCGCGCGCCAGCCGATGTCGCGGCGCAGTTGCGCGCCTTCGAAATGGATCAGGTCGACTGCGGCGTATGCCTGTTTCTGCGCGACCTTGACGCTGTCGCCCAGGCCGACCACGCACAGCACGCGGCCGCCGGCCGTGGTCAGCTTGTTGCCGGTCAATACGGTGCCCGCATGGAAGGTGACGCAATCATCGGTTTCCGCAGGAATGTCAGTGATCAGGTCGCCCTTGCGCGGCGCATCGGGATAACCGGCTGCAGCCATCACCACGCCCAGCGCGGTGCGGCGATCCCATTCCAGTTCGATGGTGTCGAGCGTGCCGGCCACGGCGTGTTCCATCACGGCCAGCAGGTCGGTCTTGAGGCGCGCCATGATCGGCTGCGTCTCGGGATCGCCCATGCGGCAATTGAATTCCAGCGTCTTCGGATTGCCCTTGTCGTCGATCATCAGGCCGGCGTACAGGAAGCCGGAGAACGGAATACCGTCCTTGGCCATGCCTTGCACGGTCGGCACGATGATTTCGCGCATCACGCGGGCGTGCAGCGCCGGCGTCACGATCGGGGCAGGGGAATAAGCGCCCATGCCGCCGGTGTTCGGACCCTGGTCGTTGTCTTGCAGGCGTTTGTGATCCTGGCTGGTCGCCAGCGGCAGGATGTTCTTGCCGTCCACCATGACGATGAAGCTGGCTTCCTCGCCGGCCAGGAACTCTTCGATCACGACGCGCGCGCCGGCGTCGCCGAGCTTGTTGTCGGATAGCATCATGTCGACCGCGCCGTGCGCTTCTTCCAGCGTCAGCGCAACCACCACGCCCTTGCCGGCAGCCAGGCCGTCGGCCTTGATGACGATCGGTGCGCCCTTTTGGTCGATGTAGTCGTGGGCCGCCTTGACGTCGGAGAAGGTCTGGTATTCGGCGGTCGGGATCGCGTGGCGCTTCATGAAGGACTTGGAGAAGTCCTTCGAGCTTTCCAGCTGCGCGGCTTCTTTCGTGGGGCCGAAGATCTTCAGGCCGCGGGCGCGGAACAGGTTGACGATGCCGGCGGCCAGTGGCACTTCCGGACCGACCACGGTCAGCGCGACATGTTCTTTTTCAACGAAATCGGCGAGTTCGTTCAGATCGGTGATCGCCACGTTTTCGAGGCGTTCGTCGAGCGCGGTGCCGCCATTGCCAGGGGCAACGTAGACGGTTTGGATGCGCGGCGACTGAGCAATTTTCCAGGCCAGAGCGTGTTCACGACCACCGGAGCCAACAACGAGAATTTTCATGATAGGGACTAGGTAAGAATGGTTGGCCGTCGGCTTAATTTTCAATAACGGCGTTGCTGTAGATCTCTTGCACGTCGTCGAGGTTTTCCAGAGCATCCAGCAGTTTTTGCATCTTGACGGCGTCGTCGCCGGTGAAGACGGTCTCGGTCGCAGGTTTCATGATGATTTCGGCCATTTCGGCCTTGAAGCCGGCCTTTTCCATCGCGGCCTTGACGGCGGCGAAGTCGTGCGGAGGCGTCAATACCTCGATGCCGCCTTCATCGTCGGTGAGGACGTCATCGGCGCCGGCCTCGAGCGCGGCTTCCATGACGGCGTCTTCGCTCACGCCCGGCGCGTACAGCAACTGGCCGCAGTGCTTGAACATGAACGACACCGAACCTTCGGTGCCCATGTTGCCGCCGTATTTGGAAAACGCGTGGCGCACGTCGGCCACGGTGCGGATGCGGTTGTCGGTCATGCAATCGACGATGATGGCCGCGCCGTTGATGCCGTAGCCTTCGTAGCGGACTTCCTCGTAGTTGACGCCGTCCAGGGTGCCGCTGCCGCGCTGGATGGCGCGGGTGACGTTGTCCTTGGGCATGTTGGCGTCGGCGGCCTTGTCGACGGCCAGGCGCAGGCGCGGGTTGGCGTCCACGTCGCCGCCGCCCATGCGGGCCGCCACGGTGATTTCCTTGATGAGGCGCGTCCAGATCTTGCCGCGCTTTTCGTCCTGACGGCCTTTACGATGCTGAATATTGGCCCATTTGCTGTGTCCAGCCATGATGAATCTTTCCTGCCTTGATGGAACGCGCTCCGTCCGGATGGGCACGAAGTTCAGCCGTTTTTGCGTGAACCTGGCGCGAATATCGCGGATTGACGAAGGGGGTTCTAGTTATAATCGACCGGGGATTTTACCATATCGCCCGATCTCAAAGCCCATCACCGGCCCTCCCTTTTATTGATTTTCTATCATGATCAAGCCACTTTTCATCGCCAAAAATCAGACGCAGGAACTGGCCCTGCTGCCCAGCCTGGTCAATCGCCACGGCTGCATCACCGGCGCCACCGGTACCGGCAAGACGGTGACCCTGCAAGTGGTGGCGCAGGCACTCTCGGACATCGGCGTGCCGGTGTTCATGGCTGACGTCAAGGGCGACTTGTCCGGCCTGTCCAAGGCCGGCGTGCTGTCGGCCAAGGGCAAGGAACGCCTGAGCTCGCTCGGCATGGATGAGCCGGCCTGGGAAGCCTTGCCGGTGACCTTCTGGGACGTCTTCGGCGAAAAAGGCCATCCGGTGCGCGCGACGATCTCCGACATGGGGCCGCTGATGATTGCGCGCATGCTCAACCTGAACGACACCCAGGAAGGCGTGCTGCAACTGGTTTTCAAGATCGCCGACGACAATGGCCTGTTGCTGCTCGACACCAAGGACCTGCGTGCCATGCTGCAGCACGTCGGCGACAACGCCGCCACCTTCAAGACTGAATACGGCAACATCTCCGCCGCCAGCATCGGCGCCATCCAGCGCGGCCTGATCGGCATCGAGGAGCAGGGCGGCGACAAGTTCTTCGGCGAGCCAATGCTCAACATCGAGGACTGGATGCAGACCGACGCCAAAGGCAAGGGCGTGATCAACATCCTCGCAGCCGACAAGCTGCTCAACGCGCCGCGGCTGTATTCGACCTTTCTGCTCTGGATGCTGTCCGAACTGTTCGAGCACCTGCCGGAAGTCGGCGACCTCGACAAGCCCAAGCTGGTGTTCTTCTTCGACGAGGCGCATTTGCTGTTCGATGAAGCGCCCAAGCCGCTGCTGCAAAAGATCGAGCAAGTGGTGCGCCTGATCCGTTCCAAGGGCGTCGGCGTGTTCTTCGTCACGCAAAATCCGCTCGATATTCCCGACACCGTGCTGGGCCAGCTCGGCAACCGCGTGCAGCACGCCCTGCGCGCCTACACGCCGCGCGACCAGAAGGCGGTGCAGGCCGCCGCCGAGACTTTCCGCGCCAATCCGCAACTCAATACCGCGACCGCCATCACCGAACTGGGCGTCGGCGAAGCGCTGGTGTCCTTTCTCGACGAGAAGGGCCGTCCCAACATCGTCGAGCGCGCCTACATCCTGATGCCTGGTTCGCAGATCGGCCCGATTACCGACGACGAGCGCAAGGCCTTCATCACCTCATCGGTGGTGGCCGGCGTCTACGAAAAGGCCGTTGACCGCGAGTCGGCATACGAAAAACTCAAGGGTCGCGCCGCACAGCAACCGGGCAATGCGCCGGCCGGCGCGCCTTCCACGATCCCTGCCGAGCCGGAGTCATCCGGCGGCGGAGGCGGCCTCGGCGACCTGCTCAAGGACGCCGCAGGCGGCTTCTTCGGCAACAGCGGCGGCAAGGGTAGCAGCAGCCGTCGCGAGTCGCCGGTTGAAGCGATGGTCAAATCCGCAGCGCGCAGCATCGGCTCGCAGGTCGGCCGCGAAATCATTCGCGGCGTGCTCGGGTCGTTGCTCAAGAAGCGCTGACCGATGGCGCTTCCGCAGGCGCAGTCCGCCGCCGGCACTTCTGAAGCAAGCGAAGTGCTCGGCCGTTTTCGCCCGCGCCTGACGCTGCAGACCTTCACGCGTGGCGACGGTGTGCTCGGCTTGCGTCCGGGCGGCCTGTTCGGTCCGCGCGGCGGCAACGTCACCGTGGCGCAGGTCGACTGGACCTACCAGGCCGGCGCCGGCCTGCATTGGGAAACCCCGGCGCCGGCCAGCCTGATGGACCAGAGCGCAGCCGCCACCCAACTCCTCTTCAATGCGCAAGGCAAGCAAGTCGTCATGCGGCGCAACCTGCACGCCGAAGCCGACGCGCTCGAAGCCGTCCAGGCCGCGGGTTTGCTGCCGCTGCCGGCGGACGCCTTGCAATGGCGCGCGGACGACATGGCGACGCCGCACACACAGTTGTGGTCGCTGCTGCTGGAAAACAATTTCGGCGATTTCTGGGCCGACCGCGTCCCGGAATTGCAGCAGCAAGGCTGGAGCATCGTCGTGCGTCCCGGCTTCGCCCACGAAAGCGTGCCGGTCGAGGCCTGGCGCGTCATCGTCAGTCCCGAATCGGGCGCCGTGCTCGGCAAGGAAGTCGCCAGCACGCTGCAACAAGGTCGCACCAAGATCATTGGCGATTTTGGCGAACCCGGCCGCGCCGCGTGGTGGCTGCTGACCATGGGCGTTGAAATCGAGGGCCAGTTCTTTGACCTCGCGCCGATGCTGGCCGACCTGCTGCGACGCGACGCGCGCTGGACCGATGTGCAGAAGATCGCCGCCATCGACGATATTTCCCTGATTTCATTGCGCGCGCCCGGCGGCAAACGCGTCGATGCCTTGGCGGCGCCGCTCAAGGTGATCGTGTCGGCGATGCTCGATCTGCTGACCGACGTGCGCCGCAAGGAAGGCGTGCTGCGCATTTCAGCGTGGGACGCCGGCCGCCTCGATGAGATGTGCCGCCGCCTCGGCGAGGACGGCGCCTCCTACGGCAACGCCTTCCACTTGCAAAGCGACGCCGGCCTGCGCGAACTGGCGCTGCGCCTGCGCGCCGCCGGTGAGCCGCCGCCGGTGGCCGCGCCGGCCGGTCTCGGCGTGACCTTGCGGCCGTATCAGCTGCACGGGGTCGCGTGGCTGCAATACCTGCGCGCACATCATCTGGCCGGCATCCTCGCCGACGACATGGGTCTGGGCAAGACCGCGCAGATGCTGGCGCACATCCTGATCGAAAAACAATCCGGCCGGCTCGATTGCCCGGCGCTGGTGGTGTTGCCGACCTCGCTGGTGTTCAACTGGCAGGCCGAAGCCAGGCGCATGGCGCCGGACCTGCGCGTACTGGCCTTGCAGGGGCCGCAGCGCGAGGACGACTTTGCGCGCATGGCCGGATTCGACATCGTGCTGACCACGTATCCGCTGGTGTGGCGCGACCTCGACGTGCTCGCCCGCCAGCAATTCCACCTGCTGATCCTCGATGAGGCGCAGACCGTCAAGAACGCCGCCGCCCGCAGCGCCAGCGCGGTGCGCCGCCTGCGTGCGCGCCATCGCGTCTGCATGACCGGCACGCCGCTGGAAAATCATCTCGGCGAGTTGTGGGCGCAATTCAATTTCCTGATGCCGGGTTTCCTCGGCGAGGCGGCCACCTTCGCGCGGCTGTGGCGCAAGCCGATTGAAGAAAACGGCGAAACCTTGCGTGCGCAATTGCTGGCGCAACGGGTGCGGCCGTTCATCCTGCGCCGCCGCAAGGAAAACGTCGCCGCCGAACTGCCGCCCAAAACCGTTGCGATAAAACTGCTGCAATTGCAGGGCCGCCAGCGCGATCTCTACGAAAGCGTGCGCGCGGCCGCCGACCAGCAGGTGCGGCGTGCGCTGGAGCGGCGTGGGTTCACCGGTTCGCACGTGACCATCATGGATGCGCTGCTCAAGCTGCGCCAGGTTTGCTGCGATCCGTTCCTGCTCAAGAGCGGCAAGACCCCCAAAACCATCGAGCGCGCCAAGATCGAGATGCTGCGCGACATGCTGCCGTCGCTGGCGGCGGAAGGCCGGCGCGTGCTGGTGTTTTCACAGTTCACCGAAATGCTGGAGCTGATCGAGACCGAACTCGATGCGCTGGAACTGCCCTGGCTGTCGCTGACGGGCAAGACGCCGTCGGCGGCGCGCGGTGAGGTGGTGGCGCAATTCCAGCGCAAGGAGGTGCCCATCATGCTGGTCAGCCTCAAGGCCGGCGGCATCGGCCTCAATCTGACCGCAGCCGACACCGTGATCCTGGTCGACCCGTGGTGGAATCCCGCCGTCGAAGAGCAAGCCATCGCCCGCGCCCATCGCATCGGCCAGGACCAGGCGGTGCTGGTCTACAAGCTCATTATCGAAGGCAGCATCGAAGAACGGATCCTCGAGCTGCAGGAGCGCAAGTCGGTGCTGGCCGAAGGCGTGCTCGGCAGCGACGGCGCAGTGACCCCCAAGTTCGGCCAGGCGGAACTCGATGCGCTGATTGCGCCCTTGCAGCTCGCGCGGCCGGCCTGAAGCCGCAGGGTGAGTGCCCCCGGACAGAAGAGGGCCGGAGCGTTTACAATCATGGGATGTCTTCCACCACGCTTTCTCCCTCCATTTCCCCGCGCCGCGCTTATCTTGCCGGCTTGCTGCTCGCCGTCGTCGGCGCCATTTTCTTTTCCGCCAAGGCCATCGTCGCCAAGCTGATGTACCGCTATCACGTCGACGCGGTGATGGTGATCAGCCTGCGCATGATGTTTTCGCTGCCGATGTTCGCGGTGCTGGCGTTCTGGCAGGCGCGCAATTCGCCGCCGCTGGCCACGCGCGACTATGCCAAAATCGTCTTCCTCGGCCTGATCGGCTATTACCTGTCGAGTTTCCTCGATTTTCTCGGCCTGCAATACATCTCGGCCGGACTGGAGCGGCTCATCCTGTTCCTGACGCCGTCCTTCGTGCTGCTGATTTCCTTCACGTTCTACAAGCGCAAGGTCGGCCTGATCGAGTGGGGCGCGCTGCTGGTGTCCTATCTCGGCACCGCGCTGGTGCTGCAGCATGACATCAACACCGGCGGCAACAACGTCGTGCTGGGCAGCGTGCTGGTGCTTGGCGCGGCGATCAGCTATGCGCTGTACCTGATCTTTTCCGGCGAGCTGGTGCGCCGGGTCGGCGCCATGCGCCTGGTCGCCTATGCGATGTGCGTGTCGTCGGTGGCTTGTATCCTCCAGTTCTTCATCCTGCGTCCGGCGTCGGCGCTGGTGCAGCCGGTTCAGGTGTATCAGCTGTCGCTGATCAATGCGGTGTTCTGCACCGTGCTGCCGGTGTGCCTGACGATGGTTGCGGTGTCGCGCATCGGCGCGCCGAGCGCGGCGCAGGCCGGGCTGGTCGGGCCGGTGTCGACGCTGTTCCTCGGCGCCATGCTGCTGGACGAACCGATCACGGCGATCCAGCTGACCGGCACCGCGCTGGTGCTGTCGGGCATTTATTTGCTGTCGCGCAAAAAGACTTGATTTATCAATTGCCAATGGTGAATGGCACCCCAAGGAGACCGAAATGACAAAAGCAATCAGGATGTTCAAGACCGGCGGACCCGAAGTCATGGAATATGTCGACGTCGAAGTCGGCGATCCGGGCCCCGGCGAAGTACGCATCCGCCACGCCGCGGTCGGTTTGAACTTCATCGACGTCTATTTCCGCACCGGCCTGTATCCGCAGCCGCTGCCAGGCGGCCTGGGCCAGGAAGGCGCCGGCACCATCGAAGCCGTGGGCGCCGGCGTCGCTGACTTCAAGGTCGGCGACCGCGTGGCTTATGCCGGTCGTCCCAACGGCGCTTACGCCGAAGCGCGCGTGATGCCCGCCGATATTCTGGTCAAGCTGCCCGATTCGATCAGCTTCGACACCGCCGCCGCGATGATGCTGCAAGGCATGACGGTGCAATACCTGCTGCGCCAGACTTACCCGCTCAAGGCCGGCGAGACCATCCTGCTGCATGCCGCCGCCGGCGGCATCGGCTTGATCGCTTGCCAATGGGCCAGGGCGCTGGGCGTGACCGTGATCGGCACCGTCAGCACCGATGAGAAAGCCGCGCTGGCGAAGGCCGCAGGCTGCACCCACGTGATCAATTACAAGACCGAGAATTTCGTCGAACACGTCAAGGAACTGACCAGCGGCAAAGGCGTGCCGGTAGTCTACGATTCGATCGGCAAGGACACGTTCATCGGCTCGCTCGACTGCCTCTCGCCGCGCGGCATGATGGTCAGCTTCGGCAACGCCTCCGGTCCGGTGTCGCCGTTCGGCGTGAGCGAACTGGCTTCGCGCGGTTCGCTGTTCCTGACGCGTCCCTCGCTGGGCAATTACGTCGCCACGCGCGAGGCGCTCAACGCCACCGCCGGCGACCTGTTCGCCATGGTCGAAGCCAAGAAGGTCAACATCGACATCAACCAGCGTTATGCGCTCAAAGACGTCGGTCAGGCGCACGCCGATCTGGAAGGCCGCAAGACCACCGGCTCCACTATTCTGATTCCTTGAGGACCGACCTTGGCTACCCCTGACCCCGGCAAGAATCCTGGCAAAAGCCCGATGAACCATCCCGATGAGCAGCCTTCCGGCACCGACGGTTCGCCCAAATTCGGGCGGCTGCTGATCGTGCTGATCCTGGCGGTGCTGCTGATCGTGGCGATCACCTTCGGCAGCGAAGCGCTGTATTCCTGATCCGGAAGATGACGGAAAAAATCCCGGTCCTGCTCACGCGGCAGACCGGGATTTTTATTGCCGACGCCAGTTGTTGCACAGGCTATTGCGCCGACGCGGCGGGTTTGTTGGTGGCAGCTGTCGGCGCTGCGGGTGCATGCTTGTCCAGCTTCAGCACCACATGGCGGGAGACGCCGCTGGGGCCGGGGAATTCCGAAAACGCGCTGTACACCATGTACGGCATGGCCATCGGCAGCGTCGCTTCACGGCCTTCGCTGTCGACCGTGACTTCATACAGCTTGCGGTCGTTGTCGGCGCGCGTGATGCTCAGGTACAGGCGGCGCTGGAATACCGGGAACGCGGTGGTCTGCATCGGCGGTCCCCAGAACGGATCGTAGAACGGTCCCGGCCCCCAGGGTCCGAACGGACGTCCGCGCCACCCCGGATAGCCCGGACCGTACCAGAACGGATCGTAGACCGGCTGGGTCACCACCACGGTGCCGGCCTGCATGCCATAGCTGAACGCCACCTTGAGCGCCGCCCTGGTCCCGGGTGTGTCGGTGAAGCCCAGGCGCTGCAGCTCGGCGCGCACCAGCTGCTCGTAATTGCGATATTCGAGACTGCTCTCCTGGTCCTTGGTCGGTGTGAAGACATAGGACTTGTCGGCCAGATCGGCGGGCCAGGCGTGGAAGGCGGTGACGTCGCTGGTGATGGTGCTAGCGCAGCCTGCGAGCAGGATGCTGCTTGCGGCGAAGAGGATGCCAGACAAGCGTTTCATGGTAGTTCTCCGGTGATGACGAGGCAGGGCGACGATTGGTGGAACTGTTTGGGCCCCTAATCTGTCCCTTTTCTGCCTATCCAATCGGTTGATTGGTAAAATCGTGTTTTGTTCCTAATGCATTCTATTGCACCTTTCCCGGGATCTCCTCCATGCGCACCGATACGCCTCCGACGATTTACCGTAAAGACTATGCCGCACCGACCTATTTTGTCGACACTGTCGAGATGGGTTTCGACCTCGAACCAGAGCTGACGCGCGTTGCGACGCGCATCGTGATGCAGCGCAATCCGGCGGCCGCCGGCCGCGACATCGAACTTTACGGCGAAGAACTCGAACTGGTGCAGCTGCGTCTGAATGGCAAAACCCTGACCGCGCGCGACTATCGCATCCAGGGCGGCATCCTGCGCATCGCCGGTGCACCCGCCAAGGTCACGCTGGAAATCGAAACCACTACGCAGCCGCAGCGCAATACCTCGCTCATGGGCCTGTACGTGTCCAACGGCAATTTTTTCACGCAGTGCGAAGCCGAAGGTTTCCGCAAGATCACCTACTTCCCCGATCGTCCCGACGTCATGGGCAAGTACACCGTGATGCTGCGCGCCGACAAGAAGCTATATCCGGTGCTGCTGTCCAACGGCAACCTGATCGAAGAGGGCGATTTGCCCGGCGGCCGGCACTACGCCAAGTGGGAAGATCCGTTCAAGAAACCGTCCTACCTGTTCGCGCTGGTGGCCGGGAATCTGGTCTGCCAGGAAGAAAAGTACAAGCTGCAATCCGGCCGCGAAGTGCTGCTGCAGGTGTGGGTGGAGGAAGGCAACCTCGACAAGACCCAGCACGCCATGGATTCGCTCAAGAACAGCATCCGTTGGGATGAAGAGCGTTTCGGCCTGGAGCTCGACCTGGACCGTTTCATGATCGTCGCGGTCGGCGACTTCAACATGGGCGCGATGGAGAACAAGGGTCTCAACATCTTCAACACCAAGTTCGTGCTGGCCAATCCGCGCATCGCCACCGATGTCGACTACGCCAACATCGAAGCCGTGGTCGGCCATGAATACTTCCACAACTGGACCGGCAACCGCGTCACCTGCCGCGACTGGTTCCAGCTGTCGCTGAAGGAAGGCCTGACCGTGTTCCGCGACCAGGAATTCTCGGCCGACATGATCGGCAGCGACAGCGGCCGTGCGGTCAAGCGCATCGACGACGTGCGCGTGCTGCGCCAGGCGCAGTTCCCGGAAGACGCCGGCCCGATGGCGCATCCGGTGCGTCCTGACTCCTTCGTCGAGATCAACAATTTCTACACCGTCACCGTCTACGAAAAAGGCGCCGAAGTCGTGCGCATGTACCAGACCCTGCTGGGCCGCGACGGCTTCCGCAAGGGCATGGATCTGTACTTCCAGCGACACGACGGCCAGGCCGTGACCTGCGACGATTTCCGCGCCGCCATGGCCGATGCCGGCAAGCGCGACCTCAAGCAGTTCGAGCGCTGGTACAGTCAGGCCGGCACGCCGCGCGTGGCCGCTTCGGTGCGCTACGACGCCAAGGCGAAGACGCTGGAACTGACGCTGGAACAATCCTGCCCGCCGACACCCGGGCAAAAGAAAAAGCTGCCGTTCCACATCCCCGTCGCCGTCGGCCTGCTCGACCGCAAGGGCCGCGACCTGGCGCTGACGCTGGCCGGCGAAAAGACCGCCAAGTCTGCAGCTACCACGCGCGTGCTGGAACTGACCCAGGCAAAACAAAGCTTCACCTTCACCAACGTTGCCGAGAAACCGGTGCCGTCGATCCTGCGCGGCTTCTCCGCACCGGTGGCGCTGGAGTATGACTACAGCGACGCCGAACTGGCCTTCCTGATGGCGCACGACAGCGATCCGTTCAACCGCTGGGAAGCCGGCCAGCGCCTCGCCACGCGCCGCCTGCTCAGCCTGACCATCGCGGTGCAGGCTGCGCGCCAGTCGGGGCACGTGGTCTCGGTCGATTCCGTGCTGAACAGCTTGCAGCACGACAGTGCCCTGACCGACGCCTTGCGCGCCACCCTCAACGACGCCTCGCTCGACCCGGCGTTCCGTGAACTGGTGCTGACGCTGCCGTCGGAAACCATGATCGCGGAGCAGATGGAAGTCATCGACCCGCAAGCCATCCATGCCGCGCGCCAGTTCCTGCGCCGCACGCTGGCCAAAGAGCTGAGCGCCGACCTGCTCAAGGCGTATCGCGACAATCACCACGGCGGCGCCTACAGCCCCGACGCAGCCTCCTCCGGCAAACGCGCGCTCAAGAACGTGGTCTTGTCCTACCTGGCCGAGCTCGACGACGAGCAGGCCCACACGCTGGCGCAACAGCAATGCGACAACGCCAACAACATGACCGATCGCCTGGCTGCGCTCGCCGCCCTGGCCAACAGCGGCGCCGTCGGCAAGCGCAAGGCTCTGGAGGATTTCTACAGCGAGTTCGAACAGGAAGCGCTGGTCATCGACAAGTGGTTCACGCTGCAGGCGACTGCACGCACCGCCGACGTCGAGACCGTACGAACGCTGGCCCGGCATCCCGCCTTCACGCTGAAGAATCCGAACCGTGCGCGCAGCCTGATTTTCAGCTTCTGCAACGGCAATCCTTCGGCCTTCCATGCACTCGACGGCAGCGGCTACGCCTTCTGGGCAGAGCAAGTCATCGCGCTCAATGGCAGCAACCCGCAAGTCGCCGCCCGCCTGGCGCGCAGCCTGGACCGCTGGCGCAAATATTCGCCGGCACTGCAGGAAAGAATGCGCAACGCCTTGCGCCAGGTCGCCGACACGCCCAAGCTGTCGCGCGACGTCGCCGAGGTGATCACCAAGTCGCTGGCCGATAAATAAACATAAATGGACGCGGCGCCGGCAGGACATCGACCGGCGCCGCAATGAATCTGCATTCATTTTTAGAGAGAGCAACATGACCAAACGCATCAGCCTTACCCAACACCTGATCGAGCAGCAGCGGCTGCACAACAAGATCCCGTCCGAACTGCGCCTGCTGATCGAAGTTGTCGGCCGCGCCTGCAAGAGCATCAGCCACGCCGTCGGCAAGGGCGCGCTCGGTGAAGTGCTGGGCAGCGCCGGCAGCGAAAACGTCCAGGGCGAAGTGCAGAAGAAGCTGGACGTCATCTCCAACGAGATCCTGCTCGAAGCCAACGAATGGGGCGGCCACCTGGCGGGCATGGCGTCGGAAGAAATGGAAACCATCCATCCGATTCCCAACCGTTATCCAAAAGGCGAATACCTGCTGATGTTCGATCCGCTGGACGGCTCCAGCAACATCGACGTCAACGTTTCCATCGGCACCATCTTCTCGGTGCTGAAAGCGCCGGACGGCATGACCACCCCGTCGGAAAAGGACTTCCTGCAACCGGGCACCAAGCAAGTCGCCGCCGGTTACGCCGTCTACGGCCCGCAAACCGTGCTGGTGCTGACCACCGGCGACGGTGTGCACTGCTTCACGCTGGACCGTGAAATGGGCGCCTGGGTGCTGACCCAGCGCGACATGCAGATTCCCGCCGATACCAAGGAATTCGCCATCAACGCTTCCAACGCCCGTCACTGGTATCCGCCGGTCAAGCGTTATGTCGACGAAGTGCTGGCCGGCTCCACCGGTCCGCGCGGCAAGGACTTCAACATGCGCTGGATCGCTTCGATGGTCGCCGATGTGCATCGCATCCTCAACCGCGGTGGCGTGTTCATGTACCCGGCCGACGCGCGTGAACCGGATAAGGCGGGCAAGCTGCGCCTGATGTACGAAGCCAACCCGATGGCCTTCATCGTCGAGCAGGCCGGCGGCGGCGCCACCAACGGCGACCAGCGCATCCTCGACATCCAGCCGGAGAAGCTGCATCAACGCGTCGCGGTGTTCCTCGGTTCGAAGAACGAAGTCGAGCGTGTCACCAGCTATCACAAGGAATAAGTTTTACGGGGAACAGGTTTTCCTGTTCGACGAAATGAAAAGGGACTTGCCTGGCAAGTCCCTTTTTCTTTGCCCACAAGTTCGGACGGCTTACGCGGCCTTCTTCAATGCCGCCAGCAAGGTCTTGTTGAACGCCGGAATATCATCCGGCTTGCGCGAGGTGATGAAGTTGTCATCCTGCACCACTTCGCGATCGACCCATTTGCCGCCGGCGTTCCTGAAGTCGTCCTGCAGACTCGGCCAGCTGGTCACGGTGCGATCCTTCGCCAGCCCGGCCGAGATCAGCAGCCAGCCGCCGTGGCAGATCGCCGCGATGGGTTTGTGCGCGGCGTCGGCTTGCTGCACGAACCTGCGCGCTTCCGGTACCAGCCGCATGGCGTCGCCGTTGACCACGCCGCCTGGCAGCAGCACGGCGGCATAGTCTTCCTGGCGTGCCTGCTCGAAGGTCTTGTCGACCTTGACCTGTTCGCCCTTGTCGACGTGCTTGAAACCCTGCAGCATGCCGTCCTTGGCGGAGATTACATCGACGTGCACGCCGGCGGCTTCGAGCGCCTTCTTCGGTTCCAGCAGCTCGGCTTGCTCAAAGCCATCGGTGGCGAGGATGGCGACGCATAGGGGGGAAGTGGATGAGGTTGAGGATGGATTGGCCATGATGATTTCTCCATGTGGAATGATCGTCCCGGCAGCGTGCATACCGCTGCCGGCAGAACGATCATCCTGCGCCCATATGACAACGCCGCCTATCAGCGTAGCGCTGAAGGCGGCGTCAGAATAGCGACGACGGAGCCGGCCGGATCAGCGGCGCTGCATCAGCCGCACGCTGTGGATGGCGGTGAACCCCACCGACATCCAGATCGGGATATACGTCCACAACTGTGCCGCGCTCAGCGTCTCATCGAGCAGGATGATCGCCACCACCACCAGCAATACCGGTTCGACGTAACCGAGGATGCCGAACAGGCCCATCGGCAGCAGCCGGCTGGCGCGCAGATAGCAGTCCAGCGCCACCGTGCTGAGCAGACCGAGGCCCGGCAGCAGCATCAGGTACATGTCCGGCCGTTGCCATACGCCCGCAAAATTCGGGCTGATCGCCAGCGTGTACAACGCCACCGGCGTAAGCAGGAAAATCTCCATGATAAAGATCACCATCGAATCCAGCTTGAGGCGCCGCCGCATCATGAAATAGGGCGGATAGCCCAGCGCCACCAGCAGCGTCGGCCACGAGAAGGCCTGCGTCATCCACAGCTCGTGCAGCACGCCGATGACTGCGCACACCACGGCGATGCGCTGCCATCCGTCGAGCCGCTCGTGGTAATAGAAGCGCCCGATCAGCACCATCGCCAGCGGCAGCAGGAAATAGCCGAGCGACACCTCCAGCGCACGGCCATTGACCGGCGCCCACAGGAACAGCCACAACTGCACGCCCAGCATCGCCGTCATTGCCACGAACAGCAGCGCCTGCAGCGGACTGCGCAGCAATGCAAGAACGGCATCGCGCAACTGCGCGCCGTGCTTGCGCCAGACGATCAGCAACAACGCCGGCGGCAGTGTCCACAAGATGCGCCAGGCAAAGATGTCGAGCCCATCCAGCGGCGTCAGCCAGCTGGTATAGGCGGAAAGAAGGGCGAACAGCAGCGACGCCGTCACCGACAAAGCGATGCCGCGCGCCGTTTCGGAATGATTCATGAGGGAAGAGTAGTAATCGAACAAGGCACCAACATGGTGCGATGGCGATTGTAACGTCGGCACACCAATGCTGCTTGGGCTTATGTAAAGAAAGCATGAAGTCTCGATGCCTGGCGAGACGCGGACGATGTACGGACGCATCTGGCAACAGCGGATTCTTGCTAAAATATCGTCTGCGCTGATGTAGCTCAGTTGGTAGAGCAACTGATTCGTAATCAGTAGGTCGGAGGTTCGATTCCTCTCATCAGCACCAGTTTACAAGGGGGGGCGGCTTATTCGGGCCCTAGGGGACATCCGGGTTATTTTCGGGCCTTTCTTGCACTGCCGATGACCGTTTCTGACCGCGTTGCTGAAAGTGCTCAAGCTGATCCCAGGAAAACTTGAACTGGGGGCGCCTTCGCCCTGACCGGCGCTCAATCGATCCGCTCCATTTTCATTTCAACGCCGCCATCTTCGAACATGAAGCCGGCATCCGGCGCAACGACAAACAGCGTGCCGACGTCGACGAATATTGCATCAGCGAGGATCAGAGTCCCCGACGTCGCAGAGGCATCGTCTCAGAACTTGGTCGCAATACCCAAGCCCCACTTACGCTCGGCGTCACCCGTGTCCGGCAGCAATCCATCCGAATAATCCAGGCTCAACCCCACGTTCTGGTTGAAGTTATAAGTCAGAGCGCCCTTCCAGTAGTGGATGCTGCGCGAGCCCTGCAGGGCCTTGAGACCGGTATAGGTGGTGGTGAAGTCGAATGGCAGCCTCGGATTGGTCGAGGCCAGCGTGAAGCCTGCCTGTGCACCCAGGCGGATGAAGTCCTGGTGCTGTTCGTAGACCGCCGCTTCGCCGCGATTGAGATACGTACCGTTGCGGCTCTGGCCGATCAGAATGGGCTTGAAGGCAAGGCCATTGTTCCAGCGGATGAAATCGTTGAGGATGCCGGGCCGCACCATCGTGTAGGTAAAGTTGACGGTGAGCAGGCGGCTGCCGTCGGAGCTGTTAACGAGATAGTCCGGTCGCGCCGTCAAGTCTTCGGTATTGGCCGACCCCGGATGGGCGAAGTGGAATGAAGAGAGTACACCGGCCTGGCCGGTGCGGGTGGTGTCCACGGTGATGGCGCCGCCGTTGTAATTGGTCACGCGGTTCTGCTTGAAGCCGACGTAAGGCACCGCCTCGTAGGTACTGCCGTTGCCGTTCATCGGACGCTTGTCGAAGGAGTAGCCGGCGAAGACCACGATGTCATTCGTGCGCGACTGCGCCACATCGTCATTTGCCAGCGTCAGGTGCGCACGCTCGACGGAAGCATACGCGGCCTGATTGCTGCGATCGATGGACAACTGATCTGGATTGCCGCGCACACGCACCGGATCCATCCAGCCCGGTTCAGGCTGTGCTGCTGTACTCGCCGTCGCAGGTCCTGCCGCGCCGGCAGCAGCTACGGTAGCCGGCGTCGCGTTCATGGTGGCAGCTTCTGCGGCATGCGGCAGGCTGAGGTGCGCATCGCTTCGTACACAGGCCAGGCTGCTCCGGTTGTCGGCATCGAAGAACGTAGCCGCAACAGCGCCGCCCGTCGGCTGGAATTGCGCGTCCTTGCCGTCGAGCAGTTGCCGCAGATCGTCGGCGATGTGATCGACGTTGCAACCGTCGCCTTTGCATGCGCCTCCTTCGGCTTTCTCGGCGGCGCGTTTCTTGAGCAGCCATGACGTCAACGTCCGATACGACGACAGCGGTGCAGGATGTTCTCCAACAGCCAGGTAAGCGGTGCTGACCGGATAGGCGGCAAGCAGACGGGCGGCCAGCGTTTCTTTGTCAACTTTCAGATCAGGGGCGCACAAGCCGGCGGCATCGGCTGCCTGAGCCAGCGACGCGGCGCCGGAAGTGGACAGCAGCATCAGCGCTACCAGCGACTGCATGCGTCTTCGGACTGAGAGATTTGTTGTCGTAGCAATAAATGGCATCCAAGGGTTCCGGGCAAAGCAGGTATGAATGCGCTGCACCGGAAAATGTTCAATGCCAATTGCAAATTTATGCTGGGGATGAATTTGCCGCCATCGGTTGCGGGACAAGATTCATTGGATGCAACCGTCTCAGCGCCGCTCCTGAATCATCTTCCATCCGTTTCCAGAGGGATCGCGAAAGCCGGCGTCAACTGTCCCGTAACGTTCAATGGGTTCTTGGGTGAACTCCACGCCCCGTTCTTTCATCTTTGCGCAGGTCTCGTGACAATCCCGCACGATCAGCACCAGCGGAGGCATTGCCCCTTTGGCCACCATCGCTTTCAAGGTCTGCTCGGTTGCGGCATCATGCATCGGCGGACCGGGAGTGAACAGTCCCAGTTGAAAAGCCGGTTGATCCGGATGTTGCACGGTCAGCCACCGATAGTTGCCGTTTTTTACATCGGTATGAACGCGAAAACCGAGCTTATCGACATAAAACGCGAGCGCCTCATCCTGATCTCGCACGTACACGCCTGCTACCTGAACACCATCACTCATGTCTTGCCTCCTTAGGTTGGGTCTCCTTTATACCGTCGGCCGAAAGACGCCGCTTCTCCAAAACTGAGGTTTTGAGATCAGGACGGTGAGCTGCGCTGACAATACATGCGGGAATGCTGCCGAGTCCCTGCATCGCCGCCCGGGCCTGCCTGCGTACCGTACCGGGTTTTTCACCGGTGATTTCCCGGAAAATTCGCCCGAACGTGCCAAGGCTCCGCCAACCGGTCTGAAAGGCGATTTCCGTAATCGGGAGCTCACTATCGCGTAGCAATGCCGCCGCCCGTTCAATGCGCCGGGTGAGCAAATAACGGTGCGGCGGCGTGCCAAATGCGTCTTTGAATGACCGCGCGAAATGCGCCTCGGAGACGTGGCTCACACTTGCCAGTCGCGTGACGGGCCAGTCTTCGTGGGATGCGGCATCCATGCAATCCTTTGCGCGAAGGAGCCGGCGCAACAATTCAGGACTCTGGATGATAGGGTCTTTGCTCATCTTGCTAGTAGAACCGCTCGGCAGGTTTTTGGTATCTCGTCCTCGCAGGTCTTTTCCTGGTTTTATCTATGCGTGAAATATCTGCTTGTGGACGGCGGACCAGCACTAAGAATTGACCAGCGCAACTATTTCGCCCCTGGTTTGAAGACTCAGCTTGGAGCCGGAAAAGTCATCAAAAATACGCTGATGAGCATTGAAGGAACTTGAACCTGTCCGAACGCGATAAGTGTTCGCCCATTCAAGCAAGTCGGCGAATGACTGTTCGCTGGCATTTCCACGTCGACCTCGGCACTGGATATTGTCCAGACATTCCTTCTCGCTCAAGCGCAGCCATATTAACGCCGTAGCGCTCGTCACGATTTCACGAACCAGCCATCCATAGATACCCTCAATGACCCATCTCTCTTGTGAAGCAGCTGCTTTAGCCAGTTCAACTGCCTGGCTTCGTTCTCTCGCTTGGTTATATCCGCTTCCCAGCCAATGAATCGAATCCAAATCTACGTAGGCGCCACCATATTTTTTCGCCAAGCGCTCTGCCAGCCAACTCTTTCCGGAGCCCGAGTTTCCGACGATTATCGTTCTTGAGATATCCATCTAACTTCCCAAAAATCACATTTTTCTCTTGGAAATATTTGCTGTTCCCATGTGAAGACCGCCTAGTCGGAACGTCCGTTTCTGGCCGAAAGCGGACCTCCATAAATGTGCCGCGAATAGAAGCAGCCCTCTAGCGATCGCTTTCTTATTGTTTGAACGCATGAATTTGCCTTAAAACTGAAGGCAAAGGAGGGGAATGGGCTCATTGGCGGATCGGATGCGTTACTGTCGCATGGAATGTCGCTCCCCCTTGGTTTTTTCCCAGGGGGCATCGAAATTGTCGCTGCGTATCCCAGTGGCGTTGTTCTACCCCATTGTTCCGTTTGCACGCCCGTCGAGATGCAAAGTTATGAGCGCATAGCGTATATTTATAGATTTAAATACTCAATGCGTATATGATTTGGCGATGAAAATGCCTCAACAAGTCTTTTTGCGCGACGCAATGCGCAATCTCAATATGACTCGGGAATCGTTTTCCCAGCGCGTTGGTTGCACCAAGCGTGCACTGGATACTTGGCTATTGCCCGACGAGTCGAGTGAGTTCAGGGCCATGCCTGAGATGGCAAGACGTTTTATTTCGGAGATTCTGGCGGCCGGGGATCTCCGCGCCAGGCGTGAAGAGTCTGGGACTTCAGCACTGCGAGGCAAGGAGGCGCCGCCACGGGGTTTCGGTCGTTTGAGCCATTTGCTGTCGGTGGCACAGTTCAGTCGCGAGTCCAGCGAGCGCTTATTTGCACTTGCCGACATCATGCAACCTATCGCCAGGCGACGCAAAGTCAGCCGTGTGCTGGAAGGTGCGGTACTGGCCAATTTGTTCTTCGAAGCCAGTACTCGTACCCGCCTCAGTTTTGCCTCGGCCTTCATGCGCCTGGGCGGCTCCGTCTGTGATACCACCGGATTTACCTATTCCTCGATGGCGAAGGGAGAGTCTATCGGTGACACCAGCCGTACTGTCAGCGGTTACGCGGATGTACTGGTGGTGCGGCATCCCGAACAGGGCTCGGTGGCGCAGTTCGCCCGCGCCACCCATGTGCCGGTAATTAATGGTGGTGACGGCGCTGGTGAGCATCCAACCCAGGCCTTGATTGACCTGTACACGATTCAGCGCGAGTTCTCACGCCTGGGCAAGCTGATCGACGGCAGCCATATCGTTATCACGGGAGACCTTAAATATGGGCGCACCGCCCATTCGTTGGTTCAGCTGCTGTCCCTATATCGACGTATGCATTTCACGCTGGTGTCGCCACCGTCTCTGGAAATGCCTGAAGAGATCACGCAGCTGATCGCCCTGCGTGGCCATGACGTGGAAGTATCGGATTCGCTGGAGCGTGCATTACAAGGCGCAGACGTGATCTACACCACCCGCATCCAGCGCGAACGCCTGACCGGCGAGACCATTGACAGTTTTCTGTCCATCTTTGAAATCAACAAGAAGGTGATCGATCAATACTGCAAGAACGACGTTATCGTGATGCATCCTCTGCCGCGCGACAGCCGGCCGGGCGCTTATGATCTCAATATCGACCTGGACGGAGATGCACGCTTGGCGATCTTCCGTCAGACCGACAATGGCGTGCCGATTCGCATGGCTATCTTTGCTACCATTCTTGGCGTTGACGGCCTGGTACAGGGCTCGTTGCGGGAGGCGAACTGGGCTGTCCCCGAGACATGGGGGCCAGACGACGTCTTGGATATCGATTCACTTGAAGTTGGGGCGGAATAAAAAAGAAGGGTATATTCAGCCAGCGCTGGCCATCTAGGCAATGGATACTCAAAGTCTGCTTCTGGCCGACAGGCGGCATCCCGCTCGCTTACAATTGAGGGCCATGCGAGGAGACTTGAGAGATGAAAAGCGGAAGTGCCAAAAGAAAAATTGTCCACAGAAAAACGCCAGAGTCAGCTTCCATGGCCGAGGATGTAAAGCGTGCCATGGGGATGACATCAGTTATCAATCGACTGACATTCAGCGATGCTGAGCAAGTCCGCTCGCTATTCGGCGAACTGATTGGCAAGGCGCTGGACGATACCGTCATGTTGGTGCCGCCGTTCTACACAAGCGGCGGTCGCGATATCGCTATCGGCAACAACGTATTCATTAACCAGAACTGCACGATGTACGACCTCGGAGGAATTGACATTGGGGACGAAGTAATGATCGGCCCCAATGTCAACATCATCACGAGTGGACATCCGCTTGAACCTTCGCTGCGCCGCTCAACTGTAACTGCAGCACCTATCAAGATCAGCAGGAACGTTTGGATTGGTGCCGGAGTGACCATCATAGGTGGCGTCACAATTGGGGAGAACTCTGCGGTAGGTGCCGGATCTGTCGTGACCAAAGATGTTCCTCCAAATACCTTCGTTGCCGGCAATCCTGCCAAGGTGATTCGATCAATCGCCGAATGAAGGAGCTATTCAAGTCTGCAACTGGCCGATAGCGGAATTACGCAAAGTTGCCGAGGCGTCTTCAGTCCATCTGGCGCAATCCAGAGCATATGTTGGCTCGATTCATACGATGCTGTCAGCAGTCCTGCATCTCGATCGCTTCCCAAATGACTGGGGGCAGACCGTCGATCCAATCGGAGAATGAGTCATCAACAATGAGTTGGCGCCCCGTCACTGGACGCTTCATTATCTCTGGGATGGGACGCACTAGTGGCTCGTCCTCGTATTCTCGGGTCCACTCCCTCCCTGGGATTGACGCGTTCCCAGAATGGCTTCTATCGTCGGCAGGATCGAACGCGATTTCGCTGGAGTATCCTCCGCCCAAGTAGCGACTTTCAATTTTAAGAATTAGATCGTAACGGGCACGCGCATGGCCGGGCACTTCCTCGCGGCTAGCATACTGCGCCATGAACCGCGGTCCGCAATACCAATAAATTGCTAGAGCGACGCCCCTGTCACAGTTCGGATGTGACACCATCCAGCTCAACAGTCCCTCGCATCGTCATAGTCCATGAAGAGCGCTGTATATAGCCAAATGTCTTGTGAGTTGCTCTCGAAAAAATCGAAGATAATTTTTTCAACCGGATGTTGCATACGAATTCTTCCTCCATTTTTCAGGCGACTAGGTGAGGCCAATTTTTTTGTTGATTGCGGAAATTGAGCCTGAATTCTCTACACAAAGGTTCGCTACTGGCCGGTTACAGACACAGTTTTTCAGTCGCTGAATCTTGTTACCAGAGAAGCACAAGCAGATTCTCCGAATTTTCGAGCCCATGCCTCGGCAGCTTTGATTTCCGGGTGAAGTCGAGCCAGAGCCTCTTTATCCCAATACTGGCAAGCTTCTCCCAACGGGAAATGGTCTGTCTCTGAGTCAATCGCGTGAAACGCCATGAAATCACTATCATCACTCCCATCGGGAACTGAATGCATTAGTGACGAGAGCGTCCTTGCTCCCAAGAGAAAATCCATCTCGTTAGCGAGCATAGCTCTCGCTGTTGACGATATTTTGAGACGAACAGAGTTCGCATGGTTCTCATCGAGTAGATATTCCGACATTACTTATTCATTTCCTTACCTTCGACTGCAGCTCTTGGCCGGTTACGGACACAGATAAATCAAAGTTCCATTTTTACGAAAAGCGACTCTATTTTCTTGATTTCTGTCGTGGTAACGGAAGGCCAGGTAAAAATCTCCAGGTCTTCCGGTCAGCCTGGAGATTTCCATCTCGAAAAGGTACTCTAACGCTATCGCCCATAAACCAAACTCGCAAATCCAGCCAGAAATCCCCTATAAGCGTCTCGCTTACTTCATCGGCTGGTACGCCCTCCGAGAATGGATATTCCATCCGCTCCAAAACTATTGAACCATCCATTTTGATACGGTATACCGAGATATATCCACGCCACAATGCTGTGCTATCTGTAAATTTTGATTTGTTTGCTGCCGAGACAAACGGATAACTCCAAGAGTTCTTGATGTTATCAATATCTCCAACGTTCACCCCATATAAATCCAAATCGGACAGCGAAACCATATCGGTATCAACAATTAAGACATCAGGACATTGACTTGTCATTTAACCTCTTTCAATTCAAAAAATACGTTCTTGAATGTCGACTCCTGGCCGATTGCGGACCTCGGCGCTTCGTTTGTGGCGCAACCCGATCAAGAACAGCTCCGTATTCGCTAGAACACTGCCCCGACAATCTGGGTAGCCCATCCGGCTTGACCGGCGACTTCCTCCCTTAACCCACATTACTGAACAGCTGGGCTGTCCAATCAGCGAATGCTCGCATCGCCGAAGAGAGAAAGCGGTGATGAGGGTAGACTAGAGATACCGGCACAGGTGCCGGTCGCATGCCGGCCAGTACCTCGACTAATTCTCCGTTCCGCAAATGGTCCGCCACCAAAATCTCAGCCACCTGTAACAGGCCAAGTCCGTCGAGGCCCAGCTTGATGTACAACCCAGTCTCGTTAACTGCAACCGTGCCGGGAACCGGAACATTGACGCTGTCTCCGGCCTCCATGAAATGCAACTCGCCTCCCCGCCGCGTCGTGCTGGAAAAGTAGTGAACCGCCCGGTGGCGTTGCAGATCCTTCAGATCCTCGGGAATACCCTTTTCGGCCAGGTAGGACGGTGACGCGCAGGTGACCCAGCGCAGCTCGCCCAAGCGGCGCGCGACCAACGTCGAGTCATGGAGGCTACCGGTACGGATCACGCAATCGACGCCGTCCTGAACCAAGTCCACCTGACGATCATTTATACCGATCATCAGGTAGATATCGGGGTAACGTTGTTGGAATTGCTTCAACTGAGAAAGGATGACGACATGTGCAATGCCGCCAGGCATATCCACTCTCAGTCGCCCTTGCGGCCGCTCAGCAGACCCGTGCAGGCTGGATTCCGTATCGTCAATCAGGTCAAGTATCTCGCGGCAGCGGTAAAAGTATTGCTCACCCTCTGGCGTCAAGCTGAGGTTTCTGGTGGAACGGTTGAGCAGGCGTGTCTGCAAATGTTTTTCCAGCCTCTTGATGGTGCCGGTGACTGATGACGCCGGTAAGCCCAGGGTCTCTGCCGCGCGGACAAAACTCCTGCTTTCCACTACGCGAAGAAATACCTGCATTGCTTGTACGCGATCCATGCATTGTCCTGGTAGAGATAGAGAAAACGGCACTATAACCCAAGATTGTTCGCGTTTTCTGCATGATGAAAACCTCCAGGGCTACTTTTTCTGCGTCATCAGAATAGCTACAGTGCAGACACTCCAACTTACAGGAACAATCAACCATGTCTGATCAAAACCGCCAACTGCTTGTACCGTTAACGGTACAAGCAGGTCCTAACGCCATGTCTCAAAACATTCTCGTGCTCGGTGCCGGTGAACTCGGCCGACCGGTGCTACGCAGTCTTGCGCACCGCGCGAAGGACATCGACGGTGTGAAGATCAGCGTCCTGCTGCGCGCAAGTGCCGTTGAGTCCAGTGCACCAGGCAAGCAACGAGATATCGCGGAGATTCGAGATCTTGGGATCGATATCGTCGTAGGCGATCTTGTGAAGAGCTCCAGTGATGAGCTCGCCGTAGTATTCGCACAATACGACACCGTACTTGGTTGCGCGGGTTATGCGGCGGGAATCGACACGCCAATGAAGTTGGCGCGCGCTGCCTTGCAGTCGCGCATCCCAAGATATTTTCCATGGCAGTTTGGAGTGGATTTTGACGTGATCGGGCGCGGCAGTCCGCAGGACATTTTCGATGCACAGTTGGACGTGCGAGAGCTTTTGCGCAGTCAGCATCAGACTGAGTGGGTGATTATTTCGACCGGCATGTTTATGAGCTACCTGTTTGAGCCCGAATTCGGCGTTGTTGATCTACAAAACGACGCAGTCCATGCACTGGGCAGCCTCGACACCGCGGTGACACTGACGACTCCCGATGATATCGGAGCGTTAACTGCCGAGGTCATATTCGAAAAACCTCGAATCCGGAACGAGATTGTCTATCTAGCCGGCGATACCGTGACTTACGGAGAGGTCGCCGACAAACTGGAAGCATCCCTCGGCCGCCCCTTTACCCGTTCGGAATGGAGCGAGGAGTATTTGCTGGGCGAACTGGCCCGCGATCCGCAAAATATGATGCGCAAATACCGTGCAGCCTTTGCTCAAGGACGGGGTGTCGCTTGGGATAAGAGTGGCACGTTCAATAGTCAACGCGCCCTCGCGGTTACCGACGTGGCGTCGTGGATCAACGAAAACCTGATTTCTGGCCGCAGCAAGTAATCGTCATCCGGAGGGCTAGACTCCTGGCCCTTCCCTTTCCGTAGAGTTTTCCCAATCTCAGCAACTGGCCGTTTTGAGCCGGTCGCGACTGACTGATTTCATATCAGAGCTGCCGATGCGAAAGACATCCAAGATGCCATGCGGCCAGGAAACATCTAAGTGGCGTGCACTCGTTATTCAGTTTTGAACCATCGACTAGCCGCGTCCGCAGTGTCTTGGGGTACTGTGTTGAAAGCAATAGATGCCTTGGGAGCCGATTTATGGACGCTGTTCAAGAGTCTTTCAAATAGCAACAGGCTCTTAGGGGGAATGCGGATTCCGCCACCGATTACAACGCAGTCATAGGTCGCGCTGGCGAGTTGACGCTCAAGCGCCACAGTGGCGGATTCATCCGGTCGCACCAAACAGAGGTCGGCATGCCACCCACGATCCGCCATCTGCTGCATGCCAACGGCAATGCCGGCATGAATCTTCTCTGCATTGGAACCAGGCGGTAAGGCTGGGTCGGAGAAGTCAACAGTTTCTGGCTGCTGGCCGACGAACAATACTTTTTTGACGTCATTCAATTGACTCATCGCATTTTCCTAGTTGAATTACACGGGGTTGGAAGTCTCTTTACAGCCGTTGCTTGACTGTCGCAATCAACAATAGCAACGCAGAAAAAATATCCGTCATGAATGAACGGCCGCTATATGGCAATCAATCATCCGAACGCTCCTGGCCGACACGAGCCCGTCACCGGTCGGCAGGAACTGTAAACGCGGCTTGGATGCCGCCGTCAATCGGGAACGACGACGCTGTGACAAAACCGGCGTCGTCGCTTGCGAGGTAGGCGACCGTGCCTGCCAACTCGTCAAGCGACCCGAATCGGCCGAATGGCATATGCTGAAATCTCCGGTCTCGCTCATTGGGGTCGATCTTAGCGAAGGCCGCTTCCAGTTGTGGCGTCGCTATAGGTCCGAGCGCGAGGGCATTGACACGGATGCCCTGCCGCGCAAGGTGGGTGCCCAAATCTCGGCTGAGCTGCGTTACTGCGGCCTTTGCCGCGTTGTAAGCCATCTGTGCACTCGCGGCCCCCATGCCGGCCAGAAACGAGCTTGAATTGATGACTGACCCGTTGGGACGCTCGGCCTTCAGCATGTATCCGATGCCGTGTTTACAGCACAACCAGGTCGTTCGAAAGTTGTCGGCGAAGATGCGATCAAGAGTGTCTATGCTCGTCGTGAGCGCCGACTTGTCGTCGGCTGCCACCAGGCCGGAATTGTTATAGAGCACGTCGATCCGGCCGGTCTGCCGATAAATCTGCGCAAAAACCTCGGCGACCTCTGATTCGACCGCGAGGTCAGCCTCGATATTGATCGAACCCACTGTGTGTTTTTCTCGATCGATCCCGACGACGATCCCGCCCTCGCGCGCCAGTCTTCGACAGACGGCTTCGCCGATCACACCAGCCGCACCTGCTATGACGCAGACCTTTCCGTCAAGCCGCTTCGAGATATCCGTCATACGTTAGGCACTCCTTCAGATTGTCGCCATCAGCTGCCAAAACTGGTGCACCGTCTGGCGCGTAGATGCTCATGGACGTCGCAGCATGGCCGCTTGTGGATGTTAGTCACAGGATGCCATCCCTCGGAACCGTTAGTCTGCCGAACGCTGTTGGGCTGAACGTCGTAGAAACTCATCAGAAGACAAAGGCAGATATTGTTCACACCAATCCTTGAGTTCCCCGGCGGTGGTGACCGAAATTGAACCTGCACCGGGCACAAACAGGCTCAGAGAATGCTTCTCTAGGCAATGCCAGAGCCTCGCTATGCAAGCGCTTGCCGCGCCAATTGACGCCGCCGCTCCGTAAGCTTCAGCATCATCCAGTACCTTGAAGCCACTGGCGGTAACCACACCGCTTTCAAACTCGAGAATATGGGATTGAATTGTGTCGCTCATAAAATTGGAATAGTGACCAACTCAGCATTTATCTGTTGTCCGCTGTTGGCCGATAGCTGGCCGTTGGGTGGTTTTCGAGAACTTCAGAATGCAGCAGCTATGAAGTTCTCCAGTTCATTCTCTTCCAGTAATTCAATGGAGAAATTTCCAAATTGTTTGGGAAGCCAGATAATCCGAGCACCACTTGGTGACAAGAGGTTATCTTTTTTCAGTGGCTTACCATTTTCATCTTCTGGCTGTACACCTTTACTTATTAGCTCGTCGTAGGCGGTTTCAATGTCTGGCGTGGAATAACAGTGCCGATAGATAGTTCCTTCTCCTTGGGTTTCGAGAAGGTCTTTTAATCCGCCACAAATAGGTTGTACGAGCATGAATCGTTCCACGCCAAACATGACGACTGCATACTGGACATGCAGTCCTCCACGCTCCCAGACAAAAGTCTTTGAAACTTTGGCATTAAACAAATTTGCGTAGTAGTCACCGGACGCTTTCAAGTCTCGGACCAAGACGTCTACATGGCTGAACTTCAACTCCACTACATACACTCCAAAGTGAAATGACAGATAAATGTAACTTATGCCCTAGTCAATGTACGGCAGCTCCTGGCCGATTGCGGACCCCCACATGAACATTGAAACCTAATGCAGCAAGGATTCATAGCGCCCAGGAGTCGCTCCGAAGGTACGGCGAAACAAGGCGATGAAGGCGCTTACGTTGCCGTAACCCAGATCGAGGGCGATTGTCGTTACGGATTTCCCGGCAGCGAGCATCTCCAGCGATTTTAACAAGCGCACGCGCTGGCGCCATTCGGTAAAGCTGAAGCCGGTCTCTGCCACGAAGCGCCGCGTCAGGGTACGCGGGGCAATGCCTGCCCACATCGCCCATTCCTCCATTCGGCGTTCATCGTCAGGCCTGTCTGACAGCGCGCTAGCGATTTTCAGCAGGCGGGCGTCTTGCGGCATCGGCAGGCCAAGAAATTCCTCGGGCAGGGTGCGGATTTCATCAAGAATTACGCCAGCCAATCTGGACTGCGCCTCGTTCAGAGTATCTCCTTCCCAGGAGGCGGCCCGAGCAACCGCCTCGCGGAGAAGGCCGGAGGTCGTCATCATGCGCGGTCTGTCAGGCAAATCGGTGCAAGACGCAGCGGAAACATAGACGCTCCAACCTTCAAAAGGCCCGTGTGAACGGAGTCCATGGATAACGCCCGGAGGTATCCACACGGCCTGTGTCGCCGGCACCACCCATCGGCTGGAGTTCGTGTCCACCGACAGCAATCCTCGGGTGGCGCCGAGCAACTGTCCGCGCGCGTGATAGTGCGGGGCAGTTATTCGTTGGGCTCCCGACTGTTCAGCGACCGCCACCAATAGAGGGGAGTCTGACGACGCGCGCGCCGGCGTGATGAGGGGGGAGGGAATTTGTGGCTCCAATTGAGTATTTTTAGGCCTCAATGAGGTACATGAGTCAATTTGTCGATCCTACAATGGGATCTCCATCACTTCAAAGGAATTTCCATGCGAGCCGAAGACCTATTGCCTGATGTTCAGAATCATCTTCAATTCTCCAATGGCGCCACCATCCGCAAAGGCACCGTGGGAGCTTTTCTTGCTAACGCCAAAGTCTGGAGCGACCCGGCAACCGGATCTGCGCAGCGCCTAGCCGCCGAACATGACATCGTCGAGGCTTTGCCGGCATTGAGAGCGCTGGGGTTGTTTGACGTTCTTTCGGTGCAGGATTCTGCCTTGCAGCGTTTAATCGAAGCGCGTTGAACCGGGGGCTTCTGAAGGTAGTCCGAGCATGCACTGAAAAGCTCTACCTTTTGCCAAGTCAGGGTGTGCTCGGAGGAACCGCCCGGCGTTTTTACGGATGACGTCGCCACATTTCTTTGGCGTGCAGGTGACAGGTGTTTGGCCACACCGACCCAGTTTCCGAATTTCACAAAGTTGTCCTGATTTTCAGCCACGCTCTCAGCCAAGCTCTCAGCCGAGCTCTCAGCCGAGCCCGAATTGTTTTCTCAGGCTGGCGTCCACGAGACCTGCGGGCATGAATCTGCGCAATATGCTCAATAAAGATGCCTGGCCTGCCGGCGTGACGCGCATGCGCCACTTGCCCAGCGCGGCATCAACGATTGTCGTAGCAACAGCATCGGGCTCGGGAGCTTCATCGGTAGCGCGAGCGACCGCAGCGGCAACAGCGCCGCGCTCACGGTCGTAGGCGGCAAGAGTGGACTTGGCTTGTGGTGAATTGCTATCCAGACTGGTTCTCGTGTATGCCGGCTCCACCAGCGTGACGCGAACGCCAAACTGCCGTACTTCATGATCCAGTGTTTCCGACAACCCCTCGATCGCGTGTTTCGACGCCGAATAGAGACCCATGTAGGGGGCGGGAAGGAAACCAAGCACTGAACTCACGTTCACGATTCTTCCCGAGCGCTGTTCCCGCATATGCGGCAATACCGCCTGTACGGTGCGCATGATGCCGAAGACATTGGTCTCGAACAGAGTCATCGCCTCGGCAATGTTCGTCTCTTCCACTGCGCCGACCATATTCACTCCGGCATTGTTGACGAGTACATCGATGCGTCCGGTGCGGCCGACGATCCCGGCAATGGCATGGCGCACCGAGTCGTTGTCGCGGACATCCATTTCGACCAGGGTAACGCCAGGCAACGGCGCCGCCGTGGACAGATTGCGGACGGTGCCGAATACCTCGTTTCCCCGTCGGGCGAATTGCTCGGCCGTCACGCGACCAATACCGGATGAGACGCCGGTTACCAATACAACTTTTGAGGCTGCCATTATTTTCCCTTTCACATTCATCTGAAACACCGAAACACCGTGGCGTTGTACGCAATCACGAGGATGCTTGAATCGTATGCTGCGCTATTGCTTCATCTGCACTACCACCTTGCCTTTGGCCCGCCCCTGTTCAAGATACGCAAGGCCATCCTTGGCTTGCTCAAACGCAAACACCTTGTCGATCACTGGCCGGATTCGTCCGGTCGCGAGCAAGTCGCCGATCTGGGCAAGCTGGCGGCCATCGGGGCGGAGAAACAGGAAGGAATAGCTGGCATCGAGCTTTTTTGCGCGGCGAATGATCTTGGCGCTCAGCAGGCCGAAGACGATTTTCATGAAGAAACTCATCCCGCGCGCACGGGCGAAGGCCGCGTCCGGAGGCCCAATCAGCGAAACTACCTTGCTGCCGGGTTGTAGAATCGCCAGCGACTTTTCCAGCGCATCGCCCCTGATTGTGCCCAACACGGCATCGTAACCCTGCAGCACTTGCTCAACTTGCCGCCTTTTGTAGTCCACCACCACGTCCGCACCGAGGCTGCGCACCAGGTCCACATTGACGCTGCTGGTCGTGGTTCCCACCGTCGCGCCCAAATGCTTGGCCAGTTGGATTGCGAAGGTGCCGATGCCGCCAGAACCTGCCGGGATGAACACTTTTTGTCCGGGCCTGAGTTGCATGCGCTCATGCAACGCCTGCCACGAGGTGAGGCCGACCATCGGGATCGAGGCCGCCTGTACGAAGTCCAGGTTGGCAGGCTTGAGCGCGGCTGCGTATTCAGGCACGGATGCGAATTCGGCGAGACTGCCGCCCGGAAGGTCAAAGATGCTCGCGAATACCGCGTCGCCCACCTTGAAGCGGGTCACACGGCTGCCCGTTTCCACTACGATGCCAGCCAGATCGCTACCCACTGTATGTGGCAGTTGCAACGGCATGATGGGCTTGAACATGCCCTTCGGAATCATGTAATCGATCGGATTCAGCCCGGCGGCGAGTACCTGGACGAGGATTTCGTCTGGATTGATTGCCGGCCGCGAAATGTCGGCGAACTCGACCTTGTCGAGTCCACCGTAGCTTTTCAGGACGAGTGCTTTCATCGTTTCTCTTTTTCTTTGTATGTGCGCAGGCGGGCTTCATAGCCACGCGCCGCGCGTGATTAGAGCGGTCCTTGCCGGCTCTGGGTCTTCGATATGACTGCAGATCAGGCGGGTAGCAGTCGCGGTGCGACCTTGCCGGTTTGCGTATCCGCAAAGAGCGCAGCGCGCGCCGACTCGAAACGCTCGATTGCACCTGCGTCAGCCACTGCGGGCAACGTGATGCTTTCGCCCTGGTCCAGCGCCGTCATGGCGGCATCAACCATCGCTTCTGTCGGCATCACGGTATCGGGATTCAGCGCGGAGAGTGGTACGCCGGATTGGTCCCAGACCTCGGTAGCTGTCGCTGCCGGGAGGACGACCTGGACCTTGACCGCTGAGTCGGCCAGCTCTTGCTGCAGACCGCGGCTGAAGCTCAGGACAAATGCTTTTGTGCCGCTGTACACCGCGCTGATGGGTAAAGAATGCAGTGCCAGCGCGGAGGAGATATTAATAATCAAGCCTTCGTTGCGCGCTTTCAGCCCGGGCAAAACTGCGTGCGTCAAGCGCGTCATCGCGGTGATGTTCAGCGCGATCTGCGACAGAGAATCTTGCAAGGCGCTGCCGCCGATGGGCGCGAGCCGCGCGATGCCGGCGTTGTTCACCAAGACACTTACTGCCGGATTCGTCGCCAGGACTTGCGCCACACTGGCTTGGCCGTCATCCGTGGCCAGATCGGCTACCAGCGTCTCGACGCTGACGCCGTGCGCCGCGGAAATCGTCGCCGCCAGGGACTGCAGCCTATCGGCGCGCCGGGCCACCAATACCAGGTCATAGCCGCGTCTGGCGAAGCGGTCGGCGTAGACTGCGCCGATTCCCGAGGAGGCGCCGGTGATCACGGCAATTTTGCGAGTAGATGTGGACATCGTAGATCCTTAAAAAGAGAAGTGGGACTGCTGACCCTGTAACCAGTGAACAGAGATTTAAATATGATGATCATCATATTTTAGATTAAAAAAATGACCGAAAACTCAATCGGCAGCGGGAGTAAATTGTTTCATCGTGGCTGCGCGCAGCGCCTCGGAGAGCGCCGGGTCATCGACTGCCCGCGCGATCACTGTGGTGCCGATCAAGGCTGATAGCAGAGCCATTGCCTGCTGGTGCGCCTGCGGCTGCCCCCAGTCCGGTAGCTGGCGGGCGATCAAATCGATCATCTCCTTGATATGGGCGGTCGCGGCGCGTCGTACTTCGGGAGACTGGCGCGGCATTTCCGAGCCCAGCGCCGACACCGGACAGCCGGTCTCAATGGCGCTGATATGCTCGGGCGACAAATACGCCTGCATTATTGCCTGGATCGCCTGCCCAGGCGGCGCAGCGGAGGTTACCCGAGCCGCCAACGCAGCTGATTCGGTGCCGGCGCGATTCCAGGCCTCGGCCAGCAAGGCGTCGCGCGACTTGAAGTGCGCGTAGAACCCGCCGTGCGTCAAACCGGCTTCCTTCATGATGTCAGCCAGGCCAGTGCCAGCATAGCCGCTCCGACGGATAGCGCGCGCGGCCACCTCCACGATGCGATCGTGTGAGATCTCCTTGCGCTTCCTGCTTGCAGTTTTGGCTGATTTCGAATACATGATGTCCATCATATATCAGTTCTGTTTTTCTTGCACATGCATCCGGCTGTTGTGTGTCGCATTCAGCACACTTCCTGCAACCGTCACTCTCGCTCGCCGTTCGCCAGGATCGCCCGAAGCTGTTCTTCAAATACTTCCGGTGGCTGGCCACCCGAGATCAGATAGCGATCATTCACGATGACAGCCGGTACGCTGTTGATGCCGCGCTGGGCCCACAGCGCTTCTTCTTCCTTCACTTCCCGGGCAAACCGATCCGATCCCAGTACTTCGCTTGCTTCGACGCCATCCAGGCCGGCTTGCGTGGCAAGTTCCGCTAGCACTTTCCTGTCTGCGATGTTTTTCCCATCGGTGAAATAAGCCTTGAGCAGCACCAGCTTGAGCTCTGCTTGCCTATTTTTTTCCTTCGCCCAGGCAAGCAGACGATGCGCGTCGAAGGTGTTGTAGACGCGGCTGTCGTCATCGCGGTTCATCGTGAAACCGACAGAAGCCGCCCTGGTCCGGATCTGTTCCCGGTTGGCGCGCGCCTGGTCGGCGCTGATGCCGTATTTTTCAGTGATGTGCTCCAGTTGCGCTTGCCCGGCGGCGGGCATGCCGGGGTTGAGCTCGAACGGATGGACGGCGAAGTCGACATGCGTCTCCGGGCCGAGGCGTTCGAGTGCGGTATTGAGACCCGCCAGCCCGATCGCGCACCAGGGGCATACAACGTCGGAGACGAAATCAATTTTCAGAGCATTATTCATGGAAATACCTCATGGCAATACCTCGTGGCATGCACCTCTCGTCAGGTGGCGTTGATGGATGAAGATATTGTAATCGGATGCGCGAATGTCATCCGGGAGGGCATCGCCGGGTGGGCGCTTCGGGCCATCGCAATCACCAAGTTACAAGCTGTTTCCAACTTTGCAATTGCGGTCACATATGCAGGACGATATCTCGCGCATAATTGGCACCCGATCGTCCGAAGACGGTCAATGTTGTCTTCTATTGTTGTGCATTACACAGACCGGAGTCCAGGCATCATGAGTCCTCAAGAAATGCAAGCGCTTCAAGATTTTCTCGATCAGTTGACGCAGGTGCGCGGCATCGCCAAGGATGCCCAAGCTGATGCGATGATCGCCACTGCCGTCGCCCGGCAGCCGGATGCGGCTTATTTGCTGGTGCAACGCGCGCTGTTGATGGAGCAGGCACTCGCAACGTCCAAGGCGCAAATTGCCTCGTTACAAAGCCAAGTGCAGGCCTTGCAATCAGGCGCAGCGCCGACGCGCGGCTTTCTCGACAGCAACGCCTGGGGCAATGCGCCGGCAGCCGCGGTGCGCCCCGATCCAACTCCTGCGTATGCGTCAGGCAATGCCCCGGCCCCTGCACCCGTTCAGCCAGCTCCGCAATACCAGGCCCAGCCGGCTCCGGCGCCATCCTCGGGATTCTTTGGCGGCAGCATGGGCAGCATGCTGGGTACCGTCGCTGCCACCGCCGCCGGCGTGGCGGGAGGCGCGTTCCTGTATCAGGGAATCGAGCATCTGATGAATGGCGGCAACGGCGCCGGGCTGGCGCATCAGAATGGATTGAGCGCGCCGGTGGAAAACGTCGAGAACACCGCCGTCAACAACTACTACGGCGACAACGCCGACAAGGGGCGTGCTCAGGACCGCGACGGCGGTGGCAATGAAGCTGCGTCCGGCAGTGATCTTGCAGATCTGAGCAACATTGATCTTGACGACAGCAGCGACAGCGGCAGCTACGACGACTCCATGGCGTAAGTGCGCGGCATGGCCGGCCGGCGATGTTGCCTGGAGATCAAAAAGATCCGACAAAGCCTGCGCATGCAGGCTTTATCATTGGAGCGTAGTGCATTGATTCCTCAGGTGTCCTTTGCCGGGCTGCGCCGGAGCACGACATGCGTCGCCTTTTCCGATCCGACGAATTCGATGCATTCATATCCCGCAGCGCGCAGATCCGTACCCTCGAACAGCCGCTCGCCCTGGCCCAGCAGGATCGGCGAGATCGCGATATGGAGTTCATCAATGAGGGCCTCTTGAAGGTACTGCCGGATCACCCCGGCTCCTCCGCCAATGCGTACGTCCATGCCGTTCGCGGCTTCACGCGCCAGGCTTAGCGCTTCGTGAATGCCACCCGTGACGAAGTGAAACGTCGTGCCGCCTTCCATCTCAATCGATGGTCGCGCATGGTGGGTCAATACGAAGACCGGGACGTGATACGGCGGGTTGTCTCCCCACCAGCCTTTCCAGTCCATATCCGGCCACGGACCCCGAACCGGTCCGAACATGTTCCTTCCCAGAATCCATGCGCCGACATTCTTGAATCCCCGTGCGGCAAAATCGTCGTCGACACCGGTCGTGCCATCTCCTGCACCGTGGATCTGCTGGAAGGTCCGTGTCGGGATGAGCCACTGGTGCAAGGCCTCTGCACCAACGCCGAGCGGATGATCGATATCCTGATTCGGCCCCGCTGCATATCCATCTATCGAGATCGTGAAGCTGTCAACTCTCACTCGTGTCATGTCGATTCTCTCCATTTGAATTGATATCTGATCGGAAGATCAAGAAGTGAAGCTCGGCGCCTCACAGACAGGCCGTTTTGTTCATCAATGCAATAACGGTAGCACAACGTGCTGCCGAAGCAAGGCCAGGCAAGTCACGTCGCCGGCCGGCAGAAATTGGTCAATGGCGGACGTTAGCGGCATCAGGTATTTTCCAGTTCCTCATGCCCACGCGCATAGCGCGTGGGCGGCAGTCCGACGTGGCGGCTGAAAGCGACGCTGAATGCGCTGGCGGAACTGTAGCCGACCAGTTCCGCGACTTCGGCGACGCCGTTTTTGCTAGTGCGCAGCAGATTCTTGGCCAGCGCCATGCGCCAGGCCAGCAAGTATTCCATTGGTGCGGCGCCGACCGCGTTGCTGAAGCGTTCAAAAAACGCGGAGCGCGACAAGGCCGCTTCTTTCGCCAGTTGCGCCACCGTCCAGGGCCGGGTCGGATTGTCGTGCATGCATCGTATCGCGACCGCCAGGCGTTCGTCGGACAGGCCGCGCAACAGGCCGGGCGGGGCATCCGTTCTTGCGGTCGAGCGCAAGGCTTCAATCAGCAAAACTTCCAGCAAGCGGCCCAGGACGACTTCACGCGCCGGTCGCGCGCCCAGCGATTCTTCCGCAACCAGTTGCACCAGGGTGGCCAAGCGGCGGTCGCCGCGGATGCGCACCAGCCGTGGCAGCAGCGACACCAGCAATGCCGCGTCCGGCGAACCGAAGGTGCAATGGCCCAGCAGCATGCGCACCTCCGCCGGCGCGTCGGCGAGGCCGAGCCGGAACTCGCCGTTGGGCAGCTTGTGCGGCATCGTCACCAGGTCATCCGGCGTGCTGGGCGCCAGGCTGGACGTCATGAATTCATGGATGGCCGGAATCAGCACGAAATCGCCCGCCTCAAGAAGCAGAGGATCGTGGCCATCGGCATCCAGGCGGCAGGCGCCTTCCAGGACCACGCAATAAAACGGCCGGCCCGCTTCCGAGCGCTGCACGCGCCAGCGTCCGGCGGCGCTGACGACTTTCGACAGCGAGGCCTGGGGCTGCAGCAACGCAACAATCTGGGTGAGTGGGTCGGTCATGGGTGGATGTGTTGATGGACGATTACGAATGAAAAGTGGACTTCTTATTGTAGCGAGTCCGGATGCGGCGCGCTAAAGTCCGTGTTCACCCATCTCTCAAGGATTCTCATGAAAACCGTATTGATCACAGGCTGTTCTTCCGGCTTCGGGCTGGAGACGGCCCAATATTTTCTCGACCGCGACTGGAACGTCATCGCCACCATGCGCACCCCGCGCGAAGATCTGCTGCCGCGTTCGGAGCGCCTGCGCATTCTCGCGCTCGACGTCACCGATGCGGACAGCATACGGCGCGCCGTCGAGGCCGCCGGGACGATCGATGTGCTGGTCAACAATGCCGGCATCGGTTTGTTGGGCGCGCTGGAAGGCCTGCCGATGGATAGCGTGCGGGAGATTTTCGACACCAACACTTTCGGCACCATGGCAATGATCCAGGCGGTGCTGCCGCAATTCCGCCGGCGCAAGGCGGGCGTGATCGTCAACGTCACATCGAGCGTGACGCTCAAGCCGCTGCCGCTGCTGTCGGTGTACACGGCGAGCAAGGCGGCGGTCAATGCCTTCACCGAATCGCTGACGCTGGAGCTGAAGCAATTCAATGTGCGCGTGAGCCTGGTGTTGCCGGGACGGGCGCCGTCCACCCGCTTCGGCGAGAACGCGCGGCCGCGCATGCAGGCCGGTATCCACGAAAGCTACACCGACCTGGCGCAACGCATCTTCGCCGAATGGGGAGAGCCTGCACCGGTGACCGGAGCCGGCGATGTGGCGGAAGCAGTGTGGCGCGCGGCCACCGATCCGGCTACACCGATGCGGCTGGCGGCCGGCGCCGATGCGGTGGCGTTGATGTGAGCCGCTCCCGTTGAATCGGGAAGATGGGGCAAATTCCCCTGTATTATTTCCGGCACTATTTTCGGCGGACAGAATCGAAAACAGGCGGGACGGTACCGGAGAGAAGCGCCCGCGAGAGCGATTCATCCCACATCTTCCCCAATTCAGGAGACCAGCATGACCAGCAAAAACACACTTTGTCTCTGGTACGACGGCGCTGCGCTCGAGGCTGCGCAGTTCTATGCCGCGACATTTCCCGACAGCGCCGTCGGCGCGGTGCATCGCGCACCCGGCGACTATCCTTCCGGCAAGGAAGGCGATGTCCTCACGGTCGAGTTCACGGTACTCGGCATTCCCTGCATCGGCCTCAACGGCGGCGCGGCGTTTCGGCACAGCGAGGCGTTCTCGTTTCAGGTCGCCACCGACGATCAGGAAGAAACCGACCGGCTGTGGAATGCGATCGTCGGCAACGGCGGCCAGGAAAGCGCCTGCGGCTGGTGCAAGGACAAGTGGGGTTTGTCGTGGCAGATCACGCCGCGGGTGCTCACGAATGCGGTCATGGGGTCCGACAAGGCTGCGGCCAAACGCGCGTTCGAAGCCATGATGGAAATGCGAAAAATCGACGTGGCCGCGATTGAAGCAGCGGTGCGCGGCTGATCCCCTTCGCTGCAGGGAGTTGACGGAGAGGCAACGTTTCATGGCGAGCGGTGTAACAACTGTAAGGGAATGTTTACAAGCGTCCGGGAACCGAAACTATTGGGAGAGAATGCGGCTCGAACAGACGTCCATATTCCATTGCTGCGAAAGCAGCGACCTTATATTTCAAACAGGGACCCTCATCATGAAAACAATCCAAAAAATCACAGTCATTTCCATCACGGTCTGCGCGCTGGCGGCGATGAGCGGTTGCAGCAACATGTCGCGACGCGACAAGAACACGGCGGTGGGCGCCGGTATCGGTGCGGTAGCCGGTGCGGTCCTGACCGGCGGCAGCGGCATTGGCACCGCAGGCGGCGCTGCAGTCGGCGGCGTCATCGGCCATCAGATCGGCAGGTAAGGCAATTTCTCTTCTGTGAAGAGCAAAAAAGAGGACCGCGCGGTCCTCTTTTTTTTGCCTCAATCCGGTTGCACCGGCGTCGCCGCAGTTTTCCCGACCACCGTCGTCCATGGCCGCACCTGCCATTGCGTCACCACGCCGTTGAGGACATAGGGATCCTTCCTGGCGAAATTCTCGGCAACTTCCGGGGAGTCGCCGGTGAACAACAACAGGGCTTCATCTTCCGGATCGGACAGCGCGCCACCGAGGATCAGTTCACCGCGCTCGCTGGCTTCCCAGGCATAACCGAGGTGGTCGCTGCGGAACGGTTGTTTGGCGGTCTTGCTGTCTTTGACGAAGCGATAAAACAAGGCGTAATGCATGGCAACCTCTTTTCGATGACGAAGATGAATAGTGCAAATTGTACGCCCACATCAAACTGACATCGAGCTGACATCGAGCCGGCATCGAGCCGGCATTCGGCCCACTTCCAGCATGCTCCAAAGCGTGCTTCAGCACCCCTTTCCGGGCTGTGTTCCTGGTTGCAGTTTCAATAGGCGTCGGGTAACATCATTCGTCCGTCATGCCGGAAGAATCAAAGAAATAACCGGCGGCGGCATCGCATTTGCACGACATCGCGTTGTTGGTCTGTGGCAATAAAAAATAAACGCCCGCAAGCCGCACAAAAGAATACGTAATCAGTACACGGTGCACATGAAGGGGGCCGTATTTCAGTCATTCTTACCGCCGGGGGAACGGTGATCCGCCGACGCTTCGCCAGCATCGTCTGTGCATGCAGCATGTTGTTCATCACATGCGCCACAGACACGGCCCAGGCAGCCGGTCCCGATTGCTCCCGCCCTTATACGCTTGCTCTGCACGACCACGGCCTGTTGTACTCCGCTGATACCGATACCGGCATCGACAAGGACTTCGCCGATGAGCTGATCCGCCGCAGCGGCTGCAAAGTCGGCGTCAGCCTGATGTCGCGCGCACGCATCTGGCAACTGATCGAATCGGGCGCGCTCGACTTCAGCCTGTCCGGCATCGCCAGCCCGGAGCGTCGCGGCTTCGCCTCTTTTGCCTGGTACTTCAGCAACAAGTATTACTTGCTGGTGCGCAAGGATGCCGGTATGCGTCAACTGGTCGAGTTCGAACGCAGCGGGACCTTCCGGCTCGGCGTGATCCGCAGTTTTCGCTACAGCGCCTCGGCCAATCGCCTGGTGGACAAGCTGACGGCCGCCAACCGCGTGACCCAGGCCGGCGGTCTCGATCCGCTGTACAAGGCGCTGATGGCCAATCGTATCCAGGGCATGATCATGGAGCCGTTCGACTATCCGGTGGTGGAAGAGAAGCACATTCGCGACGTTACTGCGATCATCGAATTCAACGACCCTTCGGTCCCGCACGGCTTGATCATGTCGAACAAGGCCTTGCCTCCCGGTGAGCGCGACAAGTGGCGTGCACTGGTTGACGAGATGCGCGCCGACGGCACCATCCGCCGCATTTTCGAAAAATATTTCCCGCCCGCGCTGGCGGCATCGATGGTCGATTTCAAGGCGGAGCCGTGAACTGGATACGGCAGATCCTGCTGCCCTTGACGATCCTGGTCGCCGGCCTGTGCGTGACCTGGCTGGCCTGGGACCACGAGCGCGATGCCTCGCAGAAAGAGCTGCGTGCGCAATTCGATTTTTCCCTGCGCGAGGCGGTCAGCCGCGTCGAGCAGCGCGTCTCCAGCTATGAACAGATGCTGCACGGCGTGCAAGGCCTGTTCACCGCTACCGGGAAATTCGATCGGGTAGCGCTGCACGACTATGTCGCGTCGTTGAACCTCGATGCCAATTTTTCCGGCATCCAGGCCATCGGTGCGGAAGAGTGGATTACCAGCGCCGACAAGACCGCGCACATTGCGCGCATGCACGAACTGGGTTTCACCGACTACGCCATCCGTCCCGCTGGCGAGCGTCCCGACTATGCGCCGATCGTGATGCGCGAACCCTACGTCGGCCGCAATCGCGTGGCCTTCGGCTTCGATCCCTGGGCCGAAACCAATCGCCGCCTGGCCATGGAAAAAGCGCGCGACTCAGGCATGGCGGCAATTTCCGGCAAGGTCAAGCTGGATCTCGACGCCGACGGCCAGGGTCAGCCGAGCTTTGTCATGTATTTGCCGATCTACGCGCGCGGCATGCCGCAATCGACCATCGCCGAGCGCCGCGCCAACCTGATCGGCTGGGTGCACGCCTCGTTCCGCATGAGCGACGTAGTCGCCAGCCTGTACGGCGAGCAGCCGATGGGTGTCGCGTTCGCGATCTATGATGGCGTCGAACCGTCGACCGAGGCCTTGCTCTATCAATCGGCAGTCGGCCTCGACAACAAGAAACCGACACTGATCAGCGCGACCGAGTACCTCGTGGTGGCCGGCCACAACTGGACGCTGTCCATGAACACGCTCGACGACTTCACCACCCGTTTCGGCCGCAACGCCGAAGTGCAGACCGCCCTGACTGGCGTCGGCCTGAGCATGTTGCTGGCATTGCTGGCCTGGCTGCTGATGTCGAGCCGGCGCCGCGCACTTCGCCTGGCCAACAAGATGACCAGCGAACTGCGCGCCAGCGAAGAACAGTTCCGCGCCATCGCCGACTGCACCGTCAACTGGGAAGTATGGTGGGGCCTGGACGGCAAGCCGCGCTGGATCAATCCGTCGGTGTTCCATTACACCGGCTATACGGTTGAAGAGTGCATGGCAATGCGGAACTTCAGGACGCAGTTCATTTATCCGGAAGACCTGCCGCGTGTGGCGCCCGAGCTCGACAAGGGCTTGCTCGGCGAACGCGGCGACGATCTGGAATTCCGCTGCATTCGCAAGGACGGTTCACTGTTCTGGCTGTCGGTATCGTGGCTGCCGATCACCGACGCCAATGGCGTCTTCACGGGTTTCCGCACCAGCGGTCGCGACATCACCGAACGCAAACAAGCCGAAGCCGAACTGCGCATCGCTGCGGTGGCTTTTGATTCACTCGAAGGCATGATGGTCACCGACGCCGACGGCAAGATCCTGCGCGTGAACCAGGCCTTCACCAAGATTACCGGTTACGACGTCGAGGACGTCATCGGCAAGACGCCGCGCCTGCTGCGCTCGGACCGTCACAGCCCGGCCTTCCATCGGGCCATCTGGGAAAGCGTGCGCCACTCCGGCGGCTGGCAGGGGGAAATATGGAACCGCCGCAAGAACGGCCAGGTTTATCCCGAATGGCTGACCATCTCGGCGGTGAAGAGCGACGACGGCGTCGTCACACATTACGTCGGCACCCATCACGACATCACCGAACGCAAGATCGCCGAAGAGCGCATCAAGGAGCTGGCCTTCTTCGACGCGCTCACGCGCCTGCCCAATCGCACGCTGCTGCTCGACCGCCTCAAGCAGGCGATCGCGGCCAGCACGCGCAACAAGACCAGCAGCGCCTTGCTGTTCATCGATCTCGATCATTTCAAGACGCTCAACGACACGCTCGGCCATGACAAGGGAGACCTGTTGCTCAAGCAGGTTGCACAGCGGCTGGCGGCGAGCGTGCGCGCCAACGACACGGTGGCGCGCGTGGGTGGGGATGAGTTCGTGGTGGTGCTGGAAAGCCTGCATCGCAATCCGCAGGAAGCCGCCAGCCAGACCAAGTCCATCGGCGAGAAGATCCTCAGCGTGCTCGACTCTCCCTATGAGCTGGGCGATGTCGAATACCGCACTACCGCCAGCGTCGGCGCCACAGTATTCCGCGGTCGCCAGGCCTCGATCGACGAACTGCTCAAGCAGGCCGACCTGGCGATGTACAAGTCCAAGGAAACCGGCCGCAACGCCATGAGCTTCTTCGATCCTGCGATGCAGACCGTGGTGCTGGAACGCGCCGCGCTCGAAGCCGGCCTGCGCAAGGCCATCGACGGCGGCCAGCTGGTGTTGCACTACCAGGCGCAGGTGGTCGACGGCGGCCGCGTGACCGGCGCCGAAGTGCTGGTGCGCTGGCAGCATCCGCAGCGCGGCACGGTGCCGCCGTCGGAATTCATTCCGCTGGCCGAAGAGACCGGGCTGATCCTTTCGCTCGGCAACTGGGTCATGGAAACCGCCTGCACGCAGCTGGCGCGCTGGGCCCAGCGTGCCGATACCTCGCACCTGAGCATCGCCGTCAACGTCAGCGCGCAGCAATTCCGCGAAGCCGATTTCGTCGCGACCGTGTGCGGCATCATCGAACGTACCGGCGCCAATCCGAAACGTCTCAAGCTCGAGTTGACCGAGAGCCTGCTGGTCGACAACGTCGAAGACATCATCCAGAAGATGTATGCGCTCAAGGCCAAGGGCGTCGAGTTCTCGCTCGATGACTTCGGCATCGGCTATTCGTCTTTGTCCTATCTCAAACGCTTGCCGCTGAATCAGCTTAAAATCGACCAGTCGTTTGTGCGCGATGTCCTGATCGACCCCAACGATGCCTCCATCGCCAAGACCATCGTCGCACTCGCGCAAAGTCTCGGCCTGGGTGTCATCGCCGAGGGTGTCGAGACCGACGCGCAGCGCGATTTCCTGGCCGATGCAGGATGCCACGCCTACCAGGGCTACTTCTTCTGCCGGCCGCTGCCGCTGGACGGGTTCGAGCAATTCGTCCAGGCCTTCGATCCGATTCTCGATATGGAGTAACCACATGTCCGCTGCTTCCAAGATTGCCGATTTCCCCATCAACGCCAAGTGGGCGGCGCAGCATCCCGAACGCATCCAGTTGTATTCGCTACCGACGCCCAACGGCGTCAAGGTCTCGATCATGCTGGAAGAAACCGGCCTGGCCTACGAGCCGCACCTGGTCAGCTTCGACAGCAACGACCAGTTCTCGCCGGAATTCCTGTCGCTCAATCCGAACAACAAGATCCCGGCGATCATCGATCCCGACGGTCCGGGCGGCAAGCCGCTCGCGCTGTTCGAATCGGGCGCGATCCTGATCTACCTGGCCGAGAAAACCGGCAAGTTCCTGCCGCAGGATCCGGCCGCGCGCTACCAGGCCATCCAGTGGGTGATGTTCCAGATGGGCGGCATCGGTCCGATGTTCGGCCAGCTCGGCTTCTTCCATCGCTTCGCCGGCAAGGAATACGAAGACAAGCGTCCGCGCGACCGCTACGTCGCCGAATCACGCCGCCTGCTTGGCGTGCTCGACCAGCGCCTGACGGATCGCGAATGGGTGATGGGCGAGTACGGCATCGCCGACATCGCGATCTTCCCGTGGGTGCGCAACCTGGTCGGCTTCTACGAAGCGGGTGAGCTGGTCGGTTTTCAGGACTTCAAGAACGTCAGGCGCACGCTCGATGCCTTCGTCGCACGTCCGGCGGTGATCAAGGGCCTGACGATTCCGGCGCGCGGCTGAGCGCGGCAAGAAGACCGCCGCAGCATGCTTCAGGAAGTGAACCATGTCCTTTGACGGACGCCTGCTGGCCGGCGTCAGCGTGTTGGCGGCGGTGATCGAGCGCGGCACCTTTGCGCGCGCAGCCGAGGCGCTCAACATGTCGGACTCCGGCGTCAGCCGCGCCATCGCCCGGCTGGAGGCGCGCGTCGGCGTTCGCTTGCTGGACCGCACCACGCGTTCGATGAGCCTGACCGACGAAGGCCGGCGTTTCTACGAACAAGTGGCGCCGCTGCTGGCGGGCATCGAAGAAGCCGCCATCGACGCCTCCGGTTCGGCCAGCGCCGTGCGCGGCCGCCTGCGCGTCGATCTCGATCCGTTCTTCTCGCGTCTGCTGCTGGCTTCGCATCTCGGCGCTTTCCTCGAAAAATATCCCGACCTGACGCTGGAACTGACCACGCGCGAGCATTTCGGCGACCTGGTGGCTGGCGGCATCGACGTTGCCATCCGCTTCGGCAAGCCGCCCACCTCGACCACGGTGGCGCGCAAGCTGCTGGAGACGCGCATCCTCACGGTGGCCTCGCCGGCCTACCTCGCCAAACACGGCAGGCCGTCGCATCCGTCCGAGCTGGTCAACCATCAGTGCATCCATTTCCGCGATCCGATCACGGGTCGGCCGTACGAATGGGTGTTTCAGAAGGGACGCAAGGTGGTCGAAGTGGCTCCGCCGGGGCGGCTCATTCTCAACGACTCCGGCACCATGCTGCTGGCCTGCAGTTCCGGCGCCGGCATCGCCCAGATCCTGGCGCTGGGTACGCAGAACGTGCTGAAGCAGGGGCAGCTGGTGGAGATTTTCCCGGACTGGCCGGACGAACGCTTTCCGCTTTACGCGCTGCATCCTTCGCGGCACAGGCCACCCGCCAAAGTGCGCGCCTTCATCGACTTCGTACTTGAGGCGGTAGGCTGATTCATTTTTGATGATGCATTAATGACAATGGAAAAGAGAGTTTCACAGACTCTCGGGCGCCTCCTCCGGACAGGAGGATTCAAGTATAATTTTCGCGCGATTTCTCTATAAGAAAAAGAACCTGTATCGCGGTGACCCGGTCGTGACCGGTCACGACCATCGTCTTGTTATTCCTTGTCCCCCAACATCACCGACGGAGCACAACGTGCCAGGTTTTCCCTTGCCAGCTGGACAACGCATCGATGCAAAACCCACACGCGCCGCCGGCGCCATTTCCGGACTGCCGCTGCCGCCGGGACCGCTGATCGGTTTCGGTGTCGCGATCCTCGCGGTGATCCTGATCTCCTTTTTTTCCTATCGCGCGCAGGAAGTGCGCGCCCGCACCGCCGAACTGGTGTCGCACACCATCGAAGTGCGTGAGCAGCTGCAGTCGCTAGTGTCCATACTCAAGGATGCGGAAACCGGCCAGCGCGGCTTCCTGCTGACCAGCAGCGAAAATTACCTGCTGCCGTACACCAATGCCAAGGCGGCGTTGCCGGGTCAGCTGAAGCGTTTGCGCAGCCTCATCAGCGACAATCCGGAACAGGTCCAGCGTCTTGATTCCGCCGCCTTGATGGCGCAGGACAAGATGGACGAGCTGGCCGAGAGCATCGAGCTGCAGCGCACGCTCGGCGCGGAAGCGGCGCTGGCAGTGGTGCGCACCAACCGCGGCAAGATGGCGATGGACCGCCTGCGCGCCATCACCGACGAGATGGAGCTGCATGAGCGCAACCTGCTCGTCAATCGCCAGGAAGAGTGGCGCGATGCGGTGGTGCTTGCTTCCATGGTCACCTGGATCGGCTCGGGCGTGCTGCTGGTATTGATCGTGGCGGCCGCCGTCATGACGTCGCGCGACTACCGCGCACGCGAGCGCCAGGTGTGGATCCGTGCCGGCCAGATCGGGCTGGCCAGACGACTGCAGGGCGAGCAGCGGCTTGACGTGCTGGGCGACAACGCGCTGGCTTTCCTGGCCGACTATCTGGGCGCGCAGGTCGGGGCGATCTACATCCATAACGACGCCGACGCGTTCCGCCGTTTCGGTTCTTACGCCATCGGCGCGGGCTCCGGTCACGCTGTGCTGCAGCCCGGCGACGGCCTGCTGGGCCAAGCCGCAAAAAACAATCGTGTGGTGCATGTACGCGAGGTGCCGGATGGTTACCTGCCGGTCACATCCAGCCTCGGCGCCAGCAAGTCGCGCGAGCTGCTGATTGCACCGGCCAGCGTCGAGGGCGCAGTGCAGGCGGTGATCGAGTTGGGCTTCTTCCGTCCGCTGCATGCGGCTGAAGTGGAGTTGCTGGAACGTACGGCGGAACTGATCGCCGTCTCCGTGCGTTCCGCCAAGGACCGCACGCGGCTGGAAGAACTGCTGGAAGAAACCCAGCGCCAGGCGGAGGAATTGCAGGCGCAGGAAGAAGAACTGCGCGTCAATAACGAAGAGCTGGAAGAACAAAGCCAGGCGCTCAAGGCCTCGCAGGCGCGCCTGGAAACCCAGCAAAGCGAACTGGAGGAAACCAACGCCCAGCTGGAAGAGCAGGCGCAGCAGCTGGAAGCGCAGAAGGATGACCTGTCCAAGGCGCAGACCGTCCTGGTGGAGAAGGCGTCCGAACTGGAGCGGTCCAACCAGTACAAGAGCGAATTCCTCGCCAACATGAGTCATGAGTTGCGCACGCCGCTCAATTCGACATTGATCCTGGCCAAGCTGCTGGCCGACAACAAGGGCGGCAACCTGACCGACGAGCAGGTGCGTTTTGCCCAGACCATTTCCTCGGCCGGCAACGACCTGCTGGCGCTGATCAACGACATCCTCGACTTGTCGAAGATGGAGGCCGGCAAGATCGAGATCGTCTCCGAGCAGGTGCGGATGCAGAAGCTGACCGACGAACTGACCGCGACCTTCCAGCCGACCGCGCAGCAGAAGAACCTGTCGCTGCGCACCATCGTCGAAGCCGGAACGCCGGAGCACATCGTCACCGACGCCCAGCGCCTCGGCCAGATCCTCAAGAACCTGTTGTCCAACGCGGTCAAGTTCACCGACAAGGGTGAGGTCACGCTGACGATTTATCCGAACGCCGAAGGCCGCGTGGCATTCTCAGTGCGCGACACCGGCATCGGCATCGCCGACGATCAGCAGCAGTTCATCTTCGAGGCATTCCGCCAGGCCGACGGCAGCACGCATCGCAAATACGGCGGCACCGGCCTCGGCCTGTCGATTTCGCGCGACCTCGCACGCATCCTCGGCGGCGACATCCAGGTGCAGAGCCGCTTGGGCGAAGGCAGTATCTTCACGCTGACCTTGCCGCTGGCATATTCGCCGGAAGCTTCCAACCTGACGCTGCCGATGACCGGCGACGCCGGCGTCGCGGCGATGCCACCGCCTGCGCCGGCGTCATCGGTGATTTCGGCCGCACGCGCTTCGCTGGCCGCGACCGCTGCACCCGATGTGAGCGTACCTTCCCGCACGGCGACTGGCCTGCAGCCGATCGCCATCGATGACGATCGCAATCGCATCAAACCGGCTTCCCGTCTGATCCTGGTGATCGAAGACGACACCGCGTTTGCGCTGATTCTGCGCGACCTGGCGCATGAGATGGGCTTCCAGTGCATCATCACGCACTCCGCCAACGAAGGCGTGGCGGCCGCCGATCTGTATCATCCGAGCGCGATCCTGCTCGACATGAACCTGCCCGACTTCTCCGGCCTCGGCGTGCTCGACCAGATCAAGCGCAATCCGCACACGCGCCATATCCCGGTGCATGTGGTGTCGGTTGCCGACTACATCCAGGAAGCCATGGAACGCGGCGCCGTCGGGTACGCCCTGAAGCCGGTCCAGCGCGAACAGCTGATCGACGCCTTCCGCAAGCTGGAGGCCAAATTCTCGCAAAGCCTGCATCACGTGCTGGTGGTCGAGGACGATGCGCGCCAGCGCGACAGCATCCGCCAGTTGCTGGGCAACGACGACGTGAACATCGTCGGCGTCGAGACGGCGGCGAAGGCGCTCGAACAACTGCGCACCACCACCTTCGACTGCATGGTGATGGACCTCAACCTGCCCGACCTGAGCGGCTACGAGCTGCTGGAAAAGATGGCGGAACAGGAGGACGTCGCCTTCCCGCCCGTGATCGTCTATACCGGCCGCTCGCTGACCGGTGAAGAAGAGCAGGGCCTGCGCCGTTTCTCGCGCTCCATCATCATCAAGGACGCGCGTTCGCCCGAGCGCCTGCTCGACGAAGTGACGCTGTTCCTGCATCAGGTCGAAACCACATTGCCGGCCGAAAGCCAGCGCCTGCTGAAGGTGGCGCGCGACCGTGAAGCGGTGTTCCAGGGGCGGCGCGTACTGGTGGTCGAAGACGATGTGCGCAACATCTTCGCGCTGTCCAGCGTGCTCGAGCCCAAAGGCATGAAGGTCGAGATCGCGCGCAACGGCATCGAGGCATTGGAAGCGCTCAAGCGCAGCCAGGCATCGGGTGCGCAACGTATCGACCTGGTGCTGATGGACATCATGATGCCGGAGATGGACGGCATGACCGCAATGCGCGAGATTCGCCGCCAGCCGGAATGGAAGAAACTGCCTATCATCGCTTTGACCGCCAAGGCCATGAAGGACGACCAGGAAAAATGCCTGGCCGCCGGCGCCAATGACTACATCGCCAAGCCGCTCGACGTCGAAAAACTGCTGTCGCTGGTGCGCGTCTGGATGCCGAAATGAGCGCCCCTGGGACCGTCATGAACATGGATTGCTGAGCGCAGGATGCCGACACCGACACGCCACTTCGATATCGAGATGCAGTTGCTGCTGGACGCCATTTATCTCAAGTATCACTGCGACTTTCGCGGTTACGCCGCAGCGTCGATCAAGCGCCGCCTGGTGACGGCGATGGGTCACTTCCGTTGCGCGACACTGTCGCAGTTGCAGGACAAGGTGCTGAACGATCCGGAAGTATTTCCGGCGCTGATGGAATACCTGACGGTGCAGGTCAGCGAGATGTTCCGCGATCCGGGCTATTTCCGTTCGCTGCGCGAAAAGGTGGTGCCGCTGCTGCGCACCTATCCGTCGCTGAAGATCTGGGTGGCCGGTTGCAGCGCCGGCGAAGAAGTCTATTCACTGGCGATCCTGCTGCGCGAAGAGGGCTTGCTGGAACGTTCGCTGATCTACGCCACCGACATCAATCAGACCGCGCTGCAAAAGGCCGAGGCCGGTGTCTACGAACTCGACCGGATTGCCGGCTTCACCAGCAATCACCAGAAGTCGGGGGCGCGCACCTCGCTGTCGGACTACTACACGGCGGCATACGATCGCGCGGTGTTCGACAAGTCGCTGCGCCAGTACATCGTGTTTTCCGACCATAGCCTGGCGACCGACAGCGTGTTCGCCGAGATGCACCTGGTGTCGTGCCGCAACGTGCTGATCTATTTCAACCGCCAGCTGCAGGAGCGCGCGCTCGGCTTGTTCCGCGAGTCGCTGTGCCGCAAGGGCTTCCTCGGACTCGGTTCGAAGGAGTCGCTGCGTTTTTCCGAGCATGCGGCGGCCTTCGACGACGTGGTGCGCGAAGATCGCATCTTCCAGAAAAAGAACACGCTATGAACGCCATCGCATCTCTTGACGGCCGTATCGATGCGGTCGTGATCGGCACCTCGGCCGGCGGCGTTGACGCCTTGTCGGTCTTGCTGCCGGCCCTGCCGGGAAGCAGCAAGGCGGCGGTGTTCGTGGTGCTGCATCTGCCGCGCGACCGGCCCAGCCTGCTGGTCGACATCTTCGCGCCCAAGTGCCGCATGGCCGTGTGCGAGGCATCCGACAAGGAGCCGGTCGAGGTCGGCACGATATACTTCGCTCCACCCGACTATCATCTGCTGATCGATGCAGGTCCGCAGCTGGCGCTGTCGTCGGACGAGCCGGTCAATTTTTCGCGGCCGGCAATCGACGTGCTGTTCGAGTCCGCCGCCGATGAATACGGCGAACGCCTGCTCGGCATCGTGCTGACCGGCGGCAACCAGGACGGTGCAGCCGGGCTGCAGGCGATCCGCGCGGCCGGCGGCATGACCGTGGTGCAGGAGCCGGAAACCGCCCATGTGCGCTACATGCCCGAACTGGCCTTGCAGCAAGGCGAAGTGGATTACGTATTGACGTTGGAACAGATTGCCGCGTTACTGGGAACGCTGCAAGGGAAGATAAAAAAATGAACGATCACAACAAGAAAACCATATTGCCCCGCGTGAAGTTTCTCCTCGTCGACGACCTCGACGAAAACCTGCTGGCCTTGTCCGCGCTGCTCAAACGCGACGACGTCGAACTGCTGCAGGCGCGGTCCGGCTTTGAAGCGCTGGAATACCTGCTGGTGCACGATGTTGCGCTGGCCTTCATCGACGTGCAGATGCCGGACATGGATGGTTTCGAGCTGGCTGAACTGATCCGCGGCAGCGAGCGCACGCGCAATGTGCCGCTGATCTTCGTCACCGCCGGCGCGCGCGATGAACGCCGCATGTTCAAGGGGTATGAAAGCGGCGCAGTCGACTTTCTCTACAAGCCGATCGAGCCGCATATCCTGCAGAACAAGGCCGAGGTGTTCTTCCAGCTGTATCGCCAGAAACAACAACTGGCGCTCGAGCTGCGCGAGCGTACCGAGACCTTGCGCCTTAATGAAATGTTCGTCGCCATCCTGGGACATGACTTGCGCAATCCGCTCGGCGCGGTGCTGACGGCGGCCACGCTGATCCAGCGGGCGTACAAGGAAGAAGTCGCGCAGAAGGCCAGCATGCAGATCATCAACAGCGGCAAGCGCATGGGACGACTGATCGACGGCATGCTCGACCTGGCGCGCGCGCGCCTGGCGGGCGGCATTCCGCTGACGCGCCAGCCGGTCAGCCTGGATGAGGTCATGCATCGTGTGGTGCAGGAGCACCAGGCAGCCTTCCCGGAGAGCCGCATCGAGTTGCAGATCGACGGCAATCCGGCCGGTCACTGGGATCCCGATCGTCTCAGCCAGGTGGCGGCCAATCTGCTGGGCAACGCCATCCGGCATGGCAAGCCGGGCGAAACGGTGCTGGTTCTGCTGGATGGCAATGCGCCGGAGCAGGCGACATTCTCGGTGGTGAACGCCGGCAGTATTGCGCCCGAGGTGCTGCCCGGCATTTTCGATCCGTTCCGCAGCGGCGCACCGTACAACGGCCACAATGAGGGGCTCGGACTCGGCCTGTACATCGTCCAGCAGATCGTGCACGCGCACCAGGGCGAGATCGACGTGCAATCCGGTTCGGGCGACAAGACAGTCTTCACCGTGACGATTCCGCGTCAGCCGCGCTGACCGGAAAATGGCGCTGCGGGTTTGCCGGCCGTGCAATGCGGCCGGCGAGCGCCGATCTGTTGACCCGTTGATCCGTTGATCTGTTCCACCGTGTATCAAGTCAAATGCGGCCCGGCCGCTTTTTCCCCAGAGCGTGAATCCCTATAGTGCATTCCAAGGCAACGCGAGATCCCCCCGATCTGCACGCCGAAACCATGCCTTGCGGTCAATCACTCTTGAAGGAAACCATCATGTCTTATCAACCAAAAACCATCGTCATCACCGGCGCCTCCAGCGGCATCGGCTTTGCTCTGGCGCAAGCCTATCTGAAGCGCGGCGACTACGTCATCGGCAATGCTCGCACCGAAGAACGCCTCCAGGCGGCAGCCGCCCGGTTCGACAATGCCGCCAACTTCTTTGGCGTCGCAGGCGACATCGCGCTGCCTGCAACTGCGGCAAAAATCTTCGCGGAAGCAGCGGATCGTTTCGGGAAGGTCGACGTGCTGATCAACAACGCCGGCATCTTCATCGCCAAGCCCACCGCCGACTATACCGAGCAAGATGTCGACAGCATCGTCAGCACCAACCTGAAGGGCTTCTTCTACATCACCCAGCAAGCGGTGCGCCACATGGTCGAACATCGCAGCGGCCATATCGTCAACATCACCGCCAGCATCGCCATGCAGCCGACCACCACTGTGCCGGCGCTGTTGCCGGTGCTGATCAAGGGCGGACTCAACCAGGCCACGCGCGCACTCGCGCTGGAACTGGCGGCGCACAACGTCAAGGTCAATGCGGTCGCACCCGGCATCATCGAGACGCCGCTGCATGCACCCGGCAGCCATGATTTCCTCAAGGCCCTGCAGCCTACCGGCCAGATCGGCCAAGTGGAAGATATCGTCGGCGCGGTGCAATACCTGACCGATTCCAGCTTCACCACCGGCGCGATCCTGCCGGTGGACGGCGGCGCCAGTTCCGGTCGCTGGTAATACTGGATGCTAACGCTGCAGCTTTTCCATCATGAAGTCGACGAAGGCGCGTACGCGCGACGACATGTGGCGGGCATGAGGATACAGCATCACGAAGGGGCGGGTGACGCCGCCGTGTTCGGGCAGCACTTCGACCAGGCTTCCTGAGCGCAGGTCTTCGGCGACCACGAAGCGATAGGTCTGGAACAGTCCGGCGCCGGCGCGCGCCAGCGTGACGCCGCCGAGCACGTCTTCGGCGCAGCCGTAGTTGCCGCTGGTCGGCACGTCGAGGTCGGCGCCTTCGTGGCGCAAGGTCCACGGCAGGCGACGGCCGTTGCTGGGGAGGTCGAACTGGATGCAGTCGTGCGCCTGCAGTTCGTCGATGGTGCGCGGCGTGCCGGCCCGGCGCAGGTAGTCCGGGCTGGCGACGATCACCAGCTCGGCGTCTTCCAGCGTGCGTGCGATCAGGCTCGAATCGTCCGGCGCCTTGCCGCGCACCGACAGGTCGTAGGCGTCATCGGCAAAGTCGACGTTGCGGTTGCTGATGTGGGTTTCGACGGCGACGTCGGGATAGCGCGCACGGAATTCCGGCAGGATCGGCAGCACGCGGTAATGGGCATACGGCGTTGGCAGGCTGATGCGCAGCGTGCCGGCCGGCTTTCCATGCAGCCCGCTGACGCGGCGTTCTGCTTCGATCAGCGTGGACAGCGCTTCGCGGCATTGCTCGAAGTACAGCTGGCCTTCTTCGGTCAGGCGGATCTGGCGCGTGGTGCGTACAAACAGCCGCACGCCGAGGCGCTCTTCCAGGCGCGATACCGAGCGGCTGACCGCTGCCGGCGTCACGCTGGCGGCCACGGCGGCGGCGCTGAAGCTGCTCAGTTCTGCAGCGAGGCAAAACAACTCGATGCTGCCGACCTGGAGATCGTCGAAGGGGCGCCTTGTGCCGGTTTTCATGCGGTGTCCTGTGTAGAAATATTTTTATGATGGCGTAGTCCGGATGGTAAACCAATTGCCGTCCGGCCACCGCAGGCCGGCAGCATGAATATGGCGGGCGTCGTATCATCGGCCCACGCCGATCGTCCAGAACAGAATGAAAGATCAATGAGGAATCCATGTCCCTGAACCGCTTTTCGTCACTCGACCGCTTTTCGCGCTACCGCCTGCTCGACCAGGCCACGCCGGTGCAGAAACTCGGGAACCTGCACCGCCTGTTGCCGGAGACGGCGGCGGTGAACATCTTCGTCAAGCGCGACGACCTGATGTCGCTCGGCGGCGGCGGCAACAAGCTGCGCAAGCTGGAGTTCCTGATCGGCGCCGCGCTGGCCGAAGGCGCCGACACGCTGGTGACCGTCGGCGGCCTGCAATCGAATCACGCCCGCCTGACGGCAGCCGCGGCGGCGAAGGCTGGCCTGCATTGCGAGATCGTCCTCGGCCGCCTGGTGCCGCGCACCAACGAAGAATATGCGCTGGGCGGCAACGTCCTGCTCAATGACATCTTCGGCGCACGCGTCGAGATCGCGCCTGATGGCGTTGCGCCCATCGTGCGCGCGCGCGAACGCGTCGCCGAGCTGATCGCGGCAGGACGCAAGCCTTACCTGATCCCGACCGGCGGCTCGACCGCGGTGGGCAGCCTCGGCTACGTCGCCGGCGCGGAAGAACTGCTGCTGCAGGGCGAAGCGCTGGGCGTGCAGTTCGACGGCATCGTGGTTCCCAACGGCAGTTCGGCCACGCACGCCGGTCTGGCCGCGGGGCTGGTGCACGCCGGCAAATCGGCGGCGCTGGTGCAGGCTTACAGCACGCTGGCGGAAGCGGCGACGGCGCAGGCGACCACGCTGACGCTGGTGCGCGAGACGCTGGCACTGCTGGGAGACCAGGCCGTGGTGGCCGACGCCGACATCCTGGTGGACGGCAGCCAGCGCGGGCCGGCTTACGGCGTCGCCACCGAGGCAATGCGGGAAGCCTTGCTGGCTCTCGCACGCACCGAAGGCATCCTGCTCGACCCGGTGTATTCGGGCAAGGCCTTCGCCGGCATGTTGGCGGCGATCAGGGCAGGGCGCTACCAGCCGGGCGCCAATATCCTGTTTGTGATGACCGGCGGCACGCCGGCGCTGTACGCGTATCGCGACGCGCTGCAGCCGGCTTGACAGAGAAAATTTCCCGCAGGAAATTTCATCGGCATTGCGGGCATGGCAATCATGGTTGCCGTGCCCGCTTTCACTTCTTCCCTCCGTCCTTGCCTCTGGTTTCCGCAAGGCATCTCCGACGCGCTTTTGCTATCTGCCGTACAATTCGTTGTGCGCTGCAAGATGCGCTCAACGCCAGCACCCACGCGCATAGACATGCAATTCGATGTGGCGCTGCAGCCTGAAATTACCAGAAATATCCCATGGAACAACTTGTCGTCTACATCATCCCGCTGTTCCTAGTGCTGATCTGCGCGGAGCTCGCCTACGGCTATTTCCGTGGACGCAATACCTATCGCCTCAACGACGCCATCAGCAGCCTGAGCCAGGGCCTGATCGGGCAACTGGTCGGGCTGGTGACGCAATTGTTCCAGATCGGTTTTTATACCTTCGCCTATCGCTTCGTCGCGATCGTGCCGCATGCCCGTTTCTGGCACGGCGCGGCCGGATGGATTGCGGCGATCCTGCTGTTCGATTTCTTAGACTACTGGCTGCACCGCATGGGCCACGAGAACGCCGTGATGTGGGCCGCGCACGCGGTGCATCACCAGAGCCAGGATTTCAACCTGTCGACGGCGCTGCGTCAGGAGAGCACGGTGATCCTGATCGGCTGGCTGTTCTACCTGCCGATGGCGGTGCTGGGAGTGCCGCCTGAACAGTTCGCCATTGCCGGCCTGATCGTGCTGGTGTATCAATTCTGGATCCACACCGAACATGTCGGCAAGCTCGGCTGGTTCGACAAGGTTTTTTCCTCGCCGTCGAATCATCGCGTGCATCACGCGGTCAACGACCAGTACCTCGACAAGAACTACGGCGGCATGCTGGTGATCTGGGATCGGATGTTCGGCACCTTCGCGGAAGAGAAAGAAGCCTGCGTCTACGGCACGCGCACGCCGCTCAAGAGTTGGGATCCGCTGTGGGCCGTGACCAGCGGTTACTGGCAACTGGCGCAGACTGCGGCGCGCCTGCCGCGCTGGCAGGACAAGCTCAAGCTGTGGTTCAAGCCGCCCGGCTGGCTGCCGGCCGGCGTGGCGGCGGACGGACCGGCGTTCAGTCTGGAAGCGGCGCGCCGGCGTTACGATCCGAAGCTGTCGCGCAGCGCCAGTGTCGTGGCGGTGCTGCAATTCAGCGTCTTGCTGGCGGCCAGTGCAGCGTGCATGTGGGTGGCGGACGATCTTTCCTACGCGCGCCTGGTGGAGCTGTGCTGCGCCTTGCTGGCGGCATTCTGGGCGCTGGGCGCTTTCATGCAGCATCGCGTCGGCATCGTTGCGATGGTGGCGATTGATGTTGTTGCGGCTGCCGTCGCTGCTTATGTGCTGCTGTAAGAATCTAACGGTGCAGACTGCGCTTCAGGCTGTCCACTGAGATCTTCTGGACGGTGGGATTTCTCCCTCTGTCTTTTCCCTTCTTTTCCGCCCCCGCGCAAGCGCTGCAACTGTCGCAGCCGGTTGCGGGGACTTGCTCGGCCGGTAGCATCCGCACGGCCATGCCATGCCAGCCGCGCTGCCGGCACCATGCAGCGACGGCAGCGGCCATGCGGTGCTTCAGCGGCTTCGGCAGATAGTGGCGCAGCACGTACCAGCAGGCATACAGCACGATGGCGGCGACGATGAGATTTTGCATGACGGTCCTCGTTTCTACAGGAAAGCCGTGGCCAACCGGAATGTCGCCAGCGAGGCCAGATAGGCCAGCGCGAACATGTAGGCGGCCATCGCCAGCGCCGGTTTCCACGAATTGGTTTCGCGCTTGACGATCGACAGCGTCGAGATGCACTGCGGCGCGAACACATACCAGATCAGCAGTGACAGCGCCGTCGGCAGACTCCAGGTCTGCGTCAGCATCGGCTCCAGCGCCGACGCCAGCTGGTCGCCGCTGGCCGACAGCGCATAGACGGTGCCGAGCGCGCCGACGGCGACTTCGCGCGCGGCCAGGCCGGGGATCAGCGCGATGGCAATCTGCCAGTTGAAGCCGATCGGCGCGAACAGCGGCTCGAGGAAGCTGCCGATGCGTCCCGCCAGGCTGTACTGGATCGCCGGCCCGGTGGCGCCGTCCGGCGCGCCCGGGAACGTCGACAGGAACCACAGGATCACCATCAGCGCCAGGATGATGGTGCCCACGCGCGTGATGAAGATGCGCGCACGTTCCCACAGCCCCAGCGCCAGGTTGCGCAGATGCGGCACGTGATAGTTGGGCAGTTCCAGCAGCAGCGGCTGCAGCCGGCCCTTGGCGATCACGCGCTTGAACACGTAAGCCACCGCCATCGCCGAGACGATGCCGAGCACGTACAGGCCGAACAGCACCAGTCCCTGCAAGTTGAAGATGCCGACGGCGCGATCAGGAATGAACGCGCCGATGATCAGTGCATACACCGGCAACCGCGCCGAGCAGGTCATCAGCGGCGCGATCATGATGGTGGCGAGGCGGTCGCGCGGATTCTGGATGGTGCGCGTGGCCATCACGCCGGGAATGGCGCAGGCGAAACTCGACAGCAGCGGAATGAAGGCGCGCCCCGACAGGCCGACGCTGCCCATCAGCCGGTCCAGCAGGAAGGCGGCGCGCGGCAGGTAGCCGGAATCTTCCAGCAGCAGGATGAAGAAGAATAGCACCAGGATCTGCGGGAGGAACACCAGCACGCTGCCGACGCCTGAGATGATGCCGTCGACGATCAGGCTGCGCAGCAATCCTTCCGGCATGAATTGCGTGACCAGCGCCCCGATGCCGTCGACGCCGGTCTTGATCATTTCCATCGGTAGCGCCGACCAGCTGAACACCGCCTGGAAAATCGTGAACAGCAGCGTCAGCAACAGCACATAGCCGAACACCGGATGCAGCACCCAGGCATCGATGCGGTCTTCGGTGGTGCGCGCCTGCGTGTGTTCGGTGACGGCGACGTCGAGGATGCTGCGCACCGCTTGCTGGCGCTCGCTTGCACTCATCGGCGTGGCTGCATCGCCGAAGCGGCGTGAAACCCAGGCATCCGGCCGGCTGTCCGAATGGCGGTTGCGCCACGCGTCGACTGCATCGGCCAGCGCTGTCGCGCCTTGCTGCTGCACGGCGACGGTTTCAACCACGGGAATGCCGAGCTCGGCGCCGAGTCGCGCGGCATCAACATGCACGCCGCGCTTGCGAGCCACGTCGGACATGTTCAGCGCCAGGATGGAGGGGCGCTGCAGGCGCAGCACTTCGATGGCGAGCTTGAGATTCAGGCGCAGTTTGCTGGCGTCGACCACCAGCACGATCAGGTCGGGTAGCGCTTCGTCGGCGCGTTCGCCGAGCAGCACCGCGCGCGTGACCGCCTCGTCCGGGGTCAGCGCGCTCAGGCTGTAGGTGCCGGGCAGGTCGACCAGGCGATAGGCCGCGCCGCTGCCGGAGACGAAACGCCCGGCCTTGCGTTCGACCGTCACGCCGGCGTAGTTGGCGACTTTCTGGCGGGCGCCGGTGAGACGGTTGAACAGCGCGGTCTTGCCGCAGTTGGGATTGCCCACGAGGGCAAGGTTGAGCGGGGACGTGAACGTGTCGGATTGCTGCATGATGGGTGTCCTGGATGTCTTGGATGCGAAGGAAATCAGGCCAGCCGGTCGATGTGGATCAGTTCGGCTTCATGCCGCCGCAATGCGAAAGTGGTGTTGCCGATGCGCACCGCGATCGGATCGCCGGCCGGAAACGACAGCGCCACCACGCGCACGATTTCCCCGGGCAGGAAACCGAGTTCTTCCAGCCGCTCGCGCAGTGCGGATAGTTCGGGGTCCTGCGAAGGAGGGAGGAAGCGGATGCACGCCTGCTCGCCTTTGGTAAGATCGGCGAGGGTGTTGCAGGCAATTGCTGCGGTGGCGGTGGCTGTAGCTGTAGGGGAGATCATGAGCTGCCCGGTATCTGTACGGCAATGCGGAAGCCGACAGAGTAAATTAATAATGATTCTCATTATCCACTGATTTCCACATCCGGGTCAGCGACAAAATGTCGCAGTCCGGATCACGGAGCGAATCCTTTCCGGCTTCCGAAACGTCTCATCATCAGAGGCCCGCTCCGTCCACGGGCGGACCGGTTCGATTTCAGGCAATCAGGCACTTCCATGGAGTAATGTCATGCCAGACCGGCAAGAGGCAAGGCTTTTGTTCGAGCAGAGGCTGGGAGAGCTGCGCCCCAGGCTTCATCGCTATTGCGCGCGAATGGCAGGTTCAGCCGTCGACGGCGAGGATATCGTCCAGGAAACGCTCATCAAGGCGGTCGAGGCGTTCGGGCGCGATCCGATCGACAATACGGAGAGCTGGCTCTTCCGGATCGCCCACAACGCCGCGACGGATTTCCTGCGCCGCCGGCGGCGGCAGCAAGCAGTTCATTCTGAAGAGGAGCCGGAAATGATCGTGGACGAATCGGCATCTGCGGTATCCAGGCATGCCGCGACCGCGGCTTTGCGAACCTTCATGCATCTTCCGGTCGCTCAGCGCGGCGCCGTGATCCTGATGGACGTGCTGGGCTATTCCTTGCAGGAAATGCGCGACATCACCGGATTGACCGTGCCTGCGGTCAAGGCCGCCTTGCATCGTGGCCGCGTGCGTCTGCGCGAGCTGGCGGCCAGTCCCGGCGAACCGCCGTCGCTGGATGATGCCGAGCTGCGTCGCCTGGCGCGATACGCCGATTGTTTCAACGCCCATGACTTCGACGCCGTGCGCAACATGCTGGCCGACGACGTTGCCCTCGAACTCGTCAGCCGCGCCCGCAAGAGCGGGCGCAAGGAAGTATCGCAATACTTCGGCAACTACGCCGGCATTGGCGACTGGCGCTTGATCCCCGGGCTGGTCGACGGCCGGCCAGCCCTGCTTGTGCTTGATCCGGCCAGGCCGGAAGCACCGCCGTCCTATTTTGTGATCGTCAAATGGAAGGACGGCCAGGTCGTCCGGATACGAGATTTCCGGCATGCGCGCTATGTTGCCGAGTGTGCCGGGATGAGCCCTGCCAACTTGTCGGAGAAAACTTGATGAGCCAATCTGAAATGCAAATTCATCGCGTTCTTGAACGTTACAGATCAACGGTTTTTGCCAAGGACCTGGAAGGGTTCCTGCGCCTGTACAGCGAGAACGTGCGCATTTTCGACACGTGGAAAGCGTGGTCGTACGAGGGCAAGAACGCCTGGCGCGAGGTGATCGGAAAGTGGTTCGCCTCCCTCGGGGAAGAAACCGTCGCGGTGACCCTGGAGGACGTTCAGGTGACCGCCGGAGCGGATCTGGCGATCGCCGGTGCGATTGTCACTTATGCCGCCGTCTCTCCCGCCGGCCGCACGCTGCGGTCCATACAAAACCGGCTGAGCGTGGCGCTGGCGAGGGAGGGCAATGACTGGCTTATCGTTCACGAACATACCTCGGTGCCGATCGGCTTTGACGACATGCGCGCCGTGACGGCCAAGTCCCCTGATCCCTAGTCCCTGATTCTTGATATCTATATTTTTCGCATCCGGCGCATCCTTTCCCTGCTGCCCTTCGTCTTAAGAAAGTGAGGACGCCGCCATTGCGATCGGCGCTGCGTCCTCTTCTATCAAAACATGGAAGGAGCGCAGTCGAATGAATCAGAACAGGGTTGAAATCTACGGCATCCCCGAAAGCAACTTTACGCGTGCGGTCAGAATGGTCTGCGAGGAGAAAGCGCTCGACTACGATCATTTCCCCGTCCGTCCGCACTCCGACGAGGCCAATGCAATCCATCCGCTGGGCAAAGTCCCCGGCCTGCGTCACGGCCAGGTGACACTGGGAGAGTCGCGGGCGATCGTGGCCTACCTCGATTGCCTTTATCCGGAAACGCCGATGATGCCCGCAAGTCCCGATGCGGCGGAGGCGGAGCAGTGGGTATCGATCGTCATGACGGCGATGGATCCCGTATTGATCAGGCAGTATGTTTTTGCGAATCTCTTTCCCAAGACGGCGGATGGAACGGTCGATCGCGCTGCCGTTGAGGCGCCGCTGCCCACGCTGAAGGCGCAGATCAAATTGCTCGACCAGGCGTTGGCCAGGAAAAACTTCCTCGCCGCCGCGCGCTTTACCTTCGCAGACGCTCTCCTTCTGTCGACATTGGCCGCCGTGCGCCTGTTTCCGGAGGGGGCGCATGCGATTGATGCCGCGCCCAATCTCGCGCATTACGTGAATCTGCATTCCGCCCGCGCCAGTTTCATTGCGACCGATCCCTGGAAGAAGCCGGGCAAGGCGGGCAAGGGAGAGAACGCATGATTCTGGTCACCGGCGCCGCCGGATTGAGCGGCGCGCACATCGTCAGGGAGTTGGCGGCGCAGCGAGTGCCGTTTCGTGCACTGGTGCGAAATCGGTCGAAAGCGGTTTCTCTTCTTCCAGACCATGTTGACATCGTCGAAGGCGACATGTCCCGGCCCGAGACCTTGGGGCCGGCGCTTGAAGGCGTCGCCAAGGCCTTGCTCATTTCATCGGGCGACGCTCGCATGCTGGAGACGCAATGCAGTTTCATCGACGCCTGCAAGCGCGCCGGCGTGGAGCATGTCGTGAAATTCTCGGGTAACGAAACGGGATTCGATCGCTCCAGATTCCGATTTACGGAAATGCATGCGCAGGCAGAGCGTTATCTTGAACGATCGGGTTTGCGCTGGACGCATCTGCAGCCCTGCGGTTTCATGCAGGTGTATCTGCGCGAGGCCAGGACCATCAAGGAAAGCGGCGAGCTGCGCCTGGCCGCGGGGGATATCACGCTCGCGCCCATCGATGTCCTGGATATCGCCAGAATCAGTGCCGCCGTATTGCAGGCGCCGTGGCAGGACGGCAGGCGTCATCTGATGACCGGGCCGGAAGCGCTGACCATGAGCCAGATCGCCGGGCTGATTTCCAAAGTCGCAGGCCGGCCCGTCAACTACGTCTCGATCACGCCGGAACAACGCCGCCAGGAAATGCTGGCCGCCGGCGTACCTGCGTATTTTGCGGACGCCCTGTTCGAGCAAGCCACCGAACGGTTGCGCAATCCAAAGGCAGCGGTGCATCTGGAGACTCATCAGGAATTCAATATGATCCCGACGACTTTCTCGCATTTCATACAGCGCAATGCTTTCATTTTCCAATAATTGACTTATTGAAAATGGAAGAAGGGCGGTGCTCCCGCATGCTTTCCTTGCCCTGGACTCAACCGGTGCATTTCTCTGAACCAGGCTGGCGGACATCGTTGTCCGCCAGCCTGTTTCTCTCTGTCAATCCATTCCGCACCATCCTTTTCACATAGTTTTCCATATGGCGAACTATGGTGATATAGTTCGCCATATGGAAAACTATTCAGCCTCACTCAACAACGTATTCCACGCACTGGCCGACCCTACCAGGCGATCGGTGATCGCCAGGCTGGGCAGCGGCCCGGCGTCGATAAAGGAACTGGCGGAACCGTTCGGCCTGGGGTTGCCCTCGTTCCTGAAGCACATCAAGGTTCTTGAAAGCAGCGGTCTTATCGCCTCGGAAAAAGCAGGGCGGGTGCGCACCTGCAAACTGAAGCGCGCCAACCTGATCGCTGCCCAAAAGTGGTTTGATGAACAACGCGCAGCCTGGGAAGGCCGATACGCAAATCTCGACAATTTACTGATTACTTTGAAAGGTGAAGAAGATGAAAACTGAGCTTCAATTTGACTTTGTGGTCGACCAGGAAAAAAGCACCATCACGATCAAACGAGAATTCGCCGGAAAACGCCAGCTGGTCTGGGACTGCCACACGAAGAGCGAACTGCTCGACCGCTGGTTTGCACCCAAACCGCTGACCACGAAAACCAAGTCCATGGATTTCCGCGAAGGCGGGCACTGGCACTACGCGATGGTGGAGCCGAACGGCCAGGAGTACTGGGGCCGGGTGGACTATCTGACCATTCACCCCATCGACAATTACACCTCGCTCGACGGTTTCAGCGACAGCACCGGCGCAGTGAATCCGGCATTGCCCAGGTCCAAATGGAACGTCAGTTTCTCGGACGCCAAGGCGCATACCCTGGTGGAGACAGTTGTCTCTTATTCGTCGCCCGAGGCGCTCCAGCAAGTCATCAACATGGGACTGAAAGAGGGTTTGGCCTCGACCCTGGAACGTCTGGACGAACTGCTTCTGGTTCTCAACTAAGCACTGGAAGAACCCCTTCGATACCCACGCATGTCGCCGGCAAAGGCGACATGCGCTGTCTACTCGGCAGGATGTTTTCAAAAACACATCTTTCCGATGCCTTGGCGCGACCAAATGCCGCAACCTAGGACTGTGAACTTCGATTACGTGAATCTCGTCCCTCCATCAGGGTAGAATCATTCTGAAATTCAACGTGTTGGGCTTTCAATCGACGAGATTCGCAAAGCATATGACGCAAACACAATCAGAAAAGATTTCCTTGTTCCTGCCCACGATGCCGGCGAGCGCCAGTGAACGCAAGCTGGCGACGGTGCTCATTGCCCTGTCAGCGGTTTTCTTTGTCGTCTGCATTCCGTTTGCCAAGACGCCGTTGGCGAAAGTGGACGCTTTCATTCCCATCTACGCGTCGGCGCTCTGCATCAACGATGCCATTACCTCATTGCTGCTGTTCGGGCAATTCGTCATCTTGCGCTCCAGGGCGATTCTGGTGCTGGCATTGGCTTATACCTTTACGGCGCTGATGACGGCCACGCATGCGCTGTCGTTTCCGGGTCTGTTTTCGCCGTCGGGATTGCTCAGCGGAGGGTCGCAGACCACGGTGTGGCTGTACATGTTCTGGCACGCAGGATTTCCGCTGTTCGTCATTGCTTATGCTCTACTCAAGAATCGGGAGAACGTGCTTCCGACCGGCCGTTTCATCGCCCTGGGCCTTGGCGGCGTATTTTTTCTGGTATGCGCTTTGGCGTATCTGGGGACGGCGGGCCACGATTATTTGCCCGTGCTTTTATCCGAGGGAAAATACACTCCTGCACTGACCGTCACCGTGTTTTGCATCGCCGGCCTGTCCTTGACGGCACTCTTGCTGCTTTGGCGCAGGCGATCTTTTTCGGTGCTGGATTTATGGCTACTGGTGGTGGTCTGCGCCTGGCTGTTCGACGTCGGCCTGTCAACGATATTCAATGCCAAGAGATTCGATCTCGGTTTCTATGCAGGCCGCCTTTACGGGCTGCTGGCGGCCAGCTTCGTTCTGGGCATGCTGTTGCTTGAGAACGCCAGTCTGTACGCGAAACTGGTCAGCATGCATGAACAGCAGCGGCGTAAAACGGCCGAGCTGGAGATATTGAATCGTGATCTGGAGTCATTCGGCTATTCGGTTTCTCACGACTTGCGGAGCCCCTTGCGGGTCGTCGGCGAGTTCGCGCGGATCCTGGATGACGAATATGCCGGCGTGCTCGATGACGAAGGGCGACGCTTCGTTTCCATCATCAGAAAAAGCAGTGGCAAGATGATTTCCCTGGTGGAGGATCTGCTGGCGTTCTCGAAGATGGGGCAGCAGCCCCTGAGTATGGAAAGCGTGAATTCCGATTTGCTGGTTGGTGAAATTGTTCAGGATTTCAAGTCGGCGAATCCGCAACGCCATATCCGGTTCGACATCGTTCCGCTGCCTGCCGCCCTGGCCGAGGGGAAGATCCTGCGCCAGGTGTGGTGGAACCTGATTGAAAACGCGATCAAATATTCCCGGACAAGAGACATTTCCATCATCACCATCGGCTATAAGGAAAGCACCCCGCCGGTCTACTTCGTGAAAGACAACGGCGTGGGCTTTGACATGGCGTACGCCCACAAATTGTTTGGTGTCTTCCAGCGTCTTCACAGCAGCCAGGAATTTGAAGGGACGGGCGTCGGCCTTGCCATCGTGGAGCGCATCGTCACCAAGCATGGCGGGAAGATATGGGCTGAATCGACGATCGGTGCCGGCACAACCTTTTATTTCACGCTGGCGCCGGATTTGCCCGCGGGCATCGGGGCTTGAGCACTCCTGACGAGCAGTCAGTTGCGGGAAGGGGAGACTGACACGGAATCGGAACCGGAAGACCGCGGCGCGGTGGCCGGTTCCGCCGGAGTGGTACAGATATCCCACAGCGACACCGGAATCCGGCCTATGTCTTTGGCGAAGACGAAGGTCACCCCGATCAGGAGTATGCCGGCGGCGAGCAGGAGCAGCATGACTTGCAGGTTCGACAGGCTGAAGCCGGAGCGGCTGGGGTCTTTGCTGTGGTTTGACATGATGGCGATGGAATGCGGGAGACCGAAGTATAAAAAAATTCGCGGCGCTGCGCTTGCGTCAAATTGTCACACCCCGCGGTCGCGCTCAGTCGTGCATAGTCGCCGCTTCAGTACGGCAGCCGGAAGCCGGTATGCCGCTGGCGTAAAATGACGCCATGAACACCCCGCAACATCTGAGTTTTCGCACCTATGGCGCCGATGGCCCGTTGCATAGCCACGACCATGTGCAGATCGTCCTGCCGATGCAGGGCGAGATGGAAATTGAAGTCGACGGCCGCGGCAATATGCTCGACGTCACCCGTGCGGCCTTTGTCGCGCCCGACATCAGCCACGCGCAGTCGGCGCAAGGTCCGAATCGTTTCCTGATCCTCGATTGCAAGCTGTCCGACATCGGTGCCGATGCCGCCGAACGCCTGCGCCGCCAGACCTTCCTGCCGGTCCCGCCCGCCGTGCGGCGGCTGGCCGAGTTTATCGATCTGAGCCTCGACCTGAGCTCTAGTGGCACCGCCGGACTGGTGCTGCCGGAATCGGTGGTGCGTCATTGCACGCCGCTGTTGCTGGAAGCATTGACCGCGATGCCGCAACGGCAATCGCGCTTGCACGGCTTGCTGCTGCGCATCGACGCCGCGCCGGGACAAGCCTGGACTGCAGCGCGGATGGCGCGTGTGGCGAACCTCAGCGTGAGCCGCCTGCATGCCTTGTTCAAGAGCGAACTCGGCCGCACGCCGCAGGAGTGGTTGTCGGACGTGCGCCTGCGTTTTGTGCAGGATGCGCTGGCCGGCTCGGATGTGCCGGTGGCGGAACTGGCGTTGCGTGCCGGCTATTCCGACCAGAGCGCCTTGACGCGCGCCATGCGCCGCACCACCGGCATGACGCCGGCCGCATATCGCCGCGAACATCGATAGTTTCCCACTGCAATAGCCTCAGCCCAATTTTGAAGAGCCGCAGTCAAGACGCGCGCCGCCGCTTTGCCTATCCTGCCTGGCAGTGAATCGAACAAGGCGGAACATGAAAAGCAATATCTCGGCCGGTGTCGGCAACGGTATCGCGGCGGGGGCGTTCTGGGGGCTGGTGTTCCTGGCGCCGCAGGTGCTCGGCAGTTTCAGCGCATTGCAATTGTCGGCGGCGCGCTATCTCGCTTACGGCGTCGTCGCCATGATGCTGCTGGCGCCACGCTGGCGCGCCCTGGCGGGACGGCTCGGCCGCGCCGAATGGCTGGCGCTGGCGTATCTGAGCCTGCTCGGCAACATCCTGTATTACCTCTTCCTCGCCAGCGCCGTGCAATGGGCGGGCGGCGCGTCGACCTCGCTGATCATCGGCCTGCTGCCGGTGGTGGTGACGCTGGCGGGGGCGCGCGACGAGGGAGCGCTCAAGTTGTCGTCGCTGATGGCGCCGCTGGCGCTGTGCCTGCTCGGGGTCGGCCTGGTCGGCGTGCAGGCGCTGTCGGCGGAGCACGCCACGACGGATCTGGCCACACGCGCGGCCGGCTTGCTGTGCGCGTTCGGCGCACTGGCGTCGTGGTCGGTCTATTCGGTGCGCAACAGCCGCTGGCTGGCGCGCCGGCCCGACATCTCATCGCACGACTGGTCGTTGCTGACCGGCATCGTCACCGGTGCGCTGGCCTTGCTGCTGGTAGTACCGGCGTTCTCGCACGGCACGAACGGGCATGACGGCAGCGATTGGCTGCGCTTCTGGGCAGTGGCGGCGGCCGTGGCGATTTTCGCCTCGGTGGTGGGGAATGCCTTCTGGAATCGCGCCAGCCGTCTCTTGCCGCTGACGCTGACCGGGCAGATGATCATCTTCGAGACGCTGTTTGCGCTGCTGTACGGTTTCCTGTGGGAACAACGCTGGCCGACGCGGCTGGAAGTGCTGGCGATCGTCTGCCTGGTGAGCGGGGTACTGTGGTGCGCGTCGCTGCATCGCGGCCACGGAGGAACAGCGGAAGCATCGGCCCAGGCATGAAGATCGCTGGCGCGAAGGCGGCGGCAACTGATACCATCGAAGCTATCCAAGCTGCGATATAAAGAACAGGGCTCATTTCATTCTGCGCTCTGAATAGTTGCCACGTGAATACTTCGACTCCATGCCCAATTTCATCGACCCCACCGATTTCGAAGCGCTGAAACAGGACGACGCGCTGCCGTCGCCGAGCGGCGTTCGTCTCAACATCATGCGCATGTGCCGCCAAGAGGATGTTTCCCTGGTCGATCTGGTCACGCAGATCCAGGCCGATCCGGTGCTGGGCGGCCGCATCATCAAGATCGGTAATGGCGCCTCGGTCAACAAGGGGCGTCCCATCGTCGCCATCAGCAAGGACGTGTTGCTGATGATCGGACTGGATGCGGTGCGCCAGCTGGCGCTGGCGATTTCGTTGACCACCGAACGCCGCGACAGCAACTGCGCCGGATTCGACTACGCCACGTTCTGGGCGCGCACGGTCGCCATGGCCTGCGCTGCTCAAGCGCTGGCCGAATACTACGGCGAGGCGCCGCCGACCGAAATGTTCGCCAGCGGCCTGCTGGCCAATATCGGCAGCCTTGGCCTGGCGGCGGCGCGTCCGGCGGAATATGCCGGCGCGCTGGCGAGCGTCACGGACGATGACAGCAGTGACGCGAAACTGCGCGACGCCGAACAAGCGGCCTTCGGTTATACCCATCTCGACCTTGCCGCCTCCATGATGCAGGACTGGAGCATCCCGCGCCTGTTCTGCGAAGCGGTGCTGCATCACAAGGCGCCGTCGCAGTCGGGGCTTGACGATGAGTCGCGCCAGTTACGGCTGGCGCAGATGCTGCATGTCGCCGGCGCCATCGCCGATTATTGCGTGGCGCCTGAAAACGCACGCGTACCGGCCTTGCAGGCCTTGCTCGATGCCGGCGCACCGCTCAACGGCGAGATCGATCACGTGAGCGCGCTGTGCGACCGTGTCGGCCGCGACTGGGTGGAATGGAGTTCGATGGTGGGTATTGCAGCGCAAGCGTTGCCGCCGACGCGCGACGTGTTGGCGCAGTTGCGCGAACAATCGGGTCAATAGGCCATCGCAGCTGCCGGAGCAGCTGCAATCAAGTCTTGCCGGCCGGCGACAACTCCGGATACATGGCCGCCGCCAGCAGGCATACCGTCTCCACCGCATCCGCACGCGCCAGGTCATGCACCAGGGGGCGTTGCTGCAGCAGGGCCGCACAGGGTACGGCAGCGGTGACACGGCGCTCAAACAGATCTTCCATCGTCCGCAACCAGTTGTCGAATTCGACGCGCGCCTGCCGTTCCGCCGCGCTTGCCGATGCTCTCTCTTCCAGCCAGATATGCGTGGCCGCACACGCCAGCCGGCGCGCCAGCGCGACGCAGGTGCGGGCGTTGTGGATCTGGCGTGCATCGACGCCGCCTTCGCGCAGCAGCCGTTGCAGCAGCAGGCCGCTCTCGATATTGACCACGCAGGCTTCGCGCCGGTAGGCGTGCATTTGCGCAGCGTGCGGATGCAGCTGCAGCGCACCGCGCAGGTAAGCCAGGTTGGTCAGGATCATGTGCGACAGGTTGCGATGCAGGTTGGCCTGGCGGCGCTGGGGCCATAGCAGGTAGGTGGCGACAATCGCGACCACGGCGCCGATGACGTTGTTGCCGGCGCGCAGCAGCGCATTACTTAGCTGCAGTTGCGGTTCGGTCGCGACGTCGGCCACCAGCACGAACACCGGTGTCAGGAACAGCGAATACAAGCCGTAGCTGACCGGCCGCAGACCCATCGCCAGCGCCGCCATCGGAAACACCAGCAAGGCCAGCGCAAGCGGCGAATGGATGAACAGGCAGAGCACCACCGCCAGCATGCCGCCGACGATGCTGCCGATGGCGCGCTCCATGCTGCGCGACCAGCTGTCGGCAACCGAGGGTTGCATCACCAGCATGGTCGCCATGGTTGCCCAATAACCGAACGGCAGCTGCAGCAGGTGCACGATCAGGTAAGTGACCCCGGCCGCGACTGCACAGCGCAGGCCGTGCCTTACTTCAGCAGAACCGCTGCGCAGGTGCGCGGCAGCCATGCGCAGTGCATCAAGTGCATCCTGGCGCAGTGAGCTCTGCGGCAGGCTTGGGCGCGCCGCCTGTTTCCAGTCAGCCAGCACCATCAGGCCATCTACGTCATGCAGGTCGCGCAATTTCAGCAGTTGCGCCACCTGCGACGGCGCACGGCCGGTCAGCTGGCGTAGCCGCAGCATGGCGCGCGCATCTTCCGCGTCGCTATGCGCGAGGTTGCGCTTGCCGGGCGTTGTTGCTACACCGCTTTGTATGGTGCGCAGCAATAGTGCCATGGCGTTCAGGATGCGGGCGATGCGCCGGCGCGAGCGGGCATCCTGGGAACGAAAGAGCGGCAGGCGCAGATCGCAGAGCGCCGTGATGCAGTCGAGCAGCGCGTCGGCGCGCGCCAGTTTGATCAGGATGTTCTCGTAGAGCTTGCTGGCGTCGCTGCGGTCGGCCGGGATCGCAGCCAGGGTCGCACGGGCGGCGGCAATGTCGGCGCGGATATGGCGGCGGGTCTGGGCGGCGGCTTCCTCGCGCACGCCGGAACTATCGTTGCTGCCCCCGATGTCGGCCAGTTCGGCCAGCGCGCCGTAGACGCGTGCAACCGCCTGGCGCGCAGGGGCAAACGGATGGATGCGCCACACACTCAGGCCCAGCAGCGTGGCCCAGGCGCAACCGGAAAAATAGATCACGACATGGCTGTGCTGCAGCGGCAGCAGCGTCACCGGGAAGTCCGCCAGGATCGCCGACACCCCGGCCGCCAGCATCAGCACCAGCCCGGTAGCGGCGCCGTAGATGCGCGCAAAACCGGCAATGCCGGCGCAGGCCATGATGGCCAGCAAGCCGGTCGGCATCCCCATGCCGCTCAGCGTGGCGGCGAACATGCCGCCCAGCGCCGATGCCAGTGCGAAGCCGCCCATCGATGCCAGGCGCGCGCGATTGGAGCCGGCGCTGTCGGCCAGGCAAGTCAGAAAGGCGCCGATGGCGGCCCACGAAAAAAGCGGATTGTGCAGCCACTCGCCCACCAGCAGCATGGTTCCCGCCGCCAGGGCCGCACGCAGTCCCTCCGACAGGCTGGCGTGGCGCATCGGGAAGTTGACCGACCAGCGGCGCACGCGCGTGGCCAGAGGCGACGTGAGCAAGGTGAGGGATGTGCGCGACATTCGCGGCGTGGCGAAGGAGGAGAGCGGCGGCATTCTGGCGATGGGCTGTGGCAATGGACGGGGAATGCCTGCCAGTATAGAAAACGAAGCTATTGCCGGTATGACTTAATTTCGGCGGACGCAGTCGGAATATTCATGAAAATTCACTCGCTTCGGGCGACTTTCTTGCCCGTCACAGGCGGTCCGCCGGCGAACAGTTCGCTGCTCAGCGTCAGCCAGGCGCGCGCCGCATGCGACAGATAGCCGCCGCGTGTGACGTAAGCCACCTGCCACTGCACCTCCGGTTCCGCCAGCCGCACGGATTGCAATTGATCGGAGGCGAGCCGGTGGATAAAGGGTTCCGGCAACAGGGCCACGCCCATGCCGGCCAGCGCCATGGCCACCAGCCAATCCCATTGGCCGCTCTGAGCCGCCACTTCGGGCGCGATGCCGGTATCGCGGAACATGTTGCGCAAGGTGCGTGTCAGGCCGAACTCGTTATTGAGCAACACCAGCGGCATGTCCTTGAGCGCCTTGCACGGCAGCGTGCTGCGATTTTTCTGGAAGCGGCCGGCCTGCGCCACGGCCCAGATCGGATAGGCCGCCACCGGCGTCATTTCGAGTTCCAGCTCGGGCGCGACGGGCAGCACCGTCATGCCGATTTCCAGGGTGCCGGCGGCGACGCGCTGCTCGATTTGCGGGCCGGTGTCTTCCAGCAGCGTGATGGCGATTTCGGGATGGCGTTCACGGAAGGCCTTCAGCACCGGTGTGCAGAGAATGTTCACCATCGGCGGGATGCCGATCTCCAGGTGACCCTGCCGCAGGTTGCGGGTGTTGTGGATTTCGGTGTTGAGGCGCTGGACGCCCGCCAGGATCTGCTGTGCCTGCTCGTACACGACGCGACCGGTATCGGTCAGCTGCAGGCTGCGTCCGGCGCGGATCAGCAGCGGCGTGCCGATCTCGTCTTCGAGCTGGCGCACCATCTTGCTGACCGTCGACTGTGTGACATGCAGGGCGTCGGCGGCTCGACTGAAGCTGTTGAGCCGGACGGTTTCCGAGAAGTAACGCAGGGCGCGGATGTCCATGATGATGGTCCAAATTATGCAAAAAACGACTGATTGAAGAGAGTTTAAATCATACGGCGCATGGTTTGCCGATTCTATACTCGTGAAAAAAAGATGGCAGAGATCCATTCTGTCTTTCCAGAATCGAGCAGGAGAACCAGATGTATTCCGAACGTATTCCGCCGGCGCTGGCCGGCAAAGTCATGTCCGCCGGCGACGCCGCCAGCCTGTTCCGCACCGGCATGATCATCGGCATGAGCGGCTTCACGCGCGCCGGCGACGCCAAGGCGATACCGCGTGCGCTGGCCGAGCGCGCCCGCAGCGAAGCGCTGCGCTTCACGGTGATCACCGGCGCCTCGCTGGGTAACGACAGTGACGGCCTGATGGCGGAGGCGGGCTTGCTGGCGCGGCGCATGCCGTTCCAGGTTGACGGTACATTGCGGCGCAAGATCAACGCCGGCGAGGTCATGTTCATCGACCAGCATTTGTCGGAAACCGCCGAGCAGTTGCGCAACGGTACGCCGGGAGCGATCGATATTGCGGTAATCGAAGCGGCGGCGATCACCAGCGAAGGCATCATCCCGACCATGTCGGTGGGAAATTCCGCCAGTTTCGTCGAGCAAGCCGGGATGATCGTCATCGAACTCAACGCCAGCGTGCCGATGGCGCTGGCCGGATTGCACGACATTTATTTGCCGCAAGGGCGGCCGGGGCGTCAGCCGATACCGCTGACCAGTCCTGAGCAGCGCATCGGCACGCGCGCCATTCCGTTCGATCCGGCGCGCATTGCCGCCATTGTCGTCACCGACATGCCAGACAGTCCGTCCAGCGTATTGCCGCCCGATGACGAGACCAAGGCCATCGCCGGCCATGTGATTCGTTTCCTGGAGGCCGAGGTCGCGGCCGGCCGCATGGGCGAGGAGCTGGCGCCGCTGCAGGCCGGCATCGGCACCATCGCCAATGCCGTGCTGCACGGATTGACGCAGTCCTCGTTCCGCAACCTCACGATGTTTTCCGAAGTGTTGCAGGATAGCGCGATCGAGCTGCTCGATTCGGGCCAGTTGCGCTTCGCCTCGGCGTCGTCGATCACGTTGTCGCCGGCCATGAACGAGAAGTTCATGCGCAATCTCGACCACTATCGCTCGCGCATCTTGCTACGCCCCCAAGAGATCAGCAATCATCCCGAGCTGGTGCGCCGGCTCGGCATCATCGCGCTCAACACCGCGCTCGAATTCGATCTCTATGGCAACGTCAATTCGACGCATGTCGGCGGCACCCACATGATGAACGGCATCGGTGGTTCGGGCGACTTCGCGCGCAACGGGCAGTTGTCGATTTTCGTCACCAAGGCGGCGGCCAAGGGCGGCGACATTTCCAGCGTGGTACCTATGGTGTCGCATGTCGATCACACCGAGCACGACGTCGACGTGCTGGTCACGGAGTTCGGTCTGGCTGATCTGCGCGGACTGGCGCCGCGCGAACGGGCGCCGCTGATCATCGAGCATTGCGCCCATCCCGACTATCGCCCGGCGCTGCGCGACTATTTCGCCCGCGCTTGCCAGGCCGGAGGCCACACGCCGCATCTGCTCCCCGAAGCCCTGTCATGGCACGAACGCTACAAGAACGACAAAACCATGCCGGGTCGCTGAGTCGTTTCGATGTTGTCATTTTTTTATGTAATTACGAATTAAACAACGCCTCGAAAAAAATCATCCGCCGGCTGCGCCCGCACCGGCGTCAATACCCTGTCGCGCCTCTAAAAAATCATGGCGATTTGAAATCGTTTGTGAGACGATTGCCAATAGATAATTTTGTTGACATCAACGTAACTTTTGGTAACGTCAACACGCGGCACCCGACACCGGTCGCGCATGCGCATCGCTGCGGGAAGCAAACAACAAGAATAGACGAATAGCAAAAAAAGCAAGAGCAAAACAGTACGGTGCAGATCACTGTGCCGAGGGGATGTATCGATTGTTGCTGACGTGTTTTTCCGGAGAGAGAAGCCGTTTATGAAGCTATTCAGAAAAGGCCTGCTGCTGGTTGCGATTCCCGGCATATTCGAGCTTGGCTTGCTGGGGATCCTGTACAAGAGCCAGGAGAACGCTACGCGGGCCGAAGTCTGGGCCCTGCACACCAAGGACGTCATCATCCAGGCGGGAGAAGTGCGCGAGCCCGTGCTGCTGCAATCGGCGCGGCTGCGCGCCGCCATCATTCTTAATGATCCGTCCGGGCTTGAGAAGAACGATCTGTGGGAAAGCCTCGACAAGGAAATCGGCGAACTGCGCGTGCTGGTCGGCGACAACACCGAACAACGCCGGCGTGTGGAGGAGATCGGCGCCTCCGTGCGGGAATACCGCCAGTGGATTGACATCCAGACCGAACTTCTCAAGAACGACAAGCGCGATGAGCTGGTGGCGGCCTTGCGCGATCCCAAGGCGCTGCGGCTGATTCAGGTGATCCAGCGGCAACTGGTCGAATTCATCAAGGTGGAAGAAAACCTGGATGAGCAGCGACTGAAAGCCGTGTCTGAGGCACGATTGATGCAGAACGTCGCTCTGGTGATCGCCTTGCTCGGCGCAATACTGGCCGCCGCACTGGCTGCACGGATTTTCAGCCGTGACGTCGGTGGTCGTCTGGCCGTGCTGACCGGCAATGCGCTCAAGCTGACCGAAGGCGGGGTACTGGCCCAGCGCGTGGGCGGCAACGATGAAATCACCGAGCTCGACAAAGTGCTGCACGAGGCCAGCGCGCGCCTGCGCCAGGCCGAGGACGACGCACGGGCCTACCGTGAAGAACTCGAGCGTCACGCACGCGAGCTGACCGCCGTGAATGAAGATCTGCAGCGCCAGACGCAGGACAACGAAATGTTCATCTACAGCGTGTCGCATGACCTGCGCTCGCCGCTGGTCAACCTGCAGGGCTTCAGCAAGGAACTGCATCATTCTGTCGGCGAGCTGCACGACACCATCAACGCCAGCGATCTCAACGACGGGGACAAGCAGCGCATCCGCGACATCATCGAGGAAGACGTCGAAGTGTCGCTGCGCTTCATCCGCACTGCGGTAACGCGTTCGGCAGCGATCATCGACGCCATGTTGCGGCTGTCGCGCGTGGGGCGCGTCGAGTACCAGGCGCAAGAGACCAACGTCGACGAGATCGTCGCGCGCGTCATCGACGCCATGAGCAACACCATCCGCGAGCGCCAGGCATTGGTGGTATCGCAGCCGCTGCCGCCGTGCTACGGCGACCCGACCGCGATCGAACAGATCTTCGGCAACCTGATCGGCAATGCAGTCAATTACCTCGATCCCAAGCGCCCCGGTACGGTCGAAATCGGCGTGCTGCCGCCGGATCCTGGCCAGCCCGATTTTCGCATCTACTACGTGCGCGACAACGGCCTCGGCATTCCGGCCGACTATCTCAGCAAGATGTTTTCCGCCTTCCACCGTCTTCACGCGGATGTCGCCCAAGGCGAAGGCGTCGGCCTGGCGCTGATCAAGCGCATCGTACTGCGCCATGGCGGCAAGATCTGGGTCGAATCCGTCGAAGGCGTCGGCACCACCTTTTATACCTCGCTACCGGTGCGACCGGTGCAGCCCGCAACCCAATTGGCTCAAGGAGAACAGACTCATGGCTGACAAAGACGAAGTAGGGATATTGCTGGTCGAAGACGACGATGGCCACGCCTTGCTGGTGGAAAAAAATCTGCGCCGTGCGGGTTTGTCCAACGGCTTCCTGCGTCTCAAGGACGGCCAGGAAGCGCTTGATTATTTTTTCAACGGCGAGGGCGTGCCTGCCAGGGAAAGATTCGAATCGCTGGTGGTGCTGCTGGACGTGAACATGCCCCGCGTGAGCGGTGTCGACGTCTTGAAGCGCCTCAAGGAAAACGAATCCACTGCAGCCATTCCTATCATCATGCTGACCACCACCGACGATCCGCGCGAGATCGAACGCTGCTATGACTACGGCTGCAATCTCTACATCACCAAGCCGGTGGAGTACGAAGCCTTCATCGAAGCGGTGCGCCGCCTCGGGTTCTTCCTGCAAATCATCAAGGTGCCCCCGGTAGGGCGCGGTGTTGCATGACTGCATCGGAACCCTCCATTCTGATCATCGAAGACGATGAAGGCCTGCGCATGCTGGCGCGTCGCCGTCTGGAAAAGCGCGGCTTCAAGGTCGGCAGCGCCGGCAGCATCGCGCAGGCGCGCAGCTTGTTGCGCGATGGCGCCTTCGATCTGCTGGTGATCGACTATCAGCTCGACGAAAACATGAGCGGTCTCGATTTTTACAACGAGTTGCGCGAAGAGGGCGTGAAGATTCCAGCAGTGATGTGCAGCGGTTTTTCAGACGAGGCGCATTTCGGCGAGGCGCTGCGTTGCGGCATTGCCCATGTCCTGCCGAAGTCGCAGGATTATCTGGACGAGTTGCCCGACGTCGTGCAGCAGGTACTGAATCGGGCGCAGGATTAAGCTGCACGGGCGGTGGCATTTGCGCATGCCGCTGCTGCCATGAAGGGCGCGTCATGGTAGGATGCTGACCCTCTGCAACGCCTCATTGAAGCCGCAATGTCGAAACAGTTTTTGCTTGAAAGCCCCAGGGATACCGGCGACGACCGCGTGACCTTCATCATCCGCAACAACGGCACGATGCTGCCCGGTTTCGTGAGCCGAGCCGCGCTGATTTCCATCGGCGGGCTGACCAGCAACAACATCGTCGCGCTCTACACCGAGCACCGCGCGCGTATTGCCGAAGCCGTCAAGAAGCGCTTGGCGCGTCCTGGCCTGGTGCCTTACATTGCGTTGACGCTGGAAGATTTGCAGCAGGCGCTTCCTCTTGCGGATGTCCGAGCCGAATAGTGATTCACGGCAATGCCGCAAGCACGGCGTAAGCTGCGCCTGATATTTTCACGCTGAATCAATGGCAGGGCCTGTCAATAATCAATTTGATGGCGATTATTAACAGGTTTTGCTGTTGCCGTCGTGCTAATCTACGTTTGCGCAAAAAAGCGCCGGGCGCTCGCTGCTATCTCAGCGATCAGTGCACCGTAAAACAGACAACGCGTCATGATCGCGGCGATCGACCGGGACGAACGGTCGGCCCTTTTCCGCCAAGGAAAGAGGCTCAGAACAACAATCATTGGAGACACAGGCGACGCCACATGACCGGGACAGGTCGGGGCGGGCCTGATACGGGAATCAGCTTGAGAGCTTTGCAGAGACGACTATCGAATGCGTTCGTCGCCATTCAGGCGCGCTATCGCCGTTCGCCGCGGACGCACGCAGCGCACACAACGCACACAACGCACACAATGCACTTGCGTACGCATGCCTATGCCAGCCTCTATCAGCAGGAGATGCCTGCGCCTTCGGCCGAGCTCGAACGCAACCTGCGCCATTTCTCAGAGCAGTCCCTGGTCGGTGTGTACGTGCTGCGCAATGACGGTACCGTGCTGCACGCCAACGACAAGATGGCCGCCATGCTCGGCTACCAGCGCGGCGCCGAGTTGGTCGGCATGCCGGTAGCGAGTCTGACGGCGCCGGAAGACCTGTCCCTGCTGCAGGAAAACATGCAGTCGCGCCTGCAGGGCGACGCCGGCACCGTTCAATATTCCTATCGCATTCTGCGTCGCGACGGCACCCGTCATTGGGTCGAAGTGCACGGCAGCGTCTGCCCGCACGAAGGCGGCACTGTGCTGGTCGAGACCGCGCTCGACGTCAACAAGCAGGTGCAGTCCGAATGGCAGTCGCGCATGGCCGACCGGGTCTTCGAATCGACCAGCGAAGGCATCCTGATCACCGATGCCGAGTTTCGCATCCTGGCTGTCAATCCCGCTTTCACGCGGATTACCGGCTATCGTCCCGAAGAAGCGATGGACAAGCGTTCGCGCATGATGACCGGCCCCGGCGCTCAGGCCGAAATCAACCGTGGCATGCTGGAGCGGCTGGCGCGCGACGGCCACTGGCAGGGTGAAATGAAGGACCGGCGCAAGGACGGCAGCTGGTATCCGGCCTGGCTGTCGATCTCCGCCATACGCGACAACCGCGGCGGCATCAGCAATTACGTCGGCGTGTTTACCGACAACACCATCCGCAAGGAAGCCGAAACCAAGCTGGCTTTCCTGGCCGATCACGACAGCCTGACCGGCTTGCGCAACCGCAGCAGCCTGATGCGGATTTTCGCGCAGCAGATTGAAGCGGCGCAGGCGGCCGGTGAGACGCTGGCCTTGTTCTTCGTCGACCTCGACCGCTTCAAGACCGTCAACGACACGCTCGGTCATCACGCCGGCGATCAATTGCTGGTGGCGGCCGCTGAACGGCTGCGCGAGCAGTTGCGCCCGGACGACGTGCTGGCGCGCTTCGGCGGCGACGAGTTCGTCGTCGTGCTGGGCGGCTCGCCTCCACAGGCCATGATTGCGGCCATTGCGCAGCGCCTGATCAACAGCATCCTGCAGCCGTTCACAATCAACGGCCACGAGATGTTCATCAGCGCCAGCATCGGCAGCGCGGCTTATCCGGAACACGGTGAAGACGCCATCACGCTGCTCAAGAATGCCGACATCGCGATGTACCACGCCAAGGATCGCGGCAAGAACGCCTTCCAGCTGTTCAACAAGGAAATGAGCAATCATGCGCTCGAGCAGATGCTGCTCGAAAACAGCCTGCGCCACGCCATCGAACGCAAGGAATTCGAACTGTATTACCAGCCGCAGTTTTCGGCGCAGGACGGCGCCATCTGCGGCGCCGAAGCGCTGATTCGCTGGCGTCATCCGACGCGCGGGCTGGTGGCGCCGGGCATGTTCATCACGCTGGCCGAACAGACCGGTCTGATCGTGCCGCTGGGCGCGTGGGTGCTGCGCGAAGCCTGCCGCCAGGGCAAGGCCTGGCTGGATCGCGGCTATCAGTTCGGGCGCATTGCGGTAAATTTGTCGCCGCGCCAGTTTTCATCGGACGACCTGCTTGCCACGATCGACAATGCGCTCGATCAGAGCGGCCTGCCGTCGGCCATGCTCGAGCTGGAAATCACCGAAGGTGCGATCATGCAGAATCCGCAGGAAGCGGTGGTGCTGCTCCAGCGCATGCGTGAACTGGGCGTGACGATTTCGGTGGATGATTTCGGCACAGGCTATTCGTCGCTGGCCAGTCTCAAGCAATACCCGCTCGATACGCTCAAGATCGACCGCAGTTTCGTCAAGGGCATCCCGGCCGACGCCGACGATGTCGCCATCACCGAGGCCATCGTCGCCATCGCCCACAAGCTGCATCTGAAGGTGGTTGCCGAAGGCGTCGAGTCGCAGGAGCAGCACGATTTCCTGCGTGCAGCCGGCTGCGACATGGTGCAGGGTTATCTGCATTCGCAACCGCTGACGGCCAGTGAAATCGAGCAGCGCTGGTATCTCGGCGGTGCACAGGCGGAGACCTGACGCGCTGCTTCCATTGCCTGTCTGCCGCGTCACTCCCTGTTCTGCCGCGCATATTCCTTGCGTTTCATGACCAGATATTCGTTCTTGTCGACCTCATGCAATTGGCGCGGGTAGCGTTCGGTGGCGCTGAACCAGGTTTGCAGGCGTTGCTCCAGCTGTTGCGCCTGCGGCGCCGCCAGACCGCTCAGGAAGGCGTCGATGGCGAGGTAGTAGCGCATGGTATTGCGTTCCACCGTGCCGCGCATGCCGCCGATATAGCCGCTCTTGTCGGACTTATCCTGCGTGAATCCGACCTTGTCGCTGCCGGCGGTGGCAAGATAGGCGCGCAGCGCCACGCGGCTGGCCAGGCCGAACGAGTAGGAATACGTCAGATGCAGGAAGCTGCGGCCGTCGCCGAGCGGCACTGCTTCCAGCTGGATGCGATAGTCGCGCGTGTCGATCGGTCCCTTGTCTGCGGCCAGGCGGACGTCGAAGTAGTCGTCGCCGTTGGCCGGCACGCGGTAGTTGAAGTCGATCCGGTAGGCGTCGTCGATGGCCTGATCGTGCTTCTTGCCGACGCGCATGCTCAGCGTGGCGGGATTCTGACCAGGACCTGGACGGCAGTATTTGGTGTTGAGATGCAGTATCAGCACGTCGCACCAGTGCGCCGGCGTGGTCAGCGAGTTGCGCACCTGGGCAAACGGATAATCGATCACGGCATAGATGTCGCCCTTGATGCTGGATGAGCTTTCGGTCGAATTGAGATACAGCGGACGCGCAAATTGATTGTTCGTCAATTGCGGCTGCAGCGCCTGGTATTTTTCCTGCAGGGCAGGGCCGCCGGAGGATTCGGCGGCCAGGGCGGAGGCGCACACCGCCAACGACACCGCGAGCAGCGTCGCCACCACGGTGGCGGCGACCACGGCGCGCAGGCTCTGGTGCAATGGTTCGGAAATGGGGAAGCGCATGCGGGTCTCCTGGTTCTCCTTGATGATCTTTGCCGTTACAGCCAGCGCGCCCACAATCCGGCGCCGAATTCCTTCAGGCGGTCGCCGAGGGGACGATGCTTCCAGGCGTCGAGCGTGATTTCTCTGGACGCATCCAGGTCGCGCTCGAACATGGCCTGCATCTGCGCGCCGAATTGCGGCCCGAGGATGACGGCGTTGATTTCCTGGTTGTAGATGAAGCTGCGCCAGTCGAGGTTGGTCGAGCCGATGGTCGACCAGACGCCGTCGATGATCGCGGTCTTGGAATGCAGCAGTGCGTCCTGGCGTTCATAGATCCTGACGCCGCCTTCGAGCAGCTCGGTGTAGAAGGAGCGCGAGGCATTGAGCACCAGCGCCGAATCGCTCTTGCTCGGCAACACCAGGCGTACGTCGACGCCGCGCTTGACGGCATCCTTCAACGCCTCGCGCAATTGCGGATCGGGGATGAAGTAGGCGTTGGTCAGATAGACCTTGGATTCGGCGTGCTGGATGGCCGAGATGAAGGTGGCGTAGATCACGCTGTAGGGATCTTCGGGCGCGCTGCCGATTCCACGCACGATTTCAGGCCCCTTGTTGTCGATCTTGGGGTAGTAGTTTTTTTTCGCCAGTTCGGGACCATGCTGCTTCTGCCAGGTGTCGATGAACATCTTCTGGAATTCCGCCACCACCGGGCCGTCCATGCGCACCTGAGTGTCGCGCCACGGTACCTTGTTGGGGTTGTCTTCTTCCTTGGGCTTGCGCTTGCGGAACGAGCCGCTGGAGTACACGCTGCTGATGTTGATGCCGCCGACGAAAGCGGTCTTGCCGTCGACGATCAGCAACTTGCGGTGATCGCGCTGGTTGACTTCCCAGCCCTTGCGCGCCTGCGCCGGATTGACCGGATTGAACTCCAGCACCTGGATGCCGGCATCGATCAGGGGCTGGAAGAATTCGCGCGGCGTGCCGAGCGTGCCGACGCTGTCGTACATCAGGTTGACCTGGACGCCATGTTTCTGCCGGTCGATCAGCAGGTCGGCGAACTGTTTGCCGGCCTCGTCATCTTCGAAGATGTAGGTCTCCATGTTGATGTGGTCGCGCGCTTCGCGGATGGCGGCGAACATCGAGGCATACGTGGCCGGCCCGTCGATCAGCAGCGAGACCTTGTTGCCGGCCACCAGCGGCGAGCCGGTAATGGCTTGTTCGACCGCGAGGTGTTTCTCGAGGATCAGGTTGTCCTGCTTGGAATCCTTGAACTTGTCGAGCACGGCCTTGCTTTGCTCGGGAGTGAGGATGCCGCGTCCGCCCTTGATCTGGATGGCCTTGGCCGATTGCGTGTCCATGTCCGGCACGATGCGCGGCAGAGAGCCGCATCCGGCCAGCGCCATGACTGCGACGGCGGCGCACAAGAGCAGGCGGTTGAGCCGTGCGGTCGCGGTGATGCTTGTGTTGAAAATCACGTGATTTTTTTGTGTAGTCATGACTGTTCTGCCAGGCGATGGTCGGGGATCCGACAATGTCATTCGGAGTATATGCCGCGAAAAAGCAGGCTTGCGGCGTGAATGCCACGTTATTGGCAGGAATCGGCGCTGTCCTACATGAAAACGAGAGGGCTGCCTACGCAGGAGTGGAGGGACGCGCCGGGTTGCGGCGGCGCAGCGTGCGGATTTTTACTTTTTGTTTATCCGGACCGCGCTTCTTTTTAGGATTTCTTTACGCGGTGCGGACTAATCTGATCCCGTTATCAATGCCACGAAAGCAGGTCCGTCATGCCCCCCATGGTCTGGAGAAAACGGTCGTCCCCGCTCACGCGTTTGCTGTTCCCGGAAGTCATGCCATCCTTGCTGCCGGCTGCACCGGCTGCACCGGCGGCACCGCAGCCGAACGAGCCGGCGCGCCCCGGACCGCGCAAGACGCTGACGCTGCCCAAGCAGCGTGAACGCCTGATGCACATTACGGTGACGCGGGAAGAGGTCACGCATCTGCGCGAGGTGGTGATGCAGAGTTGCGGCCATTGCGTCTGCTTCATGCGCATGTCGCCGCTGGACCGTGCCCGCCGCATGTGTCTGTGCCTGTGCGTGCAGGCCGAGGCGGTGCCGATGGTGATGGATGCGGTGATGTGGGCGCTGCCGCAGGCCGAGTTCGGCCTGCGGCAGTCGTAGTGCCGGCCCGGGAAGATCCGGATCAGTACACGTCGCGGCGATAGCGGCCCTGGGCGATGAGGTCTTCCAGCGCAGCTTCGCCGAGCAGCTCTGCCAGCGCGGCGTCGACACCTGCGGCCATGCCGTCGAGGCTGCCGCAGACATACAGCACTGCACCTTCATCGAGCCAGGCCTTGAGCATATCGGCGGCCTGGCGCAACTTGTCCTGCACATAGACGCGCTCGGCCTGATCGCGCGAGAAGGCGATGTCGACACGGCTGAGCATGTCGTCCTGCATCCATTGTTCGATCTCTTCGCGATAGAGGAAGTCGTGGGCGCGGTGACGTTCGCCGAACAGCAGCCAGTTGCGGCGCTGGCCGCTTGCGATGCGGGCGCGCAGATGACCGCGCAAACCGGCCAGGCCGGAACCGTTGCCGATGAAGATGGCCGGGGTCGGTTCGGGTGCGAGTGCGAAGCTGCTGTTTTCCAGCAAGCGCAATTCGACGGTGCTGCCCAAAGGCGCGTATTCCGTCAGCCAGCCCGAAGCCAGGCCGAAGCCGTCTTCATGCGCAACCTGGCGTACCAGCAGGTGTACGCGTTCGTCCTCCGGCACCGAGGCGACCGAATAGCGGCGCGATGCCAGCGGCTGCAGGGTGTCGGCCAATGCTTGCGGCGCCAGACCGGGGCCGGATCTGGGAGCCGGCAGAACGCTGCGCGACAGCGCCTCGGCCAGGGTGAGCGTGACGCCCTGATGGCGGACCGCGACGTCGCCGTCGAGGCCGGTGCGGCTCAGGAACAGTGCGACGCGGTCGGGTGCATGGCGTGGCAGGATTTCTGCCAGTGCGCCGGATTGCCACTGCACGTTGCCGCCAGCGGGAGCGTCGAATTCCAGGTGGTAGATGCTCTGGCCGGCGCTGCCCGGATTGAGTAGCTTGCGTTCGCGCAGGAGCCAGCCGGCATAGGGCGCTTCGGCCGGCGCCGGCGCGGCATCTTCCAGCGGCGCGCCGCCGGTCAGCACCGCGAGTTCGCGTTGCCAGGCTGCGAGTGCGGCCGGTGCAGTGGTTGCGTTATCGTCGACTTCGATCATCGGGAAGAACGCTTGCGCGCCCTGGCTGCGCAGCCAGTGGTCGACGCTGTGGCCGAAGCCGCAGAATTTTTCATAGTGGCGGTCGCCCAGCGCCAGCAAGCCGAATTGCACGTGAGCGAGGGCGTTGCCGGGTGGTTGCGCAAGCTGCCGTGCAAAGCGGCGCGCACTGTCGGGCGGCTCTCCTTCGCCGAAGGTGCTCACCACAAATAGCGCACGGTGAAAGTGGCGCAGGCGTTCCGGATCGAGCGTGGCCAGCGATTGCACGGTGACGGCAACGCCGGCTTTCTGCAGCACTGCGGCGGTGTGCAGGGCGATGCGTTCGGCTTGGCCGGCTTGCGTGGCGTAGGCCAGCAGTACGCTTTCCTTGCCTTCCTTGCTGCCGCCGCCCGGGCTGGTCACGACGGCTTCGCGGCTGCGGTCGAGCAGGGCGCGTTCGGCGCGCACCGCGCGCTTCTTGCGGCGGCGGTCAAGGTACAGCATCCAGCCGGTGATGCCGAACAGCGGCATGATCAGCGCGGCGATGGTCATCACGATGCGGCCCGGCAAACCAAAATAGGTGCCCATGTGCAGCGGATAGATCGCGCCGATGAAGAGGCCGCCGGCATCCTTGTCGGCGAAGCGTTCGTTGAGCTTGATTTCGCCGGTCAGCGGTATCACGTTCAGGCGATTGCGGGCGCGCTCGTGAGAGGCGTCGGGCAGCAGGTAATTGAACTGGACCGGCTGCGCGGTCTTGTCCGAAATGCGGATGTTGACCAGCGTATACGGACCGGCTTCACGCAGGAACACGTTCCACGCCAGCGTGAGGTCGAGCGGTGCAGCTTCGGCCTTGTCCGCCTTGTCCTTCTCTTTGTCCATGCCCATGCCTTTGGGCTTTTCGCGTTTGGCTTGTGGCGCACGCACTTCCTGCCCGGCCAGGCTGTTGACGCCGGACTTGAACCAGTCGAACGCCCAGTACATTCCAGTAGTCGTGAAGATGACGTACATCACCAGCGCCCAGGTGCCGATCACCGAATGCAGGTTCCACAGGAAGGAGCGTCCAGAGAGACCGAAGTCCAGCTTGAACCAGGCGCGCCAGTTCAGCGCGCGGCGCGGCCAGCGCATGTAAAGCCCCGACAGCGCCAGGACCAGCAGGCACATCGACAGGCTGCCGGCGACGATCTTGCCGGTATCGGTCGGCAGCAGCAGCCAGCGGTGGAAGCGTTCGGTGAATTCGAAGAACTCGTTGCCGGCCAGCGGCGGCAGCAGTGCGCCGGTGTAGGGATCGGCGTAGCGCATTTCGCCGCGGCGCACGCCCGGCGGCGGGGCGAAATTGATGCGCACGGAAGCGCCGGGCCGGACCGACGCGATGAGCACCGCGACGCGTTCATGCGGGACCTCGGCGCGCAGGCGTTCCAGAATCTGCGGCGGCGTCAGCATGGCCTGGTCGCGCACGGCGACATGGACGATGCCGGGATTAAGCCAGTCGGTAATTTCTTCGCGGAAAGACAGAATGGCGCCGGTCACGCCGATGAACATCAGCACGGTCCCTGCAGTGATGCCGATGAACCAGTGCACCTGGAACCAGATTTTCTTGAACATTGTTTTTCTCTTGTGGGCCGCGCGGCTTGCTGACGCCGGTGGACGGCGTTTTCGCTAAAGCGCCCTATTATAGAGGATAGACGAATGAGAATTATTCCAAAAATATCTCATTGTTCAAATGTCAATGCGGTGCGGGCGCATCCTTTTGCAGCACCATGCTGGCCAGGATCATCGCCGCCACCAGCAACGCCACCGGCAACAGTCCGCGATGCAGCAGGAAACCGGCGATCTGCGTACCCACGCCCGACAGCGTCAGCGCGAGGAACATCAGGAACCCCGACGCCAGGCTGGTCAGCGACTTCGGCACCGACAGCGCGCGCGTCACGGTGGACGGTCCACGCAGGCCGAGGCCGGCGCAGAACAGCATCCAGCATCCGATCAGCGGCGCGACATGGCGCTGGTCCAGCAGGCCCAGCGCGATCAGTCCCGCCACCGAAATCAACTGAACAATGGCGCCGGCATTCATCAGCTTGAACGTGCCGCAACGATGCGCCATAGCGCCGGCGCGCGAGGCCGCGATGATGAAGGAGGACACGCCGCAAACCTGCATCAGCGCAAAGGCGCCGGGACCGCGACCGCTCCATTGTTCGATCAGGTGCGGCGCGCTGGCGACGAAGGTGACCAGCGCGCCGAAGGTCAGTCCGTACACGGCAGCGTCGCGCAGGTACACGCGATTCCTGAGCAGCACGGCGTAGCTGACGGTTTCATCGGCGTCGTGCAGCACTTGCCTGCCCGGCACCAGTTTCAGGATGAACGGCAGCAGCGCCAGCGCGAGGACGGCCACCAGCCAGAAATTGCTGCGCCAGCCCGACACCAGCAGGATGCCCGTGCCGATCACCGGCGCGACGGCGGGGATGACGGATTCGGCAATGCTGACCCAGGAAATCGCCCTGATCGCATCGGCATCGGCGAAGCGTCGCCGCAACAGCACCGGCACCACCACGGTGGCGGCGCCCGCGCCGATGCCTTGCACGGTGCGGTAAATGATCAGCGCGTCGACATCCGCCGCCAACGCACAGGCCACGCCGGTAACCGCCAACAGCGCCACGCCCGCGAGCAAGGTGTTGCGCATGCCGAGCTTGTCGGCCAGCGCACCCCACAGCAGTTGCGACAGCGCCAGCGCAATCATGAAAGAAGAAATCGTCGCCTGCACGGCCGGTACATCGCTGCCGAGATCGTGGGCGAGATGGGGCAGCGCAGGCAGGTAAAGATCGGTGGCCAGCATGCCGACGCCGGTGAGCGCGGCGAGCGGGACGATTTGCAGCAGAGGAGGACGGGACATCGGAAAAACTCAGTAAGACGCAAGGAGCGGAAACATGGGGCGGCAGGCATGCAGGAAGTCGCACGCAGGTGCGCTGCCCGGAACGCGGAGAGCGGCCATGATACCACCGGCTTTTCCGAGGAGCGTTTTTGCCGGGCGCCACGCCGGCGTAGGGGCCGTGTGCAGGATTACGTCAACGGCGATAAAAATCTGGTCTAATCTCAAATTAAAATGGTATAGTGATCATACCAGTTAGAAAATTTCATAAAACGCTGGCGAGGCAGGTACCTGCACATCACTAAAACCACCGTCAGAAACGCTTTCCGAAAAGCGTCGGCGGGCAAACAAGGTTGTTGTTGATTTGGCAATTCCCTTGTTCAATCAACTGAGGAGACAGCATGGAGGCAGCAACAAGCGCCGTCGAAAAGTCGGCAATCAGGAAAGTGTCGTTACGGCTGGTGCCGTTCGTTGCACTGATGTTCTTTATCAATTTTCTGGACCGTACGGCGATTTCCTTCGCCGGTCCGAATGGCATGACCAAGGACCTCGCCCTCACGGCGGCGCAATTCGGCTTTGCCGCGGGCGTGTTTTTCATCGGCTACGTACTGCTGGAAATTCCTAGCAATCTGGCGCTGCACAAGTACGGCGCCCGCCGCTGGCTGGCGCGCATCATGGTGACCTGGGGCATCGTCGCGCTGCTGTTCACCTGGGTCAGCAATGTCGAGGGACTGTACGTCTTGCGCTTCCTGCTTGGCGTCGCCGAAGCCGGCTTCTTCCCGGGCGCGATCCTGTTCCTGAGCATGTGGGTGCCGGCCCGCCATCGCAGCCATATCCTGGCGCTGTTCTATCTCGCGCAGCCGCTGACCATCGTCATCGGGGCTCCGGTCGCAGCGTTGCTGATCGAAGCGCACGGCTTGTTCGGACTGGAGGGCTGGCGCGTGATGTTCGCCGGCGTGGCGATTCCTGCCATCGTTGTTGGCGTGATCGCCTGGTTCTATCTGGCCGACAAGCCGGCCGACGCCAAATGGCTCAATGAAGCCGAGCGCAACTGGCTCACGGCCGCGCTGGCCAGCGAAAACAAGATCAAGCGCATCACCGCTCAATCCAACGTCACCTCGGCGCTGACCAACAGCCGTGTATGGTTGCTGTCGCTGGTGTATTTCGGCCTGATCTACGGTCTGTATGCGCTGGCGTTCTTCCTGCCGACCATCATCGGCGGCTTCGAAGCGCAATTCGGCAGCAAATTCAACGTCTTTCAAAAGGGTCTGATCACGGCGATTCCTTACCTGCCGGCGGCGGTCGCGCTCTACCTCTGGAGCCGCGACGCCACCCATCGTGGCGTGCGCAGCTGGCACGTCGGCATGCCGGCCCTGCTGGGCGCGGTCAGTATCCCGATGGCGCTGTACATGAACACGCCGGCGGCGACGGTGGCGGCCATCACGGTCACCGCCTGCGCCATCTTCTCGGCCTTGCCGACCTTCTGGTCGATTCCGGCGCGCTTCCTGTCGGGCGCTGCCGCGGCGGCAGGCATTGCGCTGATCAATACGGTAGGCAACGCCGCCGGCTTCATCGCACCGTTCGTTACGGGCGCCATCAAGGACGCGACCGGTTCTTACCAGGCGCCGATGTTCGTGGTCGGCGCGCTGATGCTGACCTCGGCAGTGGTGATCTTTGCCATTGGCGCGGGTGTACGGCAAGAGCAAACCTTGTCGTCGGAGCTGCAGGGAAAAGCGATCGCGGATTAGCGTCTCGCTCGCATCCTCGGCAAATTTTTGTATTACCGAATCATTGAATAGTCACTGAGCAACTGGAGAATCATCATGAAGGAAAAAATCGCCCTGTTCGGCGCCGGCGGCAAGATGGGTGTGCGGCTGGCCAAGAACCTCAAGAAATCCGACTACCGCGTGGCCCACGTGGAAGTCAGCCAGGCAGGCCAGCAGCGCCTCAAGGAAGAGCTCGGCGTGGAGTGCGTGAGCATCGACGCGGCATTGGACAACGTCGACGTCGTCATCCTGGCGGTGCCGGATACGCTGATCGGCAAAATCGCCGCAGAGATTTCGCCCAAGCTGCGCGCCGGCGTGATGGTGATGACGCTGGATGCGGCTGCGCCGTTCGCCGGCCATCTGCCGGATCGTCCGGACCTGGTCTATTTCGTGGCCCACCCCTGCCATCCGCCGATCTTCAACGACGAGACGACGCAAGAAGGCCGTCGCGATTTCTTCGGCGGCGGCGCCGCCAGGCAATCGATTACCAGCGCGCTGATGCAAGGTCCCGAGTCGGCCTTCGACCTGGGCGAAGACGTCGCCAAGGTGATCTATCAACCGATCCTGCGCAGCTATCGCCTGACGGTGGACCAGATGGCGATCCTGGAGCCGGGCCTGTCGGAAACCGTCTGCGCCACCTTGCTTTATGCGATGAAGCAGGCCATGGACGAGACCGTGCGCCGTGGCGTGCCCGAGGAAGCCGCGCGCGATTTCCTGCTGGGCCACATGAACATTCTGGGGGCGGTGATTTTCAAGGAAATCCCCGGCGCGTTTTCGGACGCCTGCAACAAAGCGATCCAGAACGGCCTGCCGCGCCTGTTGCGCGACGATTGGCTGAACGTCTTCGATCACGATGAAATCGCCGAAAGCATCCGGCGCATCACCTGAGCACCTGCAACCGCAGACATCCGTGGCGATCGTTGCCGCGGATGAACCAGACTATCAGCGAGTAAAACATGGAACGCATCTACGCCAGCTATTGGCTGGAAACCGGCGATGATCCCGCCCGCGCCGCCGAGGTCATCGCCGGTGAACAATCGAGCGGCACCTTCGTCGCCCTGCCGACCGAGACGCCTGAACTGAAAGAACGCTCCGGCGCACGTGTCGAGCGCCTCCACATCCTGGGCCACAGCAAACAACCCAGCTTGCCGGGCGGCATGCCGTCGCAGCGCTACACCCAATGCGAACTGGAGATTTCCTGGCCGTTGGAAAACCTCGGCCCTTCGCTGCCCAACCTGATGGCGACCATCGCGGGCAATCTGTTCGAGTTGCGCCAGGTGTCCGGCCTGCGCCTGACGGGCTTGCGTCTGCCGCCGGCGTTTGCCAAAGCCTATCAGGGACCGGCCTTCGGTATCGCCGGCACGCGCCGCCTGAGCGGCGTGACGCACGGTCCGCTGATCGGCACCATCATCAAGCCGAGCATCGGCCTGTCGGTTGACGAGACCGTACAGCAGGTGCGCGAACTGGTCTCCGGCGGCGTCGACTTCATCAAGGATGACGAATTGCAGGCCGATGGCGCACGGTGTCCTTTCGATGAGCGCGTACGCGGTGTGATGCGGGTCATCAATGAGCATGCCGAGCGGACCGGGAAAAAAGTCATGATGGCCTTCAACCTGACCGGCGATCTCGACCAGATGCGCCGGCGCCATGACTTGGTGCTGGCCGAAGGCGGCACCTGCGTGATGGCCAGTCTCAATTCGATCGGCCTGATCGGTTTGCAGGAGCTGCGCCGCCATGCACAACTGCCGATCCATGCGCATCGCGCCGGCTGGGGTTACCTGACGCGCTGTCCGCAGCTGGGCTGGGATTACGCGCCGTGGCAGATGCTGTGGCGCCTGGCCGGCGCCGATCACATGCACGTCAACGGCCTGCGCAACAAATTCAGCGAGCCCGACGACAGCGTCATCGCCGCAGCGCGCTCGGTGCTCAGCCCGGTGATGCCCGATGCGCCGCTGCCGGCCATGCCGGTCTTCAGTTCGGGACAGACCGGTTTGCAAGCGGCCGATACCTATCGCGCCATCGGTTGCGCGGATCTGATCCACACCGCCGGCGGCGGCATCTTCGGGCATCCGCAAGGCGTGTCGGCCGGCGTCGAAGCCCTGCGCGAATCCTGGGTGGCGGCGATGGAAGGCGTGCCGCTGGAACGTCATGCCGAGCGCCATCCAGCCTTGCAGGCTGCGCTCGGTTTTTGGAAATAAGTGCGCTGCCCATGACGACAGACGGAAAAGAAAACGCCTTGCCGGCAGGCTTGCTGCTGGCGTACTACGGTGACGATTTCACCGGTTCGACCGACGCGATGGAAGTGATGGCGGCGGCGGGTTTGCCGACGGTGCTGTTCCTGCAGGCACCCGACCGCGCCATGCTGCAACGCTTTCCGGACGTGCGCTGCGTCGGCATCGCCGGTTCTTCGCGCGGCCGTTCGCCGGAATGGATGGAGGAGCATCTGCCGGAGGCGTTTTCGCAACTGGCGGCGCTGCATCCTCCACTGATGCAATACAAGGTGTGCTCGACGTTCGACTCGTCGGCGACGACCGGCTCCATCGGCCGCGCCATCGATCTGGGTGTGGTGCACATGCCCGGCACATGGTCGCCGATGATCGTCGGCGCGCCGCGGTTAAAGCGCTATCAGCTGTTCGGCAACCTGTTTGCGGCCGTCGACGGCGTCGGCTATCGCCTCGATCGCCATCCGACCATGGCGCGCCATCCTGTCACGCCGATGGCCGAATCGGATTTGCGCCGTCATCTGGCGCTGCAGACGCAACGCCGCATCCAGCTGATCGACATGGTCCAGCTGCGCAATGGTGCGGCGGCGGACGCGCAGAGTCTGGCGCGCCTCAAGGGGGCGGACGCGCCTGTGGTCATGCTCGACGTGCTCGACGAAGAAACCTTGCGCGAAGCCGGCCGCCTGGTATGGGAGCAGCGCGGCGCGGGCGTGTTCAGTGCATCGTCATCCGGGTTGCAATACGCGTTGACATCGTACTGGCGCTCGCGCGGCTGGATTGCAGAAAAGACTTCGTTGCCGAAAGCCGGGCCGGTTCCGGTCATCGCCGCAGTCAGCGGAAGTTGTTCGCCGGTGACAGCCGGACAGATCGCCTGGGCGCGCACGCATGGATTTGCGGTGGAACGACTGGATCTGGCGGCGGCGCTCGGCGCCGGCAGTCGCGAGACGGAACTGGCGCGTGTCGTCGCGCTGGCGGCGTCGGCGATCCGCGCGGGACGCAGTCCGCTGGTGTACAGCGCCGAAGGTCCGGATGATCCTTGCGTCATCGGTTTCGACGCGATAGCAAGGCACGCCGGTCTCGGCCGCGCCGAGGCGGCGCGTCGCGTCGGCGCCGCGCTGGCCGAGATCATGCGGCGCCTGCTCGATACCTGCACGGTGTCGAGGCTGGCGATTGCCGGCGGGGATAGTTCAGGCGAGGTGGCCGGCGCGCTCGACATCAGCGCGCTCAGCGTATGCGCCGCGATGTCGCCGGGCGCACCCTTGTGTCGCGCCTGGTCCGACAATCCGCGCCGCGACGGGCTGGAAGTGGTCCTCAAGGGCGGGCAGGTCGGCGCGCGCAGCTTTTTCGGCGATGTCCTCGAAGGAGCGTCACCGGTTTCCACCTGATCCTGGTCTGATCCGTGAGCGAGGGGCAGTAAAATTGATGTGCTAAAGTTCCATCTCAATTTTCATTCACGCCTTATTCAAGCTGACGCAATGACGCAAGCCATGCCGGAAACCATACAGCGACGCAAGTTATATCAAGAAGTCCTGGAACGCCTGATGGAGCGCATCCATAGCGGCGAACTGCCGCCCGGATCGCAACTGCCGTCGGAACGTGAGCTGATGGAGCAGTACGGCGTGGGCCGCCCTGCGGTGCGCGAAGCGCTGCAGGCGATGGAGCGCTCCGGCTTTGTCGAGATCGCCCACGGCGAGCGTGCCCGTGTGGTCGATCCGACCGCCGACCGCCTGATCGCCCAGATCGCCATCGGCGCACAGCATTTGCTGCGCACCAAGCCCGCCATGCTGGGACATCTCAAGGAAGCCCGGGTCCTGCTCGAAACCAGCACCGCCCGCATGGCCGCCGAGCGCGCCACCGAAGAGCAGATCGCGCGCCTGCGCCTGAGCATTGCGCAGCACCGCGCGTCCATGGTCAACCTGGAAGAGTTCATCGAACGTGACATGGCCTTTCATCGGGAGATTGCCGACATCAGCGGCAATCCTCTGTTTCCCTCCATCGTCGAATCGATGTTCAAGTGGGCCGGAGAGTTTTATTTCACGCTGGTGCGCGCGCCGGGTGCGGAAGAACTCACGCTGGCCGAACACCAGCGCATCGTCGATGCCATCGCGGCCCATGACGGCGATGCTGCTGCCGAAGCGATGCGCAGTCACCTGATGCGCGCCAACGCGCTGTATCGGGAACTCGGGCAGCAGTAAGAGCTGGCGGTCAATCCTTTCAGGCGCGGATCAGCGCCACCAGCGCCTGCGCCAGTTCATTGCCCTTGTCGGCCAGTTTGCCGATCACATCGAGATGATGGCCGTCGGCCAGCCTGACTTGCCGTACCGGGAATCCCGCCGCCTGCAAGCGCAGTCCGTATGCGGCCAGCTGGCGATGGAATTCGGCGGATTCGGCGCCGCCGGCGCTCAGCACCACCGGCATCGGCAGCCGCGGCAGATGATGCAGGGGACTGAATTGCTGCACCTGGGACTGATCCAGTTGCAGCGCCTCATTCAGATAACACAGGCGAATTGGCTCCAGGTCGTAGAGCCCGCTGACGCTGCACAATCCCTTCACGGCATTGTCCGGCAAACCGCTATCCTGCCAGTCGGTCGCCGCCAGCATGGCCGCCAGATGGCCGCCTGCCGAATGTCCGGCGACATAGATGTCGTCGGCATTGAAGCCCAGTTGCGCCGCTTGCCGGTACAGCCAGGAGAACGCCAGGCGCACGTCGCCGACGATCTCGGGCATGTCGACCTCGGGAGCCAGCCGGTAATTGATCATGGCCACGGCGATGCCGGCCTCGTGGCAAGGCCCGGCCAGGTGGCTGAAGTCGTCCTTGTCCAGCGAGCGCCAGTAGCCGCCGTGGATGAACACCAGCAAGGGCGCATCGGCCTGCGTCGCCGGGAAATAATCCAGCGCCTGCAGGCGATGCGCGCCGTAGTGCAGGTTGGTGCGCACTTCATGCTGCTGCCGGTACGCGCGCGCGGTTTCATTCCAGCTGTCGAAGATATCCTGAAAGCGCGGAATGCCGGCGCGCACATTGTATTGACGGTCGAGCTGATCGCGGTCGTAGTGCAGGTAATGCTTCATCGCGTCTCCTGAATCTTAGACTTACTGTTCCGCAAAGTGCTCGGAAACGAATCCGCGCAGCCACTGGTTGCCTTCGTCCTGGTTGAAGCGGCGGTGCCAGAAGATATTGGTCTGCAGCGACGGCAGCCGCAAGGGCGGACGAATGTATTGTAGGTTGAATGGTTGCGCCGCGCTCTCGGCCAGTTTTTGCGGCACCGTCACGATCAGGTCGGTGGTGCTGACGATATAGGGAACGGCGGTGAAATGCGGCACGCGGAAATTGACGTTGGCGCGGATGCCGGCTTTTTCCAGGTTCTGGTTGATGCGATCGTAGGGGCTTTCCAGCGAGGACACCACCAGATGTTGCGCCGCCAGGAAATCCTTCATCGTCACGGTCTTGCCGCTCAGCGGATGACCCTGGCGGAACATGCTCACATAGTTCTGGCGAAACAGCCGGCGCTGGTACAGCGCACCAGAGACGTTGTCGAAGGCGCCGATGGCGAGGTCGACCCGACCCGATTCCATCTCGCTCTTGAGATCGATGGCGCCGGCGCGCACCGTGCTGATCTGGATGCCGGGCGCGAGCCGGGCACAGGTCTCGATCAGCAGCGGCATGAAGTACACCTCGCCGACGTCGGTCATGGCGATGGTGAAATGGCGCGCGCTGCCCGCCGCCGAGAACGGCTCCTGCCGGTTCAGCGCCTTCGACACGTGCATCAGCGCCGCCGCCACCGGTTCGGCCAGCTGCTGTGCGAACGGCGTCGGCTGCATGCCTTGCGCGGTGCGTACGAACAGCTCGTCGCCGAAGGTGCGGCGCAGGCGCGCCAGCGCATTGCTGACGGCCGGCTGCGACAGGTTCAGGCGGCGCGCCACCGAGGAAATCTGGCGATCCTGGAACACTTCCTGAAACACCACCAGCAGGTTGAGGTCGATGTCTTTGGGTTCGATCATGCTCGTGCAGCGCTTCCGTTATTTTTCCGACCACTATTCATAATATCAATGGACCACATTTACCCATTTATATCGTAAAAGTCGGATCATTGCACCACTCATAAAAAAACGCGACGTCGTCCTGCATGTTGTCATGCAGGCAAGTTGCGACCATCCACAACCAATAAGGAGGAGCAAGGATGCAATCCGATGTCATCAATGTCGACCAGGTCGTCGAGCAGAGCCGTTTCGGCGCCTTTCAATTCGGCCTGCTGCTGCTGTGCGGCCTGTGCCTGATCATCGACGGTTTCGACATCCAGGCCATGGGTTACGTCGCGCCCGCCATCATCGGCGACTGGCACGTCAACAAGGCCAGCCTCGGTCCGGTGTTCGGCGCCGGCCTGTTCGGCATGCTGCTCGGTTCGCTGGTGCTCACCCCCGTGGGCGACAAATACGGCCGCCGTCCGGTGCTGATCATCTCCACCTTTTTCTTCGCTGCCTGCATGCTGCTGACCACGCGCGTGCAAACCATCGATGAATTGCTGGTCCTGCGCTTCATCACCGGCTTCGGCCTCGGCAGCATCATGCCCAACGCAATGGCGCTGGTCGGCGAGTTCAGCCCGAACAGCTCGCGCGTAACGCGCATGATGCTGGTGTCGTGCGGCTTTACGGTGGGCGCAGCGGTCGGCGGTTTCGTCAGCGCAGCGCTGATCCCGGCCTTCGGCTGGCGTTCGGTGTTCCTGGTCGGCGGCCTGATCCCGGCGGCGCTGGGCGTGGCGATGCTGATCTGGTTGCCGGAGTCGATCCAGTTCCTGGTATTGCGCAAGCGTCCGATGAAACAAGTGGCGCGCTGGCTCAACAAGGTGCAGCCGGGTTTGCTGGTTACCGAAAGCAGCACCGTGGTGGTCAAGGAAGCGCGCAACGACGGCATGCCGGTGGCTGAACTGTTTCGGGAAGGCCGCGCCGGCGTCACGCTGCTGCTGTGGCTGATCAGCTTCATGAACCTGATCAACCTGTATTTCCTGTCCAACTGGTTGCCGACGCTGATCAAGGACGCCGGCTATTCGACCGGCGCCGCGGTGCTGATCGGCACTTCGCTGCAAGTCGGCGGTATCGTCGGCACGCTGACGCTGGGCTGGTTCATCAATCGCTTCGGATTTACCCGCGTGCTGGGCAGCTGCTTCGTGGTGGCGTGCGTCTTCATCGCCCTGATCGGTCACGTCGCCGCCACGCCGGTGCTGCTGTTCATCTGCGTGGTGGTGGCCGGCTTCTGCGTGGTGGGCGGACAGCCTGCGGTCAATGCGCTGGCCGGTACTTTCTACCCGACCCAGTTGCGCTCGACCGGCATCGGCTGGGCGCTCGGCATCGGCCGCATCGGCTCGGTGCTGGGGCCGGTCATCGGCGGCCAGCTGATCGCCATGCAATGGGCCAACGGTTCGCTGTTCATGGCCGCCGCCGTGCCGGCGATCATCTCGGCGCTGATGGTGGCGCGCCTGCATTGGTACCGCCCGCAATAGTTTTTGGAATCGGTTTTTTGAGAAGGACGCATCATGAATACGCGTGCAGAATCTTTCATTGCCCAAGCGGTGATCAAGACCGCCGGTTATCAGTCCGGCTTCGGCAACGAGTTTGCGACCGAGGCGCTGCCCGGCGCGTTGCCGGTCAATCAGAACTCGCCGCAGCAAGTCGCCTACGGCCTGTATGCCGAACAATTGTCCGGCACCGCCTTTACCGCTCCGCGCGGGCACAACCGTCGCTCGTGGCTGTACCGGATCAGGCCGGCGGCGATGCATGAGCCGTTCGAGCGCATCGGCAACGGCCTGGTCGATCGCTTCGACGACGTCGAGACGCCGCCCAACCAGTACCGCTGGGATCCGCATCCCATGCCCGACGCGCCCACCGATTTCGTCGCAGGACTGATCACCATGGCCGGCAACGGTTCGCCCGATGCTCAGACCGGTTGCGCGATTCACTTGTATGCGGCCAACCAGTCGATGACCGACAGCTACTTTTATTCTGCCGACGGCGAATTGCTGATCGTGCCGCAAACCGGCCGCCTGCAGTTGCTCACCGAATTGGGGGCGATCGACATCGAACCGCAGGAGATCGCGGTGATTCCGCGCGGCGTGCGCTTCCAGGTCAAGCTGCCCGACGGCAGTGCGCAGGGTTATGTGTGCGAAAACTTCGGTGCGCTGCTGCGCTTGCCCGACCTCGGTCCGCTGGGCTCCAACGGCCTCGCCAATCCGCGCGATTTTCTGACGCCGCATGCCTGGTATGAAGACCGGGAAGGTGACTTCAGGCTGATCGCCAAATTCGGCGGCAACCTGTGGCAGGCCAGGATCGTGCACTCGCCGCTGGACGTGGTGGCATGGCACGGCAACTACGCGCCGTACAAATACGACCTGCGCCATTTCAACACCATCGGCTCGATCAGCTACGACCATCCCGATCCGTCGATCTTCCTCGTGCTGCAGGCGCAGAGCGACACGCCGGGCGTCGATACGCTGGACTTCGTGATCTTCCCGCCGCGCTGGCTGGCGGCGGAAAATACCTTCCGCCCGCCGTGGTTCCATCGTAACGTGGCGAGCGAATTCATGGGGCTGATCCACGGTGTGTACGATGCCAAAGCCGAAGGCTTCCGTCCCGGTGGCGCCAGCCTGCACAATTGCATGACCGGCCACGGCCCTGACGGCGCCACGTTCGAGAAGGCCAGCCGCAGCGACACCAGCAAGCCGGACAAGGTCGGCGACACCATGGCCTTCATGTTCGAGACGCGCAATGTCATCAAGCCGACGCGCCATGCGCTGAGCTCGCCGACGCTGCAAAAGAATTACTACCAGTGCTGGATGGATATCAAAAAGAACTTTGACCCGCACTTCAATCCACAACATCGTCCGGAGCAACAATGAGCATCATCCTGAATGAAACCCACGACGCTGACCTGCGCAGCTGGGTCGCCTCGGCCAATGCCGCGGGCAGCGATTTCCCGATCCAGAACCTTCCGTACGGCGTGTTCCGCAGGAGCGGCCGGGAAGGCGACGAGGTTTTCCGCGCCGGCGTTGCCATCGGCGACCGCATCCTCGACTTGCGCGCGGCGTTCGAAAGCGGCGCATTCGCCGGTTTCGGCGAGACCGTGCACAAGGCCATCGTCGCAGCGACGGCGGGGAGCAATCTGAATCCGCTGATGGAACTCGATGCCGCGGCATGGTCGGCCTTGCGCCTGGCCTTGTCGACGCTGCTGCGCGAGGGCTCGGTGCATCAGTCGCAACTGCAGGCGGCGCTGGTGCCGCAGGCGGAAGCCGAACACGCCTTGCCCGCGCAGATCGGCGACTACACCGACTTCTACACCTCGATCCATCACGCCACCGCGATCGGCAAGCTGTTCCGCCCGGACAATCCGCTGCTGCCGAATTACAAATGGGTGCCGATCGGCTATCACGGCCGCTCCTCCTCGATTGCGGTGTCGGGCCAGCAATTCCGTCGTCCGCTCGGCCAGCTAAAACCGCCGACGTCGGACACGCCGGTGTTCGGCGCGTGCAAGCGTCTCGACTATGAGATGGAAGTCGGCGTCTTCATGGGGCAGGGCAACGCCATCGGCGACGCCATCGCCATCGGCGCCGCCGAGTCGCATGTGTTCGGCCTGTGCCTGTTGAACGACTGGTCGGCGCGCGATGTACAGGCCTGGGAATACCAGCCGCTCGGTCCTTTCCTGGCGAAGAATTTTGCTTCGACGATTTCACCGTGGATCGTCACCATCGAAGCGCTGGCGCCGTATCGTGCCGCGTGGACGCGCGATGCCGCCGATCCGCAGCCGCTGGCCTATCTCGATGCGCCGGAGGTGCGCGAGCACGGCGCCTTCGACGTGCAACTGGAAGTACTGCTGCAGACCAAAGCCATGCGCGAGGCCGGCACGGCGCCGCAACGTCTGTCGCTGGGCAATTTCCGCGATGCTTACTGGACCGTGTCGCAACTGGTGGCGCACCACACCGTCGGTGGTTGCAACCTGCGCGCGGGCGACCTGCTCGGTTCGGGCACGCTATCGGGACCGACGCCGGAGTCGGCCGGTTCGCTGCTGGAACTGACCGCCGGCGGCAAACAATCGATCAACCTGAACAATGGCGAAACGCGCGTCTTCATCGAAGACGGCGATACCGTCATCATGCGCGGCTGGGCCGGATGCGATGGTTTGCCGCGCATCGGTTTCGGCGAGGTCGCGGGCACCGTGCTGCCGGCGCGCGAGGTTTGAACAGTACAAGGAGACAGGGCCATGACGATTCATCTCTACAGCTATTTTCGCAGTTCGGCGTCGTATCGCGTGCGGATCGCCCTGCATCTCAAGGGGCTGTCCTACGACACCGTGCCGGTGCATCTGCTCAACAACGGCGGCGAACAATATGCGCCGGCATTCAGCGCCCTGAATCCGCAGTCGTTGGTGCCGGTGATGGAGGAAGAGGGACGTCATATCACGCAATCGCTGGCGATCCTGGAATATCTGGAAGAGCGCTTCCCGACCCCGGCGCTGCTACCCCCGGGTTTGCTCGACCGCGCTCACGTGCGCGAAATTGCGCTGGCGATCGCTTGCGACATCCATCCGCTCAACAACCTGCGGGTGCTGCGCATGCTCAAGCAGGAGCTGGGCCTGAGTGACGAGATCAAGCAGCAGTGGATACAGCATTGGATCACGCTCGGCTTCGGCGCGCTGGAAACGCAACTGGCGGGCAGCCCCCGGCGCGGCCGTTTTTGCTTCGGCGATACGCCGACCATGGCCGATTGCTGCCTGATCCCGCAGATCTTCAATGCCCGCCGCTTCAACGTCGACATGACGCCTTACCCGACGCTCGCGGCTATTGAGGAAGCCTGTAGCGCGCTCGAGGCCTTCCAACTGGCGCAGCCTTCGGCCCAGCCCGACGCGGCGTAATTTTCTGCAGCCTCGTTCGAGGCGTCCGCCGGCGGCGCCGTCGTTGCCGCCGGCAATCTCTCCCAAGAGCATCTTGAAATCCTGCCACGGTATTGCGTTGCAGGGATTTCGAGTAATGCCTGTTGGAAATTTACCAAAGTTTGTCGCCTGGACGTACTGCGCATCCCGGAAATGGCGGGAGCGCTGGCGATTGCCGGTATAATTTTCTGCGCTGCCGATAATAAAAAAAGACACACGTGGTCCGATGGCAAAAAAGCAATATTGCAGACGCTCGCACCGTCTGCCCATAAAACGATTCAGTCTGACTCAGGGAATCACGTTGTCGTGATGACGGGAAGCGGGAAATGACATCGACTTGACATGCCGCTGCACCGCGCCGCAGGAGAAGACTGCGGTCGTGGGAGGCGTGCAGAGCGACAGATGTTCACCACCACGTTCACGCATGCCGACGCTGTTTCCGGGGGGCGGTTTTTCTTCGCTGGGGTTCAAGTATGCAAGTGGTCAGCCGACCTTATCGCTGGGCGATTTACGGTTTGCTGGTGGTCGTGATCGCCGCCGGTATCGGGCTGTTTTTCGCCATGGCGCGCACGGCCAAGGATATCCGCGCGTCGACGACGCCGCTGCTGCAGGAAAAAATCCCCACGCTGCGCCACTTGTCCGATTTTGAAAGTGCATTGCTGCGCTACCAGCTGGCGCTCAACAAGTATTACGTCGCCTCCATCGGACGCGACCGCTTCGACACGCTGGAAACCCAGGCCGGCGAAGAAATGGCCGATAACTTCGACTACGTGCGGCGCGACTTGCAGCAGGCTACCGAGATGGGCAATCTGCGCAGCAACTACGACGCCGTGCTGGCGATGGGCCCGGTGCTCGAAAAGATCATGCTGGCGCCGCCGGTCAACCGGGAAAAGGCGCGCCTGCTGCTCAGCGAACTCAACGTCAGGACCAACCAGATCCGCGTCTTGCTCGGCAAGGCCAAGCACGAGGTTGAAGCCGGCGTCTATGAAGTGGGCGACATGGCCAACAGCGGCGTCGACGAGATTTCACGGCTGGTGCATATCTACAGCGTCGGCATGCTGCTGACTGCCTTGTTCATGATGTATCACGTATGGGCGCGCTTCCGTTCCGAGAATGTGCTGGCCTTCCAGGCGGCGCATGATCCGTTGACCGGGCTGGCGCACCGCGGCTCGTTCGAGCGTCGCCTCAAGACGATGGCGGACCAGCCGCACACGGTGGTGCTGGGCATGATCGACCGCTTCGAGCGCGTGGTCGGCGGCCTCGGCCATGCGTTCGGCGATCGCCTGATGCAGGAAATGGCGACCCGGATCAAGCGCGCAGCCGAACGTCACGGCGGCGAGGTGTTCCGCCTCAACGGCGCCAACGTGGCGATCCTGTACAAGTCCAACGGCGACAACGTCAGCTTCCAGGAAGCCCTGTCGAGCCTGCAGGAATACATGCGCCAACCGTTCGAGTTCGGCCAGCACGAGATTTTTTCCAGCATGAGCATGGGCGGCGCCGAGTATCCGCGCGACGGCGCCGAGCCCGCACACCTGCTGCAGAATGCCGATGCGGCGCTGCAGGCGGCGCGCGACGCCGGCGGCGATTGCTTTGTGCAGTATTCGAATGCGCTCAACACGCGCGCGCAGGAACGCCTGGCGCTGGAAGCGCAACTGCGCCATGCGATCGAACGCAACGAACTGGAATTGCATTTCCAGCCGCAACAGGGGCTGACCGACGATCGCCTGGTCGGCTTCGAGGCGCTGGTGCGCTGGCGCCGCAACGGCGAGCTGATTTCACCTGCCGACTTCATTCCGCTGGCCGAAGAGTCCGGCCTGATCGTACCGATCGGCGACTGGGTGCTGGCCGAAGCGTGCCGCCAGGCCAAGATCTGGAGCCTGGAGACGCCGCGCAAATTCGTCATCGCGGTGAACATCTCGCCGCGCCAGTTCCATCATCCATCTTTCCTGCGCCGCGTCACCACCACGCTCAGCGAAAGCATGATCGATCCATCCTTCATCGAGCTGGAAATCACCGAAGGCATCGTCATGCGCGATGTCGAACGCACCATCGAGTTGCTGGAAGACCTGCGCAAGCGCGGCCTGACGCTGGCGATCGATGACTTCGGTACGGGGTATTCGTCGCTGGCCTACCTCAAGCGATTCTCGATCGACAAGCTCAAGATCGATCAGTCTTTCATCCGCCACCTGCGCCCCAACAGCGAAGACGCGGCGATCGTGCAGGCGGTCATCAACCTGGGCCACCATCTCGGCTTGTCGGTGATCGCCGAAGGCGTGGAAACCGTGACCCAGCGTGAACTGCTGCGCGCCTGGGGCTGCGATGAAATCCAGGGGTATTTCTATGGCCGGCCATTGTCGGCCGACAAGGCCACCCAATTCATCTTCGACAATTAAGCCGGCGGACGGCGCGGCACCAGCAGGTTGCCGGTCATGACCAGCACCGGCTGCTTGTCCTGGTTGAAAGTGGTGACGCGGTGCTTGAGGAAGCCCTGTTGCGGCTTCGATTGCGAGAACTTTAACTCCAGCACTTCCACCTCGATGTGCAGGCGGTCGCCGGGACGGGTAGGGCGCGGCCAGCGGAATTCCTCGAAGCCGGCGCCGATGATGCCGCCGTGGATCGGCAGGGTTTTCACCAGCAGGCGCATGGTCAGTGCGGCGGTATGCCAGCCGCTCGCGGCCAGTCCGCCGAAAAAGCTCTGCGCCGCAGCGGCTTCGTCGAGATGGAAAGGCTGCGGATCGTAGCTCGCAGCGAACGCCTTGATGGCGTCGGCGCTCAATGCCTCCTCGTCGGCGTGGCCGAATTTCTGGCCCGGGGCGAAGTCTTCCAGATACATCGGATTAACGGACATGGCGATCTCCCTTGACTTGTTTTATAATGTAGATTGCAAAATGATAGTTAGTTGTTCATCCGAATGATAGCCAGCCAGATGGGACTTGTCCATGGAACGTAAAAGCTTCGGCAACATGCAATGCCCGGTAGCCCGCACGCTGGAGCGCGTGGGCGAGTGGTGGAGCATCCTGATCCTGCGCGATGCGCTGCACGGGCTGACCCGCTTCGACCAGTTTCAGAAGAGTCTGGACATCGCGCCCAACATGCTCACGCGCCGTCTCAACTCGCTGGTCGAATCCGGCCTGCTGGAGCGCCGCCAGTACAGCGAACGGCCGCCGCGCCACGAATATATCCTGACTGACCTGGGACGTGATTTCCGCTCCATTCTGGTCGCGCTCAACACCTGGGGCAACAAGCATTTCGCCCCGGAAGGCCCAAGCGTGCTGCTGGTCGATTCGACCACGGGCGAGGAGGCCGAACCGGTGATGATCGACGGCAAGAGCGGCAAGCGCCTGAATTCTCCCGATTTCGTGTTTGCTCCGGGTCCGCAGGCCAATGAAGGCATGAAGGCGCGGATCAACTTTGCCCGCGAACGCGCCGCCGAAGCCGCTGCCAATGATGCGGCCGCCACCCCGTCCGAGGCGGTTGCCGCCGCCAAGCCGGCCAAGCCGGTCAAGACTCCGCGCAAGAAGGCTACCCCGCGCAGCGCCTGATTCACCTGTTTCGCTTGTCTCCATGGCGTCGTTGTTGCGACGCCATTTTTTTGTCCCGTTCCAAAAATACGCGCTTGACAGCGACGATCTCGCTGATTAGTATGCATATACATTGATGCATATGCATTGATTTGAATGCGCTGAAAAGGCCGGATCGTCATGTTTAACCAATGCACCTGTACCCGCCTGCGTCGGCTGACGCGGCGTATTACCTCGATTTACGACCACCACTTGCTGCCGGATGAGCTGACCATCAGCCAGTACTCGCTGCTGAGCCGGGTGGGGCGGCACGGTTCCATCGCCAATCTGCGCCTGGCTGCGGAAATGGGCATGGACCGCAGCACCCTGAGCCGCAATATCAAGCCGCTCATGGCGGCCGGCTGGATCGAGACCGTCGACATGCCGCCCGATGAGCACGTCGACAAGCGCTCGTTCGGACTCGGTCTCAGCGCGGCAGGAAAGGCCAAGCTGGCGGCGGCCCGGCCCAACTGGGTGCAGGCGCAGCTGGAAATCGACGGCCTGCTCGGCGAGGACTTGCATGCGGCCTTGTCCGGCATGATCGACGACGCCTACGACAAATTGCAGGAAGCCTGAGCGGCCATTTCAGCCGCTGGGGACAGTTTCAGTTCAAGCACCATCAATCATCATCAATCACCATCAATGCGTAAGCGCAGCAAACGCATTGATGGTTTTTTATTCACCATTATTTCGAATGAGCGTCATGAATAAAGTCACTCAAGCCATCGCGCAGCGCACCTCGCACCGTTTCAGTTACGCCTGGGTCGTCGTCGCCGTGATCTTCCTCGTCCTGCTGACTTCGGCCGGCATCCGCGCCACGCCGTCGGTGATGATCCTGCCGCTGGAACATGAGTTCGGCTGGAACCGTTCCACCATCTCGCTGGCGATTTCCTTCAACATCGCGCTGTACGGCCTGATCGGTCCGTTCGCCGCGGCCGCGATGCAACGCTTCGGCATCCGTCCAGTCGTGATGGGCGCACTGGTGCTGCTGTCAGTCGGCACCGCGCTCAGCACGCTGATGCAGATGCCGTGGCACATGGTGATGACCTGGGGTTTGCTGGTCGGCTCCGGCACCGGCGTCGCCGCCAACACGCTGGGCGCCACCATCGTCAGCCGGTGGTTTGAAATGCGCCGCGGTCTGGCGATGGGTTTGCTGACCGCCAGCGCGGCCACCGGCCAGATGGTGTTCCTCCCGCTGATGGCGTCGATGGTCGAGCATTACGGCTGGCGTTCGGTCGCCTTCCTGGTGGCGATCGTCGCTGCCGCAGCGGTGCCGCTGGTGGCGCTGTTTCTGCCGGAACGTCCATCCGACGTCGGTCTGCGCCGCTACGGCCAGGCTGCCGATGCGCCGGCCGATGCGGCCGTGGCGGCGCGCAATCCGCTGGCGATTGCCTTCGATGCGCTGCGCCAGGCGATGAAGGTGCGCGACTTCTGGCTGCTGTTTTTCAGCTTCTTCGTCTGCGGCATGAGCACCAACGGTTACATCGGCACGCAGTTCATCGCCATGTGCAACGACTACGGCATTTCCGAAGTCGGCGGCGCCAGCATCCTGGCGGCGATGGGCATGCTCGATCTGGTCGGCACGACCTTGTCGGGTTGGCTGTCGGATCGCTTCAACCCGCGTGTGCTGCTGTTCTGGTACTACGGCCTGCGCGGCGTGGCGCTGATCTTCCTGCCGTTCGCGTTCGGACTCGACTATTTCGGCCTGACCGTGTTCGCGATCTTCTACGGCCTCGACTGGATCGCCACCGTGCCGCCGACCGTGCGCCTGGCCAACGATGTATTCGGCCGCCTGGCCGCACCGATCGTGTTCGGCTGGATCGTCGCCGGCCACCAGCTCGGCGCTGCTGCGGCCACCACGATATCGGGCTTCATGCGCGCCAATCTCGGCGACTACACGGCCTCGTCGATGCTGATGGGCGTGGCCTGCCTGATCGGTGCTGTGATGGTGTTGCGCATCAAGGGACAGCAGCATGACAAGCCGGTGGCGGTTCCTGCATAAACCTGTTCTTTCCGCCGTACGCAAAACGCCCGCTTCACATGGATGAAGCGGGCGTTTTGTTTTTGCGCTGCCGGGATTACTTGGCCAGCGCCTTGCGCAAGCTGGAGGTCGCCAGATCGACGGCGCTCTTCGCTGCAGGCGTGTCACCCAGCGCATTGAGCATCACGAAGTCATGGATGGTGCCGAGATAGCGCACTTGCGTCACCGGTACGCCGGCCTTGGCCAGCTTGGCGGCGTAGGCTTCGCCTTCGTCGCGCAGGACGTCGTTTTCATCGGTGATGACCAGTGCCGGCGGCAGATCCTTCAGTTGCTCCAGCGTCGCGTTCAGCGGCGCGATATGCGGATCCTTGCGGTTGGCGCCGGCGGGCAGGTAGGCGTTCCAGAACCACTTCATCGCTTCCTTTGTCAGCCATGGGCCGTTGGCGAACTGCTTGTACGAACCGTTTTCAAAATTGGTATCGGTGACCGGGTAGAACAGCACCTGATACTTGATCGCCGGACCTTTGCGTTCCTTGGCCAGCAGGCTCACCACGGCGGTCATGTTGCCGCCCACGCTGTCGCCGGCAATCGCCAGGCGGCTGGCATCGACGTTGAATTCCGCGGCGTGTTCGGCGACGTATTTGGTGGCGGCGTAATCCTGTTCGATGGCGATCGGGTAGCGAGCTTCCGGCGAGCGGTCGTAATCGACGAACACCACGGCAACCTTGGCGCCGTCAACGATCTGGCGCACCAGGCGATCATGCGTATTGACGTCGCCCATCACCCAGCCCGCACCGTGGAAGTACATCACCACCGGCAGCGTTTCCTTGTTGCCTTGCGGGCGCAGTATGCGGATGCGGGTGCTGCCGGTCGGACCGACCGGGATCACGCGGTCTTCGATGTCGGCGGCGGGTTTGGCGACCTTGCCGGACTGTGCGCCGGCCAGCAGGTTGCGCGCCTGCTCAGGTGTCAGCTTGTAGATCGGAGGACCGCCGGCCGCGGCCAGCGCATCGAGGAATCCCTGGGTTTGCGGTTCAACAGAGGCGGCCGATGCAGATTGGGCGGCCGACGCGGCGGCGAGAGCGATGGTGCTGAGGGAAAGCAGTTGTTTGATCGATTTCATGATGTTTCCTTTCGGAGATGGGGTTGTGTGCTTGAGCAATTAAATTGTGCACAATATATTTGATGCTGTGGCAAATGAAACATGTCATTCATGCGCTGCCATTCGGGGGTAAGGGGCAGTGCATGGACGAATAATAAATTGATGAAAATTAAATTGCAAGCAATTTAAAATAAAAATTTCTGAATGTCGTTGCGGCCCGGCGAGAAATTGGGGGAAGGCTTGCGCCGCGCAGGCGCAAGCAATTCCTCAGGACAGTATCAATCCCATTGCGGCGCGAAGTCCGGATTGGCAAGGCGTTCGCCCTTGTCCAGTTTGGCGATGGTCTGCATGTCGGCGTCGCTCAGGACGATCTTCCGCGCCGCCAGGTTGCTTTCCAGGTTGGCCCGTTTGGTCGACGACGGAATCGTCGCGAAGCCTTGCTGCAGCGACCACGCCAGTGCAATCTGAGCCGGGTTGGCCTGGTGCGCCTCGGCGATCCCGATGAGGGTCGGATCCGTCATGACCTTGCCGTAAGCCAGCGGCATGTAGGCCGTCAGGTGTATGCCCTGAGCGCGCGCGAACTCGACCACCTTGCGGTTTTGCAGGAAGGGATGGATTTCGATCTGCAGCGTGGCGATTTCTGCGCCGCCGACGGCGGCGATGGCTTGCTGCAGATGCGCGATGGTGAAATTCGACACCCCGATCAGCCTGGTCAGTCCCTGTGCCCTGGCTTCGGCCAGCGCTTCCATGTACGTTGCGACGGCGATGGCGTCGTTGGGGGAAGGCCAGTGGATCAGCGTCAGGTCGACCTGCTCCATCTGCAGTTTGTCCAGGCTTTCCTTCAGGCTGGGGATGAGTTTGTCCTTGCCGAGATTGTCGGTCCAGATCTTGGTGGTGACGAACAAGTCCTTGCGCGCCACGCCGGCGGCGGCGATGGCCTTGCCGACATCGGCTTCGTTGCCGTAGATCTGCGCGGTGTCGATGTGGCGATAGCCGAGTTGGAGGCCGTTGGTGACCGAATCGATGACTTCCTGTTCTTTCAGGCGGAAGGTGCCGAGGCCGAATGCGGGAATGGTGCTCATGAAATTCCTTGGTAAGTGAGGTGGGGCGGACCTTGCGGTACGTACTCCGGGGAAGCAGTATGCGGTCAAAGTGCTGTTGCAAAAATACGGTGCAAAGCAAAACTTTATTGCCCAAGAAGCAAATATCGATAGGCCTGAACGCCCTCGATTCTATTTTCGAATATTTCGATGATTGATGGATATTCTTTCCGTTTTTCTTTCGTTTAACGTTCGCCCATACTTCGCTCCATGGTGAACGGCACAGACAAAGACGGACACCTACGAAGCAATCACCCCTTATCGAATTAATCGTCAATACCTCAGGAGAACATCATGGCAATCGCAAAAGCACAACCAGGCAAAACACTGTTGAACCCAAGCAACCACACACTGATCATGATCGACCATCAGTCGCAAATGTCGTTCGCCACTCACTCTATCGACATGGTCACACTGCGCAACAACGTCGCACTGGTCGCCAAGGCCGCCAAGGAATTCAAGGTATCGACGATTTTGACAACCGTTGCTGAAAAGTCCTTCTCCGGTCCGATGTTCGATGAAATCAAATCGGTGTTCCCGAACGAAGAAGTGATCGACCGCACCAGCATGAACACCTGGGAAGACCCGCGCATCGCCGACCGCGTCAACGCCATCGGCAAGGAAAAGATCGTATTGGCCGGCCTGTGGACTTCGGTATGCATCGTCGGTCCTGCGCTGTCGGCGCTGGACCAGGGCTTCGAAGTCTATGTGATCACCGACGCCAGCGGCGACGTCTCGAACGAAGCGCACCAGCGCGCCGTCGAGCGCATGATCCAGCTGGGCGCACGTCCGATGACTTCCTTGCAATACCTGCTCGAATTGCAGCGCGACTGGGCCCGCACCGAGACTTACAATGAAACGGTCGCCACCGCGATCACCAACGGCGGCGCCTACGGCCTGGGCCTGATCTACGCCAAGACCATGTTCAACGCCTCGGAAGGCCACTAAGCAGCACAGGGATCCCGTTCCGCGATGAACGGGATCCCGCAGTTTTTTGACATCCCCTGACAACAACGTACAACCCCCCGGAGTGAACATGAGCGCCGACCTGATTCTGCTGAACGGAAATTTCCATACCATCGACAAAGCCCAGCCGCTGGCAAGCGCCGTGGCGATCAAGGACGGCAAGTTCCTCGCCGTCGGCGATGCCGAAGCCGCCATGCGCCATCGCGGCAGCGCCACCAAAGTGGTGGACCTGAACGGCCGCAGCGTGGTGCCCGGCCTGAACGATTCGCACATCCATCTGATTCGCGGCGGTCTCAACTACAACCTCGAACTGCGCTGGGAAGGCGTACCGTCGCTGGCGGATGCCTTGCGCATGCTGCGCGAGCAAGCGCTGCGCACGCCGCATCCGCAGTGGGTGCGCGTGGTCGGCGGCTGGACCGAATTCCAGTTTGCCGAGCGCCGCATGCCGACGCTGGAAGAAATCAACGCCGCCGCGCCCGACACTCCGGTATTCATCCTGCACCTGTATGACCGCGCCTTGCTGAACCAGGCCGCGCTGCGCGCCGTCGGCTACAACAAGGACACCCCGAATCCGCCGGGCGGCGAAATCCAGCGCGATGCCGCCGGCAATCCGACCGGCATGCTGATCGCCCGTCCCAACGCCATGATCCTGTATGCGACGCTGGCCAAGGGGCCGACGCTGCCGCTCGACCAGCAAGTCAATTCGACGCGCCAGTTCATGCGCGAACTCAATCGCCTCGGCGTCACCAGCGTGATCGACGCCGGCGGCGGTTTCCAGAATTATCCGGAAGACTACGCCATCATCGACCAGCTGGCGCGCGAGCAGCAGCTCACCGTGCGCATCGCCTACAACCTGTTCACCCAGAACAAGGGCAAGGAGCTGGGAGATTTTCAGCGCTGGACCGACATGATCAAGCCGGGACAGGGAGACGATTTCTATCGCCACAACGGCGCCGGCGAAATGCTGGTGTTCTCGGCGGCCGACTTTGAGGACTTCCTCGAGCCGCGTCCCGAACTCGCCGCAGGCATGGAAGACGAACTCGAGAAGGTGGTGCGCCACCTGGTCTCCAATCGCTGGCCGTTCCGCCTGCATGCGACCTACGATGAGTCGATCAGCCGCATGCTCGACGTGTTTGAAAAAGTGAATCGCGACATCCCGTTCAACGGCCTGCACTGGATCTTCGATCACGCCGAAACCATTTCACCGCGCAACATCGAGCGCGTGCGCGAACTCGGCGGCGGCCTGGCAATCCAGCACCGCATGGCGTTCCAGGGAGAATATTTCGTCGATCGCTACGGCAAGGAAGCCGCCAAGGCAACGCCGCCGGTGGCGCGCATGCTCGACATGGGCGTACCGGTCGGCGCCGGCACCGACGCCACCCGCGTCGCCAGCTACAACCCGTGGACTGCGCTGTACTGGCTGGTGTCGGGCAAGACCGTGGGCGGCCTGCAACTGGCGGAAGCCGGTCTGCCGCGCGAAACCGCGCTCGAACTGTGGACCGCAGGCAGCGCCTGGTTCTCCAACGAGCAGGACAAGAAGGGCCGCATCAAGGCCGGCCAGCTGGCTGACCTGGTGGTGCTGTCGTCGGACTTCTTCAGCGTCGCCGAAGAAGACATCAAGGCCATCGAGTCGGTGATGACCGTGGTCGGCGGCAAGATCGTCTACGGCGCCGAAGAGTTCGACCCGCTGGCGCCGCCGGCCATCCCGGTGTTGCCGGACTGGTCGCCGGTGAAGAATGTACCGGGTCACTACCGTGCACTGAAGTCGGGCGCGCAAAGCCAGCAGCAGCAACGCCGTTCGATCCTGCCGCACCAGTGCGCAGGGGCATGCAACGTTCATGCACATTCGCACGATGTCGCGCGCCGCTCGTCGGTGCCGGCGTCGAATTTCTCCGGTTTCTGGGGCGCGCTCGGTTGCAGCTGCTTCGCATTCTGATCGGGAGACGAACATGACTTATTCCAAAATCATCTGGGGCCTGTTGCTCTCCTTCGTGGTCGGCTTCTGCTGCCATCTCGCGCAAATCCCGGTGCCGTCGCCGCCGGTCCTCAGCGGCGCCTTGCTGGTGTTCATGATGAGCAGCGGCTATTGGCTGGTGGATCGCCACCTGGCCGCCAAGGCCGCCAAGGCAGCCGGTCAAGCCGGGGTGCAACCATGAGCGCGCTGTTCGCGGGCGCGGTGCTGGGCACGCTGATCGGCGCCGTCTGCCGCTGGTTCGGCCTGCCGTCGCCGACGCCGCCGACACCGGTCGGCGCATCGCTGGTGGTGGCCATGACATTGGGTTACGTGCTTGCCGGCTACGTGCTGGCAGGACATTTCTGATCAAGGAGAATTGACATGCAAACATTTCAAAACGAAAAAGACAATCTGTTCCTGCGTCTGCTGTGGGCGCCGGCCCAGGACCTCGGCCTGCTGTTCCTGCGCCTGACCGGCGCCTTGCTGCTGCTGTACGTGCATGGGCTGCCCAAGCTGATCAACTTCGCCGGCGAGTTGCAGCACATCGACGATCCGCTGCACGTCGGCCGTGCCTTCACGCTCGGTTTCGCGATCTTCGCGGAAGTCCTGTGCCCGCTGCTGATCGTGCCGGGCATCCTGACGCGATTGGCCAGCGCAGCGGTGCTGGTATTGCTGGGGGTGTCGATGTTCCTGGTACACCCTGACTGGAGCGTGGCGGAAGGTCAGTTCGGCTGGTTGCTGATGATCGTGTTCGGCAGTATCGCCTTGATGGGCGCCGGCCGGTATTCGATCGACGCCGTCCTGGCAAAGAAAGTCGAGAGCTGAGATGGATGCGCTAAATAGTGCCGGTCGACCCACTGCGTCTCGTTATCTGAATCGCGCCACCTGCCAGGGCATCGCCATGAGTTTCCTGGCAGGCTATGTGGATACGCTGGGCTTCGTCGCCTTGTTCGGCCTGTTCACGGCCCACGTCACCGGCAACTTCGTGCTGATCGGCAGTGAACTGGCGAATCCTTCTCACGGTGTATTGATCAAGTTCCTGGCTTTCCCCGCATTCATCCTGTCGGTGGTCATGACGCGGCTGGTGGTGATTGCGCTGGAGCGCAGCGGCAAGCCTGCCTTGCCGTGGGTGCTGATGCTGCAACTGGTGTTCCTGCTGGCATTCATGGGCTTGGGCCAGAGCATGGCGCCGGTCGGTATGGCCGATACACGCGCCATCGGCGTCTTGCTGGCGGGCATGTTAGGCGCCGCTGCCATGGGCATCCAGAACGCCGCCGCCCGCCTGATCCTGCCGCAGGCGGCGCCGACTACGGTCATGACCGGCAATGTCACGCAACTGGTCATCGACGTGACCGACATCGTGCGCGGTGCTGCGGATGACGCCGTGCGCCAGCGCTGCATCAAGTTCTTCTGGCCCATCGTGGCGTTCGGCGTGGGAGCGATAGGCGGCGCGTTTGCCTACCGCCAGGCATTGTTCCTCGCGCTGTTGTTGCCGGTGCTTATCCTGGTGGCAATGATCGTGGCTGAATTCCGTGCCGCGCAAGCGAGCAAGGCCTGAACGCCGCTTCGACCTATAATGTGCGTCTGGGGTATTCGAACGATAAGGCAGCAGGGAAGCGGAAGGCAGTGGAACAGCGATGAGTTATTTGTATCACCTGATTGAACAGTACGGTCTGATCATCGTATTCCTGAACGTGCTGACCGAGCAGCTGGGCGCGCCGATTCCCGCGTATCCGACGCTGGTGATCACCGGCGCGCTGGCCTGGCGCGGCCAGTATCCGATCGTATTGCTGCTGCTGGTGGCGGTGGTCGCCGCGCTGATCGCCGACTATGTCTGGTATCTGGCGGGGCGGCGCTACGGGCGCCGCATCATGTCGACGCTGTGCCGCATTTCTCTTTCCCCCGATTCCTGCGTACGCCAGACCGAATCCATCTATTCGCGCTGGGGCGCACGGTCGCTGCTGGTGGCCAAATTCATCCCCGGTTTCGCATCGATCGCCAGCGCGCTGGCCGGCACCGTCGGCACCTCGCGCGGCAAGTTCCTGCTGTACGACGGCGTCGGCGCGGCCTTGTGGTCGGGGCTGGCGATTTTTCTCGGCGCGCTGTTCAACACCGCCATCGACGACGTGCTGAGCGTATTGGCCGAGCTCGGTCAATACGGCATGATGCTGGTGCTGATTGGCTTTGCCGTATTCGTCGCCAGCAAATGGTGGCAGCGCCGCCGCTTCCGCAAGTCGCTGGAAATGGCGCGCATTTCGGTCGGCGAACTGGACCGCTTGCTCAAGAGCGGCGTGCGCCCGACCATCGTCGACGTGCGTTCGCCGGCCTCGCAGCAGATTGGCCGGATTCCCGGCGCGTTGACGATTTCCAACCAGGAGATCCAGACCTTCGCGTTCGAGGCGCCGATGGAAGACGAAGTCATCGTCTACTGCGCCTGTCCCAATGAAGCCTCCGCCGCGCTGGTCGCCAAGCAGCTCATGCGGCGCGGCTACAAGCGCGTACGCCCGCTCACCGGCGGCATCGACGCCTGGGTGGCGGCGGGTCATTCGATCGAAGCCTGAGCGGCGTTCGTTCTCATTATTCGGAAAATTCCATGTTCAGAATCAGTCTCGATGCCTTGTTGATCCTCGATGCGATTGATCGGCGCGGTTCGTTTTCCGCCGCCGGGCTGGAGTTGCATCGGGTGCCGTCGACGATTTCCTATACGGTGTCGAAGCTGGAGCAGGACCTTGGCGTGCAGGTGTTCGAGCGCCAGGGACCGAAGGTCGTGCTCACGCGCGCCGGTGAAGAATTGCTGAAGGAAGGCCGCTATCTGCTGAAGGCGGCGGAAGATCTCGAACACCGGGTGCGCCGCGTTGCCTCCGGCTGGGAAACCGAATTCACCATCGGCCTCGATTCACTCTTCTCGGCGGCGTCGCTGGAGCCGGACATTGTGGCGTTCTATCAGGTCGCCGACCGCACGCGCCTGCGCATCGCACGCGAGTCGCTGGCCGGTACCTGGGAAGCCTTGCTGGATCGTCGTGTCGATCTGCTGATCGCGGCGCCCGGCGAGGGGCCGGCAGGCGGCGGTTACGTGGCGGAGCAGATCGGCACCGTAAAGTTCGTGTTCGTGGTAGCGCCGCATCATCCGCTGGCGAAGATGGACAAGGTCCTGAGCAAGGCCGACCTGCATCCTTACCGTGCCATCAGCGTCGCCGACTCGGCGCGCAAGATGGCGCCGCGCACCGTCGGGCTGTTGTTCGGCCAGGACACCCTGACGGTGCCGGACATGCGCAGCAAGTATGCGCTGCAGCTGGCCGGCGTGGGCTTCGGCTTCTTGCCGGAGCCGTGCGTGCAGAAGTCGATCGCCTCCGGCGCGCTGGTGGTCAAGGAAGTTGAACAGCCGCGCGCAGAAGAAACCTTCTCGCTGGCCTGGCGCGTCGGCGAAGACGGCGCGGCGCTCACCTGGTGGCTCAAGCGCATGCGCGAAACCGGCGTCCTCAATCGCATGCTGTCGCAGATCGCCGATGGCGGTTTGTAACGAACTAACGAACAGATTTCTCAGGCCGTAAAAAAAGCGCGACAGCTTGTGGCCGTCGCGCTTTTTTATTGAAGCGGCAGTTTATGCCGCAACCAGGGTGCCGATGGTTTCGCGGGTTTGCGCGATGGCCTTTTCAACAGCCGCTTCGCCCATGCCCAGGCCTTCGCTGTGAACGAAGGTCACGTCGGTCATGCCGATAAAGCCCAGCACGGCGCGCAGGTAGGTTTCGTGGAAGTCCATGACCTTGGCCGGGCCTTCGCTGTAGACGCCGCCGCGCGAGGTGAAGACGTAGACCTTCTTGCCCTGGATCAGGCCGACGGGGCCGGTTTCGGTGTACTTGAAGGTGACGCCGGCGCGCGCCACGTGGTCGATCCAGGTCTTCAGGGTGGACGTGATCGAGAAGTTGTACATCGGCGCGCCGATGACGATGATGTCGGCGGCATTGACTTCGGCGATCAGTTCTTCGGAGACCTTGACCAGTGCCTGCTGTTCGGCGCTGCGCTTGTCGGCAGGCGTAAAGAACGCGCCCAGTTTTTGTTCGTCCAGATGCGGAATCGGATTGGCGGCGACGTCGCGTTCGACGACGACGCTGCCTGGTTGCGAGGCCTGCAGTTTGGCGACGAATTCGCCGGCGACCTGGCGCGAGATAGAACCGCTGTTGCGGGCGCTGCTATTGATGAACAGAATGTTTGCCATGATGTTTTCCTTGTCGATGGAGTTGGGTGAGGCGATGCGCCGCCGGATTGCGGCGCATCGGTGCCTCCGTGTTTTTAGTACGGCAGATCGAACAGCAGGAATTCCGCCGCTTCGGCCTTTTCAAACGTGATCAGGCTTTCTGCGCTGATCTTCAGCGCATCGCCGCCCGACAACTGGGTGCCGTTGACGGTCAACTGGCCGCGAATCAGATGAACGTAGCCGAGGCGTTTTGCTCCCAGCGCATGTTCCAGCCTGGCGTCGCCGTTCAGGATCGAGGCGTAGATCGATGCATCCTGATGGATCAGCACCGAATTGTCGCGACCGTCAGACGAAGCGATCAGGCGCAGTTGGCCTTGCTTTTGCTCCGGCGTGAAGTTCTTTTCCTCGTAGCTGGGCGGGATGCCTTTCACGTTCGGCTGGATCCAGATCTGCAGGAAGTGCACCGGCTCGGTCTTGGAGTGGTTGAACTCGCTGTGACGCACGCCGCTGCCGGCGCTCATGCGCTGGACGTCGCCGTAGTGCAGCACCGAACCTGTGCCCATGCTGTCCTTGTGTTCGAGCGCGCCGTCGAGGACATAGGAGATGATTTCCATGTCGCTGTGGCCGTGCGTGCCGAAGCCCATGCCGGGCGTGACGCGGTCTTCATTGATCACTTGCAGCGGACCGAAGCCCAGTTGTTGCGGGTCGTAGTAATGACCGAACGAAAATGTATGGTGCGAATTCAACCAACCGTGATCGGCGACACCGCGTTCGTTGCTTTTGCGAATTTGAAGCATGTTTTTCTCCGTCGGTTAGTGCAGGCAAGGGCGTTTTCCACCTTGGAAAACCGCCTTCTTGTTTGCATGATTAAGTGGACAGAACGGAGTATGCGCGGGACAAAATGAAAAGAAAAACGGAAAGATTGGCGACCTATCATCGAATTATTCGATGATAGTTATAAGACATTGATAAATAACGAGTTATTTTGGTTTTTACGTGTTTTTTACGAGTGATTTTAGGTATTTTTCGCGGTTATTTTCAATAAATATCGAAAATTCGCTGCCCCCGGAGTTTTATACGAAAGCCGTGCGTATCGGCGTCCCTTCGCGCAAGGTCTTGGTGACGGGCGTCTTCTCGCAGATTTCGCCGAGGCGGGTGAGCTGTTCCGGCGTCAGCGCATTACCGAAGGTGACGGTGCGCTCGATGTTCTCCAGGCCGCAATCGTCGCGCGAAAAGCGTGCATCGATGTGGATGGTGCCGAGATCCCAGCCCTTGCGATCGGCGTACATGCGCAAGGTCAGCGAAGTGCATGCGGCCAATGCGGCCAGCAGCAATTCGTAAGGCGCCGCGCCGGTGTCGGTGCCGCCGTTGCTGGCGGGCTCGTCTGCTTGCAATTGATGGGTGCGGGCGCGGATGCGTTGCGCGTAGCCGGCGTCGTTATGCAGATGGATGGTGGCCATGCTGATTCTCCCTGAATAAAAAAAGCCTGCACGCAGGCAGGCTTTTTCAAATGCAAAACCGGATTGGCTTACGCGAAATTCTTCGCGACGAAATCCCAGTTCACGATGCCCCAGAATGCTTCGGCATACTTCGCGCGTGCGTTGCGATAGTCGATGTAGTAGGCGTGTTCCCAGACGTCGATGGTCAGCAGTGCCTTGCTGTCGGTGGTCAGCGGTGTGCCGGCGCCGGTGGTGTTGACGATGTCCAGTGTGCCGTCGGCTTTCTTGACCAGCCATGTCCAGCCGGAACCGAAGTTGGCCAGG
>Ga0308165_1000268_pt1 | contig 119184 bp, 89 predicted proteins | sample PhyWR2_FD_201032 | JGI IMG/M metagenome (GOLD analysis project Ga0308165, IMG submission 201032) | Phyllosphere microbial communities from UC Gill Tract Community Farm, Albany, California, United States - DLSLW.R2 | ecosystem: Host-associated > Plants > Phyllosphere > Unclassified | place: USA... | reverse complement strand
GTCGCCAGCTTTGCAGCCTTCCATCAAATCGTTTATCGTATAGCTTCGCGTCAATTTCATTGTGTGTTTGTATATAGAAGATGGGCAATTACAAACAATGGTTGCATGAGGGGAGAAAAAAAGTTAAATAATGTTAAAAAAGAAATGAAATCTATTGATTATCAGTTAGATATTTTTAAAATAAATTTTCAGAAAGATATAGATTTTTATTTGAAAATGAACATGTAGCTTTTCATCGGGAACAGCAGTCCCGCTATACGCTTCAAAGCCTCGGCTCGTTCCTCACCTTCGTGTTTTCGCTGCTATCGGGTTTAGGAACAGAGGGCAATGCTTAAAAATAAGAAACCCCGCAGGTTTTAGAAATCTACGGGGTTTTAATCGTATGCGTTTAATCACCTTAAACCTTTCTACCTTTTACCTTCCATCCTTTTTAACCTTAAACAATCTAAAATCCTGTTTATAGGTTAAGAAAAAGGAGTGGTTAAACTGAAGCTGTTGATCGGTATTGTCTAAATCGACATGCGGCTCGAAACGCACATCAAGATAGAAATGCGGGATCAGTTCTTTTTGGTAGGCATAACGCAACGAAACAATGTTCCTGCCGCTCTGCTTTAAGCCATTGGTATACAAGTTGCTCGAAACCGATTCGTACAAAGGCATCCCCTTAATTGAAATAAAGTTATTCCCTTTCCAGTAGGAGGCTACCAGGCTTCCCCATTTACTTTCTACACCAGCGTTTAACCATACACCAAAACCGCCCTGGTAAGCCCTTCTTTTATCAGGTGAGAGGTCTTTGTAAACCGCAACATAGTTATCGGTATATACCTGTTTAATATTGGTGTTAATCGCCTTATGAAGCTTTAAACCTGCAGCTCCGTTAAATAAGGTACTGATCGGAATTTCTTTCAGGATATCAATCTGTCCGCCCTGGTGAAAAGCTAAAAATTGTGCCGGAACGCTGAGTTTCCAGCCATTGCTTTCGGCAAGTATGCTCTCGGTAGATAAACCACCGATAATTTCTTCTTTTGCGGCTTCGCCAGTGTAAATCATCTTCTGCCAGGCAATCCAGGCATCTAAATTAAATTTCTTGCGTTCTACCAATAGCTGGGTGCCATACTCAATTGGCGTGGTAATGGTTCTTTCAAAATCGTAAAGTGGTTCTATATATTTATGCTGAATATTGCCTTCCAAACTTCCAAAAATTAAAGTCAGGTTTCTTTTGTGGTATTTTACGCTAAACAAAGGTTTTGCATCACTTACACCATTGCGTCCAAAATCTTTACGGATAAAAGCACCGGCAGTTATGGCAAGGTTAGGGTGCGCATAATAAACGATCTGAGGCTGCAACTGTGTGCCATATAATGTATAACCGTCATGAAAATCGTTGGTATACTCGTAGTTACGCACGTAGTTCAGGTTATAAAAATTAAAATGAACCTCGTTGGTTAAGCTGCTATCCGGACGGATCCGGTTTTCAAAAGCCGATTGATTAAACTGCGCCGAAGCAAAATAAGAACTGAACAGAAAAGATATTAAAAGTAAGGCCTTTTTCAGACCCGTGGCTGTAAACATGAGCTTGGATTTTATCGCCCAAATTTAGAATAGTTTTTCGTTTATTTAACCGCAAAGAACGCGAAGTTTACGCAAAGGAAACAAAGTTTATATGGGTTGGCCACCAAGGCACAAAGCACACAAAGTTTTTGTGGCGCTTCCAATTGCAAATATTTTTTTTGTACCTCCGTAGCTTTGTGGTTCCAAAGCCTATTCGCCACGTTTTTTACGATAGTTCTTATATAATTTAACAGCAATCATAATGGCCATGGCTACCCCCATAATGCCGATCAAGCCGTAAACCCAGTTAATGGCATTTTTCAAAATCACCACAAATACAATGGCAATCATAAAAATAGTAGCCAATTCGCGCCATAAACGCAACTGGAAACTGGTTAACTTAAATTGACCATTTTTAAGCTGTTTAACGATATTTTGGCAGATGAAGTGATAAATAAGCAAACCAACAACAAAACAAAGCTTAACCCACATCCAATCCATCTGTAGCAATGAGGAATGTAAAGTAAGCATGGATGCTCCGGCCAACACGGAAATGATCATTGCCGGGGTAGCAATGATTTTCCATAAAGTAGCTTCCATTTTAATAAACTGTTTCTGCAGGATACTTTTTTCGGGTTCAGGCTTATCGTTAGCCTCAGTATGGTAAATAAAAAGACTAAGGATATAAAACAGTCCGGCCATCCAGCTAATTACAAATACGATATGTACTGCAAGAAAATAGTAATAATATGGCTGTAAGGTTTCGATCACTTAATATTTTGGGGATTATAAGAAAGATTGAGATGCATGATGAACCGTAAGTATTTCTATTAAATCGACTTTCTTATCGAAATAGTAAATAATCCTATAGTTTCCTTCAATAAGCTCACGAATTGATTCATGATCTCTTTCTGGTACAATTCTACCCAATTCGGGCATCTCTTTTAAAATTTTTGGCTTATTAAATAGTTTCTTAATCAAAGCAGAAGTAAAACGATCAGAATACTGGCTGTGAAAGTTGGCAATATTATTTAAATCGTCAATCGCAATTTCAGTCCAAACTATTTTAGCCATTTGTCTAATCTTTGCTCAGCTTGTTCTTCTGAAAGTATTTTACCTTCGGTAACTTGTTGTAGTCCAGAATCAATTTTTTGAAGTAATAATATTCTTTCAATCAATTCGTCGGCAGAAAACTCATCAGGCATCTCTTTCAGTGTATCTATAATTTCTGTCTTTTTCATCAGAATATAATTTGTTTTCTAAAAGTGACGAAGCTAGCATAAGCATATTTATTGCTGATATTAAGCAGTATGCCCATGCTGGCTTCGTTTGAAAATTATTTTATACAAGATACTAAAAAATCAGCAGAATATTTTAATACCTAAACTCCTTTACCACTTCAATGGCATACTTCACATTATCAAAAGGAATATCTGGCATAATACCATGACCTAAGTTAAAGATAAATCCTTCAGTACCGCGCATGCGCTCAAATAACTTATGTATCTGTGCTCTAATTACCGCTTTATCGGCATATAAAATATGAGGATCTAAATTTCCCTGTACGGCAATACCAGCTGGTAAAGCGTTTTTAATGTTCAATAAATCGGCATTCCAATCTACCGAAATTACATCTGGTTTAGCTTCGGCCATAATTGGGGCAAAAACTGAACTTCCTTTACAGAAAGAAATAACCGGAATATCTTTTCTATTTAAATTGGCAATAATCTCCTGGATATAACGGTGCGAAAATTCCTGGTAATCATTCCATGATAAGGCAAGTGCCCAGCTATCAAAAATTTGAACAGCATTTACGCCCGCAGCAATCTGAAGGTTTAAATAATCGGCAGTTACTTTTGCAATTTTAGCCAAAAGTTTATGCGCCAATTCTGGCTGATTGTGGATAAAAAGTTTAGTTAGTTTGAAATCTTTAGATGAGCCACCCTCAATTAAATAACTCATTACCGTAAATGGCGCACCTGCAAAACCGATTAAAGGAATTCTACTGTCTAAACGTTGTTGAATTACTTTAATGGCATCCGCAACATATTGCAATTCATCTAAACAATCAACATTTAGGTTTTCAATATCCTGGGCTGTACGCACTGGGTTGGCAAACTTTGGACCAACACCTTGGGTAAAGCTTAAATCACCGCCCATGGCTTCGCCTGTTACCAAAATATCACAGAACAAAATCGCTGCATCAATATCCAACAAATCAACGGGCAACATGGTTACGTCGGCCGCAATTTCGGGATTTTTACACATCTCTAAAAAAGAGTATTTGTTTTTAATTTCCCAATATTGTGGCATAAAACGGCCTGCCTGACGCATCATCCATACTGGTGGGCGTTCGGTTTGTTTTGAAAATGCTGCGTCTAAAAATAAATTATTCTTCATGATCTGTATTTGGTGTTCCTTAGTAACGTCGCCCTGAATTTAGTTCAGGGTCTTGGTAATGTAAAGATGCTGATCCCGATTTAAATCGGGACAGCATGACGAATCGGGCGCAAAGGTATAAATAAAAAAAAAACGAAGTACCTTTTTATCAAAAACTGGTGCTTCGTTTGTTCAAAATGACAATAGTTCTATTATATTTTGCTTATTTCCTTTTCAATTTTAACAATAATATCTTTCGAGCGTTGCGTTTCGGCGAGTTCTTTTGCCAGTTTGGTATACGCTCCGGCCCTTTCTCTGTCTTTTTTTCGTAAAGCCAGGTTGGCCAAATGGATCAGTACGTACGATTTTTCATTCTTGCCACCTACCGGAAAACGACTAGCCAACTGAAAATGATATTCAGCTTTATCGTAATTTTCCTCTTTCAGTGCCATATTGCCCTGCATAAACTCGTAATAACCCCTGCGGCTTTTTGCCAAACGTTCTGGCTTTGCCACCTCGGCCAATAAGGCTTTGGTTTTACCGAATTCGTTATTCTTGAAATGCTTCGAAGCCATTAAAACTGAACCATGCTTAAAATGGCTCCAAACAACAAAGGCAAATAAAAGCCCTGAAACAGCGGCCAGCTGGTATTGCCTGTAAAAAATACAAACCAATGCAGCAAGCACAAAAACTGCCATTAAAGCGTATCTGCCCTTATTATTGTACATTAATGACTATCGGTAAATTTATAACCTACACCACGGATAGAGTGGAAATAAACAGGGTTTTTTTGATCTGGTTCGAAATACTTACGGAAAGTCAAGATGAAGTTATCAATTGTCCTGGTAGATGGATAAACATCATAGTTCCAAACTGTTTCTAAAATCTGCTCACGCGAAACCGCATCGTTTTTACGTTCGATCAACAGTTTTAACAACATCGTTTCCTTTTTGGTTAACGGTGTGATGGTACCATCATCGTGCTTTAATTCGAAAGAGTTAAAATAGATTGTTTTATCACCGATTTTATAAGAGTTTAATTCTTTTAAATCGTCTGATTTTAAACTGCGTTTTACCAAAATACCTACGCGAAGAATTAATTCTTCTAAATTAAATGGTTTAACCAAATAATCGTCGGCGCCTTTTTTCAGGCCCAAAACACGGTCTTCCGAAGTATTTTTAGCTGTTAAAAACATAATTGGAACTTCTGCATTCTCTAAACGGATTGTTTCACAAACCTGGAAACCATCCATTTCAGGCAACATTACATCTAAAATGATTAGATTAAAGCGTTCTTCTTTAAAAATTTTAAGAGCGGTTTTACCGTCTTTAACGGCGTGAACTTTATAACCCTCAAGTTCGAGGTTTAATTTGATAGCATCTAACAAGTGGTCCTCGTCTTCTACCAATAGAATTCTTAATTTTTGTGACATAATTGAGATTAACTAAATGTTACTTCAAAAATACTTCCCTGGGGCAGATTGTCTTTTACTGTAATATCTGCATCATGGTATTGTAAAACCTCTTTCACAATAAACAAGCCTAAACCTGTTCCTTTCGCTTTTCTGACATTCTCGTTACCAACGCGGTAAAACTTATCAAATATCAACATTTTTTCGGCATCTGAAATACCTGGCCCTTTATCGAGCACACTTAAATGAATATGTCCATCTATCTCGTTTAAATGCACATTTATCTCATCGCATGGGCTTGAATATTTAACTGCATTTTCGATTAAATTAGTCACTACTGACGATAAGGCAAATTTGTCACCCATTATCTGCAAATTTGGCTGAATTTGCGCACTTATCAGTTGTTCGTTGCCACAAGAGTGAACCTGTAACCGATCTGTAATTTTATATACCAGCTCCGAAAAATTAAATTCTTCTTTCGGAAAAGTATACGAACGGTTTTCGATCTTGGTGGCCAATAGCATATTTTCGACCAGGTCATCCAAACGCTCAATATCTTTTAACGAATTGTTAAGCAGCGATGTTTGCCTGGCTTTATCCAAATCGCGTTTAACAATGGTTTGAATAGACAGCTTTATCGCAGCTAAGGGTGATTTTAACTCGTGCGTAATCGACATTAAGAAGTTTTGCTGCTGTTCCCTCAATTTATCCTCGCGTTTTAACGATTGATGCAGAAAATACCCCCCAATACAGAGCAAAAACAAAAATACCGAGCCTTCGCCCATAATCATCGTCATGCGGCTTGGCTGTAAACGCACTACGAGTGTACCCCACGAAATGAGCTGAACCAAAGCGTAAAGCAATAATGCGTAAAATATAATTATAGATTTCTTCATTTACCTTCGGGTTGATTACACAGATTTTGGGATTACACAGATTTTTAAATGAAACTTACTTCTTAAATACCAAATCCAACGCCTCAAAAATGGCACGTTTCGCTTTCTCTAATTCAATCTTTGTATGTGCTGAAGATACGAAACCAACTTCATATCCCGATGGGCCCAAATAAATTCCTCTGTTTAATAATTCGCGGTGCATGATTTTGAATTTTTCCATGCTGCTTGCATCAATATCATCAGCCGATTGGATTTTATCCTTATCGGTAAAGGCAAACCAGAAAATAGAACCTACCGTAAATACTTTAAACTTATAGTTACGGGCAGTTGCAAAACGCTGGATGCTGGCCACAAATTCCTGCGCCTTGGCATTTAAGTCTTTATAAAAGCTCGATTTGTTTAATTCTGTTAAAGTAGCAATACCTGCAGCCATGGCCACCGGATTTCCGGATAAGGTTCCGGCCTGGTAAACGCCTCCATCAGGAGAAATATGTGCCATAATTTCGGCACGTGCACCGTACATGCCAACAGGTAAACCACCACCGATGATTTTCCCATAGGTTACGATATCAGGCGTAATGCCATAATGGGCTGCCGCACCTTCAAAACCAACCCTGAATCCGGTAATCACTTCATCAAAAATTAAAAGTGAACCGTTATCGGTACATATTTTACGCAAGAAATGAATGTATTCTTCATCCTGCATGATCAATCCGTTATTGGCCGGGATACCTTCGATAATTACGGCTGCAATCTGATCTTTAAACTGGGCAAAAGCCTGCTCAATAGCTGTTTTATCATTTAAAGGCACCACAATGGTTTCTTCGGCAAAAGATTTTGGCACACCAGCCGAAGAGGTTTCGCCAAAAGTAACCAAACCAGAACCTGCTTTAACCAAAAGCGAATCGCTATGGCCATGGTAACAGCCTTCAAACTTTAAAATTTTATCGCGACCGGTAAAACCACGGGCCAAACGTATGGCCGACATAACGGCTTCGGTACCAGAGCTGGTGAAACGGATTTTCTCTACAAAACGGTTGTTTTTGATAATCAGCTCTGCCAATTCGTTCTCTAAAGCTGTTGGTGCACCAAAGCTCATTCCGTTCTGCATTACTTCGGTAACTTTTTCGCGTATTTTTGGATTGTTGTGCCCTAAAATCAATGGTCCCCAGCTGCCACAAAAATCGATAAACTGATTGCCATCGGCATCCCAGATAAAGCAGCCATCCCCTTTTTCGATAAAAAGCGGCGTACCATAAACAGATTTAAAAGCCCTAACCGGCGAGTTTACCCCACCTGGGAAATAGGTTTTTGATTTTTCGTACAGTTCGGCAGATTTTACCCTCGAAATATCAGGCTTGCTTCCTGTATTTACCGGAATATCGGCTTCGTTGCCTGAAAACATTTTTTTTAATGAATCTAACATCTTTTTAAGGTTGAAGGCCGAAAGGTAGAAGGCAGAAGGTCATAGGCTTATAACCCCTAACCAACGAACCATCAAACTTTCACCTCATTATATTGTAGGATTTAGAAAGAATTGTTCAGGAATAGATTGCTGGCTTGCAAACCCTCAATCTTAAGCCCTCTACCTTCTACCTTAAATCCAATCGTTATTTAAAATATCTTTTATATGATAAGTGGTGATTATGCTTGCTCCTGCGCGGGCAAAGGCATGCATGGTTTCCATTACTACCTTTTGTTCATCAATCCATCCGCGCTCTGCAGCTGCTTTAACCATCGAATATTCACCCGAAACGTTATACACGGCAATAGGCAGATTGGTATCCTGCTTTAAGCGCTGAATGATATCCAGATAAGCTAATCCGGGTTTTACCATTAAAACATCAGCACCTTCCTGCTCATCCAACTGTGCTTCGCGCAGGGCTTCCAACGGGTTTCTGAAATCCATTTGATAAGCTTTTCTGTCGCCTTTGCTTGGCGCACAATCTGCAGCCTCCCTGAAAGGGCCATAATAGGCGGAAGCAAATTTTGTAGCATGGCTCATGATAGCCGCATTTACAAAACCGTTTTCATCTAAAAGATTGCGCATGGCTTCAATCCTACCATCCATCATATCAGATGGGGCAAACATATCGGCACCTGCTTCGGCGTGCGTTAATGCCATTTTGGCGATCACTTCGACCGTTTTATCGTTTTGAACGTAATCGTTTTCTAAAATACCGCAATGACCATGCGTAGTGTAAGAACATACGCAAACATCGGTTATAATATATAGGTCATCGCCGAACTGTTTTTTGAGTTCGCGCACCGCAGTTGGAACCAGAGAATGATCATGATAAGCTGACCTGGCATCTTCTGATTTTTCATCACCCACACCAAAAAGCATGATTTTGTTGAGTCCTTTTTTTATTCCAGTCTCTACATCTTTTACCAATGCGTCAACCGAATAATGGTTTACGCCTGGCATGGCATCAATGGCATGGGTAACGTTATTGCCCGGCACTATAAAATAAGGGTACACAAACATATCTTTTGATAACCGGGTTTCGGCTACCATCTCTCTCACCAATGGGTTTTTCCTTAATCTACGCGGACGGTTTAACATTTTTTTTAGTATTTAGTATCAAGACTTGATTAACAGACATCAAGACTTGAGCATTTTTCTATTTCTCCTTCGGATTGATTACACAGATTGGATGATTATACAGATTTTAGACATCAAGACAAAAGTACTTTAACCTTCCTCTCCAAACCTTTTAACCTTCGGCCTTCCTACCTTATCTCAATCCCGAACACTGCTTCAGCCAATCCGATTTCATCTGGCGAGTAAGGCAATGCATATTTCACGCCCATTTCGTCAAATTTCTTGCCTGTAGAGTTACCGATTGCAATTACCTGTTGGCCGGGTTCCAATAAATTATCAGCGAAATAAGCATCAACATTTGATGGACTGGTAAAAATCAGCACATCTGCATAACTCTGATCGATATCATCTTCAATTACGGTTTCGTAAATCGGCAGATCAATTATCTTTGCATCAGCCGGCAATGATTTCTGGATCGACTGCAACGAATCCTGCGCCCTTGGGAACAGCACCTGCTGGCCACTAACCAATTGTGCAAAATCTTCAGCAACTTCAGTAATATCACCACTTTCACCTACAAAATCGGCAAAATGACCAAACTTACGCAAGGCATCTTCCGAACCTCTTCCTACTACCCCAAATTTTGTTTTCTTTGGCAGTACAGGTTTTAAATTGAAAAAATATTCTACGCTATTGCGGCTGCTAAAGAAAATCCAATCTACATGTCTTAAAATAAACTGATCTAAAACCGTTACTATAGGAAATGTACGGATTAATGAGCGGCCTTCTATTTCTATATTGTTATTTTCGAGCGCCCTGCGGAAATAACTGTGTTCGCCAATTTCGCGCGAGATAAAAACCTTTGCAGGTTTCTTCCTTTCTGCATTAAATTTGGCCACAATTTTTTCGGCTAAACCTTCGGTACTTTCGGCACGCAGAAACAAACGTTCAGGAAAGTGATCGGCAGTTTCGGCTTTTGAAGTCCAGATTTCGAATTTTCCGTTTTCCTTTTTGCAATAACAGCCTAATGGCATGTGGCAGCCGCCTTCGAACAGGTTTAAAACTTTACGTTCTACGGTTACGGTTTCGGCAGTTTCCGGATCATGTAGTTTTTGAAGTGCATCAAAAAGCTCGGTATCATTTTCTCTGATCTGGATAGCCAAAGCACCCTGTGCCGGCGCAGGAATAAACTCCGTGGTTTCGAGTTCTTCTATGTGCAGATCGCTCACATCTAAACCTAAACGCTTTACACCAGCTTTAGCGATCAGTATGGCATCATAATCTTCATCCCTAAGTTTTCCAATACGGGTAGGTACGTTTCCGCGAAGGTCTACAATTTCCAGATCGGGCCGCAAGCCCAATAACTGCGCTTTACGGCGATTGGATGAAGTACCCACCATGGCCCCTTTTTTAAGTGAAAGTTTCTGCGAAACATCTACACAGTCTTTTAAGATCAACAGGTACTCGCTTGCTTCCTCTCGAGGTGGCAGAGCAGCAATGATTAATCCATCAGGATGTGTTGTAGGCAGATCTTTAAGGCAGTGTACAGCCAGATCGATTGTACCGCCCAAAAGCTCCTCTTCCAGTTCTTTGGTGAAAAAGCCTTTGCCTTCCAGTTTATCCAATCTTAAATTCAGGATTTTATCACCCTGTGTTTTAATGATTTTAATTTCCGCTTCTATTCCAATTGCAGCCAATTCATCTTTTATATGATTTGCTTGCCATAAAGCCAGGTCGCTACCGCGTGTTCCGATGGTTAATTTCTTCACTATAAAGGTTAAATGAGTTGCAAATTTAATTTAATTAGTGGTTAATGCCATGAATTGTTTAAAAATGAGACAGTGCCGTTACAGAATGGAGAATTTAAAGGATTTCTATGACATATTGAGATTATCAGTCGACATACTGAGCGTAGCGATATCTGTAATTATAGGCATTTGTGGTGTAAGATGTTAACATCTTACACTTAATCAAATTCATATTGGCGATGAAGCTACAAACAGAAAAATTTGAGTACAATGTAAGGGTTTCGTTCCGGTTCTTACAAAACATTAAAGATTCTTCACTGCGTTCAGAATGACAGCAAGGAAGTGGTATAGAGAAAAAGATAAACCTGGTGTTCTTTGCGGTTAAACCCTAAGATTGGTTCACCAGAATTTCTTTAGCCATAATCATGGGCACGCTGATGCATTTTTTCTCCATGTAATTCATTACACGTTCTAAAACTTCACGCGATGCTTCATCCATCTGGCTGATTTCATCAGCAAAAACACCATTTAATGCTGTATTTTTGATTTCTTTGATTTTACGTGGCACATCCTGCATTGCCAGTTCGATACGGCGTTGTTTTAAAACCAGAAAAAAATCGGCAATGTTGTTGCTGATAATTTCTTCGGCATGCACCAGTTCGTTGTAACGCTCCTGTATATTTTTGCGTGCTACTTCTTTCAGCGATTCCACTTCGATATAATGAACCGGGTTATTGTGAATTACGGCTGGGGTAACATCATTTGGAATGGCCAGATCTACAATTACTTTTTTGCCAGTTTCGCCATTTAGCAATTTGGCATACAGTTGTTCGGTAATAATAGCTTCGGTAGCACCTGTACAGGTAATAATTACATCAAATCCCTCGTTAAAATTTTGTAAAGCCTCCAAATGATAAGCTTTTCCGTTTAATTCTTCGGCCAAAGTTTCGGCTTTGGAAAGCGTACGGTTGAAAATCGAGAAGTTTGAGTATTTATGTTTATTAAGATATTTTGCAATATTCTGATTGGTTTCGCCGGCACCGATAATCAGGATACGTGAGTTGCCGCACATATTTAACTCTTTCAGTTTGCGGTAGGCCAATGAAACAACCGAAACAGGATTTTTGGAAATATTGGTGTGGGTATAAACTTCTTTAGCTGTTTTAACCACCCTATCCATAATCATGCGCATGTAATCGCCGGTAAAACCTGCATCGCGACAGTTTTCGTAAGCCCTACGAATTTGGGCTAGAATTTCTTTTTCGCCAACTACCAGGCTTTCTAAAGAGCACGAAGTCCGGAGCAAATGGTTAAAAGCCTCTTCATTTTCGTAAACAGAAACATTATCAAGAAAACGCTCCATAAATTCGGGAGGCAAGCCCATGTCTAAAACAGTAAGAAACCGCGTTACAAATTCCTTGTCGGTTTTCTCTTTGGTAAGAAAAACAAATTCGACACGGTTACATGTTCCGATATAAAAAATTTCGCTAACGGGAAGCTCTGCTTGAACATTCTTCAACCTGCTATCTAAACTCTGATCACAAATAACTAATTTCCCTAAAGATTTCAGGTCGATGTGGTGATGCGTAAAAGCTATTACTTTTAAATATTCCAAGTGATTCCGTTATTAACTATTATCGGGATACAAAAGTAACAGGCTTGGTGCATGTCACAGTCATTAATCTGTAATTTACATCAATTTAGAACGGTTTTAAATAGCAACTCCCTGAGGTTAACCTGTATGCACTGATTATGAGAAACAAACCCATTTACATTATCTTCCTCTGGATATATGCCCTATTCTACATTCTGGCTGGATGCAACCATTTTTTATCCACTGCAGTATATTACGTTATCATGCCAGAATGGTTGCCTGCACCTGGCTTTTTAATTTATGTTTCGGGTATATTGGAAATTGTTTTCGGGGTTTTACTATTATTTAACAAGACGCGGAAAGCAGCAGCACTGCTTATTATACTGATGTTGGCTGCGTTTATGCCCGCACACATCTACATGATCCAGAAGGCACCTTTTATGCTTGGTACGATAAGAATCACACCGTTTATCGCCTGGGCGAGGTTGCCTTTTCAGTTATTGTTTATGGCCTGGGCATGGCACTACTGTAAAAAAACAGTTTAATTATTTTTTGGAGCGTAATGTAAGTACAAATAGCAAGGTTCGGTCCTGCTGTACATTACAATCCTTTTGGACAACCTCCATAAGCAACAATCCCGCTGTTCCAAAAGGGATTTACATTTCCATCAGGGCTATTGTGCCAATGTTGTGGTTAATATCCTAAATGCAAAAACCATACAACAAAATTAGATTTCGTAGGTTTATATTTTGTACCAATTCTTTAAAATGATGATTACACAAAGCAATTTTAGCCTTAGCGGTTCTGACGGAAAATTAATTATCGGCGACATTACTTTTGACGAAAAAAATCCAAATACGCCCATTATCCTTTTTGTACATGGCTTTAAAGGTTTTAAAGATTGGGGCGCACACAATTTAGTGGCCAGGTATTTTGCCGGTAACGGCTACCGTTATATTAAATTTAACCTATCGCACAGCGGTGTTCCGGTTAACAGCCCTAAAGATGTAACCAATATGGAGGCTTTTGCCAGCAATACGGTTTCGAAAGAGCTTTTTGATGTAAACGCTGTACTCGATTTTATTGAAAAAGCATATGGTACATCAGCCAAAGTAAATTTAATAGGCCATAGCCGTGGTGGAGGCTTATCAATTATCGAAGCGGCCAACGATTTAAGGATCAACAAACTGATAACCTGGAGCGCCATTGCCGATTTTAACAGCCTTTGGAAAAAAGAACAGGAAGCAGAGTGGAAGAAAACCGGGAAGATTTTCGTTACCAATGCCCGTACCAAAGAACAGATGCCTTTAAATGTTACGTTACTGGAGGATCTTCAGGAAAATGCAGCTGCATTGAATATTGTTGATGCTGCAAAACGGATCAATATTCCCTGGTTAATTATTCATGGCGATGATGATGTAAACGTTCCTTTCGAAACCGCCCAAAGCCTCGCAGAAGCCAACCCGGGCAGCAGACTGGTTAAAATTGAAGGGGCCAACCATGTTTACGGCGCTACACAGCCATACAACAACGAAACTTTACCCCCGCTTTTATTTAAAGTTTGCGAAAAGGTTTTGGTATTTTTGGGTGAAGGATAACCTATTATTCGCGATCGTCACCCTGAATTTATTGCAGGGTCTGTTGCGAGAAAGATGCTAAAATAAATTCAGCATGAAGATGCCATTTGGCAAATGCGCTGAAATCAAGCGTTATGAATAACTTTTTAATCATCTCCCCTCCTTACAAAATTACGCATATCACTACCGCTAGGGCTTTGGAAAATCTCCAGATCGAAATAGGGTACCGCAGCCAATAAGTGGTCGAAAATATCAGCGGCCACTTCTTCAAATTTCTTTAAACCTTTTTCTTTAGAGAACACATAAATTTCAATAGGTAAACCATGTTCTGTAGGCTGTAACTGGCGCACCATAAAAGTTAAATTTTTATTGATGTGCGGATTACTTTCGAGGTATTTTTCGGCATACACCCTAAAAGTACCAATATTGGTCATGTGGCGCCCATTAACCAGGTTATTGGGGTTTACTGTATTTTCGGCATTGTAATGTTCGATAAAAGCTTGGGTTTCTTTAAGGTAGTTTTTCAAAAAATCGATGCTCTGCAACCGTCCGATCAGTTCTTCATCACAAAATTTAATACTCGAGATTTTAATATTAATGTGCCGTTTAATCCTTCTTCCCTCACTTTCTTCCATGGCGCGCCAATTTTTAAACGATTCGCTTACAATGGCATAACTGGGCACAATGGTTACGGTTTTATCCCAGTTGCGCACCTTAATGGTAGTTAAGTTAATCTCGGTAACCTCTCCATCCGCACCATATTTTTCTACCGTAATCCAATCGCCAACCCTCACCAGATCGATGGCACTCATTTGCACCGAAGCCACAAAACCTAAAATCGGATCTCTGAAAACCAAAATAAAAACAGCGGTAACTGCACCAAAGCCACCAAAAATATACAATGGCGATTCGTTTAATAAAATCGATAAAATGAGTACAAAGCCTACAATATAGAATACAATTTTGGCCACCTGCTTATAGCTTCTTATCGGTTTATCGGCATATTTTTTTGACGATTCCATAATGGAAACTACAGCATTCAAAAATGCATTGACCGCAAACATGACCGCCAAAACCATGTAAATCTTTGCAAAAATCAGCGCGTAAAAAAGCCAGTTTTTAAAATCGATAAAAAGGTGCGGAACTACATTGTAGATGATATAAGCACCAAATATTAGGGCAAAAGCCCTAAAAACACGGAATTCGAATAAAGCTTTTTGCCAATCAGACTTGGTTTTAGCACTTTTTACCACACCAATAAAAACCTGCCGGGTTACAAATATGGTGATGAACAGAAATAAAACAACCCCAACAAGCCCGATGAAAAAATAGGCATAAATGAGTTCGCCACCAACCAGGCCTTTGCCTGCAAGCCAGTTTCTAAGTTCGTTAAACAGGGATTGAAACTCCGGGATATTCATCAAGGCAATTTAGGGTTTATTGATCAGAAAATTAAATGGTGTTGCAACCTTTGTTATGCTGCGTCCAATAGCGGCCTCTTCGACACAGACTACGGAATAAGAATCACAAATAATAAAACTCCTGGGCCTGTGTTCTCAAAGACCGAAATAAAAATGAATTAATTTAAATTACACTTTATACAGGCCTGTGAGGACACAGACCTGGGAATAAACCGAAATTAAAAGTGGTTTGTGGAAACACAAACCACAGCCCGCATTATTAGAAATTAAGCTTTTTCTACCCAGTTGCCATCGTCTTTAATAATATCAATCAGCTCATCCAGTGCGTAAGCAGTGGTTACGTTTTTCTTTACCACCTCTTTACCACGGTATAAGGTAATTTTATCCGGTCCGGTGCCTACATAACCATAATCGGCATCGGCCATTTCGCCAGGGCCGTTAACAATGCAGCCCATGATCCCGATTTTAATACCTTTTAAATGGTCGGTACGCGAACGGATCAGTTGTGTGGTTTCCTGCAGATCGAAAAGCGTTCTGCCACAGCTCGGACAAGAAATGTATTCTGTTTTGCTGATCCTGGTACGGGTAGCCTGTAAAATACCAAAACTGGTTGAATTGATTAACGACAGGCTCTGTTTTTTTGCATCGATCCACACCCCATCGCCAAAACCATCAGTAAATAAGGCACCAATATCTGTTGCAGCATAAAGCATTAAATGATCTGCATCTGCTTCTTTATAACTTCTTTTAACGATTACCGGAATCTGGATGTTATGCTCCTGTAATGCCACAAAAAATGACCTTTGTCCGGCCATGCCGTGGATTGAAGAGGTTTTTAAGATTAAAACAACATTTGATGGAAATGTTGGAATGTCAGAATGTTGAAATGTTTCTGCATCAACCTCAACAAAATTTAAAAATTCGTCTTTAATTTCTGCTTTGTTAAATTCTTCCAGTGAAAATAAAGGATGGCAATTGTTCTTATCTTTCAGTTTTAACCAGGTTTGATAGTTGTAAACCTGTTTTAAGTTGCCCGGGAAAGAGAAAGACGGCAGCTTATCGCCCAGATAGGCTAAATCGCAGGCCTGATCGGCGAGGTTGTATTTATCTAAACCTGCACTATAATTATAGCCAACCGAACTTAAAAAGTAAGGATCTTTTAAGTTTTCATCCGAAACATCGATCATAACCACTGGATGGTGATGCCCTCCGATGTGTTGCACAGGCGTGGTAACGCGGCGGTTGTATTCGTAAGGGGAATAAGTTTGGCGTGGAGCGTGGAGCGTAGTGCGTAAGGTTACAGACTCTGAACTTCGGACTTCGGACTTCGGACTTCTTAAAGCATATCGGTCTGCCAGTGCCTTTGCAACGGGAGCTTCAAACTCAGGATCTTCCGTTAGTGAAACACGGATGGTATCGCCCAATCCATCTTCTAACAAAGTTCCAATGCCCACCGCCGATTTAATCCGTCCATCTTCGCCATCGCCAGCTTCGGTTACACCCAAGTGTAAAGGATAGTTCATTCCCTCCTTCGCCATGGTTTCTACCAATAAACGGTACGCCTGAACCATTACCTGCGTATTGCTGGCTTTCATCGAGATGACCAGATTATAATAATTCTGGTCTTCGCACATGCGGATAAACTCCATTGCCGATTCTACCATTCCACGAGGTGTATCGCCATAATGGCTCATAATCCGATCAGAAAGCGACCCGTGGTTGGTACCAATACGCATGGCGGTGCCATATTCTTTACAGATTTTAACCAGCGGAATAAATTTTTTATAAATGCGGCTCAGCTCTGCGTTATAGGCATCCTGAGTGTATTCTATATTTTCGAATTTCTTTTTATCAGCGTAATTACCTGGGTTAACACGCACTTTTTCTACAATCCGTGCGGCCATTTCGGCGGCATTTGGCGTAAAGTGGATATCGGCAATTAACGGAACATTGTAACCACGTAAACGCAGTTCTTTTTTGATATTGGCCAGATTTTCGGCTTCTTTAATGCTTGGCGCGGTGATACGCACATATTCGCAACCTGATTCTACCATGCGGATGGTCTGTTCTACCGTACCTAAAGTATCCATCGTATCGGTGGTGGTCATCGATTGGATGCGGATCGGGTTGTGCCCGCCCAGTGCAATATCACCAATGTTTACTTCACGGGTTAAATACCTCGAATAAGTGGTTAAACTGTTGCAATATCCACCAGCCAGATCATGTTTTGCCAATATATTTTCCATCTGTTTGCAAAGATATAGATAGAATTTTGAATGGGAGAATTTTGAATGATAGAATGATTGAATTTCGACAAACGGCATATTTTACCTGCGATTGCTTCATTGGCCAATTCACTCAATTATTCATTCTATAATTTAGAGCAACCTATCCTTTATCACCAAGGTATTGGCTGCGATATCGTGCCAGCACTGATTTTTTTTATTCAGGAAACTATATAAATAGCCAAAGAAAACAGGAATTACGGATAAGATTTTAGAAAAATTACGGATTAGCGAAATACCGAAAGAAACCCTGCTTCCTTCTACGTCGGTTACTTTTATATTGAGCAATTTTTTACCGATTGTTGCCTGACTTTTAGATGCTTCGGTAATACTGCCATAAATCAGTTTAACGATGAAAATGGAAGGAAAAGGCACCAGAAAAGCCATAATACGTTCGTCCTTTCCCTGAATGAAGATAAAACTTGTTAAAATAATGAGAATATAAAAGCCAAAAATGATAAAATGATCAATTACCGTTGCCAATAAACGCTGATCGAAAGCTGCAAAATATTGGGGTGCAGTTTTTTGATAGCTAAAACCCAAAAGCTCACGCAATTCGGGAATTGCATGAGCTTCTTTATAATCGTCCATTTCGGGTTTGCGTATAAAAGTATTCGCACTGATGTTTAAATCTTTCAGTTCGTTTAAACTATACGGTCCTTGTGGCTTACCGTTAATTACTACTGTATACTCTTTATCAGGGTTCATCTTTTTGTCTTTGAGCAGGATTTTTTTAAGATTTAAGGGTTATAAGCATTAAACTTTACGTCTTTGACAGGATTTTTATGATTTAAGGATTTTAAGATCAATATTTTAAAAGCAAAACTATATAAAGCCTTAAACCTTCTACCTTAAACCCTTCCGCCTTACTTAGTACCTATGTCTTTGACAGGATTTTTATGATTTAAGGATTTTAAGATCATTTTTTTTAAAAGCCAGACTGCATAAAGCCTTAAACCTTCTACCTTAAACCCTTCCGCCTTACTTAGTACCTATGTCTTTGACAGGATCTTTGAGATTTAAGGATTTTAAAATCATTTCTTTTAAAGCAAGGCTATACAAAGCCTTAGACCTTCCACCTTTAAACCTTCCGCCTTTTTAGTATCTGCTCACCTCAAAGTTACTCAATCCGCCGTCTAAATTGATAAAGACTTTTTTGGTTGAGGTTTTGTAATTCGAGGTTTCATAAACGCCATCGCTCAATTTTTCAAATCCATCAAAATCTTTTGCCGATAAACCCGTTTTGGTTTTAATCCTGCAGCCCGAGTTGGTAGGCACCTTAATTTTAACATCCGCCACGCCCGATTTTACCACCACATCTGTAATTGGCAATAAATCGCCTACTGTGATATCTAAGGCAGCCGCACCGCCATCAAAACGGAACGAACGTATTTTATAAGGTTTAAAATCCAGGTTAGCCTCTCCTGCCCCAAGTTTCATCAGTACATCCCAGGTAGCAGTTTTGTTCAATTTAAAATCTACATCGTTTCCGTTATCGCCAAAGTTCCATTTACTTTTCCGGTCATCCATACTAAAAGTTAGTACGGTTGCAGAATCGGTTATCAGCTTTTTCAATGAGAAGTTGCCATGTCTTTTTCTAACATCAGCATCAATCAGGGCTGTTGTTTCTCCATCAAGGTTGAATGAAATTCCACCGCCTGATATATTTAATACTGTTTTTTTAGCGTTATCGGCCTCTACAAATGGTTCTGATAGTTTTAAGTGGTTAACAGAAGAATCTTTATCATCATCATGGTCGTTATCATTGTCGTTATCGTTATGGTCGATATTTACATCTATATCTTTTTTAAAATTACGGCTCCACCAGTTGCCATGTTCGGGTACCTGTTGTCCTTTATAAAAAAGGAATGCTAAAGCCACAACCAGTACGCCAATAGAAATCATGCTGCCCGTTTGCGAGTTATTTTTATTGAACAGGATATTTAAACCTGCAATGATTAAGAATACTGGCCAGAAGCTCCAAACGTTGCGCCAATAAAATTCGATTACGCCAAAGTTTTCGAGTAGAAGTACACCACCAATAAAAAGCAGGATGATACCCCAAATTAATCTATCTAGTTTCATTTTATTTATACTTGAGGGTTAGCTGTTGTTGAATTGTCGTCGTTGCTTGCAGGGGCTGCAGGTTTTTCTTCTACAATAGTTTCAGAAAAATCGGCCGTTTTTTGCTGCTCTGCCTCCTGTTGTTGGTGCTGAAAAGCAGCCCAATCGTTCTTTCTTTTTGATTTGGCAATAATACTTACACCTAAAGCGATAAATATCAATGGCCACATGTACCTGAATAAATTGCGGATGCTAAACCAATCCGGTATAAAGTCCATTTCGCGCATCAGGAAAAAACACCCGATTACCAGCAGGATCAATCCACCTACGGTACGTCCGGTATCATTCGATTTATTGAATTTACCGAAATCGGCCTGTGTTTCGAACGGTGTTTTTGTTGCGCCATCAACAGGCTGTGTCCAATTTGTGTTACCGGCATTTGCCTGCGCGGCAAAAGGATCGGCGGTTCCAAAAGGTGGTGTATTTGGTTTTTGATTGCCAAAGTAATCGTTAAATTTCGAGAACCTTGCTGCCGGATCGTTATTTACCGGAACAATAATCCACATCACTATATAGGCTATTAAGCCACCACCAGCCATAAATATAGCCGATAATGCAAACAATAATCTAATTATGGTAACCTCTACCTGCATATAATCTGCAAGTCCCGAAGCTACACCGGCAATCATCTTATCGTGTTCGTTTCTAAAAAGCTTCTTTTCCATAACGGTTCATTTTGTGTTAAAAATCAAGCGGGGTAATCAATACCTCATCTACGTTTACACCTTTACTTAAGTTTAAAATGGTGAATAATGTTTCTGCAATATCTTCGGGCTGTACAAATTTTTCGTCGGGGATGGTTGTTCCTTCCCATGATGAAGTTTTGGTAGAGCCTGGCAAAAATGCAGTTACTTTAACGTTGTGAGGGGCTAACTCTTGCCGCAATACATGATTAAGACTTAACATCGCTGCTTTTGTTACACTATAACTGCCGCCATTTTTTACAGGCGCTTTACTGGCCACCGAACAGATGTTGAATATATGGCCACGCTTTGCTGAACGCATTTTTTTGCCAAAAAATTTACTGGTGTAATATCCTGCATTTACATTCAGATCCTGCTGTTTTTCGAAAGTTTCATCATCTTCATCGAGCATGCTTCCAGGCAAAAAAGCCCCTACGTTATTCACCAGTACATCAACAAAGCCTGCTTCTGCCTCTACCTGATTTAAAAAATGATAAACATTTTCCTTTACCGAAAAATCGACAGCATAAATCAATACCGATCTTCCGGTGATGAACAATTCATCTCTCAGGCTTTCCAGTTCCTTTTGATTTCTTGCGGCAAGCACCAAATGATAACCATTTTCCCATAATTTAATCGCGATAGCTCTGCCAATTCCTTTTGTTGCACCGGTTATTACAGCATTCATGTTTTTGTGGTTTAATTTTTGTTGACAAAAAACCATATTTATATTCAAAACCACGAATATTTTTATAATTAACAAAGCGCTCCAACTTTTTTATCGTTTCTTTGTAGTAGTATAAGAATGATCATTTAAATTAAGCAAATACATACGGAATGAATTTTACCAATTTCGGCAGATACATCCTGCTACTCAAGTCTGTATTCAGAAAGCCGGAAAAACTGAAAATATACCTGAAAGAAATCGCCAAACAGATGGATTATGTTGGTGTAGGCTCTTTAGGCCTCATTGCCATTATCTCTACGTTTATTGGCGCAGTAATGACTTTACAGATTGCTTTCCAGCTGGTTAGTGATTTTATCCCTAAAACAATTATTGGTTCTGTAAACCGCGATTCGAGTATCTTGGAATTAAGCCCAACCATTAGTGCCATCGTGCTCGCAGGAAAAATCGGATCGGCCATTTCTTCTGAAATAGGTTCGATGCGTGTTACCGAGCAGATCGATGCCCTAGAAATTATGGGTATTAATGCCCCGGGATACTTAATTCTTCCTAAAATAATTTCGGGTATAACCATGGTACCCATGCTGGTTATCATTTCTATGTTCTTAAGCATTACCGGTGGATATATTGGTGGTTCTATTTCAGGGGCTGTTACCCCTGCCGAGTATATTCAGGGTATTACAACTGATTTTAATCCTTATACCATAACTGTTGCTTTGGTAAAGGCATTTGTATTTGGTTTTATTATTACATCAGTTCCGGCCTACGAAGGTTTTTATGTTCGTGGCGGTGCTTTAGAGGTTTCGCAGGCCAGTACAAGAGCGGTTGTAATCAGCTGTATCTCTATTCTTGTTTGCGATTATTTAGTGACTCAACTTTTATTGTAATGATCGAAATTAAAGATATCTATAAATCATTCTCCGGAAACGATGTATTACAGGGCATTTCCGGAAAATTTGAAGAAGGCGTAACTAATTTAATTATAGGCGGTTCTGGATCAGGAAAAACGACATTACTTAAATGTATGGTGGGTTTACACCAGCCAGATTCGGGTTCGGTACTGTATGATGGCCGCGATTTTACACCGATGAGCTACGAACAAAGGATTGAGGTACGTAAAGAAATCGGTATGCTTTTTCAGGGTTCTGCATTATTCGATAGTATGACAGTTGAAGAAAACATCATGTTTCCTTTAAATATGTTTACCGATCAAAGCCGAAAAGAAAAGCTAGAAAGGGTTGATTTTTGTTTGGAAAGGGTTAACCTTGCTGGCAAAAACAAATTGTTTCCGGCAGAACTATCGGGCGGGATGAAAAAACGTGTGGGTATTGCACGTGCCATTTCAATGAATCCGAAATACCTTTTCTGTGATGAGCCCAACTCGGGCTTAGATCCGAAAACTTCGATCGTTATTGATGAGCTGATCCAGGAAATTACCGAAGAATATAAAACGACAACCATCGTTGTAACACACGATATGAACTCGGTAATGGGTATTGGTGATTACATTCTGTTCTTGCACGAAGGGAAAAAATTCTGGGAAGGCAGCAACAAAGAAATTGCACATACCGATATTAAAGAGCTGAACGACTTTGTGTTCGCCAGCCGCTTTATGAAAGCTGCAAAAGATAAATTTTAAGAAAATTCTTATATTTGCTTATTATGACCACGGCTACAAAAAACATCATTCACAAATTGGAAACCTTACCCGAAAGCATGGTAAATGAGGTAGAAGATTTTATTGATTTTTTGAAAGCCAAGCACGCCAAGAGCTTCCCTAAACCGGTAAGTGAACAAACAAACGTAGTTGAGGAACCAAAAAGTTTATATGGTGCTGCAAAAGGTACAATTCTTTATATTTCTGATGATTTTAACGAACCATTAGATGAATTAAAGGATTATATGTAATGCGTTTTTTATTAGATACACACATCTTTTTATTTTTTATCAATGGAGATCCTTCGATTTCAAAAAAAGCTGTAGATATCATAAATAATCCCAAAATAGAAAAATATATCAGCGTAGTAAGCATTTGGGAAATTACAATAAAGATTAATATTGGAAAACTAAGGTTAAAAGATGATATAAATTCTATCTATCAATTGCTCGAAAAGTACGGGGTAGAAATACTTCAACCTTCTAAAAATGACTTTATTACCTACTCATCATTACCCTTATTACACAAAGACCCATTTGATAGATTAATTATTTCACAAACACTAACAAATGATTTAACCTTGATAACCGATGACCAATACATCAAAGGCTATCCAAATTTAAAATTATTTAAATAAATGATACAATTACTTGCCCCAACCCACTGGAAAGATTATGAACTGATAGATTGCGGGGATTTTGAAAAATTAGAACGTTTTGGAACTGTAACCTTGATCCGCCCTGAGCCTCAGGCGGTGTGGAAAAAAACATATTCGGAACAGGATTGGAAAAAAACTGCCAACATTACTTTTAGGGGCCGTTCGGCTACTTCTGGCGAATGGGTAAAGAAAAACCTATCCATTCCAGACCGTTGGCATGTTGAATATAAAAACGACGAGGTAGCCATTAAACTCCGTTTGGGGCTAACTTCTTTTAAACACGTAGGTGTATTCCCCGAGCAGGCCGTAAACTGGGATTTTATATCCTCGTCGATCAAAAAATTTAAAACACCGCAGCCCAAAGTTTTAAACCTCTTCGCTTATACCGGTGCAGCCTCACTAATTGCCAATGCTGCCGGTGCAGAAACTACCCACGTAGATTCGATTAAACAAGTGGTTACCTGGGCAAACGAAAATCAGGAACTTTCAGGTTTAAAGGATACCCGCTGGATGGTAGAGGATGCGTTAAAATTCGTTAAGAAAGAATTAAAGAGAGGCAAAAAATACAACGGTATCATTTTGGATCCACCAGCTTATGGGCATGGGCCAAACGGGGAAAAATGGAAACTGGAAGACCATATCCAGGAAATGATGCAGGATGTTGTTCAATTATTGGATGAAAAAGAGCATTTCCTGATCTTAAATACCTACTCACTGGGTTTTTCTTCGGTAATTGTCGAAAATTTAATCCGTACTTCGTTCCCTGCGGTAAAAAACTTAGAAACCGGAGAGCTATTTCTACAAGCAACCTCAGGAATTAAATTACCATTGGGCGTTTTTGGCAAATTCTGCAATGTGTAAATGTTGATTACTTTATTTTAAACTACCAGATTTCCGACATACTTTCATCAAAAAACAGATTCGGAAAACTGTTTAAACTTTAATATCTATAATATATCTATGAAATTCCCTCAATTAGCAGGCACACTTATACTTGGTTTTGCCGCAATCAGCTTGTTTGCCAACTGTAATTCAGACGGTAAGGGCAGCAACAGCATTGGTAAAATCTTCTCTTCTGATTCGACTAAAAAGAAAACTGACTCTACGGCTAATGTAATGAAGCCGGTTGATCCGAAACTTTACGACTCTTTGGTAAAAAAGCTGGCCAATGGCGATACAACAGGAAAATGGCCTGTAAAAAAGCAACCATACCCTTTAGCTGGTGCTATTTTACCGTTTAAACGCATCGTTGTTTATTATGGTAACCTACACTCGAAAAAAATGGGTGCCTTGGGCGAATATGCGCCTAAAGAAATGTGGCAGCGCCTAAATGCCGAGGTAAAACATTGGGAAAAGGCAGATCCTTCTACCCCAGTACAGCCCGGCTTGCATTATATTGCTGCAGTGGCAAGCGGAACGGCTGGTAAAGATGGGAAATACATCAACAGAATGGGCAATAAACAGATCGATTCTGTTTTGAAAATTGCTAAAATGCAACCCAATACGATCGTATTCTTAGATCTTCAGGTTGCTTTGAGCACCATTAAAGCTGAATTACCACATATCGAAAAATATTTAGAGCTACCTTATGTGCATTTGGGCATAGATCCGGAATTTTCGATGAAAGACGGAACATTGCCAGGCAAAAAAATAGGTACTTATGATGCTGCCGACGTAAATTATGTAACTGGATATCTTGCAGATATTGTTAAGAAATACAATTTGCCCCCAAAAGTATTTGTACTGCACCGCTTTACCAAGAAAATGGTAACCAACTCGGCCAACATTAAACTGCGCCCTGAGGTTCAGGTAGTGGTACACATGGATGGATGGGGCGAACCCGAATTAAAAAAAGGTACTTACCGTCACTTTATACAGGGAGAACCCGTACAGTTTACAGGATTTAAGCTGTTTTATAAAAACGATCTAAAAAAAGATCCTAAGCGTTTGATGACTCCAGAAGAGCTGTTAAAACTTACGCCAAAACCGATTTATATCCAATATCAATAAAATGCAACGCCCGCAACTTAAATTGCGGGCGTTATTATCCTTAAATACGCTCTCAAAATGAAAAAACTTATCGCACTAGCGGGTGCACTCTTCGTAGTCTGTACATCGGGCCTTGCCCAGGAATTAAAAAGTACAAAGTCGTTAAAGACGGCTTTAGAACAGTCTAACTTATCCAAAAAGCCTGTACTGCTCATTGTAAATGTTACAGGCATAAGAACGCCGGCCAATCTGCCCGAAAATGTAAAAGTCAGTTTTAAATCGGCGATAGATGAACCTGATGTAATCAACAAGATTAACGACAATTTTATCGTTTATAAAACCTTGATGACAGATACCAGTATTAGATCTATCATTAGAGAAGCTAACGTTAAATCATTCCCTGCATATGTTTTTTTACATTCAAACAAGGATGTCTTCTTTAAGGATTTCGGAAACTCTAACGATCAGAAGAAGTACATTAGGATGGTTGACAATGCTTTATTGGCTTCAAAAGAAGAATCTGTTACTGATCTGGAAGCGAAGTATAATACCGACAAGGGCAATAATATATTATTGAAAAAGCTAATCGATACCAGGAAAAAGCTCGGCATTACCAATAATGCACAGCTTATTGAACAATATGCGAACAATCTAAAAATAGGCGATTTTAACAACTACCAAACTGTATTGTATATTTTAGAAGCAGGGCCTTACAGCGATGGAAGTGCTTATAAATTAGCCTATACAAACCGCAAGATTATCGACAGTTTATACAGAACTGAACCTGTGCAAAAAAAAACTACAATCAATAATGCAATCATTTCTAATACGATTACTGATGCCGCAAAAAATAAAAATGCGATAAGAGCCGTTTCTGCTGCTAATTTTGCCAGAAATACATGGTCAAGAGATTATAGGGCGGGAGAAAAAGTATATAATAATCAGATGTTGTGGTACTACAGTACCGTAAAGGATACGGCCAGTTATTTAAGAACGGCTAGTTATTTTTATGATGGTTACTATATGAATATTAGTGCCGATAGTATTAAAAAGATTGAAGCTAAAAATTTTGAAACGTTAACCCAAAAACACGTTACCTCAATCCCCCATAAGCCAGGCATATCGAAAGAAAAGTTAGACAGCTTACGAAAAGCCCCAGGTTCAAAAATAGTTACCCAGTCATTTGTATCGGTTGGCGCGCCAACAAACTCATACGCTAACGAATTAAACAATGCCGCCTGGAAGTTTTACGAAATAGGCACAAAAAACCTAAATTACCTCAGCAAGGCCATGCTATGGAGCAGAAGATCTATCGAACTGAATCCTATTGCCGGTTATTACGACACCCTGGCACATATTCTTTACCGTTTGGGATACTATGAAGAAGCCATTAAAACACAAGAAATAGCTATCAACAAGGCCAAAAGCGAAAAAACCTCAACAGCAAATCTCGAATCTGAACTAAAGAAGATTAAAAACAAAACGCTTTAACCCTCCTTTCATTAAACCTATCTATGGCACTGGTTTCGCAAAAAGCCAGATCGATGCTAAATACATACAAAACACCTGCGGTTAATATCGTGGGTGTTTTTCTTTTAACAACCTGTTTAAATAGATGGTTTATAATTTGCTGTATAGGGTATAAATACTATATTGAACTATAATAACCTAAAGCCTTAAAACTTACAGGAATAATCGGTTATCAACCCTAACTGAATATCAAAAAAATGTCTTTTTTTGATCGATATATAAAAGTTGGAACAGATTTTAGATAAGTAGAATATGCAAACAGCAACATTTGGCGGAGGCTGCTTTTGGTGCACCGAAGCCGTATTTCAGACGTTAAATGGAGTGAGCCAGGTTACATCGGGCTACATGGGCGGTGAACTTAAACACCCAACATATATGGAAATCTGCAATGGCAATACCGGACATGCAGAAGTGGTGAAAATTATTTTTGACGAGAATAAGATTTCTTTTGGCGAGCTTTTACTGATATTCTTTAAAACACATAATCCCACAACCTTAAACCGGCAGGGAAATGATGTAGGTACGCAATACCGATCGGTAATCTTTTATGAAAATGAAGACCAGAAAAACCAGGCTAAGAAAATGATCGATGATCTTACCCGAGAAAACATTTTTGACAAACCAATCGTTACGGAGCTTACGCCAATAGCCGAATTTTACGAGGCGGAAGACTACCATCAAAATTATTTCAGTGATAACCAGGGCAAACCTTATTGCGCATTTGTAATACAGCCAAAACTAAATAAGTTTGCTAAAGATTTTAAGGATAAAATTAAGCCCGAGCTTTTGGAATAGTTAGTTTTCGAAGGTGAGTAAAGCATGCTGGCTTGCAGTATGTATATCGCGCCAAACACGGTTAATTTCAGACTCTTTTTTGGCCGCTTCTAAGCCACAATAAGGAAATAATCTATCGGCGGCTTTCCAACAAACATGTGCCAGCTTACGGCTTATGGCACTTACCTCGGCTAGTTTTTCGGTTCCAATATTTCCTTCTTTGATTAAGGCATGCCACGATTCGTCAAATGTGCTATAAAAAATTCTTCTGAGATTTTGAACTTCGGTTTTGCAGCGGTTTAACTCACCGTTAAAAAACAAAACCTGTTCGTCGGTATAACGTTTTAACCCTGTACGCAAGTTAAAAGCATTTTCTGCCAGTTCAACAAAGTGCTTGGTCATCCCTAAAGTATTTACCGCAAGTGTAGTTTCTGCGAGCTGTAAAAAGGGATAATCAAAACCCGAATCTGCTACCTCGATATGCTGGTTAATCTTAAAAGTCCTGTTTTCTGGTACGTGAAGGTCGATAACCTCAAAAGCATGGCTTCCTGTGGCGATTAAACCAAAGTACGACCAGCCAGGCAGAATATTTACTTCTTCTTTTTTAAGTATAAACGATTTAATCTCGGGCATTCCATTTTCATCCAAAAGGTCATCGCCACTTTCATTTTTAAGTGTGCAGTTGGCGGTGAATACAGTTGCATGAAGAGCACCGCTGGCATAATTCCACTTTCCATTTACCAAATAGCCCCTTGCTGTTTTAACGGCCACACCGCCAACCGCCCCGCTTCCGGCAAAACATACTTCACGATTGGCAAAAATTTCTGTGGCCAGTTCAGGATTCAAAAAACCGGCAAACCAACCGGCACCGGCGCATAAAGTAACTGTCCAGCCTAAACTGCCATCAGCTTCGGCCAGTTCTTCTTCTAACCTCAAAATTTCGGGAAGTTTTTTACCTGCTCCGCCATAAATTTTGGGCACAAAAAGCTTAAACCAGTTCTCCTGATAAGCAAGTTCTAAAATTTCGGGATGAAGTTTCCCCATTTCTTCTGAAAGTGCTGCATAAGTTTTTACCTTTTCCTGCCAGGTAATGGTTAATGTTTCTTGCATGGTTAAAATATTTTACCGAGAGGGATAATAGGATGATTAAAATTTAATGCGTTTGAAAGCAATTAAGCCAATTTAAACCTGGCTTTATTGATGATTTTTTTCCAGTCCAAGAATCCAAAAATGGCTACAATAAACAAAAAGGTAGTTAAACAGGCCATTAAAGGTAGTTTTTTATGAAATAGCAACGGAATAGCCACTATATTGGAAATATTAAGGAAAATCCAGTTTTCTATTTTACGTTTGGCCAAAAGCCACATGCCTGCCCAGGCCGTAGCAGATACAAATGCATCAAATAACGGCACGTCAGAATCGGTATAATGTCTCAAAATCAGATATAGTACAACAAAACCGATCGCTGAAATTAATACAGCGATGGTTAATTCGTTATTATTCGACCAAGAAACCTGATTTTCTCCATCCAGTTTTCGTTTTTTCCAGATTACCCAGCCATAAATGCTCATTACCAGGTAATACATGCTTAAAAGCGTTTCGGCATATAATTTTACTTCTAACAGTAAAAACATCGACAATAACACCGATATTATCCCGGTTGGATAAAGCCAGATACTATTTTTTTTTGCAAGTAAAACCTCCGATACACCGAAACCCACAGCCAACCATTCGATTAAAGTAGTCTGTAAAATCTGCTCCTGAAAAAGCTTAAACCAATCTTGAAAATTCATTTACTACAATTTGCCTTACGGCCGGTAAAAAATGTATAAAGACTGCTTTCAGGGCGAAACAGCAATGTAAATTTAACCTCTCCCTACGTCGGCATTACCCGCATCAGGTTCATATAAGGTTGAGGGCCGGAGGGTTTGAGGTTGATGGTTTTACCCTCTTCCTTTTTACCTTTCTAACTTTTACCTTAAAATGGGTGTAATCTCAGCAAATTGATGGCAACAGAAATTGCAGCACCAAAAAGCACCCCTTTGAGCACTGCAAATATAGGCTTTTTATTATCGCTATTTTAAAAGCCCTGTTTAAGCCACTTAATTTTTACAGTCAGCCAGAGGTACTTAAGTTATAAAACCGACAAAATATTATATTTTTATACATTTAAATACTTAAATCATCCCATTTTAACGTCCCATGTACCGTGTTAACTGCTTTCTGGCGTCTAGTCTGTATAAAAAGCTATGTGGTATTTTTTGCTTTATTTTTTTTAGCCTATCTGTTTTTGCCCAAAATACACCTTCTTTATTATTTAAACACCTTACCCTTGAGGATGGTTTGAGCGACCCTATCGTGAGGGCATTACACGCAGATCGCGACGGCTTTTTATGGATTGGCACCGAAAACGGGTTAGACCGCTTTGATGGAAAAACCTGTATCACCTACAAAAAGAAAAATAACGCAGGCCCTTTCCCCGGAAATTACATCACCAATATTATTGAGGATAGAAATGGCGATTTAATTATCGGTTCGCAGACCAACCTGGTAAAATATAACCGCGTAAATGACGATTTTAAAGGTTACAATTTTAAAAAAGGGACCAAGCTGAACGAAAATTATTATGCCTTCCCGTTTTATATCGATAAACAACAGGATCTGTGGGTTTATTTAGCAGGCAATGTTTATAGATACAGCAATAAAAGCGGCATTAGCCACTACATTACTACCTATTCTAACGGGTATCAGTTTAGTCCGGTTCCGTTCTACAACAAGCTCGATTGGTTTATCAGCAGAGGGGTAAAAGGCATTTACATCAACAAGGCGGATGATGCCAGGGAGCAGCATGTTCAGAAGTTTTTTATGAACAGCAGCAATGATAAACTGAATAGCCACATCGAAGATGTTTACTTTGCTTCAGACAGTTTGCTTTGGCTGGCTGGCGATAAGGGTTTAATCAGATTAAACATCAAAACCAAACAGCACGAAATTTATACCAGTTGTAAAACGAGCAAAAATATTTCTGTAACGGCCATTGCCAAATATCCCAACCAACCCTGGCTAATTGTAGGCACCCGCAATAATGGCTTACTCCTGTTCGATCTGGAAACAAAAAAATTTATTGCCGAGTATAGCCACCAGTTCGATAATCCTTTTAGTTTATCGGGAAATTACGTGAGGAAAATTTATATCGATCAAAAGCAGAACCTGTTTGTGAGCATTAATGGTTATGGGCTTGATTACACCAATTTAAATAAAGTTATTTTTTCGAGGTATATTGATAAATCTGATGTTGTTTATCCCAATTTTGAGAATGATGTAAGTGCAATCTTAAAAACCCAAAATGGGCAATTTTGGTGCGGAACAAAAACTTCGGGGCTATTAATATATAATAAAGACCTCGCAAAACCCATAAAACATGAGTTTTTTAACCTCGGGGTATTTCATCTGACCGAATTGCCAGAGAACAATGTATTAATTGGGCTTTCTAACGGTCAGTTTTTCACTTATAATAATCGGAAACAAACATTTACGGCCTTAAAAGCCACTTTTTCAGAAAAATTGAATGGAAAAGTGCAGATTAATCAGATCCTGAACATGGGAACTGATTTATTTGCAGCTACAGAATATGGTGTTGCCAAAATCATTATCGGCAAAAAAAATGGGCTGCATTTCGAAATGGATCAGGGCATTAACAAAGCAATATCATGGCCCAACATACAAAGGATAATTCCGATAGGTAAAAACAAGGCCATTATTCAAACTTATTATACCGCGATATACCTGGCCCAGTTAGTTAACGGAAAATTTAATTTCATCAGAGAAATCGCCAAGTCGCCGTATGGCATACATGGTAGCATTACGGTAAATCAAACCGTTTACCTGGCTACCACATCGGGTCTTTTAAAATTCAATACGCTTACAGGCAACATCGAAAAAACGGCACTAACAGATCCAAATTGCAGCAGTATTTTGGCTGATTACAATGAAAACCTCTGGGTTGCAACCAATAATGGTTTGTACTTCTACAATACCAAAAACAATAGTCAAACCCGGTATACCGTTAGTGATGGCCTCCAAAGTATGGTTTTTAATCCAAATGCGGCTGTAATGCTTAAAAATGGACTTTTAGCCTTTGGTGGTATCAATGGAATTAACGTAATAGATCCAAAAAAACCGAATGTTTACACCAGCAATGCCAAGCCCCAGATTACCGATATCCTCATTAACGACCAGATATTTAACGAAATAGGCAATCCAATTACCACTAAAAACTTAACCCTCAACCATGATCAGAACACCATCACCATTGCCTTCAGTCCGATGGATTTTATTAATCCTGCACAAAGGAAAATAGTTTATCAAATGATCGGTTACGACAATAAAAAGGTTAGTGTTCTGGGAAGCAATAGCATCCGGTTTCCGAATATGCCCTCTGGGAAATTTAAACTCGTGCTCACGGATGTTTACAGCAATGCAAAAACCGTTTTGCCCATATTGATCAGCGCGCCTTTTTGGCAAAAAACCTGGTTTATATCATTATTTATGGTGAGTTTAACCCTAATTTCCTTACTGGCGCTCTTTATTTATTTAAGGTGGATTAAACACCTCCAGGCATTGCAGTTGCGCCAGTTGATCAACTTTCAAAAAGCAGATAGAAAAAGAATAGCCGACGATCTTCATGATGACCTTGGACTAAAACTATCCTCCTTAAAGCATTATCTTTTGGCTGGAGACATAAATAAAATGATAGATGGCGGCGAGCTGAGAAAATTATCTGCAGAATACATCGATTCATCCGTAAATGTGCTCAGAACAACTTTGATTAATTTAAATCCAAAAACACTTGATGAGAATGGTCTGGTTGCTGCAATTGAAGATTTAATCGATAGCATCAAAAAATTAGGCATTATCAATATTTATTTCGATCATTCGGGTTTCACTGTTGCACTTAAAAGCACGCCCGAATATGCTATTTATCGCATTTGCCAGGAGTTAATTAACAATACCATTAAACACGCAGGGGCCAAAAACATTTATATCGTAATCATCAACCGCCACGAAAAACTGATTTTACTTTATGAGGATGATGGAAAAGGATACGATTACCATGCTGTTAAAAGAGGTTATGGCTTATTTAACATCGAAGCACTTACCCGGGCCATAAAGGCCGAACTGAACATTGATACGGCAATTGGAAGAGGTGTGGCCGTTACCCTTAATATTAACTTAAAAAAGATTATAAAACCATGATTAAGTTATTAATTGCAGACGATCATAATGTATTAATTAACGGCTTAAAGCTTATTTTAAGCGTTAGAAGCGATTTTAACGTGATTGCAGTGGCCAATAACGGTATGGAAGTAATTGACATGATCAGGATTGATAAACCTGATGTAATCCTGTTGGATATTAATATGCCGATCTTAAACGGTTACCAAACCCTCGAAATTATTAAATCGGATTATCCTGAAATTAAAGTGATTGTGCTCTCCATGCTTAATGATAAACGCAATGTACTGAATATGCTCGAAGCCGGTGCCAAAGGTTATTTGTTTAAAGATACCGACGATAAAAACCTGTTTAAAGCGATTGATTGCGTTTATAGAGATGAATACTACGTGTCTCAGGATTTGGAAAATATTCTTGAAGAATTTTTATCCCATAGTAAGCATCCAGATAAAAAAAACAAAAACCTTCTCTCCTCGCGCGAACTCGAAATTGTTAATCTTATTATTCATGGCAATACCAATGCCGAAATTGCCGACCTGCTTTTTTTAAGCACAAGAACAGTAGATACGCACCGGAAAAACATCTTTTATAAGCTCAATTTAAACAATACCGCATTATTGGTTAAATATGCCCTAGAGAATAAGGCCTTTCTCGGGCTGCAATAATCCATCTTTTTTCTAAAAAAATACCGTAAAAAGCGTATTGAAATAATTGATTGCTTTCTGTCACTTTGCATTAGTCATCCATTAATGCTCATCCTGTATACCTATTGGAAGATGAAAAATTATGGCTGAAATTATAGGGTGCTTATCCTATAAACCATACTAAACAAACTTCCCGGACGCTCTATGAAAAAGGTATTTTTACTTTCTCTATTTTTTTTGCTGTGCTTATTTAAGTCCTACGGTCAAACCACGCTTGCACGCAGTGTAGTTGCAAGTACAGGTGGTAGTGCGCAGGTTGGAAATACATTGGTGCAGTTTACTGTTGGCGAGGTGGCTACACTTACCCTTCAAAGTGCGGGGATCATGCTTACACAAGGTTTCCAACAGCCAGAATCTACTCCATCTAATTTTGTTCCAAATGCAGTTGGCAACATGCGGGTTTATCCCAATCCTGCTGTTGGAAAAACAAAAGTAGATTTCGATCTACTTACCGACGGTAAGGTGATTATTAACCTGGTTAACAATGCCGGCCAGATTGTGCACTCGAGCGCTGTTACGAGTTTAGCGGGCAAAATCGAGTATGTAATTCCCTTAAACGGATTGGCTTCAGGAATGTACCATGTTGTACTTTACGTCAATTACCGAACATTTTCTGAAAAGCTTATCATACAATAAACTTATTGCTAACACTCTAAAATACCTCCATGAAAACGCTTATCAAAACTGCATCCGCTGTACTGATTTTGTTTTGCTCGGTCAATTACGCAAAGGCACAGCTGCAAAATCAATATAATACGGTAACCACTGGTGCAGCCTTTTTATTAATCAGCCCTGATGCACGAAACTCAGGTGTTGGTGAGGCAGGAACCGGATTAACCAGCGATGCAAACTCAAATTTTGTTAATGGGGCAAAGCTTTCCTTCGCAAACAAAACAGGTGTAAGTGTTTCTTATGTACCCTGGATGAGGGAAATTGATAAAAGCCTTCACCTAGGTAATTTAAATGCTTACCATCAATTAAATGATAAAGAGGTTATAGGTGTTTCGCTAAAATATTTTGATCAGGGCAGCATCAATTTCCGCGATGAAAACGGTGGGCTTTTGCAGCAATATAATGCCAGCGAGTTTGCTATCGATGGAACCTACTCGCGCAAATTCGGAAATAATTTTGCCATTGCATTAACGGGCCGTTTCATCAGAAGCGATTTGGGCAATGGAACATTTAACGGTTTACAGGTAAACCCTGTTAATGCTTATGCGGCCGATATTAGTGTATACTCCGAAAAAACATTAAATAATTCGCGCTATGCATGGGGCGTGAGTTTAACAAACGTGGGCACTAAATTAAAGTATTCATCTGGTGGTACAGGAGAAGCTTTTCTACCCATGAACTTACGCATTGGGGGTGGATATACCGTGTTAAAAAACAAATCGAACAGCCTTACCTTCCTTCTGGATGTAAACAAACTGATGGTTCCTTCTCCGCCAAGATACAAAGTAGACGCGAACGGAATTGCCACCAATGAAATTGAAAAAGGGAAAGATCCAACCAGAAGCGTTCCAAGTGCGCTGTTTACTTCTCTTTTTGATGCCCCCGGAGGTTTTAGAGAAGAGATATCTGAATTCACAATTGCCGGAGGGATGGAATTTGCCTACATGAACCAGTTTTTTCTACGTACCGGATATTTTTACGAAGACCCCGAAAAAGGAAACCGACAACATGTTTCAGTTGGCTTTGGCTTAAAACTAAAGGCCTTTCAGTTCGATATGAGCTACATCGCACCAACAGCAAGGCGTTATGTGCTTAAAAACGGAATCAAATTTACCATAAGCTATGCCATTGATTAATATTAAACCTCAATAAACAATCTATAAAAAATGAAAAAATTATTTTTCTTGTTGATGCTGACGGTGATCGGTATCGCAAATGCAAAAGCTCAGAAATCAACCATCAATACTTTATTTCCGAATAAAGCGACTGAAATTGCCGCTCAAAAAGCTAAAGAAGACGTTCAGGTTAAAAAACAAGATGTTTCTACACCGACCAAACAAAGGTTGTTCCAAAACTACAGGGAAAGTGGCACCCAGCGTTCTGCTCTTTCGGTAGCTAAAAGCAAGGCAGTAACCAATACAAAAATGGCTTCCGAATCGGATGTTAAAGTAGAGAAAACCGAGCCAAAGACAGAGGTTAAACAACCTCCAATGCAGCAAGAAAGTACCACTAAACAGTAAATAGTCATCTAATACCTCTTCACTTAAATTATTTAACATGAAAAAGTTTACGCTCATAGTTGCGGTTACCCTAATCTTCCTTGGGAAAGTATTTGCCCAGAGTGGATTAACAGGGATTAACTATCAGGCAGTTGCCCGCAATAACGATGGAACCGTACTCGCCAAACAAAATGTAAAAGTTAGGATCTCAATACTCGGTGTTAGTGCTAGCGGACCTGTTCAATATCAGGAAAGTCATGATTTAACCACAAATACATTAGGTCTTTTCACTTTACAGATTGGAAAGGGATCCCCTTCAACAGGTACCCTAGCTGGCGTTCCATGGCAAAACGCAAACCAATATTTAAAGGTAGAACTGGCAATTGGCGGGGGAGCATTTACCGATTTAGGCGCAACACAATTAATGAGCGTACCATTTGCATTATATGCGGCCACAGGTAATCCTGGTCCGGCAGGTGCAACCGGACCCGCCGGACCAACTGGTGCTGCCGGACCAATCGGGCCACAGGGTTTGGTAGGTCCAGCTGGCGCAACAGGTCCGATAGGATTAACAGGAGCAGCAGGTCCTACAGGTGCAACTGGCGCAATAGGCCCGGTAGGTCCAGCAGGAGCAACAGGTCCGATAGGTTTAACCGGAGCAACTGGTGCTACAGGTGCAACTGGCGCAATAGGCCCGGTAGGCCCAGCGGGAGCAACTGGTCCGATAGGATTAACAGGAGCAGCAGGTCCTACAGGTGCAACTGGCGCAATAGGCCCGGTAGGCCCAGCGGGAGCAACTGGTCCGATAGGTTTAACCGGAGCAACAGGTCCTACAGGAGCAAATGGCGCAATAGGTCCGGTAGGCCCAGCGGGAGCAACTGGTCCGATAGGATTAACAGGAGCAGCAGGTCCTACAGGTGCAACTGGCGCAATAGGCCCGGTAGGTCCAGCAGGAGCAACAGGTCCGATAGGTTTAACCGGAGCAACTGGTGCAACCGGAGCAGTAGGTCCGATTGGCGCAACAGGAGCTACAGGTCCAGTTGGAGCCACAGGTGCCACAGGAGCAGTAGGACCAATTGGTGCTGCAGGTGCTCCAGGTAACCAGGGCCCGGTTGGCGCAACAGGTCCCGCCGGACCAATAGGCCCAGTAGGTCCTGCGGGTTCACTAACCGGAGCAGCTGGCGGTGATTTAAGCGGTAATTATCCGAACCCAGTTGTAAAAGGCTTACAGAATGTTGCTGTTGATGCTACCGCACCTACCAATGGACAGGTTTTAAGATATAACGGAACCAATTGGGCACCCGCAAACGCTTCGGGCGGAGGTTTTGTTCTTCCATATGTTACAACTGAAAACAATGCTTCAACTTTATTTTCGATCACCAATAATGGCGATGGCACATCAGTTGAAGGCGTAAATAATACCACAACATCCAGCATAGCAGCAGTAAGGGGAATTGTAAACTCAACCGCTCCGGGCGGTTTTTCTTCAGCTGTGCGTGGTATCAATAATGGTACAGGTGGCTTAGGGATCGGCATGTGGGGCAGTCATAACGGAAGTGGTTGGGGAGTTTATGGTGTATCGCCAAACGGCCTGGGTGTTTATGGAAATTCGAGTGCTGCAGGTTATGGTGTATATGCAAATAGCACTTCGGGCACAGGTTTGTACGGAACATCGGTTAACGGCCCAGCAGCAGGCGTTGCCATCTTAAACAATTCAAACGCCAATACTGCATTAACGGTAAATACAGTAGGTAACGGAACGGTAATCAATGCTTCAACAACAGGAACTGGAGAGGGTATAAGAAGTTCAAGTGTAAATGGCTTTGCCGTACACGGTATTACCAGTGCTATTACTTCTGCTGGTATTGTTGGCGATAATAGTAATGGCGGTGAGGCTATTCTTGGGCGTACAACCAGTGATATTGCCGGAGCGGTTGTAGGCCGTAATGATGGTGGAGGTTATGGTGTACGTGGTTTTATTGCCACCAGTACGGCAAATACGGGTGCTGGTGTGCAAGGTGAAGTAGGAGCTAACGGAAGTACAGGCAGAGCTGGTCGTTTTGTGAATAGCAATGCGAACAATATTGGGGCAAACACATTAGAAGTAACATCAAACGGCAGCGGTAATATTCCGGATAATACGCTGGGTAATGCCGCTTCATTCAAAATAGACAATACCAACAGTGTCGGTGCTGCTGTTCGCGGAGAGGTAAACTCCATCTTTGGTAATTTTGGGGCTGCTGCTATTTTTGGGGTATCGTCAGGAACCGGAGGAAGGGCTGGTTTATTTTATGCTTCTAACACTGCCGGTAATGGTGCCGCCCTTGTTGCTTTAACCGATGGTAATGGTAATGCGGTTACTGCTAATGCAGGTAAAGATGGTAATGCCGTGGAGGCCAATGTAGATGGTGCGGGTACGGCTGTATATGGCTGGGTACCTTCATTTAGTACAGGTAAAGCAGGCCGTTTCGAGAATTTCAATACAGGTAATACCACAGAGGTATTAACCGTAAAAACGGTTGGTAACGGTATAGGAGGTAACTTTAAAGTAGATAATACCCAGGGAACCTCTCCAGCTGTTAAAGGCGAGGTAAATTCGATTTTTTCCAACTTCGGAACTGCAGGGGTTTATGGATTATCATCAGGAACAGGAGGTTTTGGCGGGTTGTTTTATTCATCTAATACATCAGGTAATGGCCCTGCCCTTATTGCACTTACCGAAGGCAATGGAAACGGGATTACCGCCAATGCGGGTAAAAATGGAGATGGTGTTGAAGCTACTGCAGATGGAACGGGAAATGCAATATATGGCTGGATTCCTAATTTTGGAGCAGGAAAAGCAGGCCGTTTTTCAAATTTCAATACCGCTAACGGACAGCCAACCGTAAATGTAACCAATGCAGGTACCGGATCAGCATTACTGGTGACCCACACAGGTGTATCAGGTAATATTTTTGTAGGCCAAAGTGGAAGTACAAGTGTTGCCAGGATTAATAAGGCAGGTAAAGGTTTCTTTAATGGAGGCACACAAGCCAGTGGTGCCGATGTAGCCGAGGCTTTTGATGTAAACGGCGAAACAAAAGATTTTGAACCGGGTGATATTTTAATCATTTCTACAGATAAAGACAGAACGGTAGAAAAATCGAGTGGAGCCTATTCAAACTTGGTGGCAGGGGTTTATGCCACCAAACCGGGTGTTTTATTAACAGAAGAAAACATTGATTCGGAACTTATCGGTAAAGTGCCTATGGGCGTAATCGGGGTAATCCCAACCAAGGTTTGTTTAGAAGGCGGCGCAATTAAAAGAGGCGATATGCTGGTAACTTCATCACAAAACGGTGTGGCCATGAAAGCAGATCTGAACAAGGTTAAAGTTGGTCAGGTTTTAGGAAAAGCCCTACAGGATTTTAACCAACAAAGTATCGGAAAAATCCAGGTTTTGGTAAGTATAAAATAACAATCTATTCTTTTTTAAGCAATAAAGGCTCCCAGTGAAAAACCGGGAGCCTTTTATTTTTTTGTCTTTATCAATTCGTCATGCAGTCCAGATTCCTTTCGGAATCAGCGTTTTTCATGTACCATAAGGCCTTGATCCCGATAATTAGGACAGGGTGACGTTCGACTTAAAACAGCCCTAACTGCCCTTTATCATCCATATCGATGTCGTCAGGGTTGGTAATTTCAAAATCGACCTTTTTCTCAGGTTTCTCTTCTGTGCTAGTTTTCTCTGCTTTTGTTTCTTCTTTTTTGGCAGGTTCCGGTTTAGCTTTTTCAACTATAGGTTTCTCTACCGGCTCCGGCTTTTCGGCCTTGGCTGCAGGAGTTTCTGTACGTTCGAATTTAGGTTTTGGCTTATCGGCTACAGGTTTTTCCATTGCCTCAGTATCTGCTTCTGTTTCTACCTCAAGTGCAGTTTCTTCTTCAGTTCCATTTTCTTCATCAGCTGGTCCATCATCCTCCCCCTCTTCTGCAGTTGGCTCTTCAACCTCCTCTTCTTCTATTTCAGGTTCTTCTAGTACTACTTTTTGAACATCATGTGGAGATAACCGATTACCATTTGCTTTCAGGCCCTTAACATCAATCAGCTCTGCCAGTAACAGATCTAATGTTTCCGGAATCTGAGTTTTGCCTTTTAAAACATCCACAATAATTTTTGCAGCAGGATTCGAAGTAAGGAACAATAATTTCGATTTCTGTTCTTCACTTATAAAAATGGTTTTTCTACCATTGGCCTGCAGTTCGAATACAAAACGTTTAATGAAATAATTTTGCGCTTTACCTTCAAAATGTACCGCGGCAAAAGTTTTTTCCGGATCAAATTTCTCAATCAAAAGTAAGCCATCATCAAAGTGGTTGCTCAGTTCGAAAGAACTTAATTCATAGTAACCATCTTTATGTACCTGCAAAATGCGGTCGTCGCCGTCAAATTCGCCCAGGTATTTTCCACGGCCGTCAACATTTAAGCGTTTCAATAAATCATCGTACCAGATTTTGAGCCCTGATAAGGTAGACACCCCTTTGCTCTTTAGAATGATCTTTTTAACCGGATATTTCGAAACAATGTTACCCTGCGAACCGCGGCCTTTAATGGCTACCTCCGCAAAATCAAGATCGAACTGGAGCTTACGCAGTTTAGAATGCGGTTTTAGGGCAATATTCACTACTTCGGCCTCTCCATTAGGATTTGGCGTAAAATAAAGCACTTTCGATCCTTTAGATCCCTTTGTTAAATCGTATTCCTTATCGCGGGTAACACCTACTACGGCAAATCTTTTAACATAGGCTGTACCGCTTGCACCATCTTTGTAGATCATGTTGTAAACGGTACGCTCATCATTTTTCTTAAATACCTGTGCGTGTATAATGTTTTTACCCACAAAGGTTTTATCGGCCACTTTGGTAATGATGCATTTTCCATCCTCGCGGAAAACAATTACCTCATCAATATCCGAACAGTCGGCAACATGAATATCTTTCTTTAATCCCGATCCTGTACCGATAAACCCATCCTCTTTATTCATGTACAGTTTTACGTTGGCCAATGCCACTTTCGACGCCTCTACACGGTCGAACAAACGGATTTCTGTTTTACGCTCCCTGCCCTTTCCATATTTATCTTTTAGTTTCTGGTACCAGGCAATGGCGTAATCGGTAAGGTGTTTTAAATGGTTTTTAACCACTTTAATTTCATCCTCCAGGTTTTTCATCTGCTCATCGGCCTTTTTCACATCAAAACGGGTGATGCTGCTCATTGGCTTATCGATCAGTTTCTTAAAATCTTCTGGCAAAATTTCGCGGTAAAGCGATGGTTTAAAAGGCTCGAACAAAATATGCAAAACCTCAACAACCGTTTCGAAATTGCTCGAATTTTCGTATTCAGGATTTTTGTACATTCCCTCCTGAATAAATATTTTAAGCAAAGAACTAAAGAAAATCTTCTCCTGCAGTTCGTGCAGGCGGATTTCGAGTTCTCTTTTCAGTAAATTTTTAGTGTGTTTTGTATTTTCGATCAGGATATCGTTCACACTCAAAAAGAGTGGCTTATCTCCCTGGATAATACAGGTATTGGGCGAAATAGATACCTCGCAGGCCGTAAACGCATAAAGTGCATCGATCGTTACATCAGGCGAAATACCCGGTGCCAGGTGCACCACAATTTCTACATTTGCAGCCGTATTGTCTTCAATTTTTTTGATTTTGATCTTGCCTTTGTCGTTAGCCGACAAAATACTATCGATAACAGAACCTGTTGTGGTGCTGAACGGAACTTCGGAAATCACCAAAGTTTTTTTATCCTTCTCGGTTATTTTGGCTCGTACGCGGATTTTACCTCCACGCTGCCCCTCATTGTAGTTCGAGAAATCGGCCATACCGCCCGTAAAAAAATCGGGCAATATATTTGGGCGAACCCCTTTAAGTGCTTCTATCGATGCATCTAAAAGTTCGATAAAATTATGCGGCATTACCTTGGTTGCCAAACCCACGGCAATACCTTCGGCACCCTGCGCAAGCAATAAAGGAAATTTAACCGGCAAGGTAATGGGTTCGTTATTACGCCCATCGTAACTTAACTGCCATTCGGTAGTATCGGGATTGAATACTACATCGTTGGCAAATTTTGATAAACGTGCTTCGATATAACGGGGTGCTGCAGCACTATCGCCGGTAACCGGATCGCCCCAGTTGCCCTGCATATCAATCAGTAAATCTTTCTGACCGATCTGTACCATGGCATCTCCGATTGATGCATCACCATGTGGGTGATATTTCATGGTGTTACCGATTACGTTGGCAGCCTTATTAAAACGGCCATCGTCCATTTCCTTTAGCGAGTGCATAATGCGGCGCTGTACAGGCTTTAATCCATCGTTAATGTGTGGTACTGCCCGATCGAGAATTACATAAGACGCATAATCGAGAAACCAGTTTTCGTATAAACCGTTAATTGGCGTGATGGTGTGTTTGTGTTCTTCGTTGATGTTTGGGTCTAGTTCTTCACTCATTTATATACTCGAATTGGCAGCCGTAAATATAATAAAAAGGATAATACGGTTAAATATTGGTTATTCACATTTAAAGATGGGATGTGTGTTTTAATTAATTTGAAAAGCTAAGCCTGGTGCATTGCTTTAGCGCTCGCTCCGGCTTTCCGGTGCGATCTTTTTCGCCCTCCACCTAGGCTCGGTCAGCAAAAAAGGATCTTCCCTGCAATCCGGTTTAAAAACAAAGTTTTGTGCTGCTATTAAGGGTTGCAGGGTGCGTATAACCAACCCCATCCTTTAAAATAAGGAAAAGAACCGGATATTCCGATAATATCTTTCAATCCTAAAGTAATTTACCACTTGCAAAATCAACTCTCCTCCTAACTTAGGGGCAGCGGTGGTCAATAGGTGCCGCCACTATCTTTCAAGCCTATCCTCAACAAAAGCAAACGGCAATAAACTCTTTACACTGGGTACTTTTAAAACCTCGCCGTTTAAACAATAAAAAATCACCTCAATCGGTGCCTTCTGTTTGCGTTCAAATTCTGCCATCACCTGTAAGCAGCCTCCACAGGAAGTAATCGGTTTTAAAATCTCGAAATTATCGGTTTTTGCGGTAATGGCCATGCGTTCGATTACAGCTTCCGGATAAGTGGCCCCAATGGTAAAAAGGGCAACACGTTCTGCACATAGGCCAGATGGATAGGCCAGGTTTTCCTGGTTACTGCCCAAAATCGTTTCACCTGAAGCCAGCTGTATCGCGGTACCCACTTTAAACTTCGAATATGGAGAATACGAGGTTGCTAAAGCCTGCTCTGCCTGCTGGCAAAGGGCCTGATCTGCCAATGTTAATTCTGTAATACTTTCGTATTGTTCAAAAGATATATTTAGATTTATTACACTCATTTTTAACTGATTATGGATCCGCCAATGTTAAATTTTTATAGCGGGCGAACAATTTAAGTTATTTTTTGTATTATTTAGTAAAAACTGCCTTAAAATTAAATTTAATGGCATGCTTTTGGCATTTATCAAACACCAAACACCCTTAGCTTTGAATAAATACGTACGTAAAAGTCTCAAAATTTTATTGTGGGTAATTGCTTCCATTATCATATTGGTTGTTGGTTTAGCCCTGTCTTTAAATATACCCGCCGTTCAGAATTTTGTTAAGGACAAAGCCATAAACTACCTTAAAGGCAAAACCAAGACTGAAGTGAGCCTTGAAAGCATTAAAATTGCACTGCCAAAAGATGTGGTTTTAAATAAATTTTACATCGAAGACCGTAAAGGCGATACCTTATTATATGCCGAAAAATTAGCCGTCGATATCAGTTTATTCAAGCTTCTTAAAAACACTGTTGAGATCAACAACATCGAACTAAAAAGTGTACGTGCCAATGTTAAACGGATTAATCCCGATACAACCTTCAATTTTTCCTTCCTGGTTGATGCCTTTGCAAGTGATCAGAAAAAACCCGAAGAAAAGGTAAAAAAAGACACCACTTCTACCTTAAAATTCTCTGTTGATAAAGTTTCTTTCGAAGATATTGGCCTCACCTACCGTGATGATGTGGCGGGCAATGATGTAAAATTATATCTGGGTGCTTTTAAAACCAAAATAAAAGATTTCGATCTGGCCAACCAGCACTATGTAATTAAAGAACTCAGCTTGGTGAATACTTCTTTGCGCTATCTGCAGCAAAAACCGTTAACCCAATTGGTGCAGCACATTACAAACAGTGTAGATAGTACCGAGAAAGAACAGGGTAAACTGCCGTTAATTGAAGTACAAAATTTCGTTTTCAATAATGTTAAGGTCAATTACGACGATCAGATTTCTACCACCAAAGCCATTGCTGATGTAAACGATCTGGGGCTGGCAAACCTGAAAGTAGACCTCACCAACAGCAAATATTCGGTTGATGATGCCCATTTAAACAAATCGAATGTAATATTTGCCTTTAAACCTGCTCCAAGCAACGATTTAAAGAAAGTTAAAGACACAGTAATTCCTGAAAAATCGCCCCTGGGCCTGATCATCAAAAACATCAGTTTTGCCGATAACCACGTACAATTCGATAACCTTGGCGCAAAACCTGCAGTAAAGGGCATGGACTTTAACCACCTCAATATCAATCAGCTCAACCTGGGAGCCAGTGATGTTAATTATAGTGCAGCAGGCATAAAAGCCAATGTTAAAAACGGATCGCTGAAAGAAAAAAGTGGTTTTATACTGGACGAACTGCGGGGCGATGCCGTTTATAACGATAAACAGATCAAACTGAGCAATTTTATCCTCAAAACACCCAATACTACAATAGAGAATGCCATAGAATTAAATTTCACCTCGATGGAGGATTTAACCAAACACCCTGAACGTGTGAAATTGAACCTGGCATTTAAAAACACCACCATTGGCCTAAAAGATGCCGGATTCTTTAGTGATGCTGTACCTGCCAGTTACCGCAACGAAAAAATAAAACTGAATGCCGATGTAAACGGCTACCTGAACAACCTCAACATTCCAAAGCTGCAGATCAGCGGACTTAAAAACACTCAGATCGACATTAGCGGAAAAGCAAAAGGCCTGCCCGATATCAAGAAAACCTACCTCGATTTAAACATCAAAAAACTGCACGTAACCAAAGGCGATATTTTGGTGACGGTGCCTAAAAAATCTTTGCCGCCTTCTATCGAACTGCCCAACGTAATAGATGCGAAAGGTAATTTTAAAGGTTCGATGACCGATTTTAACACCAACATGAATATCCAAACGGATATGGGCGGTGCTGTTTTGGTTGCAGGCATGAGCGGCGCGAAAGGGAAAGAACGCTACAAGGCAGATATTAGTTTGAATAACTTTAATGTGGGCCGACTGTTAAAAATGCAGCCTAAACTTGGCCGTGTTTCGGTTAAGGCAAATGTTGCGGGCACTGGCCTCGATCCTAAAAAAATCAACGCGAAGTTTAATGCAAAAGTGATCAGTGCCTATTACAATAAATATACCTACCGGAATTTAAACCTTGCCGGAAACTACAGCAACCAGAACATTACGGTTAAAAGCAGCATGCCCGATAGCAATGCCAACTTTAATTTAGATGCCAAAGTAAATATGGCGGGCAAATATCCTGCTATAAAAGCCGATCTAAACTTAAAGCAGGTTAATCTTCAGGCGTTAAATTTTAGTCCAACGGTTTTAAGTGCAGCGGGCATGATTAAAGTAGACCTGGCCACTGCCGATGCGGATTATTTAAACGGATCGGTTGATATTACCGGCCTGCAACTGGTAAAAGACAAGCAAAGAATCAATGTTGACACCATTTCGGTCCGCGCAAAATCTACCGCTACAGAAAACGAGCTGACCCTCAAATCAGAAATTTTATCGGCAAAAATCGACGGAAAATACCAGTTAACGAAAGTAAGCAGCGCAATTATCAACGAAATCAACAAATACTATGCTTTTGGTACCGTTGCCAAGGTTCCGGATCAGCGCTTAAGGTTTTTTGTACAGGTGTACGATTCTAAATTATTAAAGGAATTTGTTCCCGAATTAACCGTTTTCAAACAATCGCAGTTTTATGGATTAATCGATACACAAAAAGACAGTTTACAGATTAAGGGCAATTTCCCACAGGTAGTTTATGGCGATTTTAAGGTTGATACAACGGTACTGAACATCAATAACGACAACAACAAGCTCGATTACAGCTTAACGGTTAAAAGCCTGCAGAGTCCGTCCATCGCCCTTTTCAATACAGAGGTAAGTGGCGATGCAGCCAACAACAGCTTGGGTGTAAATATTTTCCTTCGCGATAGGCAGTTGAAAAACAAATACGTAATCGGTGGTACTTTCCAGTCGATTAACAAGGATTTCAAATTTACCTTAGATCCCCAAAAATTATTGCTTGATTATCAGAAATGGGTTGTTTCTCAGGATAACTACATCCAGTTCGGGGCTTCGGGCATCCTGGTTAACCAGTTCCAGATCAGCAATAGCGGCCAGTCGCTTGCCATCAACAGCAACCCTACCGAACCAAACGCACCATTAGCAGTTGAGTTTAAAGATTTTCAATTGGAAACCCTGACCAAATTTGCCGAAACCGATACCACATTGGTGGGTGGCCGCTTAAACGGAACGGCGAATGTTAAAGATCTGGCATCAACACCAAAATTCGAAGCTAATTTAACCATCGATCAGCTGCGTTACCAAAAAGACCAGTTGGGCACCTTACGTTTGGCCGTAAACAACAATACCGAAAATGCTTTCGAAGTAAATGTTGCCTTAACCGGCGTACACGAACTAAGGGTTAACGGCTTTTATTATACCGCACCTCAAAGTGCTTTAGACCTTACCGTGAACATCGATAAAATTGAAATGAAGAATATCGAGAGTTTATCTGCCGGGCAGCTAAAACGCGGAACAGGTACTTTATCAGGCGCTTTAACGGTTAAAGGTGCTTTAACCGCACCAAAAATACTCGGCGATTTAACCTTCAATAATGCAGGCTTTAATGTGGCTTATGTAAATTCATTTTTCCGCATGCCGAACGAGAAAATTTCCTTTACCAACGAAGGTCTCAGCTTTAACAACTTTACACTGATCGATTCTTTAAACCAAAAAGCTACCATCAATGGAAAGGTGTATACCACCGACTTTAAAAATTACCGCTTCGGTTTAGACATTAGAACCAACCATTTCAGGGCAATTAATTCTACTTCGGCAGATAACGACATGATTTACGGTACCGTATTTTTAACCAGTAACATCAAGGTGCGCGGCGATTTAAACCAGCCCGATGTAAACATGAGCATTAATGTAGACAAGGGCACAAAATTCTTCTTCGCTTTGCCGGCCAACGATCCATCCATTATTGATCAGGAAGGAATTGTGCAGTTTGTTGATGCCGATGCACCTCCTTTTAACGGACAAAAAGCTTTAAAGGTAGATAGCATCAGCAAATCGCCAATTAAAGGCCTAAACCTGGTAGCCAATGTTAAAGTAGATCCAGAGGCCGAACTCAATGTGGTTGTAGATCCATCGAGTGGCGATAACCTCAAAGTAAGGGGGGATGCAGATTTAAATGTAACGATGGACCCAAGCGGTAAACTCAGCATGACCGGCCGTTACGAAATTGTTGACGGCTCTTACAACCTTACCCTGGCCGTTGTTAAAAAGGAATTTAAACTGGTTAAAGGAAGTAACATTGTTTGGACGGGCGAGCCTACTTCGGCAAATGCCAATATAACCGCTCTGTATGAGGTTAATGCCGCCCCTATTGATCTGTTGAACCAACCTGATCTTTACGAAGCCAGAACCAAATTGCCTTTCCAGGTTTATTTAATGATGAAAGGTGAATTATTGAAGCCGACCATTTCCTTCAAACTCGACCTGCCCGAAAATGAACGCGGTGCCTTAAGTGGCCAGGTGTATACCAAACTGATCAACGTAAACCGCGATGAAAGCGAACTGAACAAACAGGTTTTTGCTTTACTGGCCTTAAACAGGTTTATTGCGAACAACCCGTTCCAGAGTTTGGCCGGAGGTGGCGGTGGTGTTTCTACCCTTGCCCGCTCAAGTGTGAGCAAGTTATTAACAGAACAGTTGAATAATTTAACTTCCGATCTGATACAGGGAGTTGATTTAAACTTCGGGGTAAATTCATCAGAAGATTACTCTACAGGATCAATGCAGCAAAAAACAGATCTTGAAGTGGGTTTATCCAAAAAACTCCTGAACGATCGTTTAACGGTAACCGTTGGTAGCTCTTTTGCACTCGAAGGTCCGCAGGCACCGGGCGAAAAATCGACCAATATTGCGGGTAACGTAAATGTAGAATATGCACTATCGGCCGATGGAAGGTACCGTTTAAGGGCTTACCGCCGAAACCAGAACGACCTGGTTGTACAAGGCCAGATTATCGAAACCGGACTGGGCTTTACCCTGGTGGTAGACTACAATAAATTTAGAGAGATTTTCCAGAAGAAAAGAATCAGAAGAATAAGAAACATTGAACAGAAAGCACAAGATGAGAAAACTAACTAGACCTCTTTTATTTTTATTGGCCTGTTTAGTTTGGGCAGCCTGTAGCAGTACCAAATCGTTAAAACCTGGTCAGGCTTTATACACGGGTGCCGAAGTGAAAATCAATCCGGATACAACGGGCAAAATCGACAATGAAAAGCAAGTAAAAGCTGATCTGGAAGCCAAAACAAGGCCACGCCCCAATAAATCTGTCCTGGGCATAAAATTTAAACTCGGTATTTATAACCTTGCTGGTGAACCTAAAAAACCAAAGGGCTTTAGAAACTGGCTGCGCCGCCAGGGCGAGGCACCTGTGCTGATGAGCGATGTAAAACTGAAATACAATAACGATGTATTAACAAGCTATTTAATCAGTGAAGGGTATTTACAGGCCAATGTTACCGGCGATACGGTGATTAAAGCAAAAAAAGGCAAAGCCATTTATACTGCCGTAACCGGCGAACGTTACAAAATTAACAAAATCAGTTTCCCGCCAGATACGGGGGTATTAACCAAGATTATTAATGCCAACAAAGATAAAACACTGTTAAAAGTTGGCGATTATTACGATATCGATACGTATAAAAATGAAAGGGTGAGGATTGATAACGACCTGAAAGAAAACGGTTATTTTTATTTCAGCCCCGATTACCTGATTATGCAGGTTGATAGTACAATCGGCAAAAACCTGGTTAATGTAACGGTTAAGGTTAAAGATATTGCACCCGATGCAGGTTTAAAGCCTTATACCATCAAAAACATCAATATCTATCCAAATTATTCACTCAGGAGAGATAGTACATTGAGGAGGTTAAAACCGCTGGTATATAACGACTTTAACATTTACGACGACCGCAATACTTTTAAACCAAGGCTTTTCGACCGTTTGGTATTTTTCCAAAAAGGCGAGCTGTACAACCGTAAAGACCACAACCAATCGCTAAACCGTATGGTTAATGTAGGCGCCTTCCAGGATGTGCGTGCAGAATTTTTACCTGTTGATAGTTTTAAGAACAACCAGCTCGACCTGAACATTTATTTAACTCCTTTAAAGAAAAACTCGCTTACCTTTTCGGTTGTTGGAACGAGTAAATCGAACAATTTTGTTGGCTCTGAAGTGAAGGTTACACAAACCACCAGAAACCTATTCAGAAATGCAGAGCAGCTTGATATAAGTGTGAGCGGCGGCTTTGAAACACAAACAAAAGGAACATCTTTGGGCAAAAACTCGCTATCGTTAACAGCCGAAGGAAAATTAACCTTCCCAAGGTTTATTGTGCCGTTTTACAAACCGAACAGCACCACCGCTTTTATCCCGAAAACGATTGCCTCGCTTTCTTACCAAATGTTAAACAGAGGCTCTGAATACACTTTAAACTCATTTAAAGGAGAGTTTGGCTATAACTTCAAAGAAAACATCTATAAAGAGCATAATTTTAACCCTATTTCGGTTACTTATGTTTCTACAGCATTTCCAGACAGCCTTACAAAGCAAACGTTGTATGCACAAAATCCCTTATTAAGAACCACCTTAGAGAACCAGTTTATTATCGGTAGCAATTACAATTTCACCTATACTAACCAGATGGAAGATAACCGCAGAAACAATACTTATTTCTATGGTGCTTTAGAAACTGGCGGTAACGTATGGGGCGCATTTACGCCAAAGGATGAAAATGGACAGCGTTCCATTTTCAATGTTCCCTTATCGCAATATGTAAGGGTAGAAGCCGATTTAAGGGATTATTATAAAATTACCAAAAACCTGATCTGGGCAAACAGGCTAAATTTGGGTTACGGCTATGCCTATGGTAACTCTACTTCTTTACCATTTGTTAGGCAGTTTTTTGCAGGAGGCAGCAATGATGTTAGGGCATTTCCGGCCCGTACTTTAGGCCCGGGTACTTATAAGGTACCAGATACTGCACTCTTTGCCGATCAGGGCGGTGATATTAAGTTAATGCTCAACTCCGAACTTCGCTTTAAAATCGTAAGCATTTTATATGGGGCGATATTTGTAGATGCGGGTAACATCTGGTTAAGAAAAGAAGATACTGGTGTTCCGGGAACAGACAATTTAGGAAGACCTGGCTCAGGCTTCAAATTAAAAAATGCCTTTAGCGAACTCGCAGTTGGCACAGGTGCCGGTTTACGTGTTGATGCCAGTATTTTTGTAGTCCGTTTGGATGTGGCCTTTCCTGTACGCAAACCCTACCTGCCCGAAGGTCAGCGGTGGGTATTTGACGATATTGCCTTTGGCAACAAAGACTGGCGCAAACAGAATTTAATTTTTAACATTGGGATAGGATATCCGTTTTAATTTATCGATGAAAGTAATCCATAAGATCAAACATTTCTTTATCGCGCTTTATCATCTTTTTATTGCTGCCGGAAAAGGTTTTGTAGAAGATAGGGTAATGAAACTGAGTGCATCATTGGCCTACTATACCATCTTTTCGCTTACCCCGCTTATTATCATCGTTTTATCGGCAGCCACCTTGTTCTTTGGTGATAAAATGAAAACCCGCGATAAGTTTTTTATCGAGGTTACCGAACTCGTTGGAAAACCGGCAGCCACCCAGATACAGGGTTTTGTAGAACATGCCAATAAAACAGGTCAATCCACAATGGGTTTAATCATTGGTATCGGTACCTTGATTATTGGTGCCACCGCCATTTTTATAGAAATACAGGACAGCATCAACCTCATCTGGAAAGTAAAGGCCATGCCCAAAAAAGGCTGGATAAAAATGTTAACCAACCGGCTCCTCTCCTTTTCGCTTATTGTATCAATGGGCTTTTTGCTCCTCGTTTCGCTCGTTATTAACAGTGTTGTAGTGGGTTTGGGCGATAAACTGGTTGCCCTTATTTCAGAAAGCAAGGTAGAAGATGTAATCCCCGTAGCCAATGATACCATGGCACTGCTTATTTACATTTTGAACAATGCGCTTACACTGGCCGCCGTAACTGCTGTATTTACCATTATTTTTAAGGTACTGCCCGATGTAAATATTAAATGGAAATCGGCAATTATCGGTTCATTATTTACCGCCCTGTTATTTAGCCTCGGTAAATATTTAATTGGTATTTATATCGAAAAAGGAAGTACCGTATCGGCATTTGGTGCAGCAGGTTCGATTATTATTATCCTCTTGTGGATTTATTATACCTCTATTATACTTTACTTTGGAGCCGAATTTACGCAGGCCTACGCCGAAAAATACGACGGAGGCATTTCGCCAAGTAAGTATGCCGTATTTACAAAAATCACCATCGTAGAGAAAAAGGTTGATGTGCTGCCGCCACAACACCCCGAAGATACGGTTAATGCACCTAAGGAATAAATACTCATTATGGAATATCGTCATTGCGAACAGATGCGCTAACGGTCCAGATCCTTTATCCGTAGCCGATATCTGAAGCCGAGAAAACGAGTTCCTCAAAGATCCGTCTTCCTGAACTTGTTTCAGGATCTTAATAACCAAAATAAAATCAGTTTTATAAAGAGAAGTCAAGTTTTTAAAAACTTGACTTCTCTGTTAAGCTACTTCTTCAGTAATTATCTTAGGCTCTTCTCGTTTGGTCTGGAAATGTTTTCCAGACCCTATGAGCTGTGGATTTGTAATCCACCAGGAATATTAAGTATAGATTAGTTTAAGCAACATCTTCAACCACAACTGCTTTAGGCTCTTCAGCCACTTCATCCTTCTCAATGCGCAGGTTACGGATAATATGTTGCTGCCTGTCGGGTGTATTTTTACCCATGTAATATTCCAATAAACTTTTTATGGTCTGATCTTTCAAAATAACCGGATCTAAACGGATATCTTTTCCGATAAACAGGCCAAATTCATCAGGTGAAATTTCTCCCAAACCTTTAAATCGGGTAATTTCAGGCTTATTACCCAGTTTTTCTATGGCATTTTTACGTTCTTCATCACTGTAACAGTAAATGGTTTCCTTTTTGTTCCGGACCCTAAAGAGTGGTGTTTGCAAAATGTAAACATGGCCGGCTTTTACCAGATCGGGGAAAAACTGCAGGAAGAAAGTCATCATCAATAAACGGATGTGCATACCATCTACATCGGCATCTGTTGCAATTACGATATTGTTGTAATGTAATCCTTCCAGGCCATCTTCGATATTTAAAGCGTGCTGTAAAAGGTTAAACTCTTCATTTTCGTAAACTACCTTTTTGGTCAGTTCGTAACAGTTTAACGGTTTCCCCTTTAAACTAAACACGGCCTGGCAATCTACATCGCGCGATTTGGTAATTGAGCCTGATGCCGAGTCGCCCTCGGTAATAAATAAGGTTGTTTCATAGCGTTTTTCGTGCGTGGTATTGAAATGCACTTTACAATCGCGGAGTTTTTTATTGTGCAACGAAGCTTTTTTAGCCCTGTCGTTGGCCAGTTTTTTTATTCCGGCAATATCTTTTCGTTCACGCTCAGATTGTAGAATCCTTTTCTCCAGTGCATCGGCAACTTCTTTGTTTTTGTGCAGGTAATCATCCAGCTCCTTCTTAACAAAATCGTTGATGAAAGTTGCTACAGATGGTCCTTCAGGCCCCATATTTTGCGAACCCAGTTTGGTTTTGGTCTGCGATTCGAAAACCGGTTCTTGTACACGTACAGAAATTGCTGCAATAATTGATGAGCGCACGTCGGCCGCATCAAATTCTTTTTTATAAAATTCACGTACGGTTTTCACTACCGCTGCCCTAAAAGCCGCCTGGTGTGTTCCACCCTGTGTAGTATGTTGGCCGTTAACAAAAGAGTGGTAATCTTCGCCGTACTGTTGTCCATGGGTCATGGCGATTTCAATATCCGGACCAATCATATGGATAATCGGGTAACGGATTTCTTCTGGCTTATTAAATTTAGAAAGCAGGTCGTAAAGGCCCCTTTCTGAAAAATATTTCTGGTTGTTGAAGTTTACGGTTAAACCGGTATTTAAGAATACATAGTTCCAAACCATGCTCTCTACAAAATCAGGGATATAGTGGTAATTCCTGAAAATGGTTTCATCAGGGTAAAAAGTAATTGCAGTACCATTGCGTTGCGTGGTATCAATAACGGGCTGTTCGTTTACAATTTCACCTTTAGAAAATTCTACTTTTTTTGATTTCCCATCGCGGTACGATTGTACGGTAAAACTGGTAGAAAGCGCATTTACCGCCTTTGTACCCACCCCATTTAAACCCACCGATTTCTGGAAGGCGTTGCTATCGTATTTACCACCGGTATTGATTTTGCTCACACAATCGATTACCTTACCCAGCGGGATGCCACGGCCATAATCGCGTACATTTACTTTTTGTTCAGAAAGGGTAATTTCGATGGTTTTTCCGGTACCCATCACAAATTCATCGATAGAGTTATCTACAATTTCCTTTAATAAAACGTAAATGCCATCATCCTGTGCAGAACCATCCCCAAGTTTACCAATGTACATCCCCGGACGAAGCCTGATGTGCTCTTTCCAATCTAATGAACGGATACTGTCGTCGTTATAAATTACTTCTGCCATACTGTGTTTATCTGTTCTTCAGTGAAAACCCCGCATTTTGATTTGCAGAGCGATGAAGAATTTGTAGAAATAATCCTGATGATGAAGATTAAAATATCCCCAGATTTCATCTTCAGAATTATCTTACAATAATAAATTTATTATGTGAGGCTGGCAAATGAAAATTTCCACAAAAAGGATGGAAGAGGTATAAGGTAAGATGGATAATGGAAAGGTAGCAGACCAACGATAGTGCGATTGTTTAATGGTTGGATAGTTTATGGTTTGATAGTGAAAAGCCAAGTGGCTGATAGTTCATCGTTTAATAGTGAGTAGCTTGGTGGCTGACAGCTAATAGCCTGATAGTTAATAGCTTTTCGATTAATAGTTAATGACCTTGAGATGATAGCGCACGCTTTTGTTACGATTGCCGATAAGCTCAGTGGCTACCAACCATCAGCCAAAAAACCATGAACCAAATAAACATCAGCCACAAAGTTATCTCTCCTCCTATCTTCCTACAATCATTCCCTCATTCAATCATTCATTTTTCCCTATCTTCATCCCATTATTCAAATCCTTATTCATGCAACAGAAAAAACAGCTATCGCTCTTCGATTTATCCATGATTGTGGTGAGTTTGGTTATTGGAATGGGCGTTTTCCGCACACCTGTAAACGTTGCAGCCAAGGCACAGATTCCAGAACTTTTTTACCTCGCATGGTTTATTGGCGGCTTTGTGGCCTTTTGCGGAGCATTAACCTATGCCGAAATTGGTTCGCGGTTTCCGGTAACAGGCGGATACTACAAAATATTTTCGTCTGCCTACCACCCTTCTATTGCTTTTGCCATTAACTGCATTGTAATTATTTCGAGTGCGGCATCAGTAGCTGCCATTTCAATTATCGGTGCAGAGTATCTGAGCAAAATTATTTTGCCCCTTGATAAACAGACCGAAACGTACCGGGTAGCTATAGCCATTACCACAATCTTAGTGTTTTATTTCATTAACCTGTTAGGCTTAAAGGCGAGTTCGAAAACACAGAATGTATTAACAGTAATTAAAATCGGAATGATTTTGACCTTGATCTGCGCGGTGTTTTTCGGCGGGCCAGCACAAACCCTTACCCCCGTTTTTAAAACGGCAAGCGGTTCGCTCCCTACCTGGTTTGATTATGGCAAAGCACTGGGCTTATGCTTAATAGCTGTTTCCTTTTCTTATGCCGGTTATGCACAAACCATCAATTTTGGCGGCGAAGTTAAAGAAGCCAAGAAAGTAATCCCACGTTCCATTATCATCGGTTTAACCATTATCGTAATCCTTTACGTAGCCATTAATTATGTGTATGTAAAGGTTATCGGTTTCGAATCCTTAAAATCGGCCGAAAGTATCGCCGCAATACTGGCGGCCAAAATATTCGGTCCGGCTGGCTTTAACGCACTTTCTGTAATTATCTTTTTTTCGGTAATGGGATATGTAAACGTAAACCTGCTCAGTAACCCAAGGGCCATGTTTGCCATGGGCGAAGAAGGTGCCCTTCCGAAAGTGTTTAGCAGGATGAATAAAAAAACAGAGGTGATGACCATCAGTTTAACCGTTTTTACGCTCATTGCCGTTGTAATTATATTTTATGCAAAAACATTCGACAAGATTTTAAACTATACCATATTCTTAGAAAGTATTAGCATGGCCAGTTCTGCAGCTACGATTTTCATTTTAAGAAAAAGAACCGCAGATCTTGATAAAAAAACCATCTATACCGTTCCATTATATCCTATATTGCCCATAATATTTATTGCTGCCTATACTTTTGTTGCATTTAGCATCTATGCCGACGATCAGAATGCCGCATTGAACGGTTTATATATTTTTATCGGCTTTCTGGCAATCTTTTTTGTGAGCAGATGGTTTAAGAAATAAAATTATATATTTATTTGAAAAGCAATTGCAGTGCTAGTTAGTTACAACAGTCCCGCTATCCGCTACAATCTTTTTGTTAATATCATCCTGAGCCTGTTGAAAGAGCTACAAAAAGTATTTTCGCTGCTATCGGGTTTAAGATAGAAAGGCATGCCGAAGTAAAATAAACCTGATTGGAATGAACATGAAGCGCAGCGGAATAAAATGGAAAGCAGGGCTGATCTGACCTATAAACACAGAAACCTGCTTTCCAAAAAATAAAGAATTTAACTTTAAAAATTTTAATGAACAAAACACTCTCGTTAAAACAGGAAATTGCTTATGCTGCCGGAATGATCGGTTGGAGCACGATGACGAACATTATCATCGTAATGCTTCCCTTTTTCTATCTGCCGCCAAGCAATGCCGGCTTACCGCCCTTGGTACCGCAGCTCGTTTTACTGGGTGCATTTAATATCCTTTCGATCATTGCCGCTTCCGGCCGACTGGTTGATGCGATTTACGATCCCTTTATTGCGTCTAAAAGTGATGCCAGCACCAATAAAAACGGCCGCAGGATGCCTTTTATGAAATGGGCCATTATACCTTCGATGGTTTTCTGTGCATTGGTTTTCTATCCGATCCAGAAAACAGAAAGTTTGCACAATGCCTGGTGGCTTACCATAACACTCTGCCTGTTTTTTGTATCCGTTACCACTTATATTATACCTTACAATGCTTTACTGGCCGAAGTAACCAATACCCCCCGGCAAAAGGTTAAGCTATCCAGCTACCAGCAGGTAGGTTTTGTAATCGGCATTATCTTATCTGCCTGCACCAACAACTTCGCCGACCTTGTTGAAGACCATTTTCAGGTAAGCAGCCGTAGCGAAGCCGTCCAGATTGCCATATGGGGCCTGTGCATTTTATCCGGACTGGTGATGTTATTGCCCATATTTTTCATCAACGAAAAAGAGTTTTCAGTTGCCAAGCCTACCCATGTACCTTTATGGCCGGCAATAAAGAGGACCTTTAAGAACAGTAATTTTAAATATTACCTCATATCCGACTTTGCTTTCTATACTGCATTGAGCATTATATCGAGCGGCCTGTTGTTTTTTTGTACCGTTTTATTGGGCTTACCCGAATCGGAAGGGGGGAAATTTATGGGTGCCATGGTTATGGCCTCTTTATTATTTTATCCATTGGTTAATTTTGGATCGGCTAAAATCGGCAAAAAACCCTTTGTATTATTGGCCTTTGGTGTATTGTGCTTAATTTTTGTTACCATTTTCTTTTTAGGCAAACTACCTTTCGGGCCACACACGCAGATTTACATTTTGGTATTATCGGTCTCATTCCCATTAGCCGCGCTGGGTATTTTACCAACGGCAATTCTGGCCGATATTGCACAAAAAGACACCTTGGAAACTGGCGAAAACCACGAGGGGATGTTCTTCGCCGTTAAATACCTTTTTGTAAAACTTGGTCAAACCTTGGGCATTGCTATTTTCGCCATGCTCACCATTTACGGCAAAGACCCTGGAAATGATTTCGGACTGCGCTTAAATGGGATTGTCGGTTTTGGACTTTGCTTAATCGCATTGCTTTTTTTTAGCAGGTTTAAGGAAGAAAAATAAATTTGAGTTGCATAAAATTTATAAATATGAACGAAACACTTGTACAGCGCGATTTTAGGTTGAGGTACAAATCATTTATAATCACAGAAAAAGGACTTCAGGTAAAACATAAAAGCCTGCTCCGTTCGGGCGAATACCTGTTGCCATACGAAAATGTAGGTACAAGAACTTTTCAGGATAACAAGGGGATTTATGGCTTGTTATTATCATCTGCTATATTGGGGATGATCTCAGTACTATTATATTTACTAAGAAATGAAGGCGAAGATATTGATAGCTCCGCCAGCCTTTTCTATTTTGGGTTATCCATAATCTTACTGATCCTATTTTTAGTTACCTATAAACGCAACTTTTACCTGGTAAAATATGGAAATGTAGATGCCATAGAATTTTTACAGCACAAGCCCTCTAAAGCCGAAGTACATGCCTTTATCGAAACGTTAAAAAGTACCAGAAATACATTTCTATTTAATAAATATGCGGAGGTAAATTTTAGTTTCACCCACGAAGAAAACTATAAAAACTTAGTGTGGCTGGCCAACAATGAAGTGATAAATAATATACAGTTTAACGATTTGGCAGATAAGCTCAAAGCGGAAATGGAACAGCAAAAACCAAACCGGATAACTTTTGATTTTAGCATGAATTAAAGTTGATTATAGTAAAAACATGAAGGGGACAGTTACTACCATCCCCTTTCATGCACTCTTCTTATTTATTTAAGCAATTTCTAATAACCTGGGCTTTGTTTTAACGTGCCCTTACTCCTGTCGATCTGATCTTGCGGCAAAGGAAAATACTCATCTCTCGATTCGATGGTAAGGCCTTTCAAATAGTCGAAATACCCGCCCTCAAAAGTAAAATAGCTTTCGAGCGTTTGTTTGGCTATCCCCCAGCGTACCAGATCGAAAAACCGGTGTCCTTCCATAGCCAGTTCTAACCTACGCTCAAAACGCACCGCATTTCGGGCATAAGTCGCATCGGGAAATGTAAGATAAGGACTAACTTTATATACAGCGGCAGGCGCTCCGTTTACTTGCCGTGGTGTAATCTGCGATGCCCTTTGTCTTACCGCATTAACCAGCTCCAGTGCCCGGGGCAGATCGCCTTTTTCTACCGCACATTCTGCAGCCATTAAATAAACATCGCCGAGGCGGATAAGATTAACATTTAACCCGGTTACATTAGAATTTCCGGGTGCAGATCCGCTCGAAAGCTGCGAAACATCGATGGTATTTTTAACGGCTAAAAACGGACCGCCATTGCTTGCATCTCTAATCCAGGTATCGCCGGGCATTAAGCCCCAATCGCGGTATGGCACACCACGCCTTCCAATTGTAGATTCAATCCTTGGATCTAAATTTAAGGTTTTATCTACCGTATATGTGCTTTTCTGAGCCTCTGTTAAACCAAAATCCGATTTATAAGCATTGGTTCTATAGCTACCATCCAAAAACGGTAGGCCATTGGCATCTACCTTAAAGGCATTGGCCAGATCGATAGAAGGCTGGAAGAAACCGCAGCAATTTATCGGCGCATTACCATAAGGGAAGTTGAGTATATCGCCAACATTGCCATTATCGCCCCCGGTGCCATCGGTACCAACCGAATGTTCTACCGCCATAATCGATTCGGGCCCGTCTTCTTTGGTAATGTCAAAATTATCGCCATAAGCCAGTGTAGTAATTGCAGGTTTTGCCAAAATTACCGCATTTAGGAGATCGTAAGCTTCAGGATATTTTTTCTGGTATAGAAACACCTTGCCCAAATAGGCCTGTGCAGCATATTTATCCACCCGGCCTTTCTGTGCTTTTGGTTTATCGGTAGTAAGGTTGGCCACCGCAAACTGAAGATCGGCAACAATGTTCGGATAAATATCTTTATCGTTGGGTACAAAAGTACCGCTGCTGGCTTCGGTAACATAAGGCACCACTTTAAAAACCCTAATCAGAAAGAAATAATAATGCGCCCTTAACAGCCTGGCTTCACCCTGAATTTCTTTAGCACGTGCATCACTAAACTTAGTACTGCCCTGGCCAGCTTGCAGATTGTTTAATATCCGTAGGGTATTGTTGCAGCGCTGAATACCTTCAAAACACCTGTCCCAGATATTCGATAAATTATCGTTGGTACTGGTCGGTGCATGCTGTTCTATGGCGTTCATAGGCGGTTGATCGCCAACGCTACTGCCTTTATGGGCATTATCTGAAGCTACTTCTCCAAACAGCCATTGGCTCGGTGCAGCCCCATAATTACCAAAAGTGCCATTTACGTTGCCGTTTAACAGTCCGTATGCTCCTACAAGCAAACCCTCAACACCATCCTGTGTAGTTAATTGTGCCTCGGTGAGTTCGCCCTGTGGCTGGAGTGTAAGAAAATCTTTCTTGCAGGAAAAAGTGCTGCAGATTAAGAAGGAAAGGAGGATATATTTTATATTTTTCATTTTGATCTCTTTTAATTAAAACCCAACATTAATACCGATTAAAAACTGACGTGGCGAAGGATAAATTCCCTGATCTACCCCCGGAGCGGTAAAACCATCGGTAATCTGGCTCACCTCAGGATCTAAGCCCGTGTACTTGGTAATGGTAAATAAATTGGTTGCACTTACGTACAAACGCACTTTACTGATACCAGAATTTGCACCAAATACCTTAGCCGTTGGCAGTGAATAGCCGATCTGTATATTTTTTAGCCTTAAAAAACTTCCGTTCTGAATGTAATAGCTCGATGAGGCAAACTCCAGATCTGAAGCACCGGCATAAGCAGAAGGAATTAAACTTGAGGTATTGGTTGGGCTCCATGCATTTAGCAACCGGGCACTTTTAGCGCCATCAAAGGATGGAAAATCGGTAAAATAACGGGTAGCCTCAAAAATATCATTCCCCTGTACGCCATAGAAAAAAGCCGCAATATCAAAGTTTTTATACGAGGCATTTAAATTTAAACCATAGGTAAAATCTGGATTGGGATCGCCAATGATGGTCCTGTCTTTCGGATCGATTATCCCATCGCCATTAATATCCTGATAACGTAAACCGCCCACCCTCGCACCAGAATAAGACGGATTGCTCTGGATATCCGCAGTGCTCTGATAAATTCCGGCAGTTTTATAACCATAGAAAGAGCCAAAAGGTGCTCCAGCCTGCAATACGCTGGTTTGCAAACTCCGGTAATTGCCATAAATCTGGTTAAAGATTCCGGGTGCCAGCTGCACAATTTCATTTTTATTTTTCGAGAAATTTAATCCCACATCAAATTTAAATGGACTTTCTACTGTTCTGCCATAGTGATAAGCTACATTAAATTCGACACCTTTATTGCTCATATCGCCAATATTTACAAATGGCGAACTGCCCAGGCCTACTACACTCGATGGAAGTGGCTGGTTGTACAGCATATCGGAAGTTTTCTTGTTGTACCAGTCAACCGATCCATCGATGGCACCGCCCAGAATGGTAAAATCCAAACCCACATTCACCGCCTTTAACGATTCCCACTTCACATCTGGGTTTTGATAGGCATTTTGCCATACCCCTGTTGATAAACCGTTAGCCCCACCTACTGCATAAGCCGAATTTACGATTGAACTCTGAAACCTGTTCAGGTATTGAAAGGCTGGAATACGCTGGTTACCCGTTTGGCCATAACCAACACGCAATTTTAAATCACTTACCCATTTTACGCTTTTCATAAAATCTTCTTCAGATAGGCGCCATGCTGCACTGGCAGCAGGGTAATAGCCGTATTTGTTGGCTGGCCCAAAGTTAGAAGAACCGTCGCGGCGGAGGGTAATACTGGCTAAGTAACGGTCGTGGTACGAATAATCTACTTTACCGAACAAAGAAAAAAGCGACCCGATTGATCCCGTACTGGCATTGCTGATGTTAGAAGAACCTGTATTGAGGTAATAATAATCCTGGTTACCTAAAATGAAAAAGTCGTTCCGGCCAGCATTTAATTGTCTCGACCGCGATCGGATGGCTTCTGTACCCAGCAATACATTTAAGCGGTGCTTTTCGTTAAATACCTTAGCATAATTTAAGGTATTAGTCCAGGTCCATTCGGTATTATAACCCTGATACTCGTTTAAGCTGTTTGAATTATTACCTTCCGAGAACTCCAAATTAGGATAGCGCATCGATAAACCGTTGTAATTTTCGTAACGGATACCGAAGTTGGTGCGCAGCACCAGGCCTGGAAGAATATCGCCTTCGCCAAAAATATTCCCAAAAAAGAAATTGCTCTTATTTACATTATCTTTCGCCCTGAATAAAACCGCAACAGGGTTTTCTGCATTTCCCAACTGGCTACCTCGGCTACCGGCAAAATTTCCGGCAATATCATAAACGGGTATAATGGTTGGAATACGGTAGGCCCATCCCAAGGCACTTCCCTGATCCTGGTAACTTCCCGGAACATTCGGATTAACCCCAAAACCAAAGCCTTCTGAGTAACTGTATTGGGCATTTTCGCCAAAACGTACTTTTTTGTTGAAAGCCGAAATATTGGTGTTCGACCTAAAATTATACCGTTTAAAACCCGTATAATTTACTGTTCCTTTCTGATTCAAGTATCCGGCAGAAAGCGAATAAGTTGCATTTTCTCCGCCTCCGGTAGCCCCGAGCTGATAATTCTGAACTGGTGCCGTACCTGTAATTTCATCAAACCAATTGGTTCCCTGTTTATTGGCCCTGGTAATCTGGTAAAACAGGTTCGGATCACGGTTATAGTTGTATTTAGATGGATCAGCATCGGCAGCAATAACATCCTGACCTAATTTTAAACCTGCCACCAAATACTCGGGCAATACAGGTGTAGCCCCCGAACCGTAATTTCTACCTGCAGCAACTGCCTTACCGGCATTTTTATAGCTATCGAATACATACTGGGCATATTGCTGGGGGTTCATCATTTCCGGAAAGCTATTTTTCCGCGGCACCTGCGTACCATAATAAGAATCGACCGTAATTTTTGGAGCACCCAATACCCCCTTTTTAGTAGTAATAATCACCACTCCATTATTGGCCCGCGAACCATAAATAGAAGCAGAAGAAGCATCTTTCAATACCTGCATGCTTTCTACATCATTTTGGTTAAACCATGATAATTTGCCTTCGAACGGAACACCATCTATTACATAAAGTGGTTCATTATTATTTATGGTACTCGTTCCACGGATCCGTATCTGCGGCGTTGATCCTGGTGCACCATCGTTAATAATCTGCACCCCGGTTGCCTTACCCTGCAAGGCTTCTACCGCACTGGCAGCAGGTTGCGATTTTAACAGGCCCATATCAACCACTGCAACCGCACCTGTCAAATCTTTTTTGCGTTGAGCGGAATAACCGGTAACCACTACTTCAGTTAAGTTGTTGTTTTCGGCCTGTAGGATAATATTGAGACTGGTTTGATTACCTACAGTTACTTCTTTCGATCCATAACCAATAAAGGAAACAACCAAAACATCAGTAGGCTTTGCTGAAATTGAAAATAAGCCGCTTGCGTCGGTAGTGGTACCGCCAGTTCCGTTTTTAATTTTTATTGTTGCACCCACTATCGGAAGTTTGTCATCACTTGCCGCAACTTTTCCGGTTACTTTGGTTTGGGCATTTGCCTTGATTGCAAACAGCATACCCAGGCACAAGAGGAGGAATCCCCCCTTGATAAGAGATAAATTTTGTTTCATAGGTTTATAAATTGGTTAAAGATTTTTCTGCATACAGCCATTGCCCGCTCAAAACGGGATTAACCTGTACCGAACATGTTAAAAAATTCCGTTACAATTAATTGATTGAGAAATGGGTTTGTGGCCAGCTGAATTGGCTAAATGCAAATGCCGAAGAAAGGGACTTCTTCCATTGAAGAATAGCTTTTTTTTCATAGACTTAGTAGTAGGTTAGATAATGATAGTATTAATACTACAGAATAACATATAAAAAATATTATTCTGTGATTATATAAAATACAATCTACAAAAAATAAAAATACGCATCAAGAATAATTATCTTACAAAAAAGTTTTTAGGACAATTATTTGGATAAATAATGCTCCTGCGAGCAAAAGCATACAGTATTTCACATCTTCCATTTATTTCCGTATCTTTGCCAGCGAAGCAGGAATAAGGGCTTGTCATTCTGAATGACATATTCTCTCCGCAAGTTAGTCCTTCAACAATTGATTGTTCTAGCTTCTTCAATAAATATTACTCAGAAACATACATGTTATTCAAAGAATTAAACCTCATTGAGCCAATTTTAAAGGCCCTTGAGACCGAAGGTTATACACAACCTACACCGATACAGGAGCAATCCATCCCTACCATATTAAAAGGCAAAGATTTATTAGGCTGCGCACAAACCGGAACCGGAAAAACGGCTGCCTTTGCCATCCCAATGTTGCAATTGTTGCACGAAAAACACCTCAATACAAAAGCAACAAAAAACATAAAAGCCCTGGTTTTAACACCAACACGCGAGCTTGCCATCCAGATTGAAGAAAGTTTTAAAGCTTATGGCCGACATTTGAACCTACGCCATTTGGTAATTTTTGGTGGTGTAAACCAACATTCGCAGGTAGAGGCTTTAAGAAAAGGCGTTGATATTTTAGTTGCTACACCAGGCCGTTTACTGGATTTAATGAACCAGGGTTTCATCAGCTTAAATACCATCGAACTATTTGTATTGGATGAAGCCGACCGTATGCTGGATATGGGCTTTATCCACGACGTAAAAAGAGTGGTGGCTAAACTACCTGCAAAACGTCAGACATTATTTTTCTCGGCAACCATGCCTGATGAAATTCAAAAGTTAGCAAATACCATTTTATCAAGTCCAACGAAAGTAGAGGTTACCCCTATTTCTTCTACCGCAGAAACTATTGTTCAATCGGTTTATTTTGTTGATAAGCCCGATAAAAAGAAGTTATTGATCCACCTTCTTGAAGATAAAAACATTCAAACCGCACTGGTTTTTACGCGTACCAAACACGGTGCCGACCGGATTGTAAAAGATTTGGGCTTTGCCGGGATTAAAGCTGCAGCCATTCATGGAAATAAATCTCAAAATGCCAGACAAAGGGCATTAACGGATTTTAAAGACAGAAAAATCCGTGTTCTGGTAGCTACAGATATTGCGGCGCGTGGTATTGATATCGATCAGCTATCGCACGTTTTCAATTTCGAACTGCCGAATATCCCTGAATCTTACGTACACAGAATTGGCCGTACTGGCCGTGCTGGTGCAAACGGTATTGCCATTTCTTTTTGCGATGCAGAAGAGAATGAATACCTATTGGATATCCAAAAACTGATCAAAATCACCCTTCCGGTGGTTGATGACCACCCTTACCCACTAAGCTGGGAAAATATGCTTGCCAAAAATCAGATTAAACGCAAACCACAGGCACAATCGAAAGGCGGTGGCGCTAAAAAAGGTGGCGATGGCAACATGAGCGGCAAACCGCGCAATGCCAGCAACAACAGAAGATTTGGCGGAAACAGGAGAAAGAGAGATTAGAGAGGTGGAGGGCTGGAAGGTTGAAGGCGTAAGGCCTAAAACCCATAGCTTACATCGGGTATTACAATAATCTTTTAAGCAAACCCCGGGTTATTTTAATAATGCGGGGTTTTCTATTTCAGTTAAATAGTTATTCAGAACCTCATTTTACTGATAGATACTGAAATAAATTCAGCATGACGTGTCGTACAATCCATGAATGGCCGTCATTCTGAACTTGTTTCAGAATCTTACTTACAAAATAGATGCTGAAATAAATTCAGCAGGACGTATCTTATAAGTGATAATAAAAAACCCGATATGCATTTTGCAAATCGGGTTTTTCTATTTCTGACCTAAAGCAGGCGCAAGGAAGCCCCTCTGCCTTATACCTTCCGCCTTCTACCTATCTACACAACCACATTAATAATCTTTCCTTTAACGAAAATGATTTTTTTGGTCGGTTTTCCGTCTAAGAATTTCTGGAATTGCTCATCAGCAAATAAAATGCTTTCTACTTCTGGCTGTGCCAAATTTAGGCTTAAATTCAGGTTCATTTTCATTTTACCATTAATTGAAACAGGATAAGCAAATTCGTCTTCTACCAGGTACTCGGGTTTAAATGTCGGGAAAGCAGTGTACGATAATGTTCCGGCTTCGTTACCCAATAAAACCCAAAGCTCTTCGCAGATGTGCGGTGCATATGGCGAAAGAATCACCACCATATCTTCCAAAATCTGGCGGTTTTTACATTTCAGATCGGTTAATTCATTAACCGCAATCATAAAGCTCGATACAGAGGTATTGAACGAGAAACGCTCGATATCATCCTGCACTTTTTTGATGATTTTATGCAACGATTTCAACTCTGCTTTTGTAGGCACTGCATCGTTTACATGGAAAGTCCATTCTTCGTTGTGGAACAAACGCCAGAATTTACGCAAGAACTTAAACACGCCTTCAATACCATTGGTATTCCAAGGTTTGCTTTGCTCCAACGGGCCTAAGAACATTTCGTACATGCGCAAGGTATCGGCACCGTAACGCTCAATCAAATCATCGGGATTAACCACGTTGAATTTCGATTTCGACATTTTTTCTACCTCAACACCGCAGATGTATTTTCCGCCTTCAAGAATGAATTCTGCGTTGGCATATTCTTCTCTCCAGGCTTTAAATTTAGCAATGTCTAAAGTATCGTTCTCCACAATGTTTACATCAACATGCAGTGCAGATGTTTTATATTCTTTTCTTAATCCGGCAGAAACATAAGTATTGGTTGGTTTTCCGTTCTCATCGCTAATTCTGTAAACAAAATTACTCCTGCCCTGGATCATGCCCTGGTTGATCAATTTTTTGAAAGGCTCTTCTTCTTTGGTATACCCCAAATCCTTTAAAAATTTATTCCAGAAACGGCTGTACAATAAATGCCCGGTTGCGTGCTCAGAACCACCGATGTACAAATCCACATCTTTCCAGTACGCTACAGCCTCTTTTGAAGCAAAATCACTATTGTTATTGGCATCCATATAACGGTACCAGTACCAACTGCTTCCTGCCCAGCCCGGCATGGTGCTCATTTCGTAATGTCCGCCATCTTTCGGCACCCAGTTTTCTGCCCTTGCCAAAGGCGGCTCACCGGTTTCGGTGGGTAAATATTTATCAATTTCAGGTAGCAACAATGGCAACTCTTCTTCATTTACCAAATAAGGCAAGCCATCCTTAAAGTAAACCGGAATGGGCTCGCCCCAATAACGCTGGCGGCCAAAAATCGCATCACGCTGGCGGAAGTTTACCTTTGCTTTACCGGCACCTCTTTCTTCTAACCAATTGTTTAAGAATGAAACAGCTTCTTTATACTCCATTCCATTAATGAAACCTGAGTTAATGTATTTCCCTTCTTTTGTTGGATCGGCCTGAACATCAATATCTTTTTGTCCGTCTAAAATCTGGATAATCGGCAAATTAAAGTGTGTAGCAAACAACCAATCGCGCTGGTCGCCGCTTGGAACGCCCATTACCGCACCGGTTCCATAACCTGCCAGCACGTAATCAGCAATCCATAACTGAACACGCTCACCACTTACCGGATTAATTACATATGTACCCGTAAATGCACCTGATACGGTTTTGGTATCGGCCATACGGTCTAACTCTGATTTCTTTTTAGTTTGAGCAATGTAGTTTGCGACATCCTGTTTTTGCTCAGGGGTAGTTAATTCGGCAACCCACTCATGCTCTGGCGCCAATACCAGGTAAGAAACGCCAAAAATCGTATCCACGCGGGTGGTAAACACTTCTATGTATTTTGTAACTGCCAACTGTGAATTGTCAACTGCAAACTTCACCGATGCACCAACACTTTTCCCGATCCAGTTGCGCTGCATTTCCTTGATCGGCTCTGGCCAATCGATGGTATCCAAACCTTGTAAAAGGCGGTCGGAATAAGCGGTAATCCGCATACTCCACTGCATCATTTTCTTTTGCTCAACAGGGAAACCGCCACGCTCAGAAAAACCATCTTTCACCTCATCATTGGCCAAAACAGTACCTAAAGCCGGACACCAGTTTACAGTGCTTTCGCGGAGATAGGTTAAACGGTATTTTAACAGTTCGATCTGTTTTTCTTCATCGGTAAAAGTTGCCCAATCGCTCGGCATAAACGATTTGGTATCTTCATCACAAACGGCTTTAACATCAGCTGTGCCTGAAGCGTTGAATTTTTCGATCAAAGTGGTAATGTCTTCAGCCCTGTCGTTTTCGATATTATACCAAGAGTTGAACAGTTGCATAAAAATCCATTGGGTCCATTTATAATAAGATGGCTCGCTGGTACGCACTTCCCTGCTCCAATCGAAAGAAAAACCAATCTGATCAAGCTGGCGGCGGTAGGTTGCAATATTTGCTTCGGTGGTAATGGCCGGGTGCTGCCCGGTTTGTATGGCGTATTGCTCTGCAGGTAATCCGAACGAATCGTATCCCATCGGGTGCAATACATTAAAGCCTTTAAGGCGTTTGTATCTCGAAAAAATATCTGATGCAATGTAACCCAGTGGGTGACCAACGTGCAAACCCGCTCCGGATGGATAAGGGAACATGTCTAGCACATAATATTTTGGTTTATCAGAATTACTTTCGGCTTTAAATGTTTGATGATCTGCCCAGAATTTCTGCCACTTTTGTTCTATTTCTTTGAATTGGTAATCCATTGCAAGTTTTAATTTTTTAAAGGTGCGAAAATACAGAAATTAAGGGGTTTAGTGAAACATAAATTTGACAAGACTTCGCAGGTTTTTAAAAACCTGCGAGCTCAAATAAGATAGGCCCTGAAATGAATTCAGGGTGACGCCCAACATTCAAGGGTTAAAATAGAACTTCACTCTGCATGGTATAAACCAACACTACCATAAAAAAATGCGCCATTGATGTTAAAAACCAATGGCGCAAGCAAATAATCGGGGGATTAAGATCTTATCTTGTTAAGTAATATACTTTAGTAACGTTTGTTTTGTCGATTTTAGCCGTAAACTGCAATTGACCAGCAGAAATACTGTTTATTTTGCAATAATTAAGGCCATCATTAATATCCATACTAAATTGATCTGAATAAATGATCACATAGGTACCGATTGTTCTGTTTCCTGATAAACTTAGTTCAACCTGGTCATCATTATTTGATTTATAATCAATATAATCGCTTGTTGTACCGTATTTAAAATCCCCGTTAACTTTTTTAGGGTCTTTTAAAGTATCTTCTGCTGTATAACCAGTGGTTACAATCCTATTTAAAGTCCATCGGCCCAACATTTGGGCTTTTAACGAGGTATCATCTTTCTTACACGAAATAATTGTAGAAGTGACCAGCAATAACAGGCTAAGAATAGTAATTTGTCTTTTCATAGTTAAATTTAGTTTTAAGATTATGCATAATTAACGGCGTTTTAACAAATTTCGTACCGCGTTTTAAGAAAAAGAGAATTTAATTAAAGAAATTAGGGCTCAAACTAAAAGCTGGGTGCTTTCGTTTATATTCAATTAGCAATCATTAATTGGTGTTTATCAGGTATAATTTATATTTTCGCAGAAACAAAAATGAAATACATGGAAGAATTCGAAGTAAGTGATGCATCTAAGAAAACCAAAACCGTTTATATCTCTACGATAATTAGTATTGCTTTGGTTTTATTAATGCTGGGGCTGCTTGGGTTGGTACTTGTACATGCCAAAAACCTATCGAACTACGTTAAGGAAAACATCGTTTTAAACATTATTGTTGATGAAGGCGCAAAAGAAGCTGATGTGCTCGCCTTCCAAAAAGAGCTTAATACAAACCCTGCGGTAAAGCAGACCCAATATGTTAATAAAGAACTTGCAGCAAGAAATTTAACACAGGATTTAGGCGAAGATTTTGTTAACTTTTTAGGTTACAACCCTTTAACCTCTACTTTCGATGTGTATTTAAAAGCAGAATATGCGAACAATAAAAGCATTGATGCCTTAAAAGCAAGTATTTCTAAAAACCCAGTAGTTAAAGAAGTGGTTTACCAAAGTTCTTTAATCGATATGGTAAACAAAAACATCAATACCATTGGCTTAATTATTTTAGCCTTTGCCATTCTGCTTTTAATCATATCTATCGCGCTGATTAACAACACCATACGGTTAGCAATATATTCTCAGCGATTTTTAATTAAAAGTATGCAACTTGTTGGTGCAACGAAAAACTTTATTCGGCGTCCTTTCTTATTGTACGCTGCTTTGCACGGTTTAATTGCGGCGTTTATTGCCATCATCATTTTGTTGGCTACGCTGATTTATGCACGCAAAGAGGTACCAGAAATTATTATTTTAAATAACTACCAGGAATTTGGCTTCGTATTTATAGGCCTTTTAATTGTTGGTATTTTTATAACAGGCATTAGTACATGGTTTGCAGTAAGCAGGTATTTACGTTTAAAATCTTATCACCTTTATAGATAATGGCAGAAAAAAAAACAGGTCCGATTGTTAAGGACGTTAAAAGCGAATTGGTTTTTACCAAAAAAAATTACCAGTTATTGTTAATCAGCATTGCAATTGTTGCCCTTGGTTTTATCCTGATGATGGGTACCTCAGGTGATATTTACGATTTCAGAAGAACGTTATTGGCACCAGTAGTGGTGTTGGCGGGTTTTGCATTTGGTATTTATGCGATCTTAAAAAAATAATTTTTGTATTAACTGAAGTGTTTTTAACTTTATAATATGACAACTACGAATTTGCAAATCGAAATAAATTCGCTTCCCCTAAACCTTAGGCAGGAAGTTGCAGATTTTGTTGAATTCTTAAAAATAAAGCATAAAAATAAGCCGAAGTTAAAATCCCGTGAGTTCGGATATGCAAAAGGTAAGATCAAATTATCAGATGATTTTGATGAGCCTTTAGAAATGTTTGCTGATTACATTTAATGGCATTTTTATTAGACACCCATACTTTTTTGTGGTTTGTGGCTGGAGATCATCAACTGCCTGTTTCGGTAAAAAAAAGGCTATCAAATATTAATACATCTTGTTTCCTAAGCATTGCCTCTCTTTGGGAAATTGCCATAAAAAAACAAATCGGAAAGCTCGATTTAAAAATTGGTTTTGATGAGTTGTTTCGCTTTACTGAAAGAAATCAAATCGAAATCATTGCGATCAATGAAACTCATCTTACTACATTACTAAGCCTCGAATTTCTCAATAATGATCCTTTTGACCGAATTATTGTGTCACAGGCAATCTCAGAAGATCTAGTCTTGATTTCAAGAGACAAAAAATTAAAAAATTATAAAGTAAAATTACAGTGGGAATAACCCATTAAACACATAAACATGAACTCTTTCGAAGCCATTGTCCTTGCCATTGTTGAAGGATTAACAGAATTTTTGCCTGTTTCGAGCACAGGTCACATGATTATTGCATCATCTTTTATGGGCATAGCATCAGAACCATTTGTGAAACTTTTTACCATCGTGATCCAATTGGGTGCAATCCTTTCTGTAGTTGTACTTTATTTTAAACGGTTCTTTAAATCGATCAATTTTTACATCAAATTATTGGTTGCTTTTATTCCGGCAGCTGTATTCGGTCTGTTATTGAGCAAAAAAATCGACGAATTATTGGAAAGTCCTATGGCTGTAGGCATTTCGCTACTTGTTGGCGGTATTATTTTATTGTTTGTTGATAAATGGTTCAATAAACCAACAGTATTGGAAGAAGAAAATGTTAGTTATCTAACGGCCTTAAAAATCGGCTTTTTTCAGTGTATTGCCATGCTACCTGGCGTTTCGCGCTCTGGGGCAACCATTGTTGGTGGTATGAGCCAAAAATTAAGCAGAAAGGTGGCAGCAGAATTTTCATTCTTCCTTGCAGTGCCCACCATGTTTGCCGCAACTGCCAAAAAACTTTATGATTTTTATAAAGAAGGCCATACCATTACCCACGATCAGACCAACCTTTTGATTATTGGTAACGTAATTGCGTTTGTGGTGGCGCTTTTGGCCATCAAGAGTTTTATCGGGTACCTGAACAAAAATGGCTTTAAGGTTTTTGGATGGTACAGGATTGCAGCAGGTTTAATCATCATTATCCTGTTGTTAAGCGGCCATAACCTACAGATTATATAATCGGAAGGAATATTAATACAGCTAAACACTGATAATTATTAACTGTGTGCGTCCTTTTTATCTGTGGTAAAAAAACTTAGGCAAACCACATTGAATCCTTATCTTTGCGCAAAAAAGATTTGTGAGTACCGAAAATCCTAAATTTAAAGATTTCAATTTTGCAGAAGGCGAATTGCTGCTGATTAACAAACCATACAAATGGACTTCATTTGATGTGGTAGGCAAAATCCGTAATTCTTTAAAACCATTAAAGCTAAAAGTTGGCCATGCCGGCACTTTAGATCCCCTTGCCACGGGCTTATTGATTATCTGTACAGGTAAATTAACCAAACAGATTGATACTTTCCAGGCTGAAGAAAAAGAATACACCGGAACAATGATTTTGGGGGCTACTACCCCATCTTTCGATATGGAAACTGAGGTTGACGAAACTTTCGACATCAGCAAAATTACCGAAGAAGATATTTATGCGGCCTGCACGCCTTTTATTGGCGATATAGAACAATACCCTCCCGCGCACTCTGCCGTTAAGGTAAATGGTGAGCGTTTATATGTAAAGGCAAGATTGGGCGAAGAGGTTGAGCTACGCAAACGTTTTGTTAGTGTTCCCGAGTTTGAGATTACCAGAATAGCTTTACCGGAGATCGATTTTAAGATTGTATGCAGTAAGGGCACCTACATCCGTTCGCTTGTATCCGATTTTGGCAAGGCTTTAAACAACGGGGCTTATCTTTCTAAGCTCACCCGTACCCGAAGCGGAAACTTTTTGCTTAAAGATGCGTTTGAGGTATTAGAACTTGTTAATTATATTCGTAGCAAGAAAGAAGAAGCTAAAACCGAAACTGAGGCATGAACCACATCAAAAACAGGAACACCAGATTTATAAAAGAAATTCTTTTAATTATTGCAGGTGTAACTTCGGCATGTTTTGGCTTAAAAAGCTTTTTAATGCCCAGTCATTTTATTGATGGCGGCGTTACCGGGATCTCCCTTTTATTAAGCACTTTAACCGGTTGGAATTTATCCTACCTCATTGCCATTATCAACATTCCATTTGTGATTTTAGGCTTCAGGCAGATTGGTAAAGGTTTTGCCATTAAAACGGCCATTGCCATTGCTGCACTCTCCTTGGCATTGATTTTCTTGCCCTTTCAACCTATTACCCACGATAAATTGCTCATTGCATTTTTTGGCGGATTGTTTTTGGGAGGCGGAATCGGACTGGCCATGCGCGGTGGCTGCGTGATTGATGGCACAGAAGTATTGGCACTTTACATCAGTAAAAACAGCATTTTAACCGTTGGCAACATCATCCTGATCTTAAATATCATTATTTTTGCCTTTGCAGCATATTTCCTGAATATTGAAACCGCATTATATGCCATTTTAACGTATTTATCAGCGTCAAGCACAATCGATTTCATTGTTAACGGCATAGAACAGTACACCGGGGTTACCATCATTTCAGAACACCAGGATGCCATTAAAGGCTTTATTATTAACGAAATGAAACGTGGTGTTACTATTTACAAAGGCGAAGGGGGTTACGGAGAGAAAAAGGATATCGACATCATTTTCACTGTTGTTACCAAACTGGAGATGAGCAAATTACAAACGGCTATCCGGCAGATTGATTCGGATGCTTTTGTAATACAGCAACAAATTGCCGATTTAAAAGGTGGGGTGGTAAAACGCCATGCATTACATTAAAACTTTACCACAGATTTGCACAGATCAACACAGATATCTTAATGTTAAATCTGTACGAATCCTTTTCATCTGTGGTTATTTAATTTTGCCTTTAGGCAACAATTTTAATTTAAATTACATTGAAAATATACAGTAACCTATCCGAATTTTCTAAATTAGACAACGCAGTTGTAACCATTGGCACTTTTGACGGTGTACATTTCGGGCATCAGAAAATCATTAAACAACTGGTAGAAAAAGCAAAAGCTGATCAGGGAGAAAGTGTAATCCTAACTTTTTTCCCACATCCAAGAATGATCATTGATCCTGAAAACCAGGATTTAAAAATGATCAATACCATTAATGAAAAAGCTGAAATTTTAAAAGGTTTAGGTGTAGATCACCTGATTATTACACCATTTACACGCGATTTCTCCAATCAGCTCCCTGAAGATTACATCAAAAACACCTTGGTAAACAACATTGGAACCAAACATATCATTATTGGTTACGACCACCGCTTTGGCAAAGACCGCTCGGGCAATTTAAGCGATTTAAAAGCTGCCGGATTACATTATGGCTTCAGTGTTGAAGAAATTATGGAGCAGGATATCCACGATGTTGCCGTGAGCTCGACCAAAATCCGTCAGGCGCTTTTAGCTGGCGATGTAGGTTTGGCAAATGATTATCTCGGTTATCCGTTTTCAATTTTTGGAAGGGTAATTAAGGGCGATAAAATCGGGAGAACAATCGGTTTCCCAACTGCAAATATCTTTGTAGAAGAAACCTACAAACTGATCCCTGGAGATGGTATTTACGCGGTTACCGTTGAGATAGAGTCCGAAGTCCGGAGTCCGGAGTCCGAAGTCAATACTTCTAACCTTCAGCCTTCAACCCTCAACCTTCGACCTTACCAAGGCATGGCCTACATTGGGCAGCGTCCAACCATTAATGGCATGACGAGAAACATTGAAGTAAATATTTTTGATTTTAACCAGGAAATTTATTGTCAGGATATTAAGATGAATTTCTTAAAATTTCTGCGTTACGATGTAAAATTTACCGGGCTGGAAGCTTTAACTGTTCAACTACAAAAAGATAAAGAAGCAACTTTGGCTTATTTTAACAGTTAAATTACTTTGCAGATAATTTAACACACTCGTCACCCTGAATTTATTTCAGGGCCTGATAGATGCTGAAATAAATTCAGCATGACGTGACCAATAAGAAAATAATTAAAGTAAAAAACGGTAAGATCAATCGTTTTAAATACAATTCTCCTTTCAAAAAAGGCCTTTTTTCGTTATATTAGCGGCAATGAGGCTTTTTTACATCATCTTCTTTCTTGCTATCACCATAAATTTTGCGGCCCTCGCATCGAAGGTAAAAAGAAATGATGCGCCAGTAAAAAAGTTCAAGATCAGTTTCGTTACCGATAAAAAAATTACCAAAGGCAACTCTGGCTTCAGTACAGATAATGGGCATCTGCAAAAAGATTTCATTAATAGCTTTACATTTAAAATATCTTCTGCTGCATTTATTTTGCTATCTTTTTTGGCATTTCTTGCCTTTAAGAACAAAAACGTCGGCACAAAAGTTATAATTAAGAGATTAACATATAATTATTGGTGCCATTTTAAGATGCTCTACCCAAAACATGTTTTTTGGTAAGTAATTTCATTTTTATACCACTTTTATGTGGAATTTTCAGTAAAAATGCCAGGTATTAAGAATAAATGCCTGGAATAAATTATTTAATTACCCTTACCCATTTTTTACAGATGCACTTACCCGATTTAATAGCCGATTTAGGATTAATCCTCGCCGCAGCAGGGATAACCACACTTATATTTAAGCGGATTAAACAACCGCTCGTTTTGGGCTACATATTGGCCGGCCTATTGGTTGGCTCACACCTCAATTTTTTCCCCTCTGTTACCGATACTAAGAGCATTAACATTTGGGGCGAAATCGGCGTAATTTTCCTGTTGTTCAGTTTAGGTTTAGAATTCAGTTTCAAAAAACTGGTTAAAGTTGGTGGCTCCGCTTCCATTACGGCTATAGTAAAAGTCTTGTTTATCATTCTTGCCGGATACTTTGTTGGTAAGGCCATGGGCTGGAAAGATATGGACAGTTTATTCTTAGGTGGAATTTTGTCTATCTCCTCAACTATGATTACCATTAAAGCTTTCGAAGAACTCGGCTTAAAGCATAAAAAATTTGCGGGCCTGGTTTTTGGGGTTTTGATTGTAGAAGATCTGGTGGCCATTTTATTATTGGTACTCTTTTCTACCTTGGCAGTAAGCCAGCAATCGGCGGGCACAGAAATGCTATATTCTATTTTAAAACTGGCTTTCTTTCTCGTTTTATGGTTTCTGGGCGGAATATTCCTCGTTCCTTCCTTTCTTAAAGCAACCAAAAAATTAATGAACGATGAAACCATGTTGGTGGTATCGTTAGCGCTTTGCCTTGTTATGGTGCTATTGGCCGATAAGGTGGGCTTTTCACCTGCATTAGGGGCATTTATTATGGGCTCTATCCTGGCTGAAACCACTCAGGCCGAAAGAATAGAGCATTTAACCAAATCGGTAAAGGACTTATTTGCCGCGGTATTTTTCGTTTCGGTTGGTATGCTCATCGATCCATCAATGCTGGTTAAATACTGGGTACCTATTTTGGTAGCTACGCTGGTAATCATTATCGGCAAAATTATATTTACCATTTTAGGTGCATTATTATCCGGACAGCCGTTAAAAACCTCGGTACAATCTGGTATGAGTTTGGCACAGATTGGTGAGTTTTCATTCATTATTGCCTCGCTGGGCCTAACCCTAAAAGTAACAAGCGATTTCCTTTACCCTATAGCCGTTGCGGCAGCTGCCATTACCACTTTTACTACCCCATACCTCATTAAATTATCAGAACCATTTTACCAATACCTAAACCGTGTTTTGCCAAAGAAATGGCTGGATGGAATTGAACGTTACAGCTCGAGTACCGAAGGGATTACCACTTTGAGCGATTGGAAGGTTTTATTGAGGTCGTATATTTTTAATACGATTATCCACTCCGTAATTATCATAGCCATTATATTTCTGGCTTACCGATATGTTCAGCCCTTTATCGTGAGCAATATTGCCAATAGCTTAACCTCCATTATCATCAGTGTGGTGGTATCCTTTATTTTAATGTCGCCATTTTTATGGGCACTCTCAATCCGACGGATCCAGCGAACGGCATATTCCCATCTTTGGTTAAATAAAAAATACACGCGTGGGCCGTTGATTGCGATTGAATTTTTCAGGGTCGCTTTAGGGATTTTCTTTGTAGGTTTCTTAATGTATGAGTTTTTTGATACTTGGATCGCCGCGGTAATTGCACTTGGGTTAATTATTTTGGGCATGGTTATCTTCTCCAGAAAACTACAATCATTTTATGATAAACTTGAAAGGCGTTTCATGTTGAACTTGAATGCCCGTGAAAACCAAAAACCCGACATTTTACCTTGGGATACCCACTTAACCGAACTTACTGTTTCGCCTGAATCGGAGGTGGTTGGAAAAACGCTTACCGAACTAATGATCAGGGAAAAATATGGTGTGAACATTGCGCTAATTGAAAGGGGACGGAACAACATTCCAACACCGGGAAGAGACGAACGGCTTTATCCAAACGACAAATTATTGGTAATTGGTGCTGACGATCAATTAGCCGCTGTGAAAGCATTGTTAGAGATCGACGTGCCAGAAACAGCCGAAGAAAGCAATTTCCCGGATAAAGAAATGACCCTGCAAAAAGTGGTGGTACATGCCGAATCTCCGGTTTATGGATTAAGCATCAGGAATGCAGGCATCCGCGAAAAAGCTCAGGCTTTAATTGTAGGCATAGAACGTGGCACCGACCGGATACTGAATCCCTCTTCTGATTTTGTTTTCGATAACGGAGATGTCATCTGGATTGTTGGGAACAATAAAAAGATCAAAGAGGTTATTTAAGTCGGAGGTCAGATGTCTGAAGTCGGAGGTTTAAGCGGTATATTTTTTGAATTTTATCATCGGATCTCGGACTTCGGACTTCCGGTCTAAAAACTTATCTTCGTATATAACCTAACCTATGAAAGTTGATAGAGAAAAGAGCGAATTTCTTGATGACATGATTGAGCAATGGCAAAATGATGGCTTAATTAATAGTGAAACAAGCGATAAGCTCCGTAAAAGCTACGAAGCCAAAAACTTCGACTGGTTGCGGTTGGCACAATACGCTTTTTGGGTGGCATTGGCCTGTGGCTTTATAGCGCTCGGATCGCTTTTGATTGATAATTCAATCCTAAATTACTTAAAACGGGTATACAATACCCCAAATATTGTAATTGCTATTGTTTCTGGCGGATTGGCCGGATGGCTTTATATTTTAGGTTTCAGAAGGAAGAAAAAGCTCCCACATTTAATGTTCAGTAACGAAGCCATTGTATTTTCGGCCATATTGCTCACTGCAAATTCCATAGCATATTTTGGAAAAGCATTGGATAATGGTTCGGGAAATTTCTCTATACTGATTCTGATTTCTGTTTTCATTTATGGGGCCTTAGGCTACATTTTTAATTCGCGTTTGATCTGGATCTTTGCTTTAATATCACTGGGTGCCTGGTTTGGCACTGAAACAGGTTATTTGAGCCGATGGAACTATTATTTCCTCGGCATGAATTACCCTTTACGTTTTGTTGTATTTGGCGCTACTTTAACGGCAGCATCATTTATTATGAAAGCTTTTCCTAAAACGCAGCGTTTTTTTCAGGTTACCTATATCGCTGGAATGGTTTACCTTTTTATTGCACTATGGGGCTTATCCGTTTTTGGAAATTTTGCCAGTTTGGAAGAATGGTATACCGTGAGGCAGCTAAGCCTGTTTTATTGGGCCTTAATTTCTGCTGCTGTTTGTGTGGTAAGTACACTATTTGGCTTAAAATACCACGATGATATTGCCCGCGAATTTGGCATTACCTTCCTTTTCATCAATCTCTACACCCGTTATTTCGAATATTTTTGGGATAGCTGGCACAAAGCCCTATTTTTTGCTGTTTTAGCAGGTTCTTTTTGGCTAATTGGCCGAAAAGCTGAGAAAATATGGAATGTGGGGTTTTTGAAATAAGAAAGATTATATGCCTTCATTTAGACATCAGGCTTTAAAGGTTTAAAATGGAAATAAACAACCAAAATCTATATATTAGGATTGTTGAACTGCTAGTCCAGTCTCGACAAAAGGTATCACAAACCATTAATAATATAATGGCCATGACCTACTTCGAAATCGGTAAGATGATCGTTGAAGAAGAGCAGAAAGGAAAAGAAAAAGCAGAATATGGTAAACAAATTTTGAGTGAGCTTTCAGAAAAGCTATCTGCAGAACTTGGCAAAGGCTTTTCTGAAACAAATTTAAAACAAATGAGGTATTTTTACCTTACCTATTCAATTCGTCAGACAGTGTCTGACGAATTCGAAAATAATGAAATTTCCGAGAAATCTCCCAACTCAATTCAGCAGACACTGTCTGCGCAATTCAAACTCACTTGGTCTCACTATCTTAAGTTAATGAGAATAGCTGATGCAAATGAGCGTAACTTCTATGAAATAGAGGCAATAAAGAACAACTGGAGTTTACGTGAACTTCAACGTCAGTTTGATTCAGCCCTGTACACTCGCTTAACACTAAGTAAAAACAAGGAAGAAGTCTTAGCACTTGGGCAGAAAGGGCAAATAATTGAAAAGAACAAGGATTTAATAAAAGATCCATATATACTAGAATTCCTCGGTTTACCAGAACAGAGCTTTTATTCAGAAAACGATTTAGAGCAAAAGTTAATAGATAAACTTGAACATTTCTTATTAGAACTAGGAAATGGATTTACATTTGTCGCCCGTCAAAAAAGAATAACTTTTGAAGAAAAGCATTTCAAAATAGATTTGGTTTTCTATAACCGTATCTTAAAGTGTTTTGTACTTATCGATTTAAAAATCGGGGAACTAAAACATCAGGATATTGGTCAAATGCAGATGTATGTGAACTATTTCGATAGAGAAGTAAAACTTGAGGATGAAAACAAAACTATCGGTATTATCCTTTGTCAGGATAAAAGCGAATCTGTAGTAAGATATACGCTTCCGGAAAACAATGAACAAATTTTCGCAAGTAAGTATTTAACGGTTTTACCTAGTGAAAAGGATTTCATTAAAATTATTGAGAATTAATTCAAATGAAAATATACCAACAAACTTTATCCCTTAGAGAACGCAGGCGTGGTTTCCATATCATTACCAATGAGGTTGAAGATGCGCTACCGCAAATTGATGAAATTGATATCGGCATCTGCCAGGTTTTTATACAGCACACCTCTGCCTCTCTTACCATTAACGAAAATGCAGATCCTACGGTTAGGGTTGATTTTGAAATGTTCTTTAATAAAACCGTTAAAGAAAATGATCCCGATTACGAACACGACTACGAAGGATCAGACGATATGCCAGCCCATCTAAAATCTGCACTTTTAGGCAGTTCGGTTACTATTCCCATCAAAAATGGAAGGCTTGCACTCGGTACCTGGCAAGGTATTTACCTATGCGAGCACCGTAACCGCGGCGGACAAAGAAGATTGATTATTACGGCCTGGGGAGAATAATTTTAAGCTTTTTTTACTTCTTCCTTAATTTCTGGATGGTTATCCTGAATAGATTTGCCTTCTGTTTCTACCTCGATTTCTTTGGTGGTAACCGCATAGTGCGATGGATAAATCTCCGAGCCAAATGCAACAGCATAGGCCTTGGTAAATTCGGCACCAAAGTATAAAATAATCGAAGAATAATAGGTCCAAAGGAGCACAACCACCAGAGAACCTGTTGCCCCATAGGTACCACCAACATTACTTTGGCCGATATAAAGTGAAATGGCAAACTTACCGATCATAAATAAGACCGCAGTTACGATTGCACCTGCAATTACATCGCGCCATTTGATAACCGCATCGGGCAGTACCTTAAATATAACCCCAAATATCAACGAAATTACCCCAAGGGTAACAATTTGGTTTATGATGTAAAAAACAATCACCGATACCTCTGCAAAGCGCGCCTGTAAGCGGTTGCTGAACGCATCAAGCAAGGATGTAACCGCCAGCGAAACCAACAGTACAAAACCAAGGCTGATAATGACCGAAAAAGATAAAAAACGGTTCTGCAGCATCTTTACCCAGCCACGTTTGGGTTTAGGTTTTAAGCCCCAAATGGTATTGATCGAGTCCTGAATATCTCCAAAAATGGTAGTTGCTCCTATTAAAAGTGTCACTATTCCAATAATTAAGGCAATGGTACTTTTACCGTCGAGATAGGCATTCTTGATTAACTGTTGCAGGGAAACTGCCGATTCTCTTCCTAAAAAACTTTCTAACTGTGCATAAACCTGACCTTCGGCAATTTCGCGGCCTAAAAATATACCACACAAAGAAATAATTACCACCAAGAGTGGCGCCATAGAAAACACGGTATAATAAGCCAACGAACCACTAAGTTTGGTAACCTTATGATTATTAAAACCTGTAAATGAAGCCTTTAAAACGCCCCATATTCCTTTGAAAGTGATTTTATTTTTTGATGCCATAAACAAGCGGTTTTAAGATGAACTCCTCTAAATTAAACCGCTTATATTTTGAATTGTTTTTTTAATCATTGGCAACAATGCCCAAAAACAATAAAAGCCCCGGTTTTTTCGACCGGAGCTTTTATTGTTTAAATACTTTAAAGTTTTTCTATTTACCTTTAATCCAAAGCGCAATATCGTTTACCAAGGGTTCGGATACGCTTACTGCGGCCTGGTATTGCGCCATTGTACCCTTCCCTGTTTGTGAACTTAACAGGTGATTCAGATCTGGATAAAATTTAAGACGGACATTTTTCTTTTTATCTAAAGCCGCACTCCAAAGATCAAAATCTGCTTTACTTATCTGAAAATCATTTCCGCCCTGTAAAACATAAATTCTTGGTTTTGATAGGCTTTTTGCCACTGCAACCTGATTGTAGCTATTTAAGTCTGTCCAATATTTTGCAGGCAAACCTAAAATAACCGAATCGGGTTTAATTGTAGTTCCCAATTGGGTAATCCTACTTTTATCGATTTCGATCATCGCATCTGCCAGTTGTTTTTTACCTGCAGCGGTGGTATCGTTGGCTAAATCGAACATATATTTGTTTTGATCAACAATAATATCACTCAATTTTCTTGCTGGTGCTGCAGCAAGTATAATTCCGGCTAAATCCGGTGTGAGTGCTGCCATTTTTGGTGCCAACATTCCGCCTAAACTATGGCCAAATACATAAATATTTTTAGGATCTGCGCCTACAACTGTTCTTGCGAGGGCAATGGCAGCATTTGCATCATCCAACACCTCTTCTTTTACGGTATAGGCCTTAGTAAATTCGTTTGGATAGATTAAGGTTCTTTTAACATAACGTATTGAACCGATCCCTTTGGATGCCAGTCCACCGGCTAAATCTTTAAAAGGTTTATTTGGCCCAACGGTTTCATCCATATCACCAGGCCCCGAGCCGTGTACAAAAACGACCATCGGAAAATTTTTAATATTTTTTGGAGTGGTAATTATGGCAGCGAGCTGTTTCCCGGCCGAACCAATGTACACTGATTTTTCTTTATACAAACTCGTATCAACATACACAGGTTTTAAATAAACCGACGACCTTTTTGGCGGAGCCAGAAATATGCCTACAATCTGCTGCTGTTTATTAAAGCCTAAAATAAAATTCTGATCGCCCTTGGCAAACTTGCCTTCTACGGTTACCGCAAAAAATTCGCCCTGAGCTTTACTTTGTATTGCATCTAACGATTCTGCCTTGCCATATTTTTCTCCAATATCGCCCCAAAGTTTCTTTAAGTTCTCTTCTGTGAGTTTAGTTTTTAAGGTATCGTCGAAAAATGCATGGGCATCTTTAAATTTCTCTTCCTGTAACAGTTTAAAAAAATCGTTTGCTCCGTTAAATAGCTGAATCACATTTTGAGAAAATGCCGAGGTGGTAAATAATAAAGCGATTATGAATAAAAGGCTCTTCTTCATCCGTATATTGTTGTTTATGGTAATGAAATTCGTGATTTGCCTTTTTTTTAGACCTTAAAATCACGAATGTTCATGTATGTTTGGTTGGTTGTTTACAATACCCAAAGTTAACAATATTTGGTTTTCAAAAGCCTTTAACTAAATCTTACGTTGAGTTTTAACTAATTTTAACATTTGCAGCTGATTTCTTCCACAAAATGTATGGGATAAACATAATAATAAGGGCTATAATTGGTGGAATTAAAAGCGAAATGCCATCACCAACAAATGCCCTGGAGGCAAAAGCGCCGATAAAATTGATGGCAAAACCTGCATAAGCCCATTCTTTAATGGCTACGAATTTATTCTGCAATATAGCTGCTGCACCGAGTAACTTTGCAATACCAACAATAATAAGCAGGTACATGGGATAGCCAAGATGTTTAAGCACTTCTTTACCGGCTTCTTGCTGCGTAATACCGCCAAAACCGTCCATAATCATCATTAATGCAAAAATAATAGTGGCAATCCAATACCAGGTGTTTAGTTTTTTCATTTTATATGTTTTTGTCATAATTAATTAACCAGTTATTTCCGAAGCGATCTGTTAAATCGCCAAATAGTGTACCCCAAAATGTTTCTTCCAAGGGGTGAGCGGCCTTGCCACCCAACGAAAGTTTACGGTAAAAAGATTGGGCTTCTTCTTCCGAATTGCAGTTTAGCATCATGGAAATAGAATTTCCTTTAATTAAACCGCGCTCTTCAACCATATCGGTTGCCATAATCACCAGGTCATCTTTGGCCAGAACCGCATGCATAATACTTCTGCTCATAATATTGGGCATTTTCTCGGCAAAACCCGATTCGCCAACAGTTTCGAGGGTTAATTCTCCCCCCAGGCAATCCTGATAAAAAGTCATTGCTTCCCTACAGTTACCATTAAATGTGAGATATGAATTTATACTAGCCAATTGATCTTATTTTTTGATGCCCACCATACAGCGTACATCGGTTTCATTTATATACATTTCGAGGCAATAGCCGTTTGGATCGATATTTTGATGATTTAGCAATTTTTCGAATACTTTTTCGATCTGACCAACATCTTTCATAAAATCCGGGATCAGTTCGCTGATGTATTTTCCTTTTTCTATCGTAAAGCTTTCCAGTTTGGCATTTTCAGCCTCACCTTCATTTATTTCTTCAACAGCAGCTTTGTATATAATCCCGCCCTTTCCGTTGGGCCTGCTTAATCCAAAATACCTTCGTTGCTGATCCAGCGGAAACAAAGCATGTAGCTTTTGATGTGCGGCCAAAACCCCATCAGGAAACGACTCGGCCGTAATACACATCACCTCGATCTCTTCATTCAAAATATACTCTTCCATCCCATTTACGGCATTACCGTTTTAAAAATTGAAAATAAACGATTAACAACACAAACATACGGGCAGAAATTTACTTGCTAAACCTGTAGAAACGACAATTGAAGGGGTTGTTTACGACAATTAGCCTCGTTATATTTGGATTATGAAACATGTATCTATCTTAATTCCAGAGACTGCCGTGATCGAGGCCATTGCAGATCCCCGCTATCTCTTTACTGCAGTTAATGAATTTTTACAGGCATCGGGCAAATTGCCATTGTTTAAAGTTGAACTTGTAGGGATGACAAAAGAAGTGAGATTGAACAATAGTCTTTTCTCTGTACATGCTGATAAACTGCTGCATGAGGTTGATCATACCGACCTGATCTTTGTACCTGCCATTAGCGGCAATATAGGGTATGCGATGGAAGCAAACCAGGATCTGCTTCCATGGATTATAAAGCAACATGCAAAAGGTGCAGAAGTGGCTTCGCTCTGCATGGGTGCTTTTTTATTAGCGGCAACAGGCTTGTTAGATGGAAGAAAATGTTCTACGCATTGGTTGTTTGCCAATCAGTTTAGAGAAATGTTTCCCGAAGTTGAACTTGTTGATGGCAGTATTATTACTGATGCACAGGGTTTATACTCGAGCGGTGGTGCAAACTCCTACTGGAATTTGCTTTTGTACCTTGTTGAGAAACATACGGATAGGGACACTGCTATTTTAGCTGCAAAATATTTCGCCATTGATATCGACCGCGAAAGTCAGCTGGCTTTTATGATGTTCCAGGGGCAAAAAGGCCATGAAGATGCAAAGATTAAAAAAGCACAGGAGTTTATTGACGGAAATTATCAGGACCGGATTACAGTAGATCAACTGGCTGATATGCTGGCCCTGGGGAGGAGAAGTTTTGAGCGGAGATTTAAAACTGCCACTAAAAATACGGTGATCGAGTATATCCAGCGGGTTAAAATTGAGGCGGCGAAGCGGAGTTTTGAATCGAGCAGAAAAAATATTACCGAAGTGATGTTCGATGTAGGTTATACCGATACCAAATCATTCAGGGATGTTTTTAAAAAAATAACCGGTTTAACCCCTATTGAATACAGAAATAAATATCATAAAGCAGTACCAGTTTTACAGGTTTAACCATACCGGCTGAAAAAAAAATAAAAAAAAATTAAGTTGCACACAATATATTCGATTTATAGCGTTTATGTATGTGAGAGCGTTAATTTAGATGACGGGGATACTGCCTAAGGGTGGAATCCCCGTTTCTTTTTGGCAGAGGGCACGGAGCAGAGCACAAGGTGCATGGAATAGAGTATATGGCGTTCTAAGCACTATGCTATTGCAAAAAAAGGGACACTTGTTCAAAATGTCCCTTTTTAAGATATATGATGGAGTTAAGAATTTTAGCTTTCTTTCTCAGTAAAATCAACAGGTTTCTTTTCAAAATATTGATCAAAGTTCTGAACCTTTTTAGGTTTTAAGATTACATATAAGCCCAATCCGATTAATATTAAAGCTGTACTGATCCTTGATAAATCGAAATCAAAAATGGTTATTGCCTTTAGCGTAAATAAACCGCCTATGATGGTTAAGGCCAACCAGCTGCTGCCCTGATAATTTTTACGGTAACCCATCCACAAACCGGCGCCCAACATAATGGTATGCCATTTTAATATCCAGTGTGGAACATCTACTCCTGAGTTTCTTAATAAGAATACCGAACCGATTACGATGATTAAAACGCCTAAACCGAACTGTTTATCTGTGTGATTTTTTTTGATTAAATTTTCCATGACCGTTTGTTTTATGAATCAAATGTAGCTCAGAAAACAAAGCCGGAGAATGGCTTTTCCCCTAGTAACAGCGTTTTATCGGTGAGTGAAATAAAAGTGTCGGTAAAAAAATTAAGAGCGCTTTAGAAAAGGAAAAATTATCGGTGAAAATGTAGGTAAGCGTGAAGCTTGGGGTTTGGAGCTTAGAGTGAGTTAAACGACTGCAAAAAATTAAGCGAACTGCGTTTGGCGTTTGGCGGCAATTAAACGATTACAACAATTAACCGATTAACCAGACCAGCGCATGGAGCATGGCGCCTGGCGTCGATTAACCGATTCAAACAGTTAACCGATTTCAACAGTTAACCAGTTTATCAATTTTCAATTGGCAGTTTGCTAACTAATGAACAAATGACTAATGAACCAGTAAACTAATGCTTATTCAAAAACGATAATATCCATTCCTTCACTCATCACTACTTTCGAAGTGAGATTGATAAACAGGCCATGGGCCAGTAAGCCGTTAATCTGATTCAGATCAGAAGACAGTTTTGCAGGATCATCAATTAGACCAAAATCTGCATCGATAATCAAGTTCCCGTTGTCGGTAATAAATGTTTTGCCATCTGCTGATCTTAATTTCCCCTTGCCTCCTAGTTTATTAATCTGATCAAACACATATTGGTAAGCCAGCGGAATAACTTCAACAGGAACAGTAAAAGCACCCAGTTTTTTCACTTTTTTAGAAGCATCGGTAATAATAATGGCATTCTTACTCAGGGAGGCAATAATTTTTTCCCTAAAAAGTGCTCCGCCCCCACCTTTAATCAGGTTAAGCGTTTCGGTAAATTCGTCGGCACCATCAATGCTGATGTCAATCGAACTTAAATGCCCAAGATCAAGAATTTTGATGCCCAAAGATTTTGCCAGTTCCTCGGTACGGATAGAGCTTGCCGCAGCGGTGATATTGAGGCCTTCTTTTACGCGCCTGCCCAATTCCTGAATGGCAAATGTAGTGGTAGATCCTGTGCCCAGGCCCACAACATTACCATCTTTTACAAATTTGACTGCCGCTGTAGCGGCCGCTAACTTTTCAGCATCCTGTTGGGTTTTATCTATCATAGCCATAAAGTAAAAATAGGTTTAAATCATAAACATCCCAAAAACGAAAAAAAATTTACGGCTTATGCAATAAATTCTTTTTATAACGTTTATATATGTGAGAGCGTTAATTTAGATGACGGGGATTCTGCAAAAGTGGAATCCCCGTTTCTTTTTTAAAGATCTCATCAATTCAAAATTCTACCTCATTTCCACTGAAGCTAGCAGATTTTTCATCGGCTTGCGAAATGGAGAAACCTTTGAAATGAGTTTATATTTATAGATTTCTCCATTCCGCTGCACTCCAGTCGAAAGGACGACTAAAACAATAGCAAAGCGGTATTAAAACCTTCCAACCACACTCACTCCATATGTTTTCGGGTTACCCAAATGGGCCGCACCGAAATCGTAAGCATAATCGATATATGTTTTATTTGCTAAGTTTCTTCCCCAAAAAAACAGGTCGAACTTTTTAGCGGAGAAACCTATTTTTGCATTGTAAACACTATATCCTTTCTGCTGGATCTCGTTACTTAAATCGTAAAACTGATTGCCGGTAAACAACCATTCGCCACGTGCAATGACATTTAATTTGGCACTTTTATCGATCTCATAACTGTACTGTAAGGCAAGCATCGAAGTTACCTCTGGTGTATAAATCTGTTTGTTTCCGGCTAAATCTACCGCTTCTCCTCCTTTTGATACATTTAGCGATCTATAACTTGCATCTGTATAGCCAAAATTATAATCTATACCTAAACCTTTCACCGGGCGGGCCGAAACTTCTAATTCTACTCCTTTACTCACCAATTTACCTGCATTACGCGTTGTGGTTAAAGCATCTGGCAAAATCAAAACGGGGATTTGGGCATCGGTAATGTTTACATAAAAGGCAGCAATGTTAGCACTTAGGCGCTGGTCGAAAAAAGTATTTTTTGCCCCAATTTCGAAGTTGTTGCTGTATTCTGGCTTATAGCTATCGAGTGCTTTGCTTGTAGGATCTGAAGCCAACTGGGTAATTCCTCCGGCACGGTAGCCGCGGCTATAATTTGCATAAACATTATTATTTTCACTGAATGCATAAGCCAGACTAACCTTTGGCGAAATGGCATTAAAATTTGCTTTGGCCGAAGTATCGCCCTGTGTAACAATCGGATCAAGCGTTGGGATCAGGTATTCGCCCGAAGCTAGCAATTTTTTATGCTCATAATCATACCTTAAACCTGCTGTAGCCGTTAATTGCTCAGTTATCTGGTAAGAAAGCTGACCGAAGGCCGCAAAGCCAGTGCTTTTGCCCGAATTTATATTTACAGCAGTGGTGTTCGGTTCGGCTCCATAAACTGCACCATCTACACCGAAATAAGAACCTTGCTTTACCGGATTTTTTTGATAGAAACCGTATAAACCAGCCACCCATTTAAATTTTGATGCATTAGAAGCTGGCGAACTGAATTTAAACTCCTGTGTATACACCTGAACCTTATTCCAGTCCTTACCATAATTGTTTACGATAGAAACGATATCGGCTGGAGAAAAATCGCCATCAATTGGGCTTTTGTAATAGCGGTAATTAGACTGGTAAGCCGTTTGGGAGGTAAAATTAAAGTCGTTTCCGGTATAATTTGCTGATAATGATGCGTTAAATAGGTTATCGACCATTTCTGTGGTCGAATTTTGATTTAAATGGAAAGGATTTGCCAAAGCTTCATCTATCGAGCCTGTTAAAGGAAAAGTTCCGTTATTCCTATTTTCATTATGCTTAACATTTAGCGTAAGTGCAAATTTTGACGAGGCCAAAAATTTCAGGTAATAATTCCCTAAAAAGCCATGCAGCTTATCAAATTTTGTATTGTTAAAGGTATTGGTATAAAAGCCATTTTGTTTGTTGTATAAGCCGGCAGCACCAAAGAATAATTTATCTTTAACTAATGCAGTACGGATACCCAAACTATAACGCTGTTGACCATAATTGCCAACATCAATGCCTGCAAAACCCGTAGTAGTGTTGCTCGGCTGCCTGGTGATGATATTGATTACCCCACCCATTGCATTACGGCCGTATAAAGTTCCCTGAGGCCCACGGAGTACTTCAATTCTTTCTATATCAAATAAAGAAGAAATATAGGTATCAAGCCCGAACTGGTTTACGCCATCTATATAGGTTGCTACAGCGGGATCGTAAGAAGTGGTACCAATACCGCGGATGGAGGTTACATTTCTGCCATCGCCGGGATTGCTGCTGTACAGGTTAGGCACAAGCGCAGCTAAATCTCTCGTATTCTGAATGCGGTAATCGTTAACCCTTGCTGCCGAAAACGCTGTAATACTGGAAGGGATATTTTGTACATTTTCTTCCGTTTTTTGAGCAGAAACGGTTACCTCATCTAATTTGGAATTGGTTTCGGTTAATACAATGCTCAAGTTTCTATTATCGCCAACGGTTTTAATGGAAAGGGCATAACCAATGGCAGTAAACCTTAAGGTTACTTTTCCGGCAGGGGCATTTGCAAATTCAAAATTACCATTTGCCTTGCTTATTGTAGATAAATTGGTATTTAATATCTGCACGGTTACATTGGCTATCGCCTGATTTTTATCATCTCTGATGTTGCCGGATATTATATTTTGCTGTGCATCCGCTGCAAAGCAGGTTAATAAGATGGTACTTATTAACAGTAAAATGCGCTTCATCTTTTTCTTATTAAATTAAAAAAACGGTTGATATTTCTACCAACCGTTCTGTAACAACTTTTATTAACTTATTTACTCAGGGAATTTATCCAGCCTGCAATTTTTAATGCTTCGGCCTTTGTTACCTGTGGCATTGGAGGCATTTCTGTTGAATAACCTGGCCAGTTTTGCGGCTGTGGGTTATGGATCAGCTGAAATATTTTTTCGGGCGAATATTTACGCTTTGCAATTTCTGCGAATGGTGGGCCGATCTGTCTTTTGGTTGGATTGTGACAGGCCAAACACGTATTCTTGGTAAGCAAACCTTCTACCTCTTTATAAGTAGGTGCTTTTGCTGCTGTAGTAGCAGGCTTAACAGGAGTGGCAGTTCCTTTAGCTTCTGGTGCTCTACCAGTTGTGGCTTTAGGTGCTGTTCCTTTTTTAGCAGGAGCAGTTGCCGGAGCTGCAGAATTTTTGGTGCTCACTTCACTTGCAGAAAGTTTTGTACCATCAGGAATCTGGTTTAAAGTATAATAAGCTACCGGGTGAACCAATGAATAAAAACCATCCTGCGATCTAAGCCCATCCAATGTTAAGGTATGAATGTAATACTGACGGAGATTGGAAACGATAATTCTCGCTTTTAAACCATCGGCAGAAACTTTAACGCCCGATATTTTTAATTTTTCGGTATTTACGGGAGGCGAACCATAAACAGGGTGGTATTTATAAATAAAGCTTTCAGCATCGTAAGAAGCTAAATCTTCAGCCGATTTACGGTCAACCGGCATGGTAAATTCTACCTCAAAACCATCAGGCATTGCCCTAACCGCTTTCATTTCGAAAGGTGTTTTATTATTGTAAACCAATCTTTCTAAACCTTCGTTGGCATCACCTGCCGATCCCCAACCACGGTTGGTTTCGCCAACAAACAATGAACCATCTGTTCCCCACTCCAATCTTAACACACCCGAACGGAAACCTTTACGGAAAAGGAAAGCAGCACCTTGCTCTTCACCTTTTACAGTTTCCATGAAAATTCTGGAAATGATACTCATTCCCTGATCGCCAACCAAAATCTGGCCAGCAAACGGACCGAATGCATTATCCGGAATTTTAACCGGCTCTGCAGAAGAAATACCCAAAATACCGTATGGCAACCACACTGATGGCAAACGCAGTTCAGGAAATACTTTCTTCATTTCAAATAAGGTTTTAAATGTTTCATTCACCCTATTTTCTGGCTTGATGTATCTGCCCTGCTCATTTTTGATACGGCGTTCGTCCATTTGTGAATAAAAGAAATCTGATTGCAACTTAACGGGAGAATTAGGTAGGTTAGTCCACCTCAAACTTGCCGGATGGCCCATAAAGTCGCCTTTGTTAATTTTCCACAAACCGCCTGAGCCTACCCAGTCGCCCTGGTTTTCGGTATAGTAAAATTTACCGTCAATTTCGCCAATACCTGCAGGAGAACGGAAACCAGCTGCATAAGGGCTCATTTTACCATCTTCAGTGATATTCATTGCCCATCCGCGCATCGGTACGCGACTTTCGGCACGCCACCATTCTTCATCACCAAAAGCAACGTTTGCGGTAACCATAAAGGTACCATCAGGCATTAATTTCGGGCCAAAACTATATTCGTGGTAGTGACCGCTTAAAGGCCATGCGTACACCGTTTCGTATACATCGGCTTTGCCATCCTGATCTTTATCAACCAGTTTGGTAAGTTCGCCACGCTGTGCTACATATATTGCACCGTTTTTATAGGCAATACCTAAAATTTCGTGCAGGCCATAGGCAAACCTGCGCCAGTACGGTTTGGCACTTGTTGGGTTTTCTACAATATACACTTCTCCCCTACGGGTAGAAACGCCTAAATCGCCATTTGGCAAGGTAATTAAACCTCCAACCTCTAAAATCGGTCCCTCGGGTACGCGTACTTTATTTATTCTGAAAAAATCTTCTTCTTTCGGTGTTTCTTGAGCAAAAACTGTAGTAAAGCTAAAACTTAATGCCAGTATTGCTAATTTCTTAAATGTATTTCTCATTGTTACTCCAATTAAAACAAAATGGTATAATTTAACTTGCTTCCAATAGCTACTATGATTTCTTTCTTACCATCAACATCCCTGATTACTGGCTTTGCAGATCCATCAGCAAGTTGGATATAATAAGCTTTATCATCAATCAGGTATAAACCTTTAGCTGCTTCTTCGATATTAGAAGCGGTTGCCAATAAGAAATACAAATCTTTTGACGGTTTATCAACAGTAATCTCTCTTGTTAAACCTTGTCCATTTTCCATTACTTTAACGGCATCGGTAACATTTGTTCCATTAATGATGTATTTAAATTCGGGGCGGTCTTGTTTATCCATTACATAACCTTTGGTTCTGAAACCTGTACCGGCTGTATCGGCTATCCATTTGGCCTGATCGTTTGCTAATTTTGCAATGGCTAAAACCGGTTTCTGTGTAAAACGGGTAACACTGCCCAAAGCACGGGAAGTTCCATTTCCACGGCCATCCCACATTGGCGTAGCATCGATAAAATCGCCATGCCATCCCTGCAATAATGTTCCGTTGTCTAAATCGTAACTGTAAGCTGTTTTTTCTGGTCCACCTACCGAAATGGCGTGCACCGAACGTACGCGTGGTGCTACATCTACAAAACTTCTGATCATGTTGTTGCTGGCTGCTTCGATATAAATTGGATCTGCACCACCATTCTGATTTGGTTTAGGAATTTCTGAAAGTTCTCTTATTTCGATATTTCTGAAAGCTACCGAACCGTGATCGCCCTGCAAACGTATAGGGCCTTTTGCTTTTTCAGCGCCTGCAGCACCTCTTGTTGCCCCAAATAGTTCAACATTTTCGTGAATTAACACGCCATTTAATTCGATACTGATGATTTTGGCATTTTGGGTTTTCGTTCCCGAAGCATCAAATTTTGGTGCCTGGAAGATAATTTTAATGTGCTGCCATAAACCAGGTGCTTTACTTGCATTCTGACGTGGGGCTACACCACCGAAACCTTTTTCTGCTTCTGGTTTGCTATCATCCCAACGTTGATAAATACCGCCATTATTTGATGAACTTGGATTTTTTAATCCCCATGCATCATCAATCTGGATTTCGTAATTGCCCTGAAGGTAAATACCAGAGTTAGATCCTTTTGCGGTTAAATAATCTAATTCTACCGATACGTCGCCATATTCGTTTGCGGTGTATAAATCGGCACCAGCTTTTTTTGCTGTAGATTGGTTTACCAATATACCTTCGCCTTTGGTTGTTTTTAATACATTTTCGGCGTTTAGATCGGCCACAACATTTTGTGCCAGCGACCATGAATTTGAAGGATTTTTGAAGGCAGAAAGATCTTTTAGATCAATACGCTGGCCAAATGCCAGCAGGGTTCCGCAAAGCCAGATGATGGCCGTAAAACCCGTCTTCGAGACGTTGATGTTCATATATTTGGTTTGTTAGTTTTTGACCTGCTTAGTGGTCAAATATTTGTTCTAAAAACCCAACGGACAAATTGCTTCATCCGCTGGAATTATTATTTTTTCTATTTTTCTGTTGACAATGAATAAGGAAAATCAGCAGGATTTGATCCTCTGGTTTTATTCGGTGTTGCGGTCATATTAAAATTTAACACTGCACCTTTTTGCAAGCCGCTGTGGCTGATCCAGTTTTTAGAATATGGTTTACCGTTCATCTGCAATGATTGCACATAACGGTTATTATCGCTATTTGCCGGGGCATTGATCACAACCGTTTTACCGTTTTCTAAGGTAACAGTTACCTTTTTAAATAATGGAGCACCTAAAACATACTGATCAACGGCTGGCGTTACCGGGTAGAAGCCCATTGCCGAAAATACATACCATGCAGAAGTTTGTCCGTTATCTTCATCACCGCAATAACCATCTGGAGTAGCTTTGTACATCCTGTTCATGGTTTCCCTAACCCAATATTGAGTTTTGTAAGGGGCACCGCCATAGTTGTAGAGGTAAATCATATGCTGAATCGGCTGGTTACCATGAGCATACTGGCCCATGTTTGCAATCTGCATTTCGCGGATTTCGTGGATCACCCCACCGTAAGCACTCTCATCAAATACCGGAGGCATAGAGAAAACTGAATCCAGTTTGGTTACAAATTTATCGTGGCCGCCCATTAATTTTGCTAAACCATCAACATCCTGAAAAACAGACCAGGTATAGTGCCAACTGTTGCCTTCGGTAAATGCACCTCCCCATTTAAAAGGGCTGAACGGACTTTGAAAGGTTCCATCCTGGTTTTTACCACGCATTAAGCCAGAAGCCGGATCGAAAAGATTCTTGTAATTCATGGCTCTTTTCTTGTAAATTTCGATTTCTGATGCCGGTTTACCTAAAGCTCTTCCTAATTGATAAATGGTAAAGTCATCGTAAGAATATTCTAGGGTTTTAGCTGCATTTTCGTTCTTTTTTACATCGAAAGGTACATAACCCAACTCGTTATAATATTTAACACCATCGCGGCCAACAGCTTCCATAGGGCCTTCATTGTTGGCACCATGTTTTACAGCCTGCCACAAGGTTTCGATGTCGTAACCGCGCATACCTTTGATATAAGCGTCAGAAACTACCGAAGCAGAGTTGTTACCCACCATAATATTGGCATAACCCGGGCTGCTCCATTCTGGCAACCAACCACCTTCTTTGTAGTCGTTGATTAAGCCTTGTTGCATTTCCTTGTTAATAGATGGATAAACCAGGTTTAAGAAAGGATATAATGCCCTGAAAGTATCCCAAAAACCTGTTCCGGCGAACATATAACCAGGTAAAACCTGGCCATTGTATGGACTCCAGTGTACGATCTGGTTTTGTGCATCAATTTCATATAGTTTGTTCGGGAAAAACAATGTACGGTACATTGCCGAATAAAAAGTACGTGTTTGATCGATCGTACCACCCTCAACACTGATTTTACTTAAGGTTTTGTTCCAGGTTGCTCTGCCCTTAGCTTTTGTAGCATCGAAACCATCGTTGGCCAGTTCTCTTTTTAAGTTTAAATCAGCCTGTTCGAAACTGATAAATGAAGAAGCAACCTTTGCAATTACCTGTTCGCCTTTTTGGGTGGCAAAACCGATAACGGCACCGGCATGATCTACCGTTAACTCTAAATCTTTATCGTTAAGTTTTTTATCATCCCAGGTTTTAGCCAGTTTAAAATCTTTATTGAAATAAATTACAAAGTAGTTTCTAAAGTTTTTAGGCAATGGGCCACGGGCATATTTAGTGGTATAACCGATAATTTTTCTTTCTGCGGGAATAATTTTGATATAAGATCCCTTATTCTGGGCATCCACCACCACATAAGAACTGTCCGTTTTAGGAAAAGTAAACCTAAACTGCGCCGCTCTTTCGGTTGGGGTAATTTCGGTGGTAACATTGGCATCTGCCAAATAAACACTGTAATAATAAGGTTTAGAAATTTCTGCTTTATGGCTGAACCAGCTTGCGCGGTCGTCATCAGTAAATTTTAATTTACCTGTTACAGGCATAATAGAAAAAGCACCGTAATCGTTCATCCAAGGTGATGGCTGGTGTGTTTGTTTAAAACCACGGATTTTATCCGCATCGTAAACATAAGCCCATCCATCGCCGTTTTTACCGGTTTGTGGCGACCACATATTCATTCCCCAGGGCAAGCCTATTGCCGGGTAGGTATTTCCGTTTGACAGATCTGGTTTGGACGCGGTACCCATCAACGGGTTTATCCAATCAACAGGATCAGTAATTTTGCCTATTGTTTGTGCGAAGCTGGTTGTTGTCGCAAAACTCAATAAAGCGATAAATAGTCGTTTCATTTGTTGTGTTTGTGTTTTTATGTGTTTGTAATTGTTTCTAAACTTGCGAATTTTTAACGTAATCTGCCCAAAGTGCATCCAAATCTTTACCTGTTAATTTTTCCCAGATATTTTTGGTGTACGTATGATCTCTTAAAGCGGCATCAACAGCTTTGATGGTGCCTGGTTTTACATTTTTCTCCATCCAGGCAAAAAAAGCTGCGGTAATCCGGTAGCTGTTTTTGTAGCTATGATCTGGCTTTAGGGCCGGGAGCGACCACTTGGCACCAGCATTATCTACACCAAACTTATAGCGTGCATAATCGGCAATGCCTTCTGTTAGCCAGCCAGGGCCAACGCTCCTGCCATAATCCTGCACAATGTGCATTACTTCGTGTGTAACCACATCAATATCTTCGGGATGTTTAATCATCCACATCGAGCTGAAAGTTACTTTTCCATCGGCAGTTGCCGCAACGCCATCATAGGCGGTATCGACAAAAAACTTAACTTCTTTAATTGTTGATGGGTTGTATTCTTTCGCCAGTTTTGGATAAACTTCGAAGAAGGTTTTGATTAAACGCTTTTTTAATTGTGGATCTAACTCCTTAAAGTTGCTCTCGAACGATAAAGTATAACCGTTTTTTTTAGTGATTTCCTGTGCTTTTACATGAACCAAAAAAGATGAAGCAAGCGTTGCGAAAATTGAAAGAATAAATATTTTTTTCATTTATCTGTGTTGTGATTACTTTGGTTAGCGCATTTAGTTCTGCAAAATAAATATAATATGTAAAACGATTTAGTAATTGATCAAAAATTTTACCTTATTGGTGATTATTTTTACAAAACAGGTCTTTTGAGAGAAGTCGGGTTTACAGGCGTGTGGCCAGGCTACTTGACTTCTCTGAAAATTATTTTATAGTTTAACTATTAAGAGAAGTCAAGTTATATGCAAAGTGATTAGCTAAACTTGACTTCTCTAGAAATTATTTTTTGCTGCTATAGGTTAAGGTTACTTTTTGCGGCTCCTTACCGTAATCTGCCCAAAGCTGATCAAGGTTTTTCCCGGTTAAGGCAGTCCACGATTGTTCTGTATACTGATGTGCCCTTAACTGTTGATCTAAAGCGGCTATTAACCCCGGCTTAACATTCTGTTCTAGCCAGGCAAAAAAACGTGCTGTAATGCGGTAACTGTTGGTATAGCTCTGTTTTTCGTTATAGGCGGGCAAACTCCATTTTGAACCTACATTATCTACACCGTATTTATAGCGGACATAATCGGCAATGCCTTCAGTTAGCCATACAGGACCTGCACTGTAACCATAGCCTTGAACAATGTGCATGGTTTCGTGCGTTACCACATCAATATCGGTAGGGTGCGCCTTCATGTAACCCGCGCTAAAAAGAATCCTATTGCCACTGGCTTCAGCAACAGCTTTATAAGCAGTATCTACAACAAAAAGTACATCGTGAGTAGATTTATCGTTGAAAGTTTTGACCAGGGTTGGGTAAACCTCAAAATAAGTAGCAATCAAATTTTTTCTTACTGCGGGGTCTAAATCTGGATCTTTGCTGATAAAGGTCAGTTCGTAACCCTTATGTTTTTCTTTACTGTAAGAGACCCAGTTTTTCGAAAGTGCGGTAAATAGCCCCTTCTCAATTTTAGATTGTGATCTGCCTTTTACCCAATCGCTGTTTACCTTAATTTCGCCCGCTTTGGCCTTTATGGTTTCGGTTTCGCTGTTGGCAAAGGTCAACTCAGCCTTTCTTTTGGTGTGGTAGCCATCTGCAACTGCAAACTTTGGGTAAACGTGGCTAAAGGCCGTGTCTAACCTGGTTTTTGTTTTGGCATCAACAACATTGTTTTCATCATTGATGGTTAATTCATAACCTTTACGCTGCGCAAAAGTGGCTAAAGAACAGACGAGCAAGGCAATTACTAAAAAATTCTTAATCATGGTTATCGGTGTGTTTAAGCTTGGATTTAATTTTAAAACATTAAAGTGCTTTTAAGATTTGACTAAAACGTTTTATTAAACAATAATAAGCATAATATCGCACATGAAAAATTAATTTCATTTTTTGGTAAAGCGGGGCCAGATCTGTGTTTGGTTAAAATATGCACATAAGATAGCCCATTGCCCATGAAAAAGCGGAGAAGCAATTGAAGGAGGGGAAAAAAATAGGCTACAGGATTTATTTTTTTTAAATTTTATCCTGCAGCCCTATCTATAAATTAGATTATGCTTAAATCGCAGCAACTGGCAGCACCAATAAGTGCGGCATGTTCTTTTAATTCGGAAATTTTAATATCGGTATCAATTCCATTGCCTTTAAGAGTCGCAATTAATTCGGGTGCGAACGCACTAAACGACTGTGCAATGTTGCCCCCTACTATAACGGTATCAATTTTATGTTTTTTGATGATCGGGATTAAAAACTGCGCCAGGTTATAGCCAAATTCCATAAAAACCATGGTTGCAAAGTGGTTGGTTTCTACAATTTCGACCAACTCTTTTACACCGGCTACGTCAGTACCGCTAAGTTGCTTAAAACGTTTTACGAACCAGCGCGTAGATAAGTAATCTTCGGCAATTCCGTCTAAAAATTCTGAGTTCCAGAGGTCTGCATCAAAGGCCTTGTAGTTTAAGCAAAGCGACGATCCAAGTCCGGTTCCCAGCGTTAAGCCCAAAACATTTGTATTTCCTTTTGCTGCTCCGGCAAAAACTTCGCCCTGCAGAAACCCTGCGGCATCATTTATAAAATGAATGTTTTCCGTGGGGATATCCAGTCGCCTGGCCAGTTCATCCTTAACATTCACCTGATAAAGCGATTTAAACTTATCCTGATCTTTGATCAACGAAATTCCCTCATCATAATTAAAAGGGCCCGGCATGGCAATGCCTACATTTCTGCTTCCGTTTTTTATGTTCTGAAAAGCTTTATTAATAATATCGCACCAAGCTGATAAAATTACTTCTTTGTTCTCCTGTGAGTTCACAGGGCTACGTTTGATAGAATTCTCAACTAAAGTTCTTGTTTCCAAATCCACCAATGCGGCTGTAATGTGTGAGCCGCCAATATCTACACCTAATGCAACAGGCTTTTCCATTCTATATATATTTCTGTTATTTATTCTTTATTAACCTGAATTAATTCGCCAAAAGTAGCGATTCGATATCTATTTACTGAGCGAAAATGGCTTATCTTCTTCCAATAACCCTCTATTTAACGAAGGTTTAACACTCATATCCAATTTTAACACCCCTCCTTTCAATAAATCACTATGATTTATGAAATTCTTGCTATAATTTTTACCGTTTAAGGTCGCCGATGTAATATAAACGTGACTCGCATCATTTGCAGGTGCTTCGATCACGAATTTTTGACCATTTTCTAAATTTAGGGTTGTTTTTTTAAACATCGGACTACCCAAAACATACTCTCCGGCACCAGGTGTAACGCTATAAAAACCCAATGCACTCAGCACATACCACGAAGAGGTTTGCCCCTGATCTTCATCGCCAGGATAACCATTTTCTGTTGCATCATAAAGTTTATGCATCACCTCACGGGCATGAAACTGTGCTTTCCATGGCTGATTGGCATAGTTGTATAAATAAACCATGTGTTGTATCGGTTGGTTTCCGTGGGCATATTGCCCCATATTGGCCATTACCATTTCGGTCATTTCGTGTATCATACCGCCATAAGAGCCTACATTTACCTTGTTGGGTTCAGTAAAAACAGAGTCCAATTTGGCTGTAAAACGCTCGTTGCCGCCCATTAGATTAATCAGGCCTTTGGTATCCTGAAAAACCGACCACTGCCAGTGCCAGGCATTACCCTCGGTAAAAGGTCCGCCCCACTCGGTAGGATCGAAATTTGGCGACCATTTGCCATCTGCATTTTTACCTCTCATAAATCGAGTTGAAGGGTCGTAAACATTTTTATAATTGTACATGGGCTTTTCGAAAACCTCCATATAATGTTTATCGCCGATCATTTTGGCCAATTGATAAGCACAATAATCATCGTATGCATATTCTAATGTTTTGGCCGTGGCCTCTCTGTAATTTGGATAAGGAACATAACCCAGTTTGTTGTATTCTGTTACACCATCCCTACCGTTTGCCGGTCCCCATGGCCCCTTGTTCATGGCTTCATGATAATAAGCATCTAACGCTTTCTTCGGATCGAAAGTTTTAATGCCCTTTGCCCATGCATCTGCCAATAAAGAAATGGCATGGTTACCGATCATACTGCCGGCTTCGCTCGGGAACGACCATGAAGGCAGCCAGCCACATTGCTGATAAGCATCGAGCATGGCCTGCATGTATCGACCATGCATTTCGGGCTGTACGAGGGTATTTAGCGGAAATTGCGCACGGAAAGTATCCCAGAAACCCGTATCGGTAAACATATAGCCATCGTGTACTTTACCATCGTAAGGACTAAAGTAATATGGTTTTCCGGCCTCGTTGATTTCGTAAAATTTTCTGGAGAACAAACTTGCCCTGAAAAAGCAGGAGTAGAAAGTTTCCATATCGGCTTTAGAGCCACCCTCTACTTCTATTTTACCAAGGGATTTATTCCATACCGCAGCCGCATTGGCCTTGGTATCTTCTAAGGTTTTATCGTTACCAAGCTCTCTTTTTAAATTAAGTTCGGCCTGTTTCAAACTGATATAAGAAGATGCCGTTTTAACCTGAACTTTTGCCCCAGATTCGAACTGTACAAATGCACCTTTGCCCAAACCTTCTGCAATGACCGAATCTTTGTTAACGGTATTTCTTTTATTCTCCCAGGTACCATAAGCTTTGATCGGTTGGTCGAACTGTACTACAAAATAACTTTTCCAGCCCCTTTTAAAGCCTTCGCCATTGTTAACCCATCCGGTTATTTTATTTTCTTTGGGGTAAATCTGGATACCGCTCAACCGGGTATAGCCATCTAAAATCAAGAAACTCCTTTTGCCCTTTGGATAACTGAACCGGAGGTGTGCACCACGTTCGGAAGGCGATATTTCGGTAGTGATATCGTTTTCGAACTTAACTTTATAATAGTTTGGCTTGGCAATTTCATCATTATGGCTAAATTTTGCTTCGCGTTTATTTTCGTCTACCTCCAGCTCATCAACCATGGGCATTAGTGAGAATACGGCGTAATCTCTTGTCCACGAACTGCATTGGTGTGCCTGTTGAAAGCCTCTGATCCTATCCTTAAAATATTGATATTTCCAACCGTCGCCATTTCTGCCCGTTTGGGGTGTCCAGGTGTGCATACCAAAAGGCAGTGCAGTTGTGGGATAGGTATTTCCACGTGTAAGTTCATGTTTGGAATTGGTTCCCTGCAGTGTATTAACATAATGGACCCAATCTTTCTGCTGCGCCAATAACCCCTTGGCAGCAATGCAGAATAAAATTGATGTGATTAATTTTAGTTTCATTTGTGTGTGTTTGTGTTTATTGTTTCAGCTTTCATCAGCTGTATACTTTTAAACCAGCTTTACCTGCATTAGCTTGATGATGCAGGTAAAGCTGGTTGTATGCTTATTTAATGTTCCATTTATCGGCCAACATCTTGATGAAGTAACCTCCAACAACACTTCTGGCCTGGAAACCGACCATTTTACCGTTTGTGGTTTCGTGCCAATCGCTTAACGGAACCTTGCTCTCTGTTTCGGTAGCAAAACGATAAATGGGGTGCACAAATTTCTGGAAATCGGCTTCGTTATCGGCCAGGGTTGCAGTCCACATAATCCAGTCAGATTTAGAATAGGTTTTGCGGCTATCCAATGGCAATCCGAAATCTTTTTGCTTGGTTAAGTAGAAATCAATCTCTTTTTTATAAACCGTTTTTGGAAAAAGATCGAGCTTTAAAAGTTTATCCCAAACCAGGTTGTACTTCTGGCTCCAGGTATTTTTATCATTAAAGGTTAAAGCATAATGATCGCCATCATCGGCCATTTTCATCCAGTTTTGGGCCATCTGTAAAGCGGCGGTTCTATATTTTGTGGCTACATCGGTTTTACCTAACATTTGGGCCATTTGCGCATAACCGCCCAAAGCTACAATCGCTTTTACCGATAAGTTGGCGTTTCGGGCCAGGTGACCAGCAAAATCATCCGTACACAATTGGTTGGCCGGGTCGAAACCTTCTCTTAACAGGTAGTTGGCCCAAACCGACATTACTTCCCAGTGTTTTTCGGCATATTTTGCATTTCCTTCTGCTTTGGTTATGGCAGCCGTTAGAATGATCATGTTACCAGCTTCTTCTACAGGCATATCTTCACCGTAGGTTTGTCCGTTTGCTAAAGGATAGGTTCCTAAATCGTGTGCAGCAAAAGGTTTTTTCCACTTTCCGCTTTCCGAATAATAAAAAATACCGTTCAGCATTCCTTTTAACAACTCCGGATTATAAACTAAAAATTGTGGTGCTGAAGGGTAAGTTACGTCTACGGTATTGATAGATCCATTACTAAAGTTTTCTTTAGATAGGAAAAGGATATCGCCATTGGGTGCATATACAATTTTATGCGCAGCAATGGCTTGTCTATAAGCCAGTTTACACATATCGGCATATTCTTTGCCCCCTGCCTTTTCGGCATCGGCGTAAAGTTTGGCATCAAAAGCTGCACATTTGGCTTTTAATAAAGGATATTGGGTATTGGCTTCAGCCAATTGATCTTCGAACTGCCCAGAACCCGATTGCCTCCAAACCGGCGATAATTTTTCGCCAAAATATTCTACCGATTTTAGATCATCGTAACCCAACATGATATATTTTTCTACCGTAGTTGCAGAAACAGTACCAAAAGGGATTACACTGCTTAAACTTAAGTTTTTTGCATTTGAAACCTGTACCTGGCCAGGATACTTTGCAGAGATAAAATCTTTTAGGCAACTGTTCTGTGCACCAATAAATTGAGTGGCATTAAACTTGGCCGGAACAGCCACATATAGATAACCCCAATCAATCCGTACATCATCTCCACGTTTTTTTAATACAGATTGCTCTACAGTGCCTGTTTTTAGGATAGAAAGATTATTTTTCGACGTTTTCCATGCAGAAACGGCCTGATTTGGCGTATTAACCGCAATATTTGATGACGCGCTGAAGAAAACATCTACTTTATGCGATTTTGCATCGGTAGATTTTACGGCATAATTGATATAGCTGATCGGCCTGGCCGTTAATTTGATATCATTAAGCAATAATGGTGAGGTAAAGCTCACCTGCAGTTCTACATTGCCCGCTTTAAAAGTGTATTTCGTGGTGGTGGCCTCAATTGCTACATCGGTTTGGGTAGCGGCGGCCATTTTTACGTTTTGCGCATCTTCTTCTACAATGCCGGCATCTAAATGCCTGCCACCGGCCGTATTTTTGCAATGGATGGCCAATACATTTTTACCTTTTTGCAATATTCCATCTTCAATTGGCAGGTAGCTATAATCCGAAATCCAGCCGTTTTTCTTATAAATTAATTTACCGTTCAGGTAAACCATCACATTATCATCGTGGTTAAGTTTCAGGTATTTTTTTGCTGCTGTTACGTTTGTAACATCAAATGTCCTTCTGAAATAGAGATCATCTGTATTCCACCTGGTTTTATCGGCACGGTCATCTCCAAATGGTGCCTCACCTTTTTTCCAGGCACCATCATTATAGGTATCGGTTTCCCATCCTTTCTCTGGTTGATCGAAGGTATAGTTTGCCTGGTATTTTAACTCGTCGGCAGCGGGAAGTAAAGTGATATAATTTTTGCTCTCCTCACCTAAAAAGCGATAAAACTGGTCGTCAACTTTAATTACGCCCAATAATGATTGTTCTTTACCTGTCCAATGTTTCGTAACCGATTTGTTGAGGCCATCTCCGAAAGACCAGATGCTGAAATACGCATCGTGTGTAATTAATGGATAAGCAGGTGCTTTATCTTGCGCTTTAGCGGTTAAACTAAAAAAAAGGCATAGTGCTGGTAGGAAAAGTTTTCTCATAAATTATATTTGGTTCATTGCATTGGATAAATCGATTTACTTGATTTACCAACCAAATATTTCATTCTGAATTCTGAATGTAGCTATGGTAGATAATTACGGTTGAGATGGTTTTTTATCGTCTGAAGCCGCATTAAAGTAAAACGTTTTACTAATTCAATATTAGAGAAATTAAAATCATATTAAAATAGCCTATTGTAACATTTGAGTTACCGAAAAATTTAATCCCTAATAATGAGTTTAGCTGGAATAATAACCTGTTGGTTTTCCAATTTGGCTTTAGACGACAGTTGTTTAAGGATCAGTTTAATTACATTTTCTGCAATTTCCTCGAGCGGCTGCTGTACGGTCGAGATTCCTGGGGTATGCAGTTCGAAAGCTTCGTGATCATCATATGCGATCACATCGAAATCATCGCCAATTTTTTTGTTGATCTTTTTCAACACTTTTAAGCCGCTAATTGCCAGATAATTGGTTGCAAATAAAACAGCATCGATTTTTTTCTGCTCCAAAAGTGTTTTAATCTGCTCGATGGTTGCACTTTCTTCCTGGTTAAAATGAATCTTCAAAACCAGGTTTTCATCATACTTGATCCCGTTATCTTCGAGTGCTTTTTTGTACCCATCGTAACGTTCAACAATCTGTTCCACATTAATATCTGTGGTAACCAGTGCAATATTTTTTTTGCCCTGATCGATAAAACTCTGTATGGATTGATATGAGGCATTAAAATGATCTGCCCCAACGTAGCTGGTATTGATATCGGGTAAATTTCTATCAAACAGGATTACCGGATTGCCGTCATCTAAAAGCATCTGGATATCTTCCTCAATCCCTTTAATAGGTGAGATAATATAGGCATCAACCTTACGCGATTTGAACATATTGATCAGCTCTTTCGCTTTATCTATACTGTTTTCGGTACTCGAATAAATAATCTTATATCCTTTTTTGTAAGCTTTATCTTCGATGAGCCTGGCTATTCTCGAAAAGAAAGAGTTGGAAATATCTTCAATAATTAACCCAATAATATTGGAATTACCGGTACGTAAACTACGCGCAATCTGATTGGGCTTATAACCGCTTTCTTCGATAATTTTTTCTACTTTCTCTATTACTGCTTCGCTGATCGATTTCTCTTTTGCTTTACCGTTAATAATGAAAGAAACTGTAGTAATGGATACATTTGCTTTTACAGCTATATCTTTGATAGAAAGCGATTTCATTTGGTTGGAAGTTCTTTTAAGTTAATCGGTTCAAAGCTAAATAAAAATTGCAGCTTTTAAATTTTTGCCATTATAAAAACGCAATTTAACATTTTTTATGTTAATCGTTTTAGAAACAGATATTAATGCCTGCAACAATATAATGATGAGGGCTTAAAACAACAAAAGGCACTGTTTAGGTGCCTTTTGTATCAAAATTAATATCCTGGGTTTTGGGTTAACTTAGGATTGAGGTCTCTCTGTCTCTGAGGAATAGGATACAGTGCCTTATTTGCTGACGAAGGGCTGTGGTCCCACCAGTCTCCTGTTGTAAATTTCCCGAAACGGATAAGGTCGTCTCTTCTAAAACCTTCGAAAATAAACTCCCTGCCGCGCTCGGCCAATAATTCATTTAAATCCAGGTTTGCCGTTGTGTAAGCTTTCGAATCGCGAATTGCTGGTGCGTATGCACGCTTTTTTGTTGCATTAATCAATGCTACTGCCTCTGCATTGGCTCCTCCACTTTTTCGCATCAAGGCCTCTGCCTTGGCAAAATAAATCCAGGTTAAACGGTATACATTCCAATCGGTATTGTTGTAGTTCGGATCGGGCTGAACAGCCGTGGTATCTTTACCATTAATTACAAAACCAGGTACAGAGTTGCCCAATTTGTATTTATTAAAGCGTACACCACTGTTCTCTTCACCTTCACTCATATTTGAAACCGTTGAGCCTGATTTATTTTTCCGGATATTATCAACAAAAACCAAAGGTAAGCCCTGGTATTCAACCGTGCCCTGCACCGCCCTGGTTTTTGCGTTGGTATCGGCAAATTTGTACTGTGGCCCGATTAACAACCATTCGCTTTTGCGTCGGTCGTCAGCATCATATTTATCATAAACACCCGGTATTAATACAATCCCGTCGTTACCGCTTCTACCACCGCCATAAATGTCTTTTTGTGCAAAGTGATAAAATTCACCAGTCCATGATGGTTCAAATTTGGCCCTGGTAAAATCGTAAGCGATAGAAAAGATTACTTCTTTTGACAAATCGTTTGTGTTTTTAAATTGATCGGTGATGGTACTGTCTAACTGCATTGCTCCGTTCTGGCCACCAGCCTCGTTATTAATTAATTTATCGGCTGCTGCAATACAATCATCCCACCGTGGGGTGCCCGACCAAACTTCAGCATTTAAGTAAAGTTCTACCAACATGGCATAACCACTTGCCTGGCTCATCCTACCCAACATTGCCCTCGAAAGTTTGGGTACATTATTAATATTATCCTTAATCTCTTTTTCTACAAAGTCGAAAACTTCTTTTCTGCTTGAAGTAGCTGGATACACCGGATTAGAAGGATCTGCAGGTGCGGTAACAATTGGTACGCCGCCAAATAAATCCATTAATTTAAGGTAATGAAATGCACGCAATAATTTCAATTCAGAAATATATTCGTCTTTTTCTTTTTGGGTGATGCCCATAGCCGAAATATCACGGGTACCGATATTCGCGATCGGATCATTACAATAACCGATACCTCCATAAATTAACGACCACGCATTATTTAGACCATCCTCATCAACTGTCCAGCTGTGATAGTGTAATCTTTTCCATTTACCGCTGTCTTCACCATGAGGGCCTTTGGTAGGCCAGGCCAACTGATCGGCAGATAATTCTGCAGGCCGCCACCAACCATCTTGGCCAGAAGGAGTAACCCATGCATTGGCATGTGTGTAAGGCCTTAAAACTGCCGATATTACCTCGTTTTTATTGTTATAAAACTTATCTGAAGGAATTTCACTGTAAGCATTTTCATCAAGATTGGTACAGGCACTGGCCATGCCAACCAATAAAAGTAATGCTGTTTGTATGATTGATTTGTTTTTCATTGTTATTTAAATTAAAAGCCCACATTTACACCAAATAGAAATGATCGTGTACTTGGATAAGCACCACGGTTATCTACACCGGGACCTAAACCTGTATCCTGAACAAAATCCGGATCATTACCGGTATAGCCTGTTATAGTAGCCAGATTCTGCCCTGTTGCATACACACGGATATTACGGATCATTTTGGTTTTAAGTTTAAAATTGTACCCAATGGTTACTTCATCAATTTTAACGTTGGTTCCATTTTCGAGGTAATAATCAGAATACATGTAGGTATCGTTAATCTGGCTGTATTTACCAAAAGCTTCTTTTAGGTAGTTAATACCTGATATAGAAGGGTTACCGTAAGAAAGCGCTGTCGTATTTAGAATCTGGTAATCAAATTTACCTCTTAAGAAAACTCTGAAATCAAAATTTTTGTAGGTAAAATTGGCTGTATAAGATGCATAGTATTTTGGTATGGCATTTCCAATCGGTGCAAGGTCTGTTAAGTTTTTATCTTTCGAATAATTGATCTGATCGTTACGCACGGCTACACCGTTTCTATTGTAAAATAGCCATTTACCATCTGCATCAAAACCGGCAAATCTTTTCCCCCAGAATACGCCAAGGTCTTCGCCCTCGTAGGTGGTAATGGCATCGCCAAGTGCCCCAGATCCACCGATACCGCCAAAAGTTTTATACTTAACGGCATAAATATCATTGGAGTAAGAATCTAAAGTATTTTTGATCGTACTTCCGGTAAAGTCCATACTAAAGGTAAAATCCTTTGTTTTGATGGCCTGATATGATAATGCAAGTTCGATACCTTTTGATGAGATCTGGCCAACATTAGCAAAAATGCTCGATTGAACATAAGGTGGCTGTGGAGTAGTGTAAGTATCTAATAAATCTTTTGTGGTGCGTTTAAACACATCTAATGAACCCGTTAACTTGCTGTTGAACAAGGTAAAATCCGCACCAATATTTAGCTCGCGTTTGCTTTCCCATTTAAGGAAAGGGTTTGCGTTGCGGCTTGGACCGTAAGTTTCGCGGTAAGCGCCATCTGGATATAAATACTTTCCTCCGGTGCTTAAAGTAACCCTCGATGCGTTGTTCTGGAAGCCAGAGTTACCAGTTACCCCATAACCTGCCCTTAATTTTAAACTGTTAACCCATTTTATGTTTTCCATAAATTTCTCTTGGCTAACATTCCAGCCTACTGATACCGCAGGGAAATTACCCCATTTGTTATTGTCGCCGAATCTTGATGATCCTTCCCTTCTTAAAATAAACTGGGCAAGATATTTTCCATCAAAAGCATAATTAATCCGGCCAAAGAAAGCAATTAAGGTGTTATCGTTTTTAAAGCTTCCCATGGCAGCCTTACCATCTGCAAGTGCCTGGCCGGCATTCAGATTATCTTCGTGAAACTGATCATTCAAAAAACCCCGGTTACTTGCTTTTGCGCCTTCTTCTATATAGTAGCGATAACTGTAACCTGCCAAAGCGGTAAACGAGTGTTTATCGGCTATGGTTTTGGTATATTGTAATGTTGGCTCAAAAGCAAAGCTCTGCGAAAGGAAATTGTTTTTGAAAGCATAGCCGCCACCTGGATAATCGGTATTTTCGATAGAGTTTTCGCTTGCAATTTGCCCATAACCGCCATCAATGTAACTATCTCTCTGTACCGAACCAAAAACCGTTCCCTTTAAACCTTCAACAATATCCAGGTCTGCTTTAATATCTGCCGAACTGGTTTGCTGTTTTCTGTAACTTGTTTCTTGAAATAAACGGGCAAACTGGTTTGTACTTTGTGTATCATGATAATATGATCCATCTGGATTATAAATTAACTTAGTTGGATTTTTAGTTGCTTCTTCTTCCCAACCGCTACCCGTTAATTCATTATCGAAAAAATCGATCTTTGTACCATTAGAAAGTAAATTGGCATTGTTAAAATTTGTAGCCAGGTTCATCTGAACATTCAGCTTGTCATTTAATCCTTTTTGATTTACATTTAACCTCAAAGTGTACTCTTTACGTCCGTTTTCTTTTGCAATACCCTGTAAATCCCTGTAATTAATACTAGCCCGATAGCTTGTTTTATCTGATCCTCCGGACAATGAGAGGTTATGATTTTGCGAAAGATTATCATGATTAACCAAACGATCATACAGATCTTCGCTCCCTCCATAATCAATTGCACTAATCTCCTTGGAAGCAATTTTCTGTCTAAATTCGTCTGCAGTTAAGAAATCTAACCGGTTTTGAATAAATTCTTTACGGATATAACCCGAATAGTTAAAAGTTGGTGCTCCGGGCTTACCTTTTTTAGTCGTAATTAAAATTACCCCGGCATTTGCACTGGTACCGTAAATTGCCGCTCCAGATCCATCTTTTAACACGTCAACAGACAAGATATCATCTTGTTGCAATAAATCGGGGTTACCGCCAGGAATACCATCAATAACAAAAAGTGGACTTGCACTTCCTGTTACAGAAACAACCCCGCGCAATTGAACACTTGGTCCGGAGTTGGGGTTAGAACTCCCTCGGGTAATGTTTAAGCCAGCCACCTTTCCCTGTATCAGATCGATTGCACTGCGCGCACCACTTTGCCGAAATTGAGCGGTATCTACGTGTGCAACCGAAGAGGTAACCTCTTTTGTTTTCAATGTTCCATAACCAACCACAACCACCTCATCTAACTTTTGCGATTGCGAAGGCACTAAACTGATAGTTAATGGTGTTGCCCCATTACCTGCCGGAACAGATTTGGTTTGGTAACCGATATAACTGAATACCAGTACATCGGTTGGTCCAGTTACATTGATACTAAACTTACCGTTTTCTTGTGTTACGCTACCACCGGTTTTGCCCTGGATTTTAATTCCAACGCCGGGTAAACCGAGTTTCTGCTCATCTACAACAGTACCGGTGATTGTTTTCTGAGCAGCAGAAGTTGCAGAAGGGGCCGCGGCAGGAGTTGCAGGACTAGCACTTTTTGGTGCAGCGGCAGGGGCAGTAGCCGGAGGTGCACCACCCAAAGGATTCGCAGGTACTTTTACGCTATCCGCGGGTTTGGCAACTGGTACTTTTTTGGTTGTGTCTTGTTTTTTAGTTGTGTCTTGCTGAAAATAATAGCGGTTTAAATTCTTTTTTTCGCTCGTAATTTTTGCAAACAACTGGGGACTTGAAAGTAGGAACAGGCATAGGAAACCTGACATCCCGAGTAAAATGTTTTTCATTGGCACTCACTAGTTTAGTTTATAATCAGTTACGCAATGCGGTTAACTTTTTACCAAATTAATAAGAGCAACGAGATTAATTAGTTATTGTTAGGATTTCCGCAAAACGATTTAGTAACGCTTTAAATGGCCTTTTGTTTTAAAAAAAATAAAAAACCGTTAAAATGTTACGTTTGCTGAAATTTTAAATTAGTGCAGGTATTTAAAAATTAGGCTTGCCGTTTTGGCCGAAGCACCCGGTTTGCCCATGAGTAAAAGTAGCTCGTTATAGTGTTTTAGCATTTCCTCTCTGCCTGTTCCGGATAAGATTATTTTAAGTTCTTCGTTCACCTTTTGCGCATTGCATTCTTCCTGGATAAGTTCGGTTACAATTTTCTTATTTACGATGAGATTAACCAGTGAAATGAACTTGATTTTTACCAGCATCCTGGCTATGGCAATTGAAATTGTGCCTCCTTTATACACCACCACCTGAGGTACTTTAAAAAGGGCAGTTTCTAAAGTTGCTGTTCCAGAAGCTACAATTGCCGCGTGGGCATGGTGCAATAAATTATAGGTATTATTAAAAAGCAAGCGGACGTTTTTATCACCTGTAAACTGGTGGTAATAACTTTCAGAAAAGGTTGGTGCAGCCGCGATAGCAAATACATAACCGGGATGGCTTTCGGTGATACTCAACATTACCGGTAACAGGCGTTCTATTTCCTGTTTACGGCTGCCGGGCAGCAAAGCAATAATTTTTTCTCCACCCAATTGGTTGTTTTCGCGGAAATTTACATCTGGTGTAAACTGTGCAATTTCATCTAATAATGGATTGCCCACATAATCTACATGCATGCCCCATTCTTTGTAAAAATCTACCTCGAACGGCAAAATACAGAACATGTGGTCTACAATCCTCTTTATTTTAAGCACCCGTTTCTGATTCCAGGCCCAAACCTTGGGCGAAATATAATAACAGACCTTGATACCGTTGGCTTTGGCAAATTCTGCAATTTTCAGGTTAAATCCAGGAAAATCGATCAGGATCAGTACATCTGGTTTCCATTTTAAAATATCAGCTTTACAGGCTTTAAGGTTTCTAAAAATGGTGCGCAGGTTTAAAAGCACCTCCGTAAAACCCATAAAAGCCATATCCGCATAATGCTTGATCAGCTCCCCTCCTTCGGCCTCCATTTTATTGCCCCCAAAATACCTGAACACAGCTCCGCTGTCCTCAACTTTTAAGGCTTTCATCAAATTGGCACCATGTAAATCGCCAGAGGCCTCTCCAGCTACGAGGTAGTATTTCATACTTTGTTATGTAAGATGTAAGATGGACAATGGAAGATGTATTGCAAATTCACCTCATCCATCTCACCTGTTCCATTTTCCATCATTTAAAAAACTTTGTATGCAAAAAAAGCAAAAGCACACAAAAATGTTGCGGCCAATATGCCCCTACCGATATTTTCTTTATTGTATTTGAAAAAATATTGCATGTTGTAGGCATTTACCGCAATACCACCGATATATAACAGATCGGCCTTTGCCATATAAGAAACATGGTGAATAATGTACCAAGCCAGTGAGCAAAGTAGGGCCGGGATGAGCAAACCAATGCCCAGGCCTATCCATACCGAATTGTTTAGCTTTTTTAACTGATCAATCATAACAGTAAACACTTAACCTAAATTAATGCCATCGGGTGCCGAAACTTTGGTACTTTCTGATTGGCCATTGTTGTTACCTATAAAATCCCAGCTATTGAGCTTTTGTATGGCATGGTGTGCTGTTAAATCGAACTGAACCGGAACAATGGAAACATAATGGTGCTCCAAGGCCCATACATCGGTATCTTCTCCCTTATCGAAATTTTCAAAAACACCCGTTAACCAATAATACGGACGGTTGTAAGGATCCTTTCTTTCATCAAATTCTTCCATCCACTTTGCATTGGCCTGACGGCATATTTTAACCCCTTTTAACTTATCACCTTTCGGGAAATTAACATTTAACAGTGTGCCCTCGGGCAAACCATTGGCTAAAACCTGTTCGCAGATATTTTTGATGTATTTTTTCGTATGACTGAAATCGGCATCGGCGGCAAAATCATCTAAAGAGAAACCGATAGAAGGAATTTTTTCTATGGCACCTTCTACCGCAGCAGACATGGTACCTGAATAGAGTACATTGATTGAATTATTTAAACCGTGGTTAATACCTGATACGCATAGATCTGGTTTTTTGCCTTTAAAAATCTTATTTACGGCAATTTTAACGCAATCAACCGGCGTTCCGCTGCATTTGTACATTTCTACCCCTTCGTACAGCTCAACTTTATCAAAACGGATCGGCTTACCTATTGTAATGGCATGCCCCATCCCGCTTTGTGGACTATCGGGTGCAACCACTACAACATTGCCCAGTCCCTGCATTACTTCCATTAAATTCTTGATACCTGTAGCGGTAATCCCATCATCGTTTACAACTAAAATATTTGGTTTTGTGCCTTGCTTTGTCATGTCGGTAAAAATACAGATTATAAATTCAAGGCACAATAAACCACGGTTTATATGCTAAAATCATTTATTCCTAGGTTTTTAGTTTCTAAATAAAAAATATTTTCGTTCGGTGGCAGAAAGCATATATATTTGGGATAAATAACTTATTAAAAATGAACGCTGTATTTGGGATATCTCTATAACTACCAGATGCTCACTCATTACCATAAACCAAAACCAACTCAATGAAATTCAAACTATTTACTTTGGCTTGTTTTCTGATTACAGGTTCTTTAGCGAAAGCGCAAACAACCTATCAATGGAAAACAGGAACCTCTGGTGGCTTTACCTACAAGTATGTAACCAACGATCCGACCAAAACACGTTTTTACACACTAAAAAACGGTTTAACTGTAATTTTATCGCAAAACAATAAGGAGCCAAATATTACCTATAAAATGGCAGTAAGGGCGGGTAGCAATACCGATCCGCGTACCAATACCGGTTTGGCCCATTATTTAGAGCACCTTTTATTTAAAGGAACAGATAAATTCGGAACGCTAAATTATGCCAAAGAAAAACCGCTTTTAGATAAGATCGAGGCACTTTACGAAACCTATAACAAAACCACCGACCCGGCCAAACGTAAAGAAATTTATAAAGAAATCGATAAAACATCTGGCGAGGCTTCAAATTATTCTATCGCAAACGAATACGATAAAATGATGAAATCGATCGGTAGCGGCTCTACCAATGCCCATACTTCGGTAGAAGAAACCGTTTATGAAGAAGATCTTCCATCAAATGCGATCGATAAATTCTTAGCCGTACAGGCAGAACGTTTCCGCGCTCCTGTTTTCCGCATATTCCATACGGAACTGGAGGCTGTTTATGAAGAGAAAAACATTGGCATGGACAATGACGGCCGTAAAATGTACGAGAAAATGCTTTATGCATTATTCCCAACGCATAACTACGGACAGCAAACCACCATCGGTACAATTGAGCATTTAAAAAACCCTTCTTTAGTAGAGATCAGAAAATACTACAACAAATATTATGTGCCAAATAACATGGCCTTGATTATGAGCGGTGACATCAATTATGATGATCTGATCAAAAAAATCGACAAGGATTTTGCCTACATGGTCCCGAAGCCATTTGCACTTTATAACCCTGCCCCAGAAAAACCACTAACACAGGTTCAAACAGTGGATATTTATGGTCCAAGTGCTGAGAACTTATACGTGGCCTACAGAGGTTTTGCCCAAAATACGCACCAAAGTTTACTGTTAGATTTAATCGGCAGTATTTTAGCGAACGGAAAAGCTGGCCTGATGGATATCAACATCAATAAACAGCAAAAAATGTTGCGTGCCGGCGCGGGTTACAACTCAATGAAAGACTATGGTATCTTTATTTTATCTGGTTCACCTAAAGCCGGACAAAGTTTGGAAGATGCTCAAAAATTATTGTTAGAGCAGGTAGATCTGCTTAAAAAAGGTGAATTCGACGAAAGCCTGATTAAAGCAACTGTTGCTAACATTAAATTGGCCGAGCTGCAAAGCTTTGACAATAATGATGTGCGTGCAGATTTTGCAATGAATGCTTTTATCCAAAACCGCGGTACCGAATGGGATAAATCATTGGCATCAACAGATGCGATGGCTAAAGTAACCAAAAAGGAAATTGTAGATTTTGCCAATAAATTTTTCATTAACAACTATGTTTCCATCTTAAAACATAAAGGCGAAGATAAAAGCATCGTTAAAGTGGAAAAACCAGCCATTACCGCTGTAAAAACCAATGTAAACGAGGTTTCTCCTTTTACCAAAGAGATCATTGCTGCCCCGGTAAAACCTATTGCGCCTAAATTTTTAGATTACACAAAAGACCTTAATTTTGGCAAAGCGGGTATTGCAGATGTAATTGCTGTTCAAAATACAGAAAACGGAATTTTCCGCATGACCTACCGTTTTGATATGGGCTCTTATAATTATAAATTATTACCATATGCTGCACAATATTTAACTTTCTTAAGCACTGATAAATATTCTGCTGAAGATATTAGCAAAGCTTTCTATAACATTGCCTGTAGTTATAGTGTTAATGTGGGAACTGATGCAACTACGGTTTCGCTAAGCGGTTTACAAGAAAACTTTGATAAGGCAGTTGCTTTAGTTGAAGATGTTTTGGCAAACTGTAAGCCAAATGAAAAGGCTTTAGAAGATTTGAAAGGCCGTCTGTTAAAATCGAGAGATAATGCAAAATTAAACAAAGCATCAATTTTGGGCGGTTTAATGAGCTATGCTCAGTTCGGTGCAGATAATCCTTTCAATTATGGCTTAACGAACGATGAGATTAAGAATATGAAATCTGCAGACCTGATTTATATCTTACATAACCTCACCAATTACAAGCACACCATTACATACTACGGACCTAAAACCTTGGCAGCGTTTTCTGCCGACATTGTGAAAGCTCATCCATTGGCAAAAGAATTTACGGATGCAGCACCGATCAAGAAATTTGTTTACACTAAAACCGATTCGAACAAAGTTTACTTTGCCGATTACGATATGGTTCAGGCAGAAATCCGTTGGGTACGCAATGCTGGATTATATGACCCGGCAAATGCAGCAAAAATTGGCTTATTTAACAATTATTTCGGTGGAGGTATGGGTTCTGTAGTATTCCAAACCATCCGCGAATCTAAAGCTTTGGCATATTCTACTTTTGCAGTATATTCTTCTCCAAACACCAAAGAGAAAGAAAATTCGATTATTGCTTATGTAGGTACACAGGCCGATAAAATGAATGAGGCTGTTGCCGGCATGAACGAGCTGTTAACTACATTACCAGAGTCTGATAAATCATTTGCACTATCTAAAAGCAATTCGTTAAACGGCCTGGAAACCAGCCGCATTACAAAAGACGGCATCATTGCTAGCTACCTGGCAGATAAAAAATTAGGTTTTGATCACGATTCGAGAATTGATGAGTATGCAAACTTAAAACCGTTAACTTTTAATGATGTAAAATCTTTTCACCAGACCAATCTTTCTGGCAAGCCATACACATATTGTATCGTGGCTTCAGAAAAGAAAATCAATATGGCCGATTTAGCAAAATTTGGCCCTGTAACCAAATTGAGCCTAGAGCAGATTTTTGGATACTAATAAGGTAGAAGGTAAAAAAGGTGGAGGGTTGAAGGTAAAACCCAAAAGCCTAAAAAATTAAATAATAAGCGGTTCTCTGAAAAGGGGATCGCTTTTTTTGTTGAATAGTTCACTGGTCAGTTGTTTATTAGTGGGCATGGGGCAGAAACTATTCGGATTAATCTGCTTTCGTGGATAAAATAGTTAATTTGATTATTGGTCATTTGTCTATTAGTGGGCATGGAGCAGAAAATATTCGGATTAATCTGTTTTCGTGGATAAAATAGTTAATTTGATTATTGGTCATTTGTTTATTAGTGGGCATGGAGCAGAAAATATTCGGGTTAATCTGTTTTCGTGGATAAAATGGTTAATTTGATTATTGGTCATTTGTTTAATAGTGGGCATATAGCAGAAACCATTCGGATTAATCTGTTTTCGTGGATAAAATAGTTAATTTGATTATTGGTCATTTGTTTAACAATGCGTTGGTCTGCAAATGTTTTCCAGATCCTTGAGCTGTGGATCTGTGATCCACAATAGAAACAACTAAATATACTTTAACGCCCCTAAAATCTCCTTCACCGAAAAGTTTGCTCCGCATACAAATTCATCGGCGGCACCATAATAAATAGTCAGTTCATCGCCGTTAACGATATGCCCGTTTGTAAATACCACCTCACCAAAGAAACCATGTAGTTCATAATCTTCTTTTGGTACCATGATCGGATTTTCTGTCCTGGCCAATACTTTAGATGGATCTTCTAAATCCATCAGAAAGGCACCCAAGCAGTACTGGTGTTTTTCATTGGCGCCATGATAGATTTCGAGCCAGCCATTATCTGTTTTTATGGGCGCAGCACCGGCACCAACACGGGCACTATCCCAAAAATTAGAACGTGTTTTGACGATACATTTGTGTTTGCCCCAATGTACGCCATCTAACGATTCGGCCAACCAGATGTAATTGCCACCCAAGGCCACACTGCTTGGACGGTGCAAAGCATAAAATTTACCATTAATACATTCTTCAAACAGGGCGCAATCTTTATTATGCGGCGGAATAATCATGCCATGGTGCTCAAAGGTTTTCCAATCTCTTGTGGTCCGCAGGCCTACACCAACACCGTGCCCAGATACCGCGGTAAAAGTTAAATGGTAAGTATCTCCGATTAACGCTACACGGCAATCCTCAATCCCAAAAACTTCATCTTCACCTTCACCATGTAATAAGGGATAACCTTCTGGCTGGTAAAAATGCAGACCATCATCACTACACACCAATCTTAAATGAGAAAGTGTAGTTAGGAAATCTTCACCTTTATAATTAATTACCCGTGGATCACTGGCATTTAAATCAGGATCATTTTCTTCGATTGCCATAATTTCTATCCCATCCTCTTTTAAAATCGGGAAAGAAATTATGCCTTCTTTTTGCTGAGGTCTTTCTGCCACGCGCACAAGCAACCAGGTTTTACCACCGAACGTAAAAACACCGGGATTGAGCAGACATTCGATTTCCAGCCCAGCCCTGCTAGACACTAAATCTTTAGGAGAAAGTATGGGGTTTTCGGAAAATCGTTTGGCAATATCAGACATAAAAATTGTGCTTAAAGCAAACAGGCGATCAATTGACCGCCTGTTTATCTTATAAAATTGATGTTATAATGAGTTGATCCATTTCACAAGTTCTTCTCTTCCTTTTCCGGTTTTTTGTTGAAGCTTGCCCAACAATTCGTCGTCCTGTCCCTCCTCGTGCTTTAAATCATCATCGGTTAAATCGGCATAAGCCTGTTTAACTTTTCCTTTAATTTCGTTCCACTTTCCTTTTAATTCTAACTTATCCATGCTCGTGTTTTTAATACAAATAATACATTTTACCCTTAAAGAACAGCTGCAAAAACATTTTGTTTTAACATTTAGCTTCAAAACAGGGTATAATAAATGTAAATAAGCATAAGGGCAGCATCCTGGTAACCCAATTACTTCCATAACAAAAATGCCCCCGAAAAAACGGAGGCATATATATTTATGATTAAAATTTTTAAAGCTTTTTCGCGGCTTCGATAATTTCTTCCACCACATTTGGATCAAGCAAGGTAGAAGTATCGCCCAGGTTTGTGGTATCGCCTTCGGCAATCTTGCGTAAAATCCTGCGCATAATCTTACCCGAACGTGTTTTCGGCAGACCTGAAACGAACAATATCTTATCAGGCTTGGCAATTGCACCGATTACGCGGGTAACAGTCTGCAAAATATCTTTTTTGGATAATTCTGCTTCTCCGTGCATTTCGGGATAAATTACAAAAGCATAAATCCCCTGCCCTTTTACATCGTGAGGATACCCCACAACTGCGCTTTCTACTACACCAGCGTGCATATTAATGGCATTTTCCACTTCCGCGGTGCCTATTCTGTGTCCAGATACGTTTAATACGTCATCTACCCTACCTGTAATGCGGTAATAACCATCCTCATCGCGCAAACAGCCGTCACCTGTAAAATATAAGTTCTCGTAAGTAGAAAAATAGGTCTGTTTACAACGCTCATGGTCGCCATAAGTGGTACGCAACATTCCAGGCCAAGGAAACTTAATACAAAGATTTCCCATCACCCCGTTTCCTACAATTTCATTGCCGTTCTCATCCACCAAAATCGGCTGAATTCCGGGCAAAGGCAAAGTTGCAAAACTGGGTTTGGTTGGGGTTACGGTTGCAATTGGCGAAATCATAATTCCTCCGGTTTCGGTTTGCCACCAGGTATCAACAATAGGTGCTTTGCCATGGCCGATTTTCTCATCGAACCAATGCCATGCTTCTTCATTGATCGGTTCACCTACCGAACCTAAAACGCGGATGGTGCTCAAATCTTTACCATTCAAAGGCTCATCGCCATAACTCATTAGCGAGCGGATAGCAGTAGGTGCCGTATATAGGGTATTTACTTTATGTTTTTCTACAATATCCCAAAAACGTGATGGTGTTGGATAAGTTGGGATACCTTCGAACAGCACTGAGGTTGCACCCTGCGAAAGCGGTCCGTAAACGATATAAGAGTGACCGGTAATCCATCCAATATCTGCTGTACAGAAATAAACCTCGCCTGGCTGATAATTGAATACGTTAGAAAAGGTATAACCGGCATAAACCATGTAACCGCCGCAGGTATGCACCACGCCTTTAGGTTTACCGGTAGAACCTGAGGTATAAAGGATAAAAAGCATATCCTCGGCATCCATTTCTTCGGCTTCGCAGATATCGTTAACATGTTTAACTTCATCTTCCCACCATACATCCCTACCTTTCAACATCGAAACAGGGGTACGGATATGGGTTAAAACGATACATTTTTCAACCGTAGGGCAGCCAATTAATGCATCATCGATTACATCTTTTAAAGGGATCTGTTTATTTCCGCGGTATGATCCATCGGCAGTGATCACTACTTTGCACTGTGAGTCGTTAATCCGATCGGCGATTGATTTTGCGGAAAAACCACCGAAAATAACGGAATGAACAGCACCTATCCTGGCACATGCCAAAACCGCAATGGCCAGTTCGGGCACCATTGGCATATAGATACAGATGCGATCGCCTTTTTTAGCACCGTTACGTTTTAAAACATTGGCAAAACGGCAAACACGCTCATGCAACATCTTATAAGTATAAGTAACGCTTTCCTCTTCAGGGTTGTTGGGTTCCCAGATGATGGCCGGCTTATCGCCATTGGTAGCGAGGTGGCGGTCTAAACAGTTTTCGGTAATATTAAGTTTAGCACCTTCAAACCATTTAATATTCGGTTCGTTAAAGTTCCACGACAGCACCTTGAACCAAGGTTTGCGCCATTGAAAGTTTTGCGCTACTTCGCCCCAAAACTGCTCTGGGTTTTCTACGCTTTTCTTATAATCTTCTTCGTACTGCTTAAAAGATGTAATTTGCATTGCTCTGTCTTATATTTTGGATTAGTTGCGGCTAATTTAAAGAAATAATTATTAGCAGAAATAGTCTAATCGTATCAAAATGAATATCAAACGTTTGATAAAAAATATTTATTTTCAATAGGTAAAGATTTTTAATGTTATCACCAGGCAAAAATCCGGATGTATTAGTACACAGATCATATGCTATGGTCGAATTTAAGGATTCGGCGTAAAGAAACATGCCTGGCTGATACTTTCTTAAATATAATTTAAAAAAATAATTAGCTAGGCTATTGTCATTTACAATAATTATTCAGATATTTGCACACTCTTAAAAAAATTAAGCGGACGTATTAAACAACTATATTTACAAGTCATGTCAAGAGTTTGTGATTTAACAGGAAAAAAAGCAATGGTAGGTAACAACGTTTCTCAC
>Ga0308165_1000267_pt1 | contig 119665 bp, 103 predicted proteins | sample PhyWR2_FD_201032 | JGI IMG/M metagenome (GOLD analysis project Ga0308165, IMG submission 201032) | Phyllosphere microbial communities from UC Gill Tract Community Farm, Albany, California, United States - DLSLW.R2 | ecosystem: Host-associated > Plants > Phyllosphere > Unclassified | place... | reverse complement strand
GCAAATGCCGACCAGCTCGACATAGTCGCTCCATCCGGCCAAAAGTTCGCGGCCCCACATGGTGGTGCCGCGATTGCCGGTGCCGACCAGCGCATAACGTTTGCGTTTCACCCTTTCAGGCATTGTCACTCTCCCGGATAATCAACAAACAGTTTTGAAACGTTCGACGACGGTGGACAGAACCTCGTCCATCGGGCGTTCCTGCCAGCGATGCGAGAAAATCTCCACTTCCTGCGGGCCGTGGAAGCCGGCGGCCTCGATCATGGCGCGAAATGCCTTGAGGTCAATCACACCGTCACCCATCATGCCGCGATCATTGAGCGGATCGGTGGTCGGCACCAGCCAGTCGCAGATATGATGCGCCAGTATCTGCCCGTTCCTGCCGGCCCGCGCCACCTGTTCCTCCAGTTCCGGGTCCCACCAGACATGGTAGACGTCGATGGCAACGCCGGTGCCGGCTCCCAGCCGGTCGCAGAGATCGAGCGATTGCTTCAGTGTGTTGAAGCAGGCTCGCTCGGCAGCGTAGAAGGGGTGAAGCGGCTCGATGGCCAGCGGCACGCCGGCGGCGCGGGCATAGGGCAGAAGCTCGGCCATGCCGTCCTCCACCATCTGCCGTGCGCCCTTCAGATCACGCGAGCCGGCAGGCAGGCCGCCGACGACCAACACCAAGCAATCGGCCTTCATGGCGGCGGCTTCATCGACGGCGCGTTTATTATCCTCGATGGCGCGGCGGCGGCCATCGGCATCGGGAGCGGGGAAAAAGCCGCCGCGGCAATGGCCGCTGAGGCGCAGGCCGTTCTGCTCGACGATGCGGGCGGCTTCCGCGAGACCGACACCGTGCACCTGTTCGCGCCAGGGCGAAATGGCGGTGATGCCATGCGCAAGGCAGGCATCAACGATGGCACCAAAAGCACCGCCCTGGCGCACGGTGGCGAAATTGATGGAAAGGCCTTCAAGGCTCATATCGATATCTCCCCTTAGTTCTGCTGCCTCAGCCAATGCCCCGGACCGAAAGAAATGCCTTCATGCGGTGCGTCGCGAGATCCGGCTCGGCCAGCACATTGGCCTTGTCCGCCAGCCGGAAAAGCTCGGCGAAATGCTGCGTGGAGCGGGTGCTTTCCTGCCCGCCGACCATGGTGAAATGATCCTGTAGGCCGTTGAGATAGGCGAGGAACACCACGCCGGTCTTGTAGAAGCGGGTCGGGGCCTTGAAGATATGGCGCGACAGCGCCACCGTCGGCTCCAGAATATCGAAAAACTCATTGTCCGCACCGCGCTTCAGGCTGGCGAGCGCCTTTGAAGCGGCCGGCGCGATGGCGTCGAAGATGCCGAGCAGGGCGTCCGAATGGCCCTGTTCGTCACCGGCGATCAGTTCGGCATAGTTGAAGTCGTCGCCGGTATACATGCGCACGCCAGCCGGCAGGCGGCGGCGCATTACAATTTCCTTCTCCTTGGAAAGAAGCGAAATCTTGATGCCGTCGATCTTGTCGGCATTCTCCTCGATCATGGCAAGGCAGGTTTCCATGGCCAGCATGTGGTCGCCCGAGCCCCAGTAGCCCTCAAGCGCCGGGTCGAACATTTCGCCCAGCCAATGGATCACCACTTTCTGCTCGGCGCGGGAAAGTACCCTGGCATAAGCCTTGAGATAATCATCCGGGGAACGGGCAGCAGCGGCCAGCGCGCGGCTCGCCATCAGGATAACGCGACCGCCTTCTCCCTGAACAAAATCAAGCTGTTCCATGTAAGAGTCGATAATCTGGTTTAGATCATAACCGCCACTATCAAGGTGGTCGGTGCCGACACCGCAGGCGATCAGCGCATCCTTGCGGCTGGCCGCTTCCTTCAGCGAACGGGAGATCAACTCCTGCGCCTGCGGCCAGGCCAGTCCCATGCCGCGCTGCGCTGTATCCATCGCCTCGGCAACGCCGAGGCCGAGGTCCCACAGGCGATGGCGAAAGCGCAGGGTTGCGTCCCAGTCGATGGCGGGGGTCAGCCACGGGTCGTTATCGGCAAGCGGATCGGCCACCACATGGGCGGCGGCGAAAGCGACGCGGTTGAAATCCGCGGCACTTCGTTTTTCAACGGCGATGGGCGTGCCTGATAGCCGGTAGACCTCGATACTGCGGTCGTCCTTCGGAAGCTTGAGTTCGCTCACATCAGCCTCCTCAGGAAATAGCGGGAACGTCGAGCCAGCGGCGTTCCTTCCACGATCTCAACCCCAGTTCGGCAAGCTGCACGCCTTTCACACCTTCCATCAGCCCGTAGGGCCACGGCTCGTTGTCGACGAGATGGCGCACGAACATTTCCCACTGCGCCTTGAAGCCGTTGTCGTAGACGACATTGTCCGGCACTTCCTGCCAGGTCTTGTAGAAATCGATGGTCTGCGGCTGGTCGGGGTTCCACACCGGCTTTGGCGTGTTGGTGCGGTGCTGGGTAAAGCATTTGGTCAGGCCTGCCACCGCCGAACCATGGGTGCCGTCCACCTGGAAGGTGACGAGGTCGTCGCGCCGCACTCGCACCGCCCATGAGGAATTGATGTGGGCGATGGCGCCGCCCTCCAGCTCGAAAGTGGCATAGGCCGCATCGTCAGCATCCGCCTTATAGGCTTTGCCCTGTTCGTCGAAACGCTCGGGAATATGGGTCGCGCCAAGGCAGCTTACCGATTTTACCGGTCCGAACAGATTGTCCAGCACATAACGCCAGTGGCACAGCATATCGAGAATGATGCCGCCGCCATCCTTGAGGCGATAATTCCATGAGGGACGTTGCGCCGGCTGCCAGTCGCCCTCGAATACCCAGTAGCCGAACTCGCCGCGCACCGAGAGGATCTTGCCGAAAAAGCCGCTGTCGCGCAGCATGGCGAGCTTGCGAAGGCCCGGAAGGAACAGCTTGTCCTGCACGACGCCGTGCTTGATGCCCGCACTTTCGGCCAGCCGGGCAATCGCCAGCGCCTCTTCCATCGTGTCGGAAATCGGCTTTTCGCAATAGACGTTCTTGCCGGCCTTGATGGCTTTCTCCAAAAGACTGCCGCGCATCTGCGTCGTGCCGGCATCGAAGAACAGAGTATCGTCAGGGTTTGCGAGCGCCGCATCGATATCGGTCGTCCAGCGCTCGACATTGTGCTTTCTGGCGATTTCCTCGATCTTCGCGCCGTTGCGGCCAACCAGAATGGGGTCAAGCATGACCCTTTCGCCATTTTTCAAAAGCACTCCACCCTGATCGCGAATGGCGAGAACGGAGCGCACGAGATGCTGGTTATAACCCATGCGGCCGGTGATGCCGTGCATGATGACGCCGATACGTTTCATGAATTTCCTCCCAAGGCGGTCTCTTCCCGAAAGCCGCTTCCGTCAAACATGGCAATTTGTAACCATTTGGTTATTTGTGGTCGTGAAGGATGCGATCTGTCAAGGTGTTTTTGACGGGAAAAATCTGGATTTCTTGCGCCGGCCACATCGCGCGTCTTCGCCGCGCCGCAACAGAAAACGACGCGCTTCGCGGTTGCGAATGGCACGTCGTCACTGTTGTTAAAGGAGAATTCGGTTTGGCCGGATCAGACCGGCCGCACCGCAGCAAGCAGGGTGCTGACAATGTGCTGGCCCCAGCGTTCAAGTTCGGCCGGGTCGGTCAGGTCGCGCTGGAAGATGGTGGACAGCGTGAACCGGTTCGACAGGTAAAAGGCGCCGAGTGAAGCGATGGTCAGATAGACGTCGATCGGATCCAGCCCGTCGCGGAATTCGCCTGCATCGCTGCCTCGCCGCAGCACGTCTTCAAGCTCCGAAATGAAATTCGAATGCATCGCGGCAATTGTCGGGGATTGCCTGAGATAGCGGGCTTTATTGAGGTTTTCCGTAGCGAGAATGCTCAGAAATTCGGGGTGGTCGAGGAAATAATGCCATGTGAAAAGCGCAAGCTCCCGCAACCCTTCCGCTGGGGGTTTGCGCGTCAGGTCCAGACGTCTTTCGGTATGGCGGATATGGCGATAGGCATCCTCCAGAACGGCAAGATAAAGCGCATCCTTGTCGCCGAAATAATGATAGATCATCCGCTTGTTAGTGCCGGCGCGGCGGGCGACGACATCGATTCGAGCGCCGGCCAGACCTTTCGCTGCCACTTCGCGGCGGGCCGCTTCAAGGATCGCGGCCCGGGTTCTTTCAGGGTTCCGTACCTGTGTTGTCGCGCGTTTGCGCTTGGGCGGCAGCGTTTCTTCCGGGGCCGCATCGAGTGGCTGGTTTTTTGTCGTTTTTTCCATTTCAGCACCCGCTTGACAATGTTGGTGATCGGTGTTCCCATGTAACCAATTAGTTATAAAACGGCAAGTGTCGTTTACGTTCATCATCAATTGGCAGTCAATAGGGAGGAGTTGCCAATGCCCATGATGCTTAAGAGGAGAACTGTGCTTTCGACGGGGCTTGCGGCCCTGTCGCTCGCAACATTGGGGGGAGGGTCGGCGCAGGCGCAGGCCGCGCGCCTTCGCATGTTGTGGTGGGGGTCGCAGGAGCGTGCCGATCGCACCAACAAGGCGATATCGGCCTATAAGCAGGTGAAGCCCGATCTCGACATTGCCGGCGAATTTGCCGGCTGGAGCGATTATTGGCCGCGCCTTGCCACGCAGGTGGCGGGCCGCAATGCGCCGGATCTGATCCAGATGGATTATCGCTATATCTTCGAATATGGCCGTCGCGGCGCGCTGGCTCCGCTGGACGACTATATCGGCAAGGGCCTGAAGATCGAGGATTTTGGCAAGATGAACATCGATTCCGGCAGGGTCGATGGCAAGCTTTACGGCATCAATCTCGGGGTGAATTCCAGCGCCGTCTTCTTCGACAAGGCGGCATGGGAAAAATCCGGCGCCACACCGCCGGCGACCGGGCAGACCTGGGAGGAATTCGCCGAAAACGCCGCCAAGCTCAGCAAGAAAAAGCCGAAACCCGGTTATTATGCCACGGCCGATGCGAGCGGCGTGGAACCGAGCTTCGAAAACTGGCTGCGCCAGAACGGCAAGTCGCTTTATACGCAGGATGGCGCCATCGGCTTCGATCCTACTGATGCGACCAAGTGGTTCACCCTGTGGGCCGACCTGCGCAAGAGCGGCGCCTGTGTGCCCGCCGATGTGCAGGCGCTCGACCAACTGAACATCGAAACCAACCCCTTGACGACGGGCAAGGCGGCCACCGCATTCGCCCATTCGAACCAGTTCGTCGGTTATCAGAAGCTCAACAAGTCCAAGCTTGCGATAAGCTCCTATCCGAAGAGCAAGAAGGATGGTCCTTCCGGCCATTATCTGAAGCCCTCCATGCTCATCAGCGTCGCCAATGGCAGCGCCGGTATCGAGCAGGCGGTTGGTTTCATCAACTTCCTTGTCGCCGAACCTGAGGGCATCGATATTCTCGGTGTCGAGCGCGGCGTTCCGGCCTCGGAATCCATGCGCAACGCCCTGAGCAGCAAGCTCGACGAGGTCAGCAAGATCATGGTGGACTATATTGCCGAGATTACCCCCGGCGTCGGCGATCTGCCGCCGGCGCCGCCTCCGGGTGCGGGCGAGTTCGCCTTCGTCCTGAAACGCACGGCGGAAGAAGTCGGTTTCGGCAAGATTTCGCCGGAAGAGGGCGGTGACCGCCTCGTCAAGGAATCCGAAACCGTTATCAAACGGAAGTGATGGTTTATGGCCTTTCGATCTGAAACTCTTGTGGGGGAGAGCCGTGGCGCGGCTCTCCCGAAGCGGGGCGGCATGAGGCGGATGTTTGACCGCAACATTCACGCCTACCTGTTTCTCCTGCCCTGGCTTATCGGCTTTTTTGGCCTCACGCTGGGCCCGGCGCTTGCTTCGCTTTATCTGTCTTTCACCAATTACGACCTGTTGCAGTCGCCGGACTGGGTGGGGGCGGCCAATTACGTGCGCATCGCCACCGCCGACCCAAAATTCGCCGCGGCCATGCAGGTGACTTTTACCTATGTGCTGCTTTCGGTGCCGCTGAAGCTGATCTTCGCGCTGCTGGTGGCGCTTGCCTTTAATCGCGGCATCCGTGGTCTTACGCTTTACCGGGCGATTTTTTACCTGCCGTCGCTGCTCGGTTCCAGCGTGGCGATCGCCGTTCTCTGGCGCCAGCTTTTCGCCTCCGATGGTCTCGTCAACATGATCCTGTGGCAGGCTTTCGGTTATGAAGGGCCAAGCTGGATTTCCAATCCGGATTATTCGATCTACACGCTGGTCATCCTGTCCGTCTGGCAGTTCGGCTCGCCGATGATCATCTTCCTCGCTGGTCTCAGGCAAATTCCGCAGGATATGTATGAGGCTGCCGAAATAGATGGTGCCAGCAAGGTGCGGCAGTTCTTCCGCATTACCCTGCCGCTTCTGACGCCTGTCATCTTTTTCAACGCGGTGATCCAGACGATCGATGCCTTCAAGGCTTTCACCCCCGCCTTCATCATCTCCGAAGGCACTGGCGGGCCGATCAATTCGACGCTGTTCTACACGCTCTATCTCTATCAGGAAGCCTTCGGTTTCTTCCGCATGGGCTATGCTTCGGCACTTGCCTGGATCTTGGTGATCATCATCTCGCTGTTCACGGCCTTCTCGTTCCTCAGCGCGAAATACTGGGTGCATTACGATGACTGACGCTGTTACCGCTCCCCGGCCGGGACAAGGCCCGCAACGCTCGCCGCTGAAATCGGTGATGCTCCACACGGCCCTGATCATCGCCTCCTTTGCGATGCTCTACCCGATCCTGTGGATGATATCAGGCTCCTTCCGGCCGCAGGACGAGTTGTTCGGCTCGTCGTCGCTTATCCCCTCGGCTGTCGATGTCGGCGGTTATATCAGAGGCTGGACGGGGCTACAGGTGAGCTTCGGGCAGTTCTTCTGGAACTCCTTCTTCATCTCGGTGCTCGCCACCATTGGCAATGTGGTCGGCTGCTCGCTCACCGCCTTTGCTTTTGCAAGGCTTCGGTTCGGTGGGCGCAATTTCTGGTTCGCGCTGATGCTCGGCACCCTGATGTTGCCCTATCATGTCGTGCTCATTCCGCAATATATCCTGTTTCTGGAAATGGGCTGGGTGAACACCTCGCTGCCGCTGATCGTACCGAAGTACCTCGCGACGGACGCCTTCTTCATCTTCCTGATGGTGCAGTTCTTCCGCGGCATTCCGCGTGAACTGGACGAGGCGGCTGTCATGGATGGCTGTTCGCCCTTCCGCATCTACTGGAAGATCATGCTGCCCCTCTCGCTGCCGGTACTGGCCACGGCCGCCATTTTTTCCTTCATCTGGACCTGGGACGATTTCTTCGGCCCGCTGATCTATCTGAACGACATCAACACCTACACCGTACAGCTCGGTCTCCGATCCTTCGTGGATTCCACCGGCAGCTCGGACTGGACCTCGCTTTTCGCCATGTCCAACCTGTCACTGGTGCCGGTCTTCCTGTTCTTCCTGTTTTTCCAGCGGCTGCTGATCGAAGGCATCGCCACGACGGGAATGAAACGCTGAACCGGGGGACCCGGACCGAGAACGCATTTTATAAGACCATCAACACTGTCGCCGCCGCCCTTTGTGCGGCGCGACAGTCGGGAGAAACAGCATGGCAAGCAGCATTACTCTGGAAAAAATCGTCAAGCGGTTCGGCGCTTTTCCGGTCGTTCACGGTATCGATCTCAAGATCGAACCGGGTGAATTCACGGTGTTCGTCGGCCCTTCGGGCTGCGGCAAATCCACGCTTCTGCGCATGATCGCCGGTCTCGAGGAAATCTCCGAGGGTGATCTTCGCATCGATGGCGAAAGGGTGAACGAAACAGCCGCCTCCAAGCGCGGCATTGCCATGGTTTTCCAGTCCTATGCGCTCTATCCGCATATGAGCGTTTACAAGAACCTCGCTTTCGGGCTGGAGACGGCGGGTTACAAGAAACCGGAAGTCGAGGCGCGGGTGCAGAAAGCCGCCGATATCCTGCAGATCGGCCCGTTGTTGCAGCGCAAGCCGAAGGCGCTTTCCGGCGGCCAGCGCCAGCGCGTCGCCATCGGCCGCGCCATCGTGCGCGAGCCGAAAATCTTCCTGTTCGATGAGCCTCTGTCCAACCTCGATGCCGAACTGCGCGTGCAGATGCGTGTCGAAATCGCCAAGCTGCACCAGACGCTCGGCAGCACCATGATCTATGTGACGCACGACCAGGTGGAAGCCATGACCATGGCTGACAAGATCGTCGTCCTGCGCGACGGCCGCATCATGCAGGTCGGCCGCCCGCTCGATCTTTACAACAATCCGGCCAACCAGTTCGTGGCCGGCTTCATCGGCTCGCCGAAGATGAACTTCCTCTCCGCCAAAGTGGTTTCAGGCGACGGTTCTAACCGCACCATAGAGGTGGCCGGTCAGCGAATCGTGCTGGAAAAACCGGTCGCGGCTCAGCAGGGCGAACCTCTGACCTTCGGCGTGCGCCCCGAACACGTCAACCCGCAGGCGCAGTCCTCGCTCGGTGAAGCGTCGATCCAGCTCGTGGAACATCTCGGCGGCTCGACGGTGGTTTACACCAGCACACCCGATGGTCAGCCCGCCACCGTGCTGCTGGACGGCCAGCGCCACATTCGCATCGGCGAGACCATTCCTTTTGCATTTGATCTGGCGAAAACGCATCTGTTCGGGGCGGATGGACGGCGGATATGAGAATGAGTGGGTGGGAGCTGTCTCACCATAGGGCGGCTAACGAAGTCCGCAAAGCGTCATCCTCGGGCTTGTCCCGAGGATCTGCAACCTCTTGATTTTGTTCAACGTGATTGGATCCTCGGCACAGGGCCGAGGATGACGTCGCGTGTGAGGTTGCAATCGTGCACTAATCGGCCACTCTGTGGCCGGCGAGTATCTCGCTTAGCGTCACCGCATCTTCCGCAAACTGGCCGACATCGTCACCTTTTATGAATTCCAGCATCGCATAAGCCGGTTTCGTCCATTCGCTCTCCGGCATGGCCTCGACACACGACTGCCAATAATCCACTCGGTCGGCAAGCGGCAGACGGCTGGTGTCGGCAAGCCATGCAAAGATGTGCAGATGGCAGATGCGTGAGCCGATTTTCGATATTTCAGCGAGAGCCTTTTCGAGCGGCAGGCCGGGTGCCGGCTGCCAGTAGAAAAAGAGGTTGGGTAGGGCCAAATCCTGCGCCAGTTGCAGGGCCGAGGGCAGGGTGTCCGTCAGTGAATTGGGGTGATATTCGAGGCCGATCGTCATGTCGTAATCCTGCGCGTGGCGGGCGATCTCTGCCAGCGCCTCGGTGGCCGTGCGGCGCTCGGCGGCAGAGTAGTCCGTGGAAGGCCTTTTACGTTGGCCCGGCCAGATACGGATATGGCCGGTGCCGAGCGCTTTGGCGGTTTCCAGCACGGCGGTCAGATCTTTCCGCGTAAAATCCGGCGCGAAGATGTAGGAGCCGTAGGAGGAGACGGCGAGGCCCGCTTTAGCGGTCCGCTCGGCCACATCCCTTGCATTTTCGAGGTCGCCGGCGGGAACGTGGATATCCGCGCCCCATTCGATTGCCCTGATGCCGTTTGCGACGGCAAGGTCGATGACGGCCTGCGGCGACAGAGAGCGGAAGGTGACGGAGCAGAGGCCCGGCTCGAAAATTCTCATGCGATCAGTTCCAGATGTTCCGGCCGTACCTGCTGTTCAAGTGCCGCGCCCTGACAGAAGCGTTCGATTTCCGCGATTGCCATGTCGCCCAGTCTGGCGCGCTCGAGGCCTACGGCGCCGGCGATATGCGGTGTCAGAAATACATTCGGTAGGCTGTAGAAGAGCGAATCCGGCGGCGGCACTTCCGGATCGGTCACGTCGATGACGGCTTCGATGCGGCCGGTCTTCAGTTCGCTCAGAAGCGCATTTTCATCCACCAGCGCGCCGCGTGCCGTGTTGATGAGTGTCGCGCCATCCTTCATCCGGGCGATTTCCTGCGCGCCGATCATATGCCGCGTTTGCGGCAGGGAGGGCGCATGCAGGGATATGACGTCGCTTATCGCCATCAGCGCATCAAGCGACACGAGGCGCACGCCGAGCCGTTCCGCCTCCGCCGGGTTTAGAAAAGGGTCAAAGAGAACAAGATCGAGATCGAAGGGGCGCAGGAGCGCGATGACGCGCCGTCCGATCCGCGACGCCCCAACGATGCCGACGGTAAGGCCGAGATTGCCGATAGGCTCGGATTGCAGTCGTTCGACATTGCTCCGCCCGCGATCATTTTTGTAGAGGCGCCTGAAGCCGAAGGCGCGTTTGCCAGCCAGCAGGATCATCGCCAGCGTAAATTCGGCGACCGGCTGCGCATTTGCCTCCGCCGCGCTGCACACGGTGATGCCGCGTTCGAAGACCGCTTGCGACAGGAAATATTTGACCGTGCCGGCGGCATGGGAGATCAGCTTCAGTCGTGGCATCCGTGCCAGTTCCCTTGCGCCTATCTCAGGACAACCCCAGCCGGTCAGGAGAATATCCGTGCGCTCCAACCGGTCCTGAACGGATGGATCGTAAAAATCGCAGATCCGGGCCATATCGAGGATTTCAACGCTGTGCGACAACCTCTCGAGCGCCTGAGGTGTCAGAACGTGCTGCGTCCGCTCCGGGTCCATGGCAAGGCTGAGACGCGGAAGCGGGTTCGTCATTGCGGTTCTCCCGCTATGGCGCTGACGGGAACGCCCGTATCCGCAAACAGGCGGTCTAGCGCCTCAAGGTCCGGGCATGCGGGAACGGCGGCAAGCGCCCGTTCACTCTCTGCTCCCGCCACGCCCGCAAAGACGGCGCAGGCGAGCATGGTTTCGCCAGCCGGAATCTCGCCGCGCAATTGCGGCACGGTTGTTTTGGCGTTGATGAGATTGGTATTGGGCAGCGCCTTCAGCGCCACGCCGTGACGGCTTATCGTCGAGCCGAGATCGACGATGGCGGATATGTCGGTGCCGCAATCGGCCGTCGCTTTTCCGCCTGTTTCGCTGACGACATCGCGTTCGCCATCGTTGCGGTTGATCGCAAAGCCGCCTTCGGTAACGGCAAGGGTACGCGCGGAGGTGATACGGTGCAGCCTGACATGCCAGTTTTCGGCCGCAACCAGCGTCGTTTCAACCGTCACATCCGGGAAGGGCTTCCACGTCGCGCGCAGATTTGCCCCGGCCATCAGGACCTTCCGGTTGGTCTCCCGCACGCGGTAATGCAGGCCGTCGTCGGAGAAGGCCAGCATATTGTCAAAACCATTGGTCCTGAAGCCGCGCTCGTCCACCTCGACGCCAAAGCCGTAACGGGAGGAATAGGCGAATTTGGCATATTTCTCTGGCCCGCCGCGCATGGCGAGGTTTTCCTGGCCGCTCGAAAGCGCGGTGACGTTGCCCTTCGCCCGCATCATCACCATGCCGGGATGGACGAGTGGGTGCGGGTTGGTGGACACCTTGGGCAATGTCTCCTGCGCCTGCCAGAAGGGGTGGCTCTCCGGCAAAGCCAGCGGCAGAAAGGCCTTGAAGGCCCAATAGGGCGAGCCGGCCGAATTGTAGCTTTCCGACATGGTCAGCTGCGGATAGGCGTAACCGATGGAGAGCACACCGTCGCGGTCCGCAATCGGCTTTTCCGCCCACCAGCGCAGATGGCTGAGATAAAGCCCCTTGATCTCGCCCCAGGGCAGTGCTTCCTCATCGGCAAAGGCAAGGCTGGCCCAGAAGCCGCCGCAGGCGAAACGATAGGTCATTGAACGACCGAAGGCGAGCGCCCCGCCATCCTCATCGAACCAACTGGCGAAATCGCTCGCGAAGAGGCGGGCACGCTCGCGATAACGCTTGGCATAGGCATCGTCAGGCTTGCTGAGCCTGGCATAGATCAGGCCGTAAAAATGCATGGCGAAGGCGATATAGTGATCGATGCGGCGATAGTTGCCGTCGCGATACCAGCCATCGGCAATGTAGAAATCGTCCAGTTCCCTCTGGAATGTCTCGGTCAGGCTGCGGTCGAAACCGATACCGAGATGGTCGAGCGCCATGTCGACCATCACCCGGAAGAACTTCCAGTTATTATCGGCATAATTGCGCTCGCGCGCCGTCAACAGGTAGCGGCTGACATTCTCCTTCTGCGCGTCGGACAGCGGCTCCCAGAGGTGTTGCGGCGCAAGCCGCAGCGCAAAACCAATTGCTGCAAGCTCGACCAGCCGCTGATCTTTCTGGCGCACATCGCCCCAATAATCGGGATGGGCGGGGTCGGTGCCGTTGGCGATTCCCTTTGCCAGAAGTGGCCAATGGGCGAATGTATCGCCGCTCAACGCAAGCGGCGCGATGCCCCAGAGCGGTCGGGCGAAACCTTCGAGATCGGCTGCGGCCCGGTCGAAATGCGCGGCGGTGCCGCTTAGTGCCACTCTTGCTCCGCCCGGTGAAAAATAGGGGAGCAGCGGCGCGAAACTGTCATCGAGCGCGCGCCGGACATCGGCGCGGCTCTTGAGCGGATTGCCATGCAACGGGTTAAATCTTGCCATATCGCTTCTGTTCCCCGTGTCATGCATTTTGTCATGCATCGCCTGCTGCCTTTCCGGTGTTTTTTGCCTGTCCGGCGGTCTGCCCTTCCACTAGCTGCACGCCGAGCTGTATGTGTCGGGCATTGGCAGAAGGTTCCGTCATCCGGCGCCGCAGCAGCTCCACCGCTTCGCGGGCAATTTCACGGCGATCAACCCTGATCGTGCTGAGCCTCGGAGTGGAGAGTTCGGCAAAGGGTAGGTCGTCGAAGCCGATGATGGAAAGATCGTCCGGCACGGCAAGGCCAAGCTCCTGCGCAGCACCCAGCGCGCCGAGCGCAATCGCGTCGTTCATGCAGAAAATGCCTGTTGTCCCAGGGTCTTTGGCAAGCAGCTGGCGAACCGCATCGCCGGCCTGTCCGAAGCCACTCTCCGCCGTTGAAAGCAGGCATTCTTCATAGGTGGCTCCCTCTTCCTCGATCGTTTGCCGGAAACCGCGCATGCGCTCCCGGATGGTGTGGCGATGATGCGGGCCGATATAGGCGACCTTGCGGTGGCCGAGTTCCAGAAGCCGCCGCGCCGCCATCGCGCCGCCGTAAAAGTTGGAGGGTGAAATACAGTCCAGCAGCATCGCAGGATCGGCGCTGTTGACCAGAACCGGCTGCACCACACCCTGCGTGATGCGGTGAATGATTTCGTCTTCGGGGTCGAGACCGATGGCGAGAAGGCCGTCTACTTCGCAGACGCGCTGCGTGAGCGCCTCGTCGATCTGCTTCTGGTGCAGGAGCCGGATATCGAGTTCGAAACCATCCGTCTGGGCAAGGCTACGCAGCGTGTCGAAAATGTCGTGATAGAAGGCACCGATGTCGCCGGTCGCTCTTTCCGCAGCCATCAGCGCAAGAATTTTTTTGCCCTCCAGCGTCACGCCGCTCGTCTGGTTTCCGGTCGGGCGCAACGGATAACCAAGCTCGGCAGCCACACCCAGCACCTTTGTCTGGATCGAAGCGCTGATACCCTTTTCGCCTGCCAGAACCCGCGAGACAGTGCTGATGGAGACGCCGGCGCGCTGCGCGATATCCGACTGGCGCGGGCGGCTGATGTCGGGCGTATCGTTCATGTCGTCTCCTGCGCTTGCAAAAAAATCTAATGTGATGCAAATATTGCAAACTAAGAAAATTTGCAAGAATTTAAGTGGAGTATGGAAAATTTGCAAAACGCGGGAGGAGCAGATGCAAATGATCGATAGACGTGGATTTCTGGTGACGGCGGCGCTGGCCACCCTGGGGGCTGCGGCGGGTGGTTTTCGCGCTATGGCGGCGGAAACCCGGCTTCGTTGCGTATGGTGGGGGTCAGCGGATCGCAACAAGCGCACCAATGAGGTGATTTCGCTTTACCAGAAGGCCGATCCGCAAACGGTGGTGAGCGGCGAGATGATTGCCGGTTCTGACTACTGGACCAAGCTTGCGACCTCCATGGCCGGGCGCAATGTCGCCGATATCTTCCAGCTCGAGCCTTCCACGATTGCCGATTATTCCGGCCGTGGCGCCTGCATGGAACTCGACCAGTTCGTCGGCTCGGCGCTTGATCTTTCCAACTTCGGCAAAAGCGAGATCGATCTTTGCCGTATCGATGGCAAGCTTTATGGCGTTGGCCTCGGGCTCAACTCCTTCTGCATGATGTATGATGCCGAGGCGCTGAAGGAAGCGGGCGTTTCCATGCCGGCGGGGCAGATCACCTGGACGGCGCTGGCGGAACTGGCGCGGGATTTCAAGAAGAATGGCCCGGCAAAAAGAAACTATTGGGCGGTGCCCTATGGCGCGCGGTATCATTATGTCTTCGATGTCTGGCTGCGCCAGCGTGGCAAGCTCCTGTTCCAGGATGGCACCATCGGTTTCAACAAGGAAGACGCCAAGGAATGGTTCGCCTATTGGGAGAAGCTGCGCGAGGACAAGCTCTGCGTTTCCGCCGATATCCAGACGCGTGATGACAATACCATCGAATCCAACGCTTTGACGCTTGGCAATTCCGCTATCGGTTTTGCCTATTCCAACCAGCTCGTGGGTTACCAGGCGCTCAACAAGAAAACGCTGTCCATCGGCATGCTGCCCGGTGAGGGGGAGGGTAAGCCGACGGGACACTATTACCGGCCGGGCCTTATCTGGTGCATTTCCTCCACCTCCACCAATCCGGAAGCGGCGGCGAAGTTCATCAACTTCTTCGTCAACGATGTCGACGCCGGCAAGGTTCTCGGTGTCGAGCGCGGCGTGCCACCGGCGAAGAAGGTGCGGGAGGCGGTGTTGCCAAGCCTCAACGAGACCGAGCGCAAGACGGTGGATTACATTGAGGGCCTGTCGGGCAAGCTCGATCCCTACCCGGAACCCGCCCCGATCGGCGCCAATGAATTCGACCGTGGTGTGATGCGGCCGATTGCCGATTCGCTAGCCTTCGGTCGCGCCAGCGTCGATGAGGCGGCGCAGAATCTTGTCGACACCGGCACGCGGACCCTGCGCAAGCGCGGTTGACGACAAAAAGGGCACCGCCACGCGGTCTCGCAGCCGTGTGGCGGTGCTTTTTTCATTGATCGCGAGAGGATCGCGACGAGATTAGCGGCGCTTTCGCCCTCTGCTATAGCTTTATGACAAACAGGACTGGACAAGGGCAGGGCATTTAAGCCAGAAATTCTGATCTGGATCGACAAATCTGAAGATTAGACCATGGTGCCCAATTTCCTCCTCGTTGATGCTGAAAAAGAATTCGATGTGCTGAAGGCGGCTGCGTCGCTGATCCGCGTGCAGATATTGAAGTTGCTGCATGAGGCCAATGGCCTGAACGTCAACGAGATCGCCCAGAGGCTGGCGCTGCCGCAATCCACCGTATCGGCCGGCGTGGCGGTTCTCGAAGAGGCGGGACTGTTGCGAACGGAGACGCGCAAGGCGCGCAAGGGCAGCCAGAAAATCTGCTTTGCCACCTGCGACGAGCTTATCGTTTCCTTCCGAAAACCGGAGACGCCAGCGGCTTCCAACTATATTGCAGTGGCGATGCCGCTCGGTCTTTATACGCAGAGTTCGGTCACCGCGCCCTGCGGTATCTGCTCGCCGGAGGGTATCATCGGGCTGCTAGATGTGCCCGATACATTCATGGATCCGGACCGCATGAAGACGGCGCTGCTGTGGCTGACCTCGGGTTTCGTGGAGTATCAGTTCCCCAATAATGCCAAGATTCAGGGCCGGAACGTCGAGGAAATCGAGTTTTCGATGGAAGTGAGTTCCGAGGTGCCGGGAACCCACAGCAACTGGCCGTCCGATATCACGCTGTCCGTGAACGGCAAGGAAATCGGTGTCTGGACCTCGCCGGGCGACTTCGGCGACAAGCGGGGCGTCTTTACGCCGGACTGGTGGAAACTGTCCGGTTCCCAATATGGCATGCTGAAAACATGGCGTATCACACCGCAGGGAACCTATGTCGACGGAACGCGGATTTCGGATGTCACCCTTGCTGATATTGATCTCGCAAGCCACCGTTCCATCCGGTTGCGCATCGAGGTCAAGGCCGATGCAAAACATCCCGGCGGGTTGAATATATTCGGCCGCGGTTTCGGCAATTACGATCAGGACATCGTCCTGCGTCTGCGAACGGCCGTCTGATCCAGCAAATTTAATAAGTATGATTTTAGCGGTTGACAGGCGCGGATTCTCTCGACAACTATATTACGAAATATGGTTTATATCATATTTTAAGATATAAATGCGCAGGGAGGAGAGCCTATGAAAGCGCGGGTTTCAGTCCACCGGGACTTCCGGATTGGGCGTATCGACGATCGCCTATATTCCGCCTTCATCGAACATATGGGGCGTGCGATCTATGGCGGGATTTACGAGCCCGGCCATCCGCAGGCGGATGCGAACGGCTTTCGCAAGGACGTCCTGAAATTCGTGCAGGACCTGAAAATCCCGGCCATCCGTTATCCCGGCGGCAACTTCGTCTCTGCCTATCGCTGGGAAGACGGCATCGGCCCGCGCGACCAGCGTCCCATCCGTCTCGACCTTGCCTGGCGCTCGAAGGAAACCAACCAGATCGGCATCAATGAGTTTGCCGACTGGGCGCAGATGGCCGGCATCGAGATGATGCTTGCCGTCAATCTCGGTTCCCGTGGCCTGGATGATGCCCGCAACTTTCTCGAATATGTGAATTTTCCAGGCGGTACGGCGCTCAGCGATCTGCGCCGCAGCCACGGCACCGAAAAGCCGCATGGCGTGAAAATGTGGTGCCTCGGCAACGAGATGGACGGCCCCTGGCAGATCGGCCACAAGACGGCAGTGGAATATGGCCGTCTGGCCAACGAAACCGCCAAGGCCTTCAAGGGCTTCGATCCCACCATTGAAGCGATTGTCTGCGGCAGTTCCAATGACGGCATGCCGACCTATCCCGAATGGGAGCGCGAGGTGCTGGAGGAGTGCTACGAGAATGTCGATCACATCTCGCTCCACAAATATTTCGGCAACAACAGCCGCGACACGCTGAATTATTTCGGCAAGATCGAAGAAACCGGGCGCTACATCCAGACCATTGCCGGTGTCATCGATTACGTGAAGGCGAAGAAGCGAGCAAAGAACGATGTCTCCATCTGCTTTGACGAATGGAACGTCTGGTATCATATCCGCGAAGACGACGGCAAACGTATCAAGAGCTGGGACTGGCCGGAAGCGCCGGCACTGCTGGAAGAGACTTACAACTTCGAGGATGCGCTTTTTGTCGCCGGTCTGCTCAATGAGTTCATCCGCCGTTCGGATCGCGTCCGCATCGCCTGCATCGCCCAGCTCGTGAATGTTATCGCCCCCATCCGGGCGGAAAAGAACGGGCCGGCCTGGCGCCAGACGATCTATTACCCCTATCAGTTCGCCTCGCTTTATGGTCGCGGCGTCGCGCTGAATGTTGCGGTCGATTGCCCGACCTATGATTGCAACGCGGCCGATGACGTCAAATATCTCGACGTCGCCGGTGTTTATGATGAAGCCGAAGGCATGGTGACGCTGTTCGTCCTCAACCGGCATCTCACCGAGGCGGCCGATATCAATGTCGGCCTCACCGGGTTCTCGTCGGCCACGCTCGACCTGCATCTTGCCATGGCGGGATATGATCTGCGCGTCGGCAACGGCCCGGATCAGCCGGATCGCGTCGTGCCGGTGCCGGGCAGCGGCGTTGGTGTCGAGGATGGGGCGCTGAAGGGTTCCGTGCCGGCACTGTCCTATCATGTGCTGCGGCTGAAGGTTCAGTGAGGCGGCCATGGGTGTCCGTCTCAACAATATAGCCAAGTCCTTCGGATCTTTTGCAGCGATCCGGGATGTCTCGATGGAAATCCCGACCGGCAGCTTTGCGGTCTTTGTCGGGCCTTCCGGTTGCGGCAAATCCACGCTGCTGCGGATGATCGCCGGTCTTGAAGAGACCAGCGGCGGCCGCATCGCCATCGACGACCGCGATGTCACGGCCGTCGAACCGGCCGAACGCGGCGTCGCCATGGTGTTCCAGAACTATGCGCTTTATCCGCATCTCAGCGTGTTCGAGAACATGGCTTTCAGCCTGCGGCTTGCCCGCAGGCCGAAAGCCGAGGTGAATGAAAGGGTGGGCGAAGCTGCGCGCATCCTGCAGCTTGAAGACCATCTCCACAAAAAACCGTCGCAGCTTTCGGGCGGGCAGCGGCAGCGCGTGGCGATCGGCCGCGCCATCGTGCGGCAGCCGAAGGTCTTCCTTTTCGACGAGCCGCTTTCGAACCTCGATGCGGAGCTGCGCGTCCAGATGCGGCTGGAACTGACACGTCTTCACCGCAAGCTCGGCGCCACGATGATCTATGTCACGCATGACCAGGTGGAGGCCATGACGCTTGCGGACAAGATTTTCGTGCTGAAGGGCGGCGTCGTGCAGCAGGCGGGTGCGCCGCTCACCCTTTATGACGATCCGGATAACCGGTTCGTGGCGGGCTTCATCGGCTCGCCGGCGATGAACTTCCTGCAGGCGGCGATTGTCGAACAGCGAAATGGTGTCGTGACGCTTTCACTCGATGGCGGCCAGAGACATCTCGAAGCGCGGCTTTCGCAGCCTGTTTCCGTTGGCCAGCGGGTCGAAATCGGCGTTCGGCCAGAGCATCTGACGATTGCGCAGGAGGGCGCCCTGCCTGTCAATGTCGAGGTGGCGGAGGAGCTGGGGGATGTTTCCTATCTCTACACACGCGCGACCTCCGGCAAGGAAATCATCGTGCAACGACAGGGCTCGCGCGAAAGTCTCGACGGCCGGTCCGTCCTGCTGAGCGCCTCGCCCGACCACATCATGGTTTTCGATAGCGACGGCAAAAGATTGCGATAGGCGCGAGGAGGCGCCTTTCGATGCAGCAGACCGCCCCCAGGGGTGTTTCCACATAAACGGGAGGAGTGAACGATGCGACTGATCAAGACATTGCTTGTGGGCACGGTTCTGGGTTTGACCGCCCTGCCGGCGCTGGCCAAACAGGATATCGTCTGGTGGGATTTTCTGTCCGGCGGTGACGGCGTGCGCATGAAGGCGCTGATCGATGCCTTCAACAAGGAGCACCCGGATATCCAGGTCAAGGGAACAACGCTGGAATGGGGCGTGCCCTTCTATACCAAGGTGCGGACCGCCTCTGCCGTCGGGGAGGGCCCCGATGTCATGACCTACCACCTGTCGCGCGCGCCGCTTGCCCTGCAGGAAAAGGTGCTGAGCGAGATTACCGACAAGGACCTTGAGGAGGCCGGCCTGAAGAAGGACGATTTCTTCAGCGCGCCGCTCGAGGCGGCCACTCATGATGGAAAGCTTTATGCCGTGCCTTTCGATATTCACGCGCTTGTTCTTTATTACAACGCCGATCTTCTCAAAGGCTCGCCCTATCTCGATGCCGAAGGCAAGCTCACCGGCATCAAGTCAATGGATGATTTCGAAAAGGCGCTGGCCTGGGCGAAAGAAAAGGGCGTCGAGACGCCGGTCACCTATCAGTCCGGCGGTGAAGCCGGTGTCTGGCGCGTCTTCTATACATTGTTCTCGCAACAGGGCGGCGAACTGGTTACCAATGGCGAGGTGCTGGCCGGCGACAATGCCGAGAAAGCCGCAAAAGCGATCGACACCATGTCGAAATGGCGCGAAAACGGCTGGGCACCGGAACAGGCCGAATATCCGGCCTCCGTTGCACTCTTCTCCGCCGGAAAATCCGCCTTCCAGCTGAACGGCGTCTGGGAAGTGCCGACTTACAAGGATCTCGAGAAAAACGGCAAGCTGGGCTTCAAGTGGAGCGCGGTCGAGGTGCCGCCCTTCATGGGCAAACGCGCCACCTGGGCGGATTCGCACGCCTTTGCCATTCCCAACCAGGGTGACAAGACCGTTTCCGGCGAGAAGCGCGCTGCCGTGATGAAGGTGATCGGCTGGATGGAAAAACACGCCATCAGCTGGGCCGATGCCGGTCATATCCCGGCCTATAAATCGATCACCGAAAGCAGTGACTACAAGGCGATGCAGCCGAATGCCACCTATGCGTCGCTCGCGGAAGCGGCGGAGTTCGATCCGAAAACCACGATCACCGGTGTTGCCTCGCCCGCCTATGATGCCGCTCTCAATGTCATCGCTCCGGCGATTCAGGGCTTCATGAGCGGCACGGATGCGGTGGAGCAGATCAAGGAAGAGCTCCAAAGCAAGCTGAAGTAACAGGAAACCAACCCTCCGGTCTCTGGTCGGAGGGTTGCCCTGCAATGCGTAATGTCCCGGAGACCGTTCATGGCTATGATTGAAAACCGGCGCAAGAAATCGCTGATCGCGCTGTCGATGGTGACGCCGTTCATCGTGGTCTTCGCCACTTTTTTCCTTTATCCGCTGATCGAGATGGTGCGCATCAGCTTCACCGATGCACCCTTGATCGGTGAGGGCAACTGGGTGGGGTTTGCGAACTACACAAAGCTGCTAAGCGACCGCCTCTTTGTGACCTCTTTGAAAAACAACGGCTATTTCGTGCTTTTGACCGTCGTGCCGACGACCGTCATCGCCCTGACGATCGCGCTCGCCGTCAGCCGCCTGTCGGGCGTGAAGCAGACGATCGCCATGAGCCTCTTCTTCCTGCCCTATGTGCTGCCGGTTTCTGTCGTCACTGAAATCTGGGCGTGGATGCTCGATCTGCAGTTCGGTATTCTCCAGCCAGTGATCTCGCTGATTGCCGGAAAGCCGGTCGCGGTCTTCAAGAATCCCTATTGGGTGATGCCGATGGTCGCCGTGGTCACCATCTGGTGGACGAACGGCTTTAATGTGCTGCTCTTCATAGCCGGATTGCGCAATATTCCGACCGAGCTTTATGAGGCTGCCTCTCTCGATGGCGCAACGACCTGGCAGCGCTTCTGGCGGGTGACCTGGCCGCTTCTCTGGCCCGTCACGGCACTGGTTCTCACCCTGCAACTGATCCTGCAGCTGAAGATATTCGATCAGATCTATCTCCTGAGCGGCGGTGGCCCCTTCAATTCCAGTTTTGTGCTTCTGCTGAAGGTCTATCGCGAGGCGTTCCAGTTGAACAATGGTGGTTACGCTTCCGCCGTTTCCACCGTGCTGTTCCTGCTGATCGTCATCGTTTCCATTCTCCAGTTCCAGTTGCTGCGCATCCGGAGGAACTCATGAGCCTCACTAGAAGACTAGAAAACATTATCCTGACCGTGCTGACCTTTTCTGCGGCACTGGTCTGGATTTTCCCGCTCTACTGGACATTCGTCACCTCCATCCGCTCCGATGAGAACGTCGCTGGCAACACATCGCTCATTCCTGACGAATTTCGGCTGAGCGCCTATGTCAGCGCCATCTTCAATACGAAGTTGATGAACTGGTATATCAATTCCGTCGGCACGGCGGCGATCGTTACCGTGTCGGTGCTGCTGATTTCGATGTTGTGCGCTTATGCCCTGTCGCAGATCCGCTTTCCGGGGAGGCGACTGCTTTACGGCATCGTGCTGGCGAGTTTCATGGTGCCGGCGCAAACGCTTGTGGTCACCCAGTTCATCCTGATGAAGAACCTCAACCTCATCAACACCTGGGCGGGCATCATCCTGCCGCAACTCATCACGCCTATCGTCATCATCGTCTACAAACAGTTCTTCGACAGCGTGCCGAAGGAGATGCGCGAGGCTGTGGTTCTGGATGGTGGCGGCGAATACACCATTCTTTTCAAGGTCTATCTACCCTTGAACTGGGGCATTACCACCGCCATGGCAATCGTGACGTTCATCACGGTCTGGAACGCCTTCTTCTGGCCATTCCTCGTCGTCACCTCGGAAGACATGATGACGATCCCTGTTGGCATCACCCAGGTAAACGACACCTTCGGCGTCGCTTATGCGCGGCTGATGGCTATCGCGATGCTGGCGGCGCTACCGGTCATCATCGCCTATGTCGTCTTCCAGCGACGCGTCACGGAAGCGATCATGATTTCGTCAGGCGTGAAAGGGTGACGGTCACTCGATTGCTTGTCCGGCGCGGGCAGAGAATTTTCTAAACCGCGACGGACATATCTTGCACCCGCCTCAAACCGCGAGCAGCGTCTCGTTCTTGCTTCGGGCAGTCTCCGCCGTTCCCTCCGTTTCGATCCGCTTGCCGGTGGCCGGGTCGAAGAAATGGAGATGGGCGGTGGGAAGATCGAGATGGATGCGCTGGCCGGGTTTTACCAGGAGATCCTCACCGATGGCGGCAGAGAAGGTTTCGCCGGCTATGTCCGCATGCACGATGCGACCGGAGCCAAGTTCTTCGACGAAATCCACGATAGCAGGCACGCCGGGGCCATCCATACTCACCACGCATTGTTCCGGGCGGATGCCGACCGTCACATTGCGGCCGCGCAGTTCCAGCGCGGTTTCCGGGAAGAGTTTCACCGGCGTGCCGGAGAGCATCACGGCAGGGGTCTCCACTTCCACCTTTGTGGTGAAAAGGTTCATGGCGGGTGAGCCGATGAAGGAGGCGACAAAGGTGCTGGCCGGGCGGTGATAGATATCGAGCGGATGGCCGACCTGCTCGACATTGCCCTTGTTCATCACCACCAGCCGGTCGGCCAGCGTCATGGCTTCCACCTGGTCATGGGTGACGAAAATGGAGGTGGCCGAGAGGCGCTGGTGCAGCTTGCGGATTTCAGCGCGCATAGATACGCGCAGCTTGGCATCGAGGTTGGACAGCGGCTCGTCGAACAGAAACACGGCGGGTTCGCGGATGATGGCGCGGGCCATGGCCACGCGCTGGCGCTGGCCGCCGGAAAGGACGGCCGGCTTGCGTTCCAGATAGTCGGACAGGCCGACAATCTTGGCGGTCTCCTCGATGCGGCGCTGGCGCTCGGCCTTTGGAACGCCGGCGACCTTCAGCGCATAACCGATATTGGCGGCCACCGACATATGCGGATAAAGCGCATAATTCTGGAACACCATGGCGCAGCCGCGCTCACGCGGCTCCAGCGTGTTGACCACGCGCCCGCCAATGGCGATCTCGCCCGAGGTGATCTCCTCCAGGCCGGCGATCATGCGCAGAAGCGTGGATTTGCCGCAGCCCGAAGGGCCGAGGATGACGACGAATTCGCCGGAGTCGAAAGAAAGATCCACCCCGTGCAGGGTCGGCGTCTTGCCATAGGATTTGCGGACCTGACGAATATCGATCTGAGCCATGATAGAAAACCTTGTTGTTGAAAGCCGCGCGTCACTTGTCGGACGAGACGAGGCCACGGACGAACCAGCGTTGCAGGAAGGCCACGACGAAAAGCGGCGGCAGGATGATGATGAGGGAACCGGCGAGCGTAACGTTCCAGTCCGGCGTGCCGTCATCGGCGGGCAACAGCGCCCGGAGCGACATCATCACCGTCTTGTAGGAAGGGTCGGTGACCATCAGCAGCGGCCACAGATACTGGTTCCAGGCATAAACGAACATGATGGTGGTGAGTGCCAGCATGTTGGTGCGCGAGAGCGGCAGCAGCATGTCGACGAAGAAACGTGCGGCGCCCGAGCCGTCCATGCGGGCCGCTTCGGCCAGTTCGTCCGGGATCGTCATGAAGAACTGCCGGTAGAGAAAGGTGCCGGTGGCGGTGGCGACAAGCGGCAGGGTCAGGCCGGCATAGGAGTTCAGGAGGTTCCATTCCAGCGTCATCTCGATGCCGAACAGGCCGAGAATGGAGCGGAGCGGCTGGAAAACATCGGCGGCGACCGAATAGGTGGGGACCACGCGCACTTCGAGCGGCAGCATCAGGGTGATGAAGACCGTCCAGAAGAACAGATGTTTCAGCGGCGAGCGGAAGAAGACGATGGCGAAGGCGGTGAAGGCGGAAAGCGCCACCTTGCCGATGGTCACCAGCGTCGCCATGATCAGGCTGTTTAAGAGGGCGTTGCCAAGATTGGCGCGTGCCCAGGCGGTCTGCGCATTAGCGAGGAATTCGCCTTGCGGCATGAAGCTGAACGGCACGCTGTTGACCTGCTGAACAGACTGGCTCGCGCCGGAAATGACGACGAGGAAGGGGCCGATGAGCAGGAGAAAGCCCGCCACCATGATCGCGTAGGTCAGGGCGTCGGCATAGGGTGTGCGCTGGATCATCGCCGCCTCACTTGTAGTGGACTTGCCGCTCAACGAAGCGGAACTGAATGAAGGTGAAGACCATGATGAGGCCGATGAGGACGAGGCTCTGGGCCGAGGCGCCGGAGTAGTTCAGCCCCTCGAAGGCCTCGCTGACGATGCGATAGACCATCACTTCCGTGGCGTGGTTGGGACCACCCTCGGTCGTGGAGGCGACGATGCCGAATGTATCGGCGCCGACGAAACCCTCGGTCATCATGATGACGGTGAGGAAGAACAGGGTGGGCGCAAGCAGCGGCACCTGGATATCGATGGCGCGGCGGATCGGCCCGGAACCATCCATGGCAGCGGCCTCGGTCAGCGAGCGCGGCACCGATTGCAGGCCGGCGAACAGGAAGATGAAGGTGTAGCCCGCCCATTTCCAGATGAAGATGACAATGATGAGGGCCAGCGCATGTTCATTATATTTGGCCGGGTTCCAGATATCGGGCCACCAGGCGTTCAGCGAGGCGGCGAGACCGCGTTCCGGTGACAGGATGAAGCGGAAGGCCATGCCCGCGGCGGGACCGGCAATCGCATAGGGCAGGATATAAAGTACCCGGAAGAAACCGGAGCCGGGAAGCTGGCGATCGACTGCAAGGGCCAGCACAAGGCCGATGAGAATGGCAAAAAACGGTCCGACGATGGCGAAGGTCAGGCTCGTGACGATCGATTGCCAGTAGAGCGGATCGCCGAAAGTTTCCACGAAATTGGCGAGACCGACAAATTCCGCCGGGCCGCCGAAGGGCGGTTCGAGGGTGAATGCCCAGTTCAGCACCGCGACAACCGGCCAATAGAAGAACAGAAGAATGAGCAGGAACTGCGGCAGGGCGAAGAGCACAGGCAGCCATGTGCTTTTGAAAACGGTACGTTTTTCCATTGGGAACCGGCAATGTTCGAGATTGAGGCGGGCCTGTCCGGAGGATGTCCAGACAGGCCTTATGACGGCAATGAAAACGGGCTTAGTTCAGCTTGGCGCCTTCATAGGTCTTTTCGAAGCGGCGCAGACCGGCATTGGAGCGCTCCACGGCCTTGTCGAGTTCGGCCTGGATATCGGCGTTCTGCATGAAGATGGCTTCGAGCGAGGTCGCGACTTCCTTGCGAATCTGCGTGAAGCCGCCGAGGCGGATACCGCGGGTATATTCGGAAGGCGGCGTAAACGTCAGGCTTTCGATTGCCTTTTCGCGGCCCTTGTAGGGAGCCTTGTCGTAAAAGCCGTTGGCCTTCATGGCGTCGAAGCCGGTCTTGGTGACCGGGATGTAGCCGGTGACCGTCGACCACCACTCAACCATGTCAGGCTGGGCGATGAAGTTCAGGAATGCGGCGGCACCCTTGTATTCGGCGTCCGGACGACCGGCCATGACCCACAGCGAAGCGCCGCCGACCAGCGAATTGTGACGCTCGGTGCCCTTCCAGATCGGCAGCATGGCGACGTCCCACTTCACGCCGGCTGGCATGCCTTTGCCGACGGTGCCGTGGTTGGCGATCGAGGTCATGAACATCTGGCAGGTCTGCGAGGTGAAGGCGGGCAGAATGTCCATGCCGAGCTGCTTGGTCTTGACGACGAACAGCTTCTCGTCCTGCATCTTCTTGAAGAATTTGACCTGGTCGACGAACTTGGTCTTGTTGATCGTCAGTTCGGCGTCGAGACCCTGATAGCCGTTGGCCTTGGTGGCGATCGGCTGATTGTGGATGGCGGAGAACTGCTCCATCAGCATCCAGGTGTCGAAGTTGAAGGCGAGCGGGCATTCGAAACCAGCGGCTTTAAGCTTCTTCGAAGCCTCCTCAACCTCTTCCCAGGTGTCGAGCTTGAAGGTGATGCCAGCTTTTTCGAAGGCATCGACATTATAATAAAAGACGGCGGTGGAGGAATTATAGGGGAAGGAATTCAGCTCGCCCGAGGCCGTGGCGTAATAATTGGCGACGCCGGGGAAATAATTGTTCCAGTCGATCTTGTAGCCATTGTCGGCCATCAGCTTTTTGGCGGGAACGAAGGCCTTGGACAGCATCATATCCAACGTGCCGGCGTCGTAAATCTGGGTGATGGCGGGCTGTTTCTTGGCGCGATAGGCAGCAATGGTGTTCTGCAGGGTGGATTCGTAATCGTTCTGCGAGGTGCAGACGATCTCGAAATCGGCCTGGGCATCGTTGAACTTCTTGCAGGTTTCCTGAACGCGCTCGCCGAGATCGCCGGAAAGGCCGTACCAGAATTCGAACTTGGTCTTTTCTGCGTGGGCAGCCGTTGCGCCGAAAGCGGCGGCGACGGCAATGCCGGCCACGAAGGAAGTCAGAGCGGAAGATTTCATGAGTTGAGCCCCGTTAATGGAATGATGGCCTGCTCGGCAAGGACATCACGTCCCCGGCACGACGCCACGGGCTCTGCTAACAGCCGTCTTTGACGGCTCGCTTACATTTTGTTGAACGTTTTGTGATGACTGGCCGCGCAGGGCATTCTGCGCGGCTGCAAATGTGCCTTAAATCCAAGAAATAGAATTTTTTCTTTAGTTTTCAATGGCTTGTGATTTTTACTTAACTTCGCTACTTGCTGCTGAGTCGGTCGCTCGCGTCAACCGCGACGTGCGGCCTCGATGGCGGCGACGTCGATTTTCTTCATATCCATCATCGCGTCGAAGGCGCGTTTGGCCTCTGCGCCACCGGCAGCCATGGCGTCCATCAGCACGCGTGGCGTGATCTGCCAGGAGACCCCCCATTTGTCCTTGCACCATCCGCAGGCGCTTTCTTCACCGCCATTGCCGACGATGGCGTTCCAGTAACGGTCGGTTTCTTCCTGGTCTTCGGTCGATATCTGGAACGAGAAAGCCTCGCTGTGCTTGAAGGTCGGTCCGCCGTTGAGGCCGATGCAGGAAACCCCGGCTACGGTGAATTGCACGGTCAGCACATCGCCCTTCTTGCCGGAGTGAAAATCGCTCGGCGCATGATGCACGGCGGTCACGGCGCTATCGGGAAAGGTCTCGGCATAAAATCTGGCGGCAGCCTCCGCGTCCTTGTCGTACCAGATACAGATCGTGTTCTTTTCCATGTGCATGATCCTCCCAAAGTTGAAATTTTTGCAGGCCGGTGGAATTCAATGGCCGATTGCCCATTCCTCATCAGGCATAAAATGCGACCGTGCGAAAAACGTTCCGAAAATTCCGGGCCTCGCCGTCTCAATCCTGATGACGAAAGTCAATATTATCCTTAAATATTATTTAAGAATGCAATCATAATATTCATGAATAATTTTCGATATGAACTTTATTTCATCGGAGGACTGCGCGTGACTATTCTTGATCGTGGTGCCAATGCTGTCGCGGTTCTCGCCGCACTTTCCAAATCCCAGGCCATCATAGAATTTGACCTCTCCGGAAAGATTCTGACCGCCAATGAAAGTTTCTGTCGGGCGCTCGGTTATGAGCTTGCCGAAATCGTCGGCCGGCATCACAGCCTGTTCGTCGAGCCCTCCGTCGTGTCGTCACCGGAATACAAGGCCTTCTGGTCCAAGCTTGCATCCGGCCAGTTCGATCAGCGGCAATATAAGCGCATCGGCAAGGGAGGCCGCGAAGTGTGGATCGAGGCCTCCTATAATCCGGTGTTCCGCCGCGGCAGGCCGGTGAAAGTGGTCAAGATCGCCACCGATATCACCGAACGCAAACTGAAGGCGGCGGAAGATGCTGGCAAGATCGATGCCCTGTCGCGGGCGCAGGCCATCATCGAATTTTCCCCCGAGGGCGAGGTTCTGACCGCCAACGACAATTTCCTGGCGGCGCTGGGGTATTCGCTCAGTGAAGTGCAGGGCAGACATCATTCCATGTTCTGCGAACCGGCCTATACACAATCGTCGGAATATAAGCAGTTCTGGCAGAGGCTTGCCGGCGGCGATCTCGTTGCGGATGAGTTCATGCGGCTCGGCAAGGGCGGCCGCAAGGTCTTCATCCAGGCCTCTTATAATCCGATTTTCGATATGAACGGCAAGGTGTTCAAGGTCGTCAAATTCGCCACTGACGTGACCGGTCGCGTCGAGAATGTCGAGACACTGGCGCAATGTCTCAACGATCTCGCCGAGGGCGATTTGGCGCAGAGCATCGACAAGCCTTTCATTCCTTCTCTTGAAAGACTGCGCACGGATTTCAACGCGGCTTCGGAAAAGCTGAAGAGGGCCATGACGCTGGTCTCCGAAAATGCCGGTGCGATTTCCTCGGGTTCAAACGAGATACGCTCCGCTGCCGACGATCTGGCCAAACGCACCGAACAGCAGGCCGCCTCGATCGAGGAAACGGCCGCCGCCCTCGAGGAGATCACCACGGCGGTCAATGATTCCAGCCGCCGGGCGGACGAGGCGGGTAAGATCGTCGCCCGCGCTCGCGATCATGCGGAACATTCCGGCCAGGTGGTGCGCGATGCGATCAGCGCCATGGATCAGATCGAAAAATCGTCCCGCGAGATTTCCAACATCATTGGCGTGATCGACGAAATCGCCTTCCAGACCAATCTTCTGGCGCTGAATGCGGGTGTCGAAGCGGCGCGTGCGGGGGAGGCAGGCAAGGGCTTTGCTGTCGTGGCACAGGAGGTTCGCGAACTCGCCCAGCGTTCGGCAACCGCGGCGAAGGAAATCAAGAGCCTGATCAATGCCTCGGGCGCGCAGGTGGAAAATGGCGTCGGCCTTGTCACCAGGGCTGGTTCGGCCCTGCAGGAAATCGCCGAGCAGGTGCGTGACATCAACACCAATGTCGTTGCGATCGTTGAGGCTGCCCGCGAACAGTCCACGGCGCTTGCCGAGATCAACCAGGCGGTCAACACGGTCGATCAGGGCACCCAGCAGAATGCGGCGATGGTCGAAGAGCAGACTGCCGCAAGCCATAGCCTTGCAAGGGAAGCGGCGGCGCTGTTTGAGCTTCTCGGGCAATTCCGGTTCGAGGATGCGCCGCGATCGACCTCCTCCTCTCGCAACCGCTTCGAGCAGCAGACCGCGCCTGTAAGCGCGCGCCATAGCGCATCTCGTTCGCTTGCGGCACGCGGTTCGGCCGCTGTTGCTGTCAAGCATGAAGAGTGGCAGGACTTTTAAGGCAGGCTAAGTCGCCCTGAAGTCGGTACTGAGGGCGCACATGCTCTCGACGTCATCCTCGGGCTTGTCGCGAGGATCTGCAACCGATTGATTTTATTCGACGTGATTAGATCCTCGGCACAGGGCCGAGGATGACGCCGAGGGGATGTTTACTCTTCCCGACCGGCTTCAGGCCTCTATCAAAAAACCGGACAGCAGTGGGCAGGCCCGAGGATGAAGTTGGCATGATTGGTTTGGTCTTTTTCGGTGTTCGATATCTGATGACAAGCCCGAAAGCGGGGCATATCTTCCCCATTGACGGATAATCGGCACGTCACGGTTGGAGTTTTCGAGGACACTCGCTTGGCAGGAATATCAACAAGCCGCATGGCTCTTGCCTTCTGTTTGCTTTTCTCAGCCTCCGGCGCGGCGAAAGCCGAACAGCCCGCCCGGAAAAAGACTGCCTGCGCCTATTCCCATGATGTCGCACCGGAATTGTGCATCAACGCCGGCAGTTACAATAATGATCTTTGCCGCGCCATCGAGGTTCTCGCCGCCCGCCACGCTGTTCCGCCTGATTATTTCGCCCGGCTGATCTGGCGGGAAAGCCTGTTCCGGGCCAGTGCCGTCAGTCCGAAAGGGGCAGAGGGAATCGCCCAGTTCATGCCGGGCACGGCACGGCTGCGTGGTCTCGAAGACAGTTTCAACGTCATCGCCGCCCTTGAGGCCTCCTCGCGTTACCTGTCGGAACTGAACGTTCAGTTCGGCAATTTCGGTCTTGCCGCCGCAGCCTATAATGCGGGCGAGGCGGGCCTGCGGAATTTTATCGCCACCGGCCGCCTGCCGACGGAGACCCGCGACTATGTGTTTGCGATCACCGGATATCCCGTGGAGAACTGGAGGGACAATCCGCCGGAAAAGGCGGCACCGGCGCTGGATGACAACCGCTCCTTCCTCGATGCCTGCGTGCGTCTGGCCGATACCCGCACCATGAACGATCCGGTTCTCACCGCCTCGGCCGACTGGGCGCCCTGGGGTGTGCAACTTGCTGCGCATTATAGTCCTGGTGTGGCAAACCGGCTTTTCACCCGGGCGATATTGCAGCTTTCACAACCGCTGAATGCCGAACGAGCCCTGATCGTGCGGCAGCGGGGCGGGAACTTCGGCTCGCGGCCGCGTTATGCCGCCCGCATCGGCCGTGAGACCCGCACCGAAGCCAACACGCTTTGTGGCGAGATCAGGCGGGCGGGAGTTCCCTGCACCGTGTTCCGCAACCGTTAGCAGCGGCGAGCGCCGGACCGATATGTCTTCGCTCCGCAGGCACGTCGATCATAACAAGTTGATCGGCTTTGCGGCTGTCCCACCTTTCGGGGCGGCATGATCGTGCATAGATTTGCCGCCAATACTGGCCAACGGGGTCCGGCCGCAGGTGTGGGGAATGATCTGGAAATGAAATGGTTTGAAACCGGATGTCTTGTGGCCGTTCTGGTCGTCGTTGCGGCGTGCACCAGCACCGGGGAGACGGAGATTTCCCGCACCGTTGCGGGCTTCGTGGGGCAACCGCGCGATGCCGCAATCGCAAGGCTCGGCCGCCCTAACAAGGTCATCATCGAAAACGGCGAAACCGAATCCTACTGGCTGAAGGTCGATGTGGAGACCTATGCCGGGCTCAGCAACCGGCGCGAAATCAGGACCGTGGACGGGCAGGCGCGGATTTCGGAAACGGAGGGCATGAAGATCAAGGAACATCGTCGCGATTGCATCATCAAGATCACCGCGAATGCCGCCTCCACCATCAAGACGAGCGAGGTCATCGGCAATCCCGCCAATTGCGCGGATCTTTTCAATTGAGCGGCTTCGTGAGGCAGTCCGTTGCGACCGCCCCGGTTGCCAGATGTCTCAAAGCTCCATCTTGATGGTCAGCATATATTCGGTGCCCTTCGCCCGGTCGCGCGTGCGCGATACTTCAAGTGTGACCTTGTCCAGCTTGTGCCCGAGGCTTTCCTTGATCGTTCCGCCCGGCGTATCCTCGCGTCGGAACGAGGTGTTGCCGTAACCGACGCCCATTTTGCGGGTCATCGCGTTTTCCGTATAGGTTCTTCCGAACATGGCCGAAGCCTGGCCGCTGCGCACCGTCGTCTCGAAACCGCGGGAATCGATATCCCGATAGGCTGAGGCGGCAATCGAATTGTCCGAACTGCTATAGCTGCCGCCCGCACTTATTTTGGCGAGGCGATGGCCGTCGTGCTCGAGAGAGACATTGCCGTCGGCCGAAGGTCCGTAACGACCGCCGCTCATGCTGTCCTTATAGGTGAAGCGGAAGCGGCCGCTGCGCGCATCGACCTGATAATTATAGGAGGCGTCGCCACTGCGGATCTGAATGCCCGGCGCCGGTTCGCTGCCGAGGATCGGTGAAACCTTGTCCGCGAACTGGAACAGCGGTTTCGTGACCTGATCGAACTCCGACTTCGACAATTCCAGCGGTTTGCCATCCGGGTCGAACTTTCCGACCGCCAGGCAGGGGCGCTGGTTAATGATGCTTTTCAGGGCAAAGACCGTGCAATTGTCGCTGGTCGTGCCGGCAATGGCGGCATGCACGGAGTTGCGCAGGGTGTAGCTGCCGCAGCAGGAGAAGGCTTCATTGTCCACGTTCGCGTCTCGCGTATACCCCGTGAAGACAATGCCGCTCGCCCCGTTGCTGAGACCTACATTGGCGAAATGCGGGCCACTTTGCAGCGGAAATAGCTTCAATTGGCTCTGGTCGGCAAGCGTTTTCGGGTTGGAAGGTGATGGAAGCGGCATTCTTCTTCTCTCCTGAAACACGGGAACGGTGCGCTTTTTTTACCATCGTAAATTGAAGTCGCAACCCTCAACTGTACCCTATGAAATATCCCGTTCCTGTGGATGAGGCTGGACGCTGTTGTTACTGTGAGCCTCTGCGCATATGTTGGAGTACTCAATCTTGATTTCCGGGCACGACGGACACGCGCATAATGACCTCCCAGATGGATTTTTTTGCCCCCGCGGCCGCGCGGCTTCCTCAGGCTGAAAGGGGACGAAAGTCGGGTGGTCGCGAAGCGGTGCCAAAGGCCGGCACGGATGATGAAGCACTTGCCGCGCATCTTGAAGCCACCGGCAATTATCGTGTCCTGCGAAGGCTGCAGCCGCGTCCGGTCGTCGATCGCCCGAGACCGGAATTCCCGCGCCAGGGCGTGATCCTCGATACGGAAACGACGGGCCTTGATTATCGCACCGACGAGATCATCGAAATCGGCGTCATCACCTTCACCTTTGATGACCAGGGTGCGATCGGCGATGTCACCGGCATCTATGGCGGGTTGCGGCAGCCGGGCGTTGCCATTCCCGAAGACATCACCCGCCTGACGGGGATTACCGACGAGATGGTGGCCGGACAGTCGATCGACATGATGCGCCTGACTTCGCTCATTGCCGATGCCGATCTGATCATCGCCCATAATGCCGGCTTTGATCGCCCTTTTTGCGAGGCCTTCTCGCCGATCTTCCATGAAAAGGCCTGGGCCTGCTCGGTTTCGGAGATAGACTGGCGCGTGCGTGGTTTTGAAGGCAACAAGCTCGGTTATCTGATCGGTCAGTCAGGCTATTTCCATGACGGCCATCGTGCGGTGGATGATTGTTTCGCCCTGCTGGAGGTGCTGGAACAGAGGCGCTCCGGCCAGGATATCACGCCTTTTGCAGAGCTCTACGAAGCAAGCGGGCGTTCACGTGTGCGGATTTACGCGGAAAACAGCCCTTTCGATATGAAGGATCACCTGAAGAAGCGGGGTTATCGCTGGTCCGATGGTTCCGATGGCCGGCCGAAATCCTGGTGGGTGGAACTGCCGGAAGAGAAGCTCGAAGAGGAACTGCATTTCCTGCGTACCGAAATCTATCGCTGGGATGCCGATCCGACCGTCAAACATCTCACCGCCTTCGACCGCTTCAGGGCGGGATAGCCAAGTCGTTTTACGGGCGCTGCCGCGACAGGTGTTTGCCAGCGAAGAGTATCTACAATCTGGCGCTGGATTGAATACAATTTTGCCAATCAATCGAAAACAATCGCTGCAAATTTAAGCAGTCGGTTGGATGGTGATGCGGTTGCCTTAAAAACTCCGTTTTATATCAACGGCTAAGCCGATTGGCACGCCTCCTGCATGACAAAGATGTCGCAGGAGAGTGTTTATGAGCAAAGCCGCCGCAATCGACATCGCGTCCGTATCCAAGATTTACGGCACCACCACCGCCGTGCATGCGATCAGCCTCAAGATACCGGCTGGAAGTTATTGCTGCCTGCTTGGTCCTTCGGGCTGCGGCAAGACCTCGACGCTTCGAATGATTGCCGGCCACGAGAGCATTTCCAGCGGCGATATCAGGCTCGGCAATGTGGTGGTCACCGATCTGCCGCCGGCACGGCGCGGCACGGCGATGATGTTCCAGTCCTATGCGCTGTTTCCGCATCTTGATCTCGTCGACAATGTCGCCTTCAGCCTCAAGATGAAGGGTGCGGATAAGGAGACCCGGCGGGCCAAGGCGCTCGAGATGTTGCAGCTGATGCAGCTCGAGCCCTATGCCAGCCGCCGTCCGGCCCAGCTTTCCGGCGGCCAGCAGCAACGTGTGGCACTGGCCCGGGCGCTGATTACCGATCCGGAGGCGCTGTTGCTGGATGAGCCGCTGTCGGCGCTCGATCCGTTTCTCAAGATCCGCATGCGCGCCGAGCTGAAAAAGCTGCAGACCTCGCTCGGCATCACCTTCGTGCACGTCACCCACAGCCAGGAAGAGGCGATGGCGCTTGCCGATATCGTCGTCGTCATGAATGACGGCCGCATCGAACAGGCAGCCACACCGCGCGAGATATTCGAGCGCCCGGCCACCGCTTTCGTTGCCCGTTTCATGGGGGATCATAACGTCATCTCCGGTCGCTACCGCGAAAAATCGGGTGATCTCGTGACGCTCGAAGTGGCGGGCGGTGGCACATTTATCGCCAGTGGCATAGCGCCGGATGACGGCGCGGTCGACATCGCCGTGCGCACCGACCGCGTCCGCGTCGGCGAGGCCGAGCAGCCGGGCCTCGGTTTCACCGGCATCGTCTCGAATGTCGAATATCGCGGCGCGAGCGTGAAGATCGCCGTCACCGGCGCAGGCATCGAGGATTTTAACGTCATCCTCAGCGATGCCGCCTTTTTCGAAAATCCGGTCAGGACCGGCGACGCCATACCGCTTTCATGGAATGCGGCCGATGCCATCGTGCTCGGCCGGGTAGAGAAGTGACCCCAAAAATAACCAGAGGAGAACTTTGAAATGACCGATATCACCAACAGCAAGAAGGGCCTGTCCCGCCGCGGCCTTCTGAAGGCGGGCGCGGCCGCGACGGGCGCGGCGATCGGCTCCGGCCTCATCACCGGCTTCCCGACCATCTGGGCGCAGAACCCCATCACGATCCGCCAGTTCGGCACCGGCGTCTCGAACCTCAATGCCATCGCCGAAAAGTGCAAGGCCGATCTCGGCATCACGCTCGAAATGACGGCGACGGATTCGGATGCGGCCGCCCAGCGCGCCGTCACCCAGCCGAATTCCTACGACATCGCCGATATCGAATACTGGATCCTGAAAAAGGTCTATCCCGCCGGCGTCATCCAGCCGATGGAAATCAAGAAGCTCAAATATTACGACAAGATCGTGCCGCTGTTCAAAAACGGCAAGCTGACGCCTGATAGCGTCGTGGCGCAGGGCACCGCTCCGCACACGGTCGGTTTCGTCGAAAAGCCCGGCGACAAGAAATTTGCGAAGAGCGAGACCGAATATTTCACCATGGTTCCGACCATCTACAATGCCGATACGCTCGGCATCCGTCCTGATCTCGTCGGCCGCGATATCACCAGCTGGGCCGATATCATGGACCCGAAGTTCAAGGGCAAGACCTCGATCCTCAACATTCCGTCCATCGGCATCATGGATGCGGCGATGATCATGGAAGCGATGGGCAACATCAAATATGCCGACAAGGGCAACATGACGAAGGAGGAGATCGACAAGACCATCGAATTCCTCATCAAGGCCAAGAAGGACGGCCAGTTCCGCGCCTTCTGGAAGAGCTTCGATGAAAGCGTCAACCTCATGGCGTCTGGCGAAGTCATTATCCAGTCCATGTGGTCGCCGGCCGTCGCAGCCGTCCGTTCCAAGGGCATCGCCTGCAAATACCAGCCGCTGAAGGAAGGCTATCGCTCCTGGGGCGGTGGTCTTGGCCTTGCCAAGCACCTCTCCGGCGCCAAGCTCGACGCGGCCTATGAATATATCAATTGGTACACCTCCGGCTGGGTCGGTGCTTACCTCAACCGTCAGGGTTATTATTCCGCCGCCATGGATACGGCGAAGGAGCACATGTCCGCCGATGAGTGGGGTTACTGGGTCGAAGGCAAGCCCGCGCAGGGCGATATCATCGCGCCCGATGGCAAGGTCATGGAAAAGGCCGGTGCGGTGCGCGACGGCGGCTCCTTCCAGGAGCGCATGGGCAAGGTCGCCTGCTGGAACTCCGTCATGGACGAAGACCGCTACATGGTCCGCCGCTGGAACGAGTTCATCGCTGCTTAGTACTCCGAGACAGACGAGATCGGTGGCGTTGGCCGCCGATCTCGATAGTAACAGAGCCTCTAAACTCTCCGTCATCCTCGGGCTTGACCCGAGGATCTAACGAACCACCACATCAAACGTGGTTGGATCCTCGGGACAAGCCCGAGGATGACGTCGCGTTTGAAGAGAGCTTTGCCTGACACACTACCCGGGGCGAAAGCCGCCGGTACTTCTGCAAATCCAACGAAAGGCTCCCCCATGGTGACGGTTAGGCTCATCGGCGTCAGTGAAAAAAAGGACAAGCTGTCCCGCAGCTTCGCCCTGCCGCAGAAGCTTGTGTCCTATATTCAGGCCACGCCGCTTTTCCTGATCCTCGGCTTTTTCCTGGCCCTGCCGATCCTCATGATCGCCGTGGTTAGCTTCTGGGATTACGACTTCGCCCAGATGTATCCCGATTTCGTCACCTTCAATTATCTGGAGACGCTCGGTTCCTGGGTGACCTGGCAGACCTATCTCAACACGCTGAAATACGCGGGCATCGTCTGGGCGATCACGCTGTTCTGCGGTTTCTGGGTTGCCTATTTCCTCGCCTTCCACATTCGCACCACCACCATGCAGATGGTGCTGTTCCTCGTCTGCACCGTGCCGTTCCTGACATCGAACATCATCCGCATGATTTCCTGGATTCCCGTTCTCGGACGAAACGGTCTCGTCAACAGCGCGCTGGTCGGCACCGGCATCCTTCCCGAGCCGGTCGAGTGGCTGCTTTATTCCGATTTCGCCGTGGTGCTGGCCATGGTGCATCTTTATACGCTGTTCATGGTCACGCCGATCTTCAACACGCTGATGCGCATCGACAAATCGCTGATCGAGGCGGCGCGTGACGCCGGCGCGACGGGATGGCAGACACTCAGCAATGTCATTATTCCGCTTGCCAAACCCGGCATGGCTATCGGCAGCATCTTCGTCGTGACGCTGGTCATGGCGGATTTCTCCACCGTTCAGGTCATGTCCGGTGGCCAGAGCGCGTCGGTGGCGCTGATGATGAAGAACCAGATGTCGCTACTGCAATATCCGGCGGCAGCCGCGAACGCCGTCATCCTGCTCATCCTCGTTCTGCTGATGGTCGCGGGCATCCTGCGCATCGTCGATATCCGCAAGGAGCTTTGATCCATGCATCAGGAAAAACGCGGCCGCGAATTTTACATTCTCGCCTTCTTCTTCGTCCTCTTCGTGCTGTTTCTCTATGGCCCGCTATCGGCCATCCTCATCCTTGCCTTTCAGGGGCCGAATGGCGGGCTGACCTTTCCGCTGAACGGCGTTTCGCTGCACTGGTTCGGCAATCTCTTCGAACAGCAGGCGGTCGGCGATTTCGGCGGCTCGTTCCGCCGGTCTTTCGGTCTCGGGCTGATGGTCATGACCGTCACCGTCTTCGTCTCGCTGCTGGCAGGCCTTGCCTTCAGGCGCAAATTCATCGGCGCGACGCCGCTTTTTTACCTCTCGGTCGCGAGCCTGGTGGTGCCATCGATCATCATCTCGCTTGGCATTGGTGTTCTTTTCCAGCAGCTTGGGCTGGAACCTTCATGGTATACATCAGCTTTCGGCGCGCATCTCACCTGGACGCTTCCTTTCGGCGTGCTCATCATGCTCGCCGTCTTCAATCGCTTTTCGCCTTCCTATGAGGAGGCGGCCCGCGATCTCGGCGCGTCCTCCTGGCAGACCTTCGCCCATGTGGTGCTGCCGATGATTGCACCGAGCCTGATCGGTGTCGGCCTGTTCGGTTTCACGCTTTCTTATGACGAGTTCGCCCGCACGCTGATGACATCAGGCACCTACAACACGCTGCCGCTGGAAATCTACGGCATGACCACCAATGTCACGACGCCGGTGCTTTATGCGCTGGGTGCCGTCACGACGCTGTTCTCCCTTCTGGTGATTGCGGCCACGCTCGGCCTGATCGTGACCCTCAACCGCCGCCATTCACGCGGATAAAGAAACGTCCAATGCGCCTCCTCGTCGTTAATCCCAATACCACCCAGTCGATGACCGCAACAATCGCCGACGCCGCCATGCGGGTGGTCGGCCGGGATACCGAAATTCTCGCGGTGACTTCCTCCATGGGGCCTGTCTCCATCGAAGGTTATTATGACGAGGTTTTTGCCGTGCCCGGCCTGCTGCTTGAACTTGCCAAGGCTCCGGCGCTTGGCGTCGACGCGGCCGTCATCGCCTGTTTCGACGATACCGGCCTCGATGCGGCGCGCGCATTTTGCGATATACCGGTCATCGGCCTCTGCGAGGCGGCGGTCTCCGCCACCGCCTTCATCGCTCAGAAATTCACCATCGTCACGACGATGGAACGTTCACGCCTGCCGCTCGAACAACTGGTTCATCGTTATGGCATGTCCGCCCGCTGCACTGTGCGCGCCGCCGATATTCCCGTCCTGTCGCTCGAAGATCCCGCTTCGAACGCCCGCGAAAGGCTGCGGCAGGAGATTGCGCTGGCGCTGAAGGAAGACCGGGCGGAGGCGATCGTTCTCGGCTGCGCCGGCATGGCAGACCTGACCACCGAGCTGCGCGCCGAATTCGGCGTGCCTGTCGTCGATGGTGTCGCGGCCGCCGTCAAACAGGCGGAATCCCTTGTTTCCATGGGGCTCATCACCGCTAAGCGTGGTGCTTACGCCACGCCGGTTGCCAAACCCTATCACGGCCTGCTGGAGGCATTCCGGCCGGACCGCATGACGGTTTGATACCCCGCCTTCATTGCTGAAAAAATTCCGAAATTCCGCGACGGATTTTCGCGCCTTTCCCCGTTAAAGTCGAAAATTGCGTGTAAAACGTCATTTATCGACATTCCCTGTCCGGCTTTGCAGGACCGCAACGGAGATTCGACCGAAGCATGGTAAGCGACCCCGATGCAAAGCTCGTGGCAGATGTCGCGGCCGGAGATATCAGGGCGATGCGGACACTGGTTGAGGCAAAATTGCCGAGGATCATGGCGCTGGCAAGCCGCATGCTTGGTGATCCGGTCGAGGCGGAGGATGTCGCGCAGGAGACCTTTCTGCGGATATGGAAACACGCGGGAACATGGCGGCAGGGCGCTGCGCGGTTTGATACGTGGATACACCGTGTGGCGCTGAACCTGTGTTATGACCGGCTGAGGAAGCGACGTGAGATATCCGTCGCTCAGCCGTCGGACCTTGCCGATGCGCGCCTGTCGTCGGAAAACGGCGGCGCTGATATCGACGAGGGCGAGGCTGTCGGGCGGGCGCTCTCCCTTATTCCCGAGCGGCAACGGGAGGCGATCATTCTGGTCTATTATCAGGAAATGTCGAACCGGGAGGCCGCCGATATCATGCATGTCAGCGTCGACGCACTGGAAAGTCTTCTGTCGCGCGGGCGCAGAGCGTTGCAGAAAATCTTGAACGAGGATGAGACATGAGCGGGTCGAGGGAAGACGGCATGGACGGGCAGGCATTTTCTGCCCTCGTTTCGGCATATGGCGCCGATCCAAGACGCTGGCCCGAGGATCGTCGCGCGAAAGCCGAGCTTTATTCCGAAACAGCCGATGGTCAGCGTCTGCTCAGCGACGCGGCGCAGCTGGACCGCGCCTTGGCTGCTTTCCGGCCCAAGGCCGCGCCCTCCGCCGCCCTTCAGGGACGAATTCTTGCAGAAGGCACGTCCCGGCTTTCGCGCCACCGGCGGTTCGTCCGTTTCGGGCTTGGTGCCGGCATGGTCGGCATCAGCCTTGCGGGTGCCCTGACCGGTGCTGTCGCCGTCATCAATCTCACCCCGCCGCCGTCTTTCTCGTTTGGCGACAATCTGACGGCATTCGGAAATTTGCAAAGTGAAAACGAGTTGGCTGAGGACGCGAAATGACCGATCAGAATTTCCGCTGGATTGTCGTTGTGCTGCTCGTCGTCAATACATTCCTCGTCTGCGCCCTTGCCGGCGCCGGTTTCGTTTATCTGCGCAACGATACCACAGCCTCCGCGTCACGGATGCCGCTTGCCGGAGAGCAGCTGCCAAAGGCGGAGCGGGAGGCCTTTCGCCAGATGCTCAGCGATGCACGCAAACCGATGCGCGAGACCTCGGCCGAGGCACGGCAGGCCCGCATCGAGGCTGCTTCGCTGATGGGTGGCGATACGCTGGACACAAAAGCGCTGTCCGACGCGCTGGAACGCGCCCGCAAGGCGGAATATGCGGTCCGGGCCGCGGTCGAGCTTCAGGCCGTGGAATTTACCCGCACGCTTTCGCTGGATGCAAGACGGCGTCTCGCCGAAGGTCTGCTCTCCCGCGAGGCGCCGAAGCCTGCCACGAAATGATCACAATTCGGCGGCGACGGATTTGCGATATCCACGCCGTTAAAGAGCCGATAACGAAACGGAGTTCGCATCGGCCATGTCAAATACGACGCCCAATTCCAGTCAAGTGGATGCCGCGCTGTGCCTCTGGCGCTTCGGTCTTGGTGCCCGGCAGGGAGACCTGCAGGCAATTGCGGATGATCCACGCGATCTTTTGCGGTCGGAAGTCACCGAACATGCGGTGCCGATCCCTGTTGGCCCGCAATTGCACTCGAGCGCCGATCTCATGGTCTCGCTCATTGCCTTCAACAGGCAGGTGAAAGCCGAACGTGAAAAACCGGCGGTGACCACCGTCTCTGTTGAGAAGGCAATGACTGAGACGGACAACAGGATGGACAAGGCTGGAATGGCGTCCGCGCCGACCATGTCGCCAACCATCTCAAAAGACAAACAGGCCGACGTGGCCAATAAGAGACCCTATCTTCCGCAGCAAATATTGCTGGCGGAGGTCGATGCGCGGTTTAATGGCACCGTCCGCCAGCCGCTGATCGGCTTTGGCGAACGTCTTGCGATGTTCTGGGCAAACCACTTCTCCGTCGCCATCGGCAAGGGTGGCGATGTCCACATGCTTGCCGGCGCCTTCGAGCGCGAAGCGATCCGCCCGCACATATTCGGCAATTTCGAGGACATGCTGCTTGCCGTGGAAACCCATCCGGCCATGCTGTTCTTTCTCGATAACCAGCAATCGATCGGTCCTAACTCACCGGCCAATAAAAACGGCAAGCGCGGCCTGAATGAAAATCTGGCCCGCGAGATCATGGAACTTCACACGCTGGGCGTGGATGGCGGTTACAATCAGGCTGACGTGACGGAGCTTGCGCGCATCATCACCGGCTGGACCGTTTATCGCGACGAGAACAAGCCGGGGCCGGTCGGGCGTTTCAGCTTCAATGCCAATAGCCACGAGCCGGGTGATCACGCAGTGATGGGCATCACCTATGCCGATGCCGGCGTGGAGCAGGGACGGCGGGCACTGCGCGATCTCGCCCATCACCCGTCCACCGCCCGCCATCTTGCCTTTAAACTGGCGAGGCATTTCGTCAGCGACCAGCCTCCCGCAGGACTGGTGACGAAGATCGCTGCGGCCTACACCAAATCCCATGGTGATCTCGCCGCCACCTATCTGGCCATGCTGGATGCGGAGGAGGCGTGGGATCCGGCTTTAAAGAAGCTCAGGCCACCGCTTGATTTCGTCACCGCGATGCTTCGCAGCAGCGATATCAAGCCGAAACCCGAACAGATCGTTTCGGTGTTGAAGGCGCTCGGACAACCGTTCTGGGATCCATCCGGGCCGAACGGGTTTTCCGACGTGACCGATAGTTGGGGTTCATCCGAGGGTCTGGCGACGCGGATCGATGCCGCAAGCCTTTTCGCCCATCAGGTCGCAGGCGGCATCGACCCTCGTGACTTTGTTGCCGATCGGTTCGGCCCGCTTCTCACACGCGAGACCGCTCAGGCCGTCCAGCGCGCGGAAACAAAGCCGCAGGGCCTGACTATCGCTTTCCTGTCCCCCGAATTTCAGAGGCGCTAACCATGCTGTGCGAAGATTTCTCCCCCACTCGCCGTGCCGTTCTCGGCGCAACCGGTGCCCTTTTCGCCTGGGCTTTCATGCCGCGTTTTGCCCATGCGGCCTCCGGACGCGATCCGCGTTTCGTCACGATCATCCTACGTGGTGCGCTTGACGGGCTGACCGCGGTGCCGCCGGTCGGCGATCCCGATTATGAAGCGTTGAGACAGCAATTGACGTTGCGAACGGAAGGCGAAAACCCGGCGCTGGCGCTGGATGGCTATTTCGCCTTGCATCCTTCGCTGCGCAATTTCCAGCGGCTTTACCGCAAGGGTGAGGCAGCCGTCGTACATGCCAGCGCCACCGGTTATCGTGACCGATCACATTTTGACGGGCAGGATGTTCTCGAATCCGGCTTTGCGACCCCCGGCCATGTCGAGAGCGGCTGGCTCAACCGGCTGCTGGAGCAGATGCCGGCGGGAGAAACGATCAATCCCGCCGCCGGCGACCGGGTGAGCGGGCTTGCCATCGGGGCCAGCGCACCGCTCGTCATTCGTGGCAAGGCGCCGATCCTCGGATGGGCGCCATCCGTTCTGCGGCCCGCCGATGGCGATCTCGCCCCCCGCCTTGCCGATCTCTATGGCCAGACGGACCCGATGCTGGCCGCCCTCCTAGCCGAAGGTGTGGAAACGGGCAGGATTGCATCGGGCGTCGACATCAAGGCGCGCGGCGGCCCTGGCGATCCACAGGGAATGGAGCAGATGGCACGCGGTGCGGCACGGCTGATTGCCCATCCGGAAGGCCCCCGTGTGGCGGCGCTTGCCTTCGAGGGCTGGGATACCCATGCGCAGGAGGTCGATCGCCTCGCCAAGCTTCTTACCGGTCTCGATAATGCCCTTGCGGCTTTCGAACAGGAACTGGGGCCGGTGTGGAAAGACACGGTGATCCTCGTGGCGACGGAATTTGGCCGCACCGCACGCATCAACGGCACAGAGGGTACCGACCACGGCACGGCCACCACCGCCTTTCTGGCCGGTGGCAGCATCCGCGGCGGCCGCGTCATCGCCGATTGGCCGGGCCTGAAGGAAGCGCAGCTACGTGACGGCCGCGACCTTGCCGCGACCACCGATCTACGCGCCGTCATCAAGGGGCTCGCCATCGATCATCTCGGCGCGAGCGCCGGAGCCCTGGACAAGCTTGTGTTTCCTGGATCTGATCTCATCCGCCCTCTGAAGGGCCTGATCGCCTGAGGCCTGATCGCCTGAGGCCTGATCGCCTGAGACCTGGTCGTCTTGGGGACGGGCCCTTCATGTTCCTGTTGCAATAGTGTCTGATATCCACCCAGTGCCGACGAGTCGCCGCGGCACTGTGTGGAGAGAGACGTGGCATCGCAGGAACGTGAAGGTAATAGAGCGCCGCAGGGCACACCGGGGGAGGTTTTCGCAGCCTTTCTGAAGCTTGGCGTCACCTCCTTCGGCGGCCCCATCGCCCATCTCGGTTATTTCCGCGACGAGCTTGTCGTGCGGCGCAAATGGATCGACGAGGCTGGTTATGCCGATCTCGTGGCGCTCTGCCAGTTTCTCCCGGGCCCGGCCTCCAGCCAAGTGGGGTTCGCGTTGGGGCTGCTCAGGGCAGGGCCGTTCGGTGCGCTGGCGGCCTGGGCGGCATTCACTTTGCCATCGGCCATTCTCCTCATTCTTTTCGCCATGGTCGCCGCCTCGATCGAAGGGCCGGTCGGCACCGGTCTGTTGCACGGTTTGAAGATCGTCGCTGTCGCCGTGGTGGCGCAGGCCGTGTGGGGCATGGCGAAAAGCCTCGCGCCGGATCGTCAGCGTGCCAGCATTGCGCTTGCCGGCATCGTCTGCGTGGTGTTCGTCGCGGGCGCCTTCGGGCAGGTTCTGGCGCTTGGCCTCGGCGCATTCGCCGGGCTTGTCTTCTGTCGCTCCGGTGCCGCGGGACAGGCCACCCACCTCAGCTTCCGGGTGTCGAAAAGCGTCGGATATGGTGCGCTCGCCACCTTCGCCCTGCTTCTCGGCCTTTTGCCGCTGCTTGCAGCAGGGGCATCGTCGCAGGGCATCTCCCTGTTTGATGCTTTTTATCGCGCCGGCGCGCTGGTCTTTGGCGGCGGCCATGTGGTGTTGCCGCTGCTGCAATCGGAAGTCGTCGCGACCGGCTGGGTCACAAAAGACGCTTTTATTGCCGGTTATGGCGCAACACAGGCGGTGCCCGGCCCGCTCTTCACCTTCGCCGCCTATCTCGGCGCGGTGGTGGGGCCGCAGCCTAACGGTATTACGGGTGCGGCAATCGCTCTCGTCGCGATCTTCCTGCCGGGCATGCTGCTGCTTGTCGGCGCGCTTCCCTTCTGGGAAGGTTTCCGCAAACACCTGACGGTGCAGGCTGCCATGCGCGGGGCAAACGCCGCCGTCGTCGGCATTCTTGGTGCCGCCCTTTATGATCCGGTGTGGACGAGTGCGATCTTCACGCCGAAGGATTTTACCCTTGCGCTCACCGGCTTCATCCTGCTGACGGTGTGGAAAACGCCGCCATGGGCCGTGGTCCTTCTCTGCGCGGTCGGCGGCGTTCTGCTCGCCTTGATGTGATAGGGCCGGTCACGCCGTCCCGATGGTCTCGAACAGCCAGTCGGAAAAGGCCTGCATGGCTGATGTCTGCGGTTTCGATTGCAGGCGGGTCAGCCAGTAGCTTCCAAGCGAGATGGTGACGGGAAAGGGCTGCATGACCGCGCCCGACGCCAGATGCCGCGAAAACATCGATGGCGGCGCGAGCGCCACGCCCAGCCCCTGAAGCGCCGCTTCCATCATGCCGAGCGACGTGTCGAAGACGATGCCGGCATTCACCTGCGCCGCCGGTGAAACGCCCGCCGCGGCAAACCATGTGCTCCACTCATCGGCGCGGTAGCTGCGCAGCAATGTTGCATCCATCAGGTCGGCGGGCTCTTTCAGCATTTCCGCCAGTTTCGGCGTGCAGAGCGGCGAAAGCGGCGCCTCGAACAGACGGAAGGCATCCGTGCCATGCCAGGAGCCCTGGCCGAAACGAATGGCGAAATCCAGCCCCTCCGCGGCCATGTCCACCCGGTTGTTGTTGGTGGAAACCCTGACATCGATGAAAGGATGCCGCTTTTGAAACGCCGCCAGCCGCGGCAGCAGCCAGCCGACGGCGAAGGTGCCCACGACCCCGAGAAACAGCAATTCGCGCACCTGTCCGGCCTCGATCCGGTCGAGCGTCGTCGCCATCTGGTCGAAGGAACTGGTCACCGTCGGCAACAGGGCTTCACCTTCGGCGGTGATCTTCAAGCCGCGCGGAAGCCGCTGGAAAAGGGCGACACCCAGCCGCTTTTCCAGCCCTTTCACCTGCTGGCTCACAGCTGCCTGCGTCACGCACAGTTCAATGGCAGCGCGGGTGAAGCTCAGATGCCGAGCGGATGCCTCGAAGGCCCGCAGACCGTTTAAGGGAAGAAATTGCCGAACCATTCAAGACCTAGATTTTCTTGTGTCTCCTCCGAGATATCATGGTTTGTTCGTGCAATGTAGGGCGGCTAAACGTCTTTTCGCTGGGGATGGCGGAGAAGCCGACAATCCACCTTAGGTTTTGGAGAACACGAAAGATGAAATTTAATCGCAGACATATCGCACTGGCCGCTTTGGTCTCGACGGGCCTGGTCACGCAGGCTTCTGCCGCCGATGACGCCAGCCTGAAGGCGATAACGGATGCTGCAATCAAGCCCGTCATGGAGAAAAACGGCATTCCGGGTCTGGCCGTCGCTATCAGCATCAACGGCGAAAACCACATCTTCACCTATGGCGTTCTGTCCAAGAGCACGGAAAAGCCCGTCACCCCGCAGACGCTGTTCGAACTCGGCTCCATCTCCAAGACCTTCACGGTCACCCTCAGCACTTATGCGGAACTGAATGGCCAGCTGTCACTGTCGGGCAAGGTCAGCGAGTATCTTCCGTCCATGAAGGGAAAACCCTTCGGTGATGTCGCGCTGATGCATCTCGGCACCCACACCGCCGGCGGTTTTCCCATTCAGGTGCCTGACGACGTCAAGACGGAACAGCAGCTGATGGCCTATCTCAAGGCCTGGAAGCCCGCATACAAGGCCGGCACCCACAGAAGTTATGCCAATCCCAGCATCGGCATGCTCGGCTATATCACTGCAAAGGCGATGGGCCAGGGTTTCGACGGTGCCATGCAGGACACGCTTTTCCCGGCGCTTGGGCTGAAGAACACCTTCACCGTGGTGCCGAAGGCGAAGATGGATGATTATGCGCAGGGTTATAAAAGAACCGGCGAACCGGCTCGCGTAACACCGGGCGTCCTTTCTTCGGAGGCCTATGGCGTCAAATCGACGGCGGAGGACATGATCCGCTTCGTCAATGCCAATATGGGTCTCGAACAACTGGACGGAAAAATCCAGCAGGCGATCACCAACACCCATACGGGATATTTCAGCGTCGGCGCCATGACGCAGGACATGGTCTGGGAGCAATATACACACCCGGCTCCCCTGAAGACACTGAGGGAGTTGAACGGCGGTGCGCTTCTGAAGACCGTGCCGGTCTCCGAAATATCTCCGCCGATGAAACCGCGCGAAGACGTTTTCATCAACAAGACCGGCTCCACCAATGGTTTCGGCGCTTATGTGGCGTTCATACCGAAGGAGAAATTGGGCATCGTCATTCTGGCCAATAAAAACTATCCCAATGAGGAACGCGTCTCTGCGGCCTATGAGATTTTGACGGCGCTCGAAAAGGCACAATAACCCTGTCCGCCGTTTGATGTTTTTATCCCGGCGCGGGAGCTGATTGCTCCTGCGCCAAAACGCGTAACGGTGGGAAATAATCCAATCCCGATGACAGCGGCGGGCAATCGCGCTAACCGGGAAAAGATGCGCCGGCAACCGATTCGGTCTCGGGCGACGGGCGCAAATCACAAAGAGCAGATTTTTTTGCACGGCGATGAACCGGGATGGGAAAGCCCGGAAGATGCATGCCGGGCATTTCCTGGGGGGACGACGATGAGCGATACCGGTGGTTATTTTCCTCGCTGGCGGCTGAAAACCGAAGGGCGCATCATGCCGGATGAGCGTTTGCCAGCCGGGCAAACAGCGGTGCTTGGGTTGCAGCATGTCGTGGCCATGTTCGGTTCTACAGTGCTGGCGCCGCTGATCATGGGTTTCGATCCCAACGTCTCCATCCTGTTTTCAGGCATCTCGACGCTGATCTTCTTCATCGCCGTCGGTGGGCGTGTGCCGAGCTATCTCGGCTCGTCCTTCGCTTTTATCGGTCCCGTGCTGGTGGCAACGGGAGCGGCTGCGGGTGCGGCCAGCCCTGATATCGCGCTGGCACTCGGCGGTATCATTGCGGCCGGCGTGCTTTATGCGCTGATTGGCGTCATCGTCATGATTGTCGGCCATAACTGGATCGAAAAGCTGATGCCGCCGGTTCTGACCGGCGCGATCGTCGCCGCAATCGGTCTCGTGCTGGCACCCATCGCGATCGCAAGCGCCTCCGGCACCGGGCCGGGTAATCCCGATGGTGACCAGATGTCGCGCTGGATTGCGATTTTGACGGTGACGTCGGTCGGTGCGATCGCGGTCTATGCGCCCGGCATGACGCGTCGGCTGCCCATTCTTCTCGGCGGCGCGATTGCCTATCTCGCCTATCTCGTGCTCGCAAACGGTTTTGGTCTCGGCAAGCCCGTCGATTTTGCAGGCGTTGCGGCCGCAGCCTGGTTCGGACTGCCGTCCTTCACCACGCCGGTGTTTTCTGCACCGGCGATTGCCCTGATCGCTCCGGTCGTCGTCATTCTGGTGGCGGAAAATCTCGGGCATATCAAGGCGATCGGTGCGATGACCGGCCGTAATCTCGACCCCTATCTCGGCCGTGCCTTTATCGGTGACGGCATCGCGACGATCTTTTCCGGCGCCTTCGGCGGCACCGGTATGACGACCTATGCCGAAAACATGGGCGTGATGGCGATCACCCGTATCTTCTCGACGCTCGTCTTCATCGTCGCAGCACTGGTTGCCATCATCCTCGGCTTCTCACCGAAATTTGGCGCCCTCATCCAGACGATACCGGGACCCGTCATCGGCGGCCTGTCGGTTGTGGTCTTCGGCCTGATCGCGGCGACCGCAGGGCGCATCTGGGTGGAAAACAAGGTCGATTTCTCCGAACCGCGCAACCTCATCACCGTCGGCATCGCGCTGGTTCTGGGCGCCGGCAATTTCAAGCTCAATGTCGCCGGTTTCACGCTGGATGGCATCGGCACCGCGACAATCGGCGCGATTGCGTTTTACCACCTTTTGGGTCTCGGCAGACCGGCGCAGGGCAGGTGACGCTGAGCAGCCCAGGCGATAGGTATGGAAAGCATGGGCGCGTAATCAGGACTATTGGGGATCGCTAGCAGCCATGTGAAACGAAGCCTCAACAAGTATCACTTGTTGAGGCCGCTCAGTCGGCTGCCGATGCGGTGCTTTCCCGGCCACGCCATCAGCGCCACGTCGACGACGGCCTTTAATGTCTCCGTACATGCACCGTCGCAAGCCTGGGCAGACATGCCCTGAATAATTGCGCCATAAAAGCGCGCAAGGGTGTCCGTATCGGTTTGTTCCGGTAGCTCACCGTCATGGATGGCGCGATCGAACCGCGCCTTGAGAATCTGTATCGCCCCCTCGCGCAATGCTGCCGTGGCACGGGCGACGGAGGCGTTTTCTTCCGAATGCTGGAGAACGGCGGTCGAAACGATGCATCCGCGCGGCTTGTCCGGCTGGGTGTCGCCTTCGGCAATATCGTAAAGGTACGCGGCGAGCGCCTCGTGGGCCGGTATTTTCGCCTGCAATAGTCCGGCACGGCGTTCGCTTTGTTGCGCGATATGATGATCGAGCGCCTGCCGGAACAGTTCTTCCTTCGAACCGAAGGTCGCATAAAGAGATGGCGGCGTGATCCCCATCGCATGGGTGAGATCCGCTACCGAGGTTCCCTCATATCCCCGCTCCCAGAACAGCCGGGCCGCGATGTCGAGCCCGGTATTCCGATCGAGTAGGCGCGGCCTGCCGCGTTTTCGCGTCGTTTCAGTCATTATTATATCGATCACTATAAAAATGTTGACAGATCATGTTCGGCTTTTATTATATCGATCGCTAGTTAAATCGCAACGGAGAGATCCATGTCTCAGAAACTGTCGAACAAAGTCGCCCTCATAACGGGAAGTTCAAGGGGCATCGGCCGTGCCGCCGCCCTGGCATTTGCCAAGGAGGGCGCAGGTCTTATCGGCGTCCATTATGGCGCAAACCCCGATGCCGCGCAGGCGACGATCCGCGAGATCGAAGCCCTCGGCTCGAAGGCGGTCGCCCTCAAGGCCGATCTGCGCGAGGGGAAAGCGGCAACGGACAACCTGTGGGAGCAGTTCAAGCAAGCGTCCATCGCTTTCACCGGCACGCCGTCGCTCGATATTCTCGTCAATAATGCGGGCATCGCGCCGGCGACACCGTTGAAAGACATGACCGAGGCTGCGTTTGACGAGTTGATGACGATCAACTTCAAGGCGCCCTTCTTCCTGATCCAGGCTGTCGCCGATCATCTCCGCGACAATGGCCGTATCATCAATATCTCGACCGGTTTCACCCGCATCGCGGCACCGACCCATCCGGCCTATGCCGCTTCCAAGGGGGCGCTTGAAACATTGACGCTGGCGCTTGCACCGGAATTCGGCCGGCGCGGAATTACTGTTAATTCGGTGCTTCCGGGCGTGACTGAAACCGACATGAACGCCGGATGGCTGGCAGCGCCTGAAGCGCGTGCCGGTGCCGAAGCCCTGTCGGTCTTCTCACGGATCGGCCGCGCCGAGGACATCGCTGACGTCATTACGTTCCTCGCCTCCGATGATGCCCGCTGGACGACCGGGCAGATGATTGACGCGACGGGTGGTGCGCGGATTTGATTTAAGGTCATCAGGTGGCCCCGCACAGCACAATGTTCGGGGGCACTTCGCGTCTTGTGGGATGACGAAAGGTCACGGTGAGCCATGGCTGCTCGGTTGCTTTGATATGTGGGCTTGAGGCCCGCACTCGGCCTGTGCCAGAATGTTGCGACAGTTCAACCGGGCGTCCGTCTCCTATTCCACCTAAACGCATTGATGATCAGCAGATGAAAACTATCGGAATTCTCGGCGGCATGTCGGCCGCATCGACGCAGATCTATTATCGCAAGCTCTGCGAGATCACCCGCGATCGCCTTGGCGGCCTTCATTCCCCCGAGCTTTTGATCCGCTCGCTTGATTTTGCGAAGATCGAGACATTGCAGGCGCGCGGCGAATGGGATGCCGCCGCAGCCATATTGAACGCCGAAGCTAAAGCCCTGCAGCGGGGCGGCGCGGACTTCATCCTGCTTGCGACCAATACGATGCACAAGCTCGCCCGGGACATGATGGAGGGTGTCGATATTCCACTGCTGCATATCGCTGACGCTACCGCTGATCGTATATTAAGCGCAGGGCTCAGCCGGCCGGGCCTGATAGCAACTGCCTTCACCATGGAGCAGAGCTTCTACAAGGATAGGCTGGTTGCGGCGTCGCTCCACCCCGTCCTTCCAGACGCTGATGACCGCAGGACGGTGCACCGCATCATCTACGACGAACTCTGCAAGGAAATTATCCGGGATGAAAGCCGTTCGACCTATGAAGATGTCGCCCGGCGACTGGTCGATGCGGGCGCCGATTGCATGATTCTCGGCTGTACCGAAGTTGGTATGCTCCTCAATCAAAACAATGTTTCGGTCCCCGTCTTCGATACCACGCTCATTCATTGCGAAGCGGCTATCGATCTTGCTCTGGCAACCTGAGGGCATGGTGCTCGTCTCGCCGATCCGAATTCGGAGAGGCCGGCCCGTCCGCCGTGAATGGCCGCCGAGCTAGTCCCGCGTCACCGCAAAATGACAGCTCCCGGTGCCTGATTGCCCCTCCTTTCGGCGCAATTCCAAATCATGTATAGCGGCATTACTTTTACATGCCTGGTGCCCCTATGGATCGCAATGTGACCGCCGAAAGGCAGTTGGAACCTACAGTATTCGCGCCGATTGCTCCGTCGCTACCAGTCCGAGAGGATGAGCCTTACGCCCGCGACGAGATGCTGCACGAAATATTCGAGCAGACAGCCAAACGATTTCAGGCCAAATGCGCCGTCAGGCTGCTTGGCCATGACCCCGAAAACAGCCGTCGCACACAGCTCAGCTACGCACAGCTGGCCGAGCGTGCCACCCGGTTTGCCCGCCAGCTTCGCGCTATGGGGGTTCAGCGGGGGGATCGCGTCGTCATCTGCCTGCCGCGCGGCCTTGATCAATATATGGCCATCCTCGGCACCCTCTGGGCCGGCGCCTGTTATGTGCCGGTTGACTGGAGCTATCCGCAGGATCGGATCGATTTCATTGCCGAGGATAGCGGTGCCACCCTCATCGTCACGGATGCGGAACGGGCCGCCGGCATGCGGGTAACAACGCTTGTGGTCAACGAGACCCTTGGTGATCTGGCCGCCCAGGATGCCGTGCCGATCACCCGCGCCGAAAGCGGCGCGTCTCCCGATGACCTCGCCTATATCATCTACACATCGGGAACCACCGGCCGCCCGAAGGGCGTGATGATTTCCCACCGCAGCGCCTGCCATTTCCTGCGGTCTGAAGGCGCGATCCTCGCCATTGAAGAAAGCGACAGGGTTTTCGGCGGCTTCAGCATCGCCTTCGATATGTCGATCGAGACGATGTGGAGCGCTTTTTCCGCCGGTGCGGAGCTGCTTGTCGCCACTGAGGCGCTGCATAAGGCGGGCCCTGATGTGGGTATCACACTGGCGGCTGAAAGCGTCACCGTCTGGCATGTGGTGCCGTCGCTCTTCACCCTCGTTGAGGCGGAAATACCCACGCTCCGCATCGTCAATCTGGGCGGGGAGGCATGTCCGCCTGATCTCGTCGAGCGCTGGGCGCGGCCGGGGCTTCGGATTCTCAACACCTATGGACCAACTGAAACAACCGTCACGGCCACCTGGACCGAGGTTCAGCCCGGCCGACGCGTCACCATCGGCCGACCATTGCCGGGATATACGGCCTGGATTGTCGACGACAAACTCTGGCCGGTCGCTGCCGGCGCCGAAGGTGAACTGGTCATCGGTGGCCCCGGTCTTAGCGGCGGTTATGTGAACCGTCCCGATCTCACCGCAGACAAGTTCGTCAACACGCCGTTTCATGGCCCGGAAGGGCGACCAGTCCGGATTTATCGCTCAGGTGACCTCGTGCGTCTCGATGCGGTCGGCGACATCGAATTCATGGGGCGTATCGATACGCAGGTGAAGATCCGTGGTTTCCGCGTCGAACTGGCGGAAATCGAAGCGGTCATTGCCGAAGATGCCTCCGTCGCGCAGGCCGTCGTCCATCTTTTCCGCGATAATGACGGATCGGAACTGCTGGCCGCATTCCTTGTTGCACGCGGCAATGCCGCGATCGACGTGGAAGCCGCCCGGAAACGGGTTAATGATCGTCTGCCGAACTATATGCGGCCGGTCGCCTATCAGGTGCTGGATGCCCTGCCGACCCTGCCGGCCTCCGGCAAGGTGGACCGAAAGGCGCTGCAGCGGCCGGTCGTCGTTGCCGTCACGGATCGGGAAACGGTCGCGCCGGAAACGCCGCTTGAAATCCAGCTGCACGCCATCTGGTCGGAGGCTTTCGCACCGCAGAAGGTTTCGGTGGAGGACGATCTGTTCGAGGATCTCGGGGGCCATTCACTGAAGGCTGCCCGTCTTGCCTCGGCAATCCGCAAATCATCAGGCCTTTCCGGCGTTTCCATTCAGGATCTCTATGCCGCACCCACGATCCGGCGGCTTGCCGAACGGCTGCGTGACCGCGTTATGGCAGATACGGCGGTGCTGGAACCTTTCCACCGCGTCAGCGAATTCCAGAAACGCCTCTGCTGGGCGCTCCAGACGATCGCTCTGGTGCCGATCTATGCGGTGGCGGGATTGCAATGGTTCTTCCCCTATCTCGCCTACACCTATCTGGTCGAGGATTTCGGTCGTGTCTCGGCCTTGCTTCTCGGCGGCCTCAGCTTCGTTTTCATTCCGCCTTTGGGGATGGTGTTCGCGATTATCGTCAAATGGCTGATCATCGGCCGCTACAAGCCCGGCGATTATCCGCTGTGGGGCAGCTATTATCTGCGCTGGTGGCTGGTGCGACGCCTCTCCGACATCATCGCCACGCCCTATCTCAGCGGCACGCCGATGATCCGTTTTTATTATCGGCTGCTGGGCGCCAGGATCGGTCGCCGCGCCTTTATCGGCACGGTCAGCATCGATACCGCCGATCTCGTCACCATCGGCGATGATGCCATCGTCAGCGACTACGCCATGCTGGCGACGAGTTCGGTTGAGCGGGGTCTGCTGCGCATCGGCTCGGTCAAGATTGGTAACAGCGCTTTCATCGGCACCATGTCGGTGGTTGGACGCAACAGCGCGATTGGTGATGTGGCCGCGCTTGACGATCTCTCTTCCCTGCCGATGAACCAGTCTATCCCTTCAGGGGAAAGCTGGAGCGGCTCTCCGGCCAAGTGCATCGCAACCGGGCGTATCGCCCAGCGGGACGGGGAGGCGGGCTTTCTGCGTCGTCTGCTGGTTGGCTTCGGACTGTTCATCGCTGCGGTCATTCTTCCTCTGGTCGCGATCCTGCCGATTGCGCCGGGTCTGATCGCGATGATCGAAATCGACTGGAATACGGATGGTTATTCCTACCTGCTGATTTCGCCGTTCTTGGCACTTACCTACATCGTCCTGATGTGTGTTTTGACCGTTGCCGCCAAACGCCTGATCCTCGGGCCGGTCCGGCCAGGGCGATATTCGATCCATAGCTGGTTCTATCTGCGGTTCTGGTTCGTCCAGCAGGTGACCGATCTGGCGCTGGCGCTGCTTCATCCGATCTATGCGACGCTCTACGTCATCCCCTGGTATCGTGCGCTCGGCGTGCGGATCGGCAAGCGCGCCGAAATCTCGACGGCTGCGAAAATCGTGCCTGATCTCGTCGATATCGGGCCGGAAAGCTTCATTGCGGATGCGGTTGTTTTCGGTGCGGCGCGCCATGAGCCGGGCATTATCGAGCTGGCGCATACCCGGATCGGGCGACGGTCCTTCATCGGCAACTCGGCCGTGCTGCCAACGGGGGCGACCATTGCCGATGGCGTCCTGATCGGTGTGCTTTCCAAGCCGCCGGCGGATGGCGGTGCCGAGCAGCCGGACGGGACTTGGTTCGGTTCCCCGCCGATTTCGCTCCCCGTGCGGCAAGCCGTCGGCCTGTTCGATGAGGGCGCGCGCTTTAATCCGCGGCCGCGCCTTGTCGCGATGCGGCTTGCCATCGAGGCCATCCGGGTGATCCTGCCGCTGACATTGTTTCTGGCATTTTTCAGCCTGCTTTTCTCTGTTGTGGGCGATATCCAGGATTATGACGACAGCCACTTGCTGATCGCCGTGATTTTCCCCTTCCTTTACATTGGCTTTGCGCTCGCCTGCGGCCTCAGCGTCGTTGCGCTCAAATGGCTGGTGATGGGGCGGTATAAACCGACGACAAAGCCGCTCTGGAGCACCTTTGTCTGGCGAACGGAACTGGTGACGGCGACCTATGAAAACCTGGCGGTGCCGAACCTGCTGCAACCGCTGCGGGGCACGCCGTGGCTGGCGTTTTTTCTTCGCCTTCTGGGCTGCAAGATCGGCCGTGACTGCTTTATCGACACAACTGACATTACAGAACATGATCTGGTGCGAATTGGCGACGAAGTGGCGCTCAATGAATTCTCTGGTCTGCAAACCCACCTGTTTGAAGACCGCGTCATGAAGGTGAGCGGCGTGACGGTCGGTGACCGCGCCGTGATCGGCTCTTATGCCATCGTGCTCTACGATGCCGAAATCGGGGAGGACGCCCAGCTTGGCGATCTTTCCGTGGTCATGAAAGGCGAGACGCTGCCGGCCGGAACATCGTGGGAAGGCTCTCCGGCGCAACTCGTGCGCAATGCATGAGCGAGGCCGCCCTGGTGTTCAGGCTCTGAAGGCCTGAATGCAAAAACCGGTGACGCGGCAGTGGTCTGGCGCGTGCGCCTCGCGTGCAGCAGGCCATGCGCGAAAGGATACCGGTCGGGCCGCCTTTTTTGATCAGCCTGTCCTTCAGCGCTCCCAGCCCAGCTGATCCTCAAACGGCAGGCGTCCCCGAGCCGCAAAGCCGAACAAGCCTTGAGGCTCGAAACCGGAATGCCGATAGTCCCTAGATCACCGAACAATCCACGGCCCAGAGGAAAACGCGATGATGCAGCTTTTGCCGATCCCGTATTTCGCGTGAAGGCCATAAAAAGTGAGCTTCCTGAACTCTTCTTAGGACATGCATAAATCGATAGAGCGCCAGTTGGGCAAGTTCTAGCTGTCTCGCGCTCCCACGCACGGCGCTGCCCCGACCACGCGTTTTGCCCGCGGAGATCTATTGGGCGGCAGACAACGGGTTACCACAGTTCGATCAGACCGCCTGATACACCGTTTACTGGATCGGTCTCCGGCTTGGTCAGGGACTTTATTCGCGCGCGCATCTCTTCTGTTGGTGCTGAGGTCTGAATGTCAGCCTGCTGCCCGGGCGGATATGCGCCCACGACCTGAAAATCCGCGGAGGATTTCAGCCTCATATGACCGGTGCCCGCCGGTAAAATCAGACAGTCTCCCTGAGTGACCTCCAGGGCCTGTCCGTCAGCACCGCCGATCTGCAATGTTGCCTGACCACGCCCGACGCCGAGAACCTCATGCGCGCCGCTGTGGTAATGGTGGTAGTCGAATACGCCGTTGCGCCAGATCCCTGTCCAGCCGTTGCGGGAAAACAACGCCTCAAACGCGGCTGTGTCCGGTTGCGAATTGACCTGCCGATAGATGATGACGGGAAATGACTGGTTATTGGGAATTTGATCACCGGCGTCGAAGATGTGTGTTTCGGTTCTCATACCTGTCTCGTTATGTGGTTTGAATGGCCCAGAGGGGCAGAGTATCGCAACATTAGCGGGCCTGCTACCGCTTGCCATTCAAAACGGGATGGCCGTGCGTGATCTACTGGAGAACTTGAAGCGTTGAGGCCAAAAGCATGTTGCATCCCGCCATACTGTGTTCAGGTTCGACATACTCGGCCTCATTGTGACTGAGGCCATCGCGACAGGGCACAAAAATCATGGCCGACGGCGCAACGCGATTCATGAAGAGGGCGTCGTGGAACGCACCGGATAGCATTCGTTGCGTTGCCAAACCCCGATCCTGTGCGGCGTTATCCAAGGTCGCGAGAATATCCTCCGGGAAATTCGCTGGCGGCATGTCGAAGATCTGTGTGATCGTCGCTTCACAATTTTGGTCCCTCGCAGCCGCCTGGGTGACCGCGCGAATTTTATTTTCCATTGCGTCAAGCGTGTCGGAAGAGGGGTGCCTGATATCGACGGTAAAAACCGCTGTCTGCGGAATGGCGTTGACCGCAGCGGGCTGTAAAGCCATTCGCCCCACCGTGAAACGGGCGGCCGGATCGGAGGGCATCATGGCGGGAAACAGCGATCCAAGCGCGTTAACCGCCGCGTGAAACGGATCGCGTCGATACATCAGTGCCGTCGTGCCCGCATGAGCGGTCTGGCCGGTGATCGATACCTCCAGCCAGCGTGTGCCCTGTATGCCCGTCACTATTCCAATTGGAACTCCCCGTTTCTCAAGGGAAGGGCCCTGCTCGATGTGCACCTCGATATAGGCAAACACCGGAAAACCGAGATCGCGCATCGTGGCTTCCGGCAGGCTTTCCAGGGTTGCGGAAAGTTCTCCCGCAAAATCGGCTCCGTTATTTGTGGCAAGTAGCTTCTGCCAGTCTTGCGGTATCGTTCCAGAGGCGAACGCCATCGATCCCATGCAGCCCGGGGCGAAACGGCAACCTTCCTCGTTGGTGAAGGCGACGACCTCGACCGGACGTTCCGTCTCGATCTTCAGATCCTCAAGTGTTTCGAGAACCTCGAATGCCGAAAGCGTCCCCAGTGCGCCGTCAAACCGCCCGCCGGCGGGCTGGCTGTCAAGGTGGCTGCCGATCAGAAGCGGTGCATGTGTTTCGTCGCGGCCGCTCCGGCGAATGAAGAGATTGGCGACGGGATCCTGGAACACCGAAAATCCTCTGTCGATCGCAAGTTTCGCCAGCAGCCGTCTTGCCTCGCGATCCAGTTCAGTGAGCGCCTGCCGGTTGACGCCACCCTTTTCGGTTGCTCCGATCGCTGCAAACCGGTCCAGATTTGCGAGCAGTCTTTCACCGTTGATCGAAAATTCTGCCATGGTTGTCTCCCCCTTCAGGCTTCGAGGCCGGGGCGGGCTGCGGCAACAAAAGAGCGCACCCGCGCCAGTTCGACCGGGTTCCACCAGACGCCATCCTCCTTGAGCGAGGAAGCGACGATAACGCCGCTGGTCCGTTTGAGGATATCGACGATATTGCCTTCATTGACACCCGAGCCGACAAGCAGCGGCAGATGTGTCGCTGCACCGATTTCCTCGATCTCCTCCAGGGATGCACTGTTGCCGGTGCGCTGTCCCGTTGCGATGACGCCGTCGGCATCGAAGAAGGCAAGGTCGCGCGTCAGTTCATCGATGCTGCGATCCGCCGTGATGGCATGGGCTCCGTGTTTGACGTGGCTGTCGGCGAAAACCTTGATATGCTCTGCCCTCAGCAGCGAGCGGTAGCGCATCGCCTCGGCCGCGCGCCCTTCCATAAAGCCCTCATTGGCGACATAGGCATTGGCCCATTGGTTGACGCGGATGAACTTTGCCCCGCCCGCCATGGCGATGGCGAAGGCCGGGATGGGAGCATTCGCCAGCACGTTGATGCCGACAGGCACACCGGCGGTGCGAACGATGCGGTCGGTCACCACGCTCATGAAGGCTGACGTTTCGGGCCCGATATCATCTGGCTTGGAGAAGGGCACGTCTCCGTGGTTTTCGACGATCAGGCCGTGCATGCCGCCTTCGATGAGGCGCTCGGCATCGCGCATGCAGGCATCATAGATGGCGTCCATGCTCGCGTTGCGATAACGCGGCGCTCCCGGAAACGCCGGGCAATGGATCATGCCGATCAGCGCCTTGCTGCGACCGAAAATTTCCTGGATAGCATTGGCCGCGTTGTCGGATATGGTCTGCATTTCAGTCCCTTTCGAAAGTTCTCCATGCGCGCCTTTGTTATCGGCAATATCGCACTTGATGAAACCTATTCCATTGCCGCACTGCCTCAGGCAGGCGCTTCAATCTTCGGCGAGCAGGCCTCGCGCAGTCTCGGTGGCAAAGGCTGCAACCAGGCCATTGTTCTTGCACGGTGCGGCGTCGAAACCACTCTGGTCGCTGCCATCGGCACGGACGACCGCGCCATTGCGATCGGAAAAGCGCTCACCCGCGAGCGCCTGACACCAAAGCTCATTCCCGTCGACAGCGCCACCAGCGATACATCCATCATCCTGACGACCCCTGACGGTGAAAACTCGATCATCACCACCCGCTCCGCAGCCGCAGCGCTTGATAGAGACGCAGCCCTGGACGCACTTGGCGACGCCGTATTTGGCGACCTCGTCATCCTGCAGGGCAATCTCTCGGAAGAAACAACCCTCGCCATCCTCAAAGCGGCGAGATCGAAGGGGCTGACGACGGCCTTCAATCCTTCACCGCTGCAGCCGTGGTTTGCAAGCATTCTGCCGCTCATCGACATCGCCGTCCTCAATCGCATCGAGGCAGAGGCGCTGACCGGTGAGAGCGGCGCCGGGGCGGGCGCTTTTCTGCTGCGTGCCGGCGTCGGCCTCGTCATCATCACACTCGGCGGACAGGGCTGCGTGCTCGTGTCTGCCAATGGTGCAATCGAGGTCGCGGCAGCGCCCGCCACAATCGTCGACACCACGGGTGCCGGCGATTGCTTTACGGGTGTTGCGCTTGCCTCCGCCATGCGTCGCGGCGTCGCTATCGATGCGCGCGCGCTGGAGGATGCTTCGAGAGCGGCAGCCATCACCGTTGGCCGCCGTGGCACGCAGGATGCCTTTCCCAGCCATGAGGAGATGATGGCCATTCTGCGGGCCTGAGCCTGTCGATCACGGCTTTTCCGTCAGCCAGCCGAGAATGTTCTTCCACAGGCGCCCATAGCCATCCCATTCGCAGAAGGCGGGTGAGAGCCAGTGCGGACCAATATCGGACGTCCATGCTGCCGTTCGGCCCTGGCCAAAACCTCCGGTCACGAGTAGCGGATGAGAACCCTGATCTTCCGGCAGCCGGGCAACCACCTCGACATCGGCGCGATCACGCACCTCGACCTCGTTGACACCGAGCAGGAGCGGCCACTCGCCGGAAAGGCCTGCGACGGTCGGATGGTCTGGTTTCAGAATATCGGCTGTCGAGCCTTCCGGAATTTCCACGCGGTCGTCCCATGGAAGGCAGGTAACGGGAAGCGTATCTTCCACCGGCGTGCGGCGCCAGCGCGCCTTGCCGTCGATGCCCTGGAAGGAGAAATAGCCACCAACCATCAGCAGGCCGCCACCCTTTTCCACCCATGCCTTGATGAGCTTCAACCGGTTCGGCACGGTTTTCGAGTGCAGCCAGACGGCCGGCGGCAACAGGAGCGAGTTCGAACCGATATCCGAGAGGATGATGGCGTCATAGGCATCGAGCCCTGCCATCTCGAAGGGAAACTTCTCCACCGCATCATGGGCAGTCATATAAGTCAGCTCGTATTCGCTGCCCTCGAGTGCCTTCACCAGCGGCTCTGCGCCCAGGTGAAAGGTGACGCTGCCAAATTGATCGAAGCCCTTGTAGTGGGTGGCGGAACTGACCCAGCTTTCACCGACGAGAAGCACTTTTTTTGTCATGATCTTTCCATTTCCATAGGTTCGTCAGGTCTTTGCCTGGAAGACCGAGCGCGGATTATCCCGCATAAGGGTTTGAAGAGTGACGTCGTCGAGCCCATGCCGTTTCAGGCGCGGCAGGAAGTGCTTGAGAATATAGGCGTAGCCATTGCCGCCATATCGCGTCAGCATCATTTTCAGGAAGACGTCGTGGGAAAGCAGAATGCGGTCGAGGTAACCGCCTTCCACCAGCGTGACGATAGAACGGGCAGCGTCCTCGTCGCTGGGGCACTGCACCTGCTGGTCGGCATAGAAAAAATCCATGCCGATCATGTCATATTCGATGAAGGCGCCGCGGCCTGCGAGTTCGCTCTGGTAGGCAATATCTGCATGGGACGGGTTCATGTGGCAAAGAACGGTATGGTTCAGATCCGCACCTTCCTCCGCGACGACGTCGAGAACCCGGTGTCCCAGCCGAAGCCATCCCGGCAGATGAACCATCAGCGGCAGGCCGGTGCGCACATGCGCCTGCGCAGCCCCGCGAAGGGACTTTTCCTCCGCAGCCGTGAAATCCGCCGATACCCCGATTTCGCCTATTAGCCCGATGCGGACATCGGTGCCATCGACGCCGTGTCGCGCCTCCTGCACGATCTCGTTGGCGATGGCATCGACCGTCAGCCCGGCCACCTTTTCGGGGTGGGAGGACGCAAGGTAATAACCCGCTCCCATGACGATGTTGAGCCCGGTCGCTTGTGAAATCCGTCGCATCGCCAGCGGATTTCTGCCGATACCCTGGCAGGTCGGCTCCACAACCGTCTGTCCACCGGCAGCGACGAAATCCTTCAGTTCCGCAATCGCCAGCGGTTCGTCATCCAGCGTGATATTGTGCTTGTTGACGAAGGGATCCTGGCGTAGCTCGCCGAGGATTTCCATGCAGACGAAACCTTCGGCAAGATATTGCCTCTCCGCTGTCTTGGGGGCGTGCCACCAGCAACGGCAATCGTTGAGGATGTGCTCGTGCATCAGCGTGACGCCGAGTTGATCCGTAGCGATCGGGCCACGCACGGTCATGATCTTTCCCGACCGGATATGTCCTTCAGACAGTTCCGTGGTCATCGCATCAGCCCTTTCTCTTCACGCCAAGGCGGAAGTTCGCGGTGAAGATGCGTGTGTTGAGCCAGATTGCGGCAAGGATGATGGCGCCCGTCACGATCTGGGTGAAGAAGGGAGAGATGTGCATGAGGATAAGACCGTTGCCGATAACGGCGATGGTCATGGTGCCCAGTACCGTGCCAAGAATGGTGCCGCGTCCGCCCATCAGCGACGTGCCGCCCAGAACCACGGCCGCCACCACCTGAAGCTCGAACCCGACTGCCGCATTCGACGATCCTGACCCCAGCCGCGCTGCAATCATGAGCCCGGCAATGGCTGAAGCCACGCCTGCGGCCAGATAGACCGAGGCGAGAATCCATTTGGCGGGCATTCCCACGCGGCGCGCCGCTTCCGGATTGGAGCCGACCGCGACGACACGACGACCATAGCGGGTGCTCGAAAGAACGATATAGGCGATCACGGTAACGACGACGCCGATCAGGGCAGGGACGGGCATACCGAGAAAATCACCCCTGCCGAGGTAAAAGAACCCCGGCGCATCCGGTATCGGAACGGAATATCCCTGTGTGATGTAGAGGGCGACACCGCGCAGGATGGAGAGACCGGCAAGCGTGACGATGAAGGCCGGAATACCTTGATAGGCAATGAACCAGCCCTGCACCAGGCCAAGCCCGCCGCCGAGCACCAGCATCGCAACGACAACCAGCGGCCAGGAGTAACCGGCCGCGAGCAGGATGGCGCCAACGGCGTTGATCAGGGCCACCATCGAGCCGACAGACAGATCGATACCGCCCGTGATGATGACGAATGTCATCGCGACGGAGACGATCAGGATTGGTGCGGCCTGACGGACGACGTTCAGAAGATTGCCGGCCGTCAGAAACGTATCCGTGGTCACGGAGAAGAACACCAAGCAGAGGGCAAAAAAGGCTGCAATGGAAAGCACCTGTGCATTCTCGGCGAAGAAATCCGAGAGCGGCGAGCCTTTGGCGCGTTCAGTATAGACGGTCAATGACGTTGCCCTCCCACGATCAGCCGCACGAGATCCTCGAGGCTGGTGTCGTTGATCTGGCGCTCCGCCACCTTGGTGCCCTCATACATGACGGCGATGCGGTCGCAGACACGGAAGAGATCCTGAAGCCGGTGGGTGATGAGGATGACCGACACGCCCTTTGCCTTGACACGATTGATAAGCGAGAGCACGGCTTCCACTTCAGCCACGGCAAGCGCCGATGTCGGCTCGTCCATGATCAGAACCTTCGGATTGAAGGAGGCCGCCCGCGCAATGGCGATTGCCTGCCGCTGGCCACCGGACAGTTTCTCCACCTTGGAGGTGAGACGCGGAATGCGGATTTCCAGCGCATCCAGCATCTTGCGGGCTTCCGAAAGCATTGTTGGCCGGTCGAGAAACGGACCCTTGGTAATCTCGCGCCCGAGAAAGAGATTACCCACGACATCGATATGGTCGCAGAGGCTGAGGTCCTGGAAAACCATCTCGATGTTGCGGTTGCGGGCATCGGCAGGGCCTGAAAAGCGAATGGCTTCGCCTTCCATGGTGATCGTGCCGTCGTCCGGGATGTAGGTTCCGGAGATCACCTTGGTGAGGGTTGATTTACCGGCCGCATTGTCCCCGACGAGGCCGAGGCATTCGCCGGGAAAGATATCGAGATCGACGCCGCGTAGCGCCTGATGCGAGCCGAATGTCTTGCGGATATTACGCAGTGAGATACGCGCTTCACGATCGGGCTGCCGGGAGAGAACATCTCCCCCGGCGCCGTCGACAGCGCCTGTGGGCTGTCCGGCGGCAATCATTTGAAAACCGCGCGGTAAGGTTCGACATTGGCTTTGGTGACGATGGTGACCGGCACGGCGATGGTCTTTTCGACGGTGCCGCCATCGGCGACCGTCTTGAGCGCCTTGACTGCGGCTGCACCCATCTGGGCAGGATCCTGCTGGATGACGGCTGCGACATAACCCGCATCGATGCCGGTGATCGCCTGTTTGGTCAGATCCCAGCCAAACACCTTGATGTCTTTCTGCTTGCTCTGGCTTTCAACGGCGGCGACCGCTCCGAGAAGAGCCGGCTCACCGGTAGCATAAATTGCCGTCATATCTGGATTGCCGGTGATCAGGTTTTCCGCTGCCGACAGTGCAGTGTCCTGAACGTTCTGGCCATCGACGACACCAGCCGTCGTGATACCGGTCTTGTCCTTGATCGTGTCTTCAAAACCCTTCTGGCGGATGTTCTGGATGAAGGAGTTCAGCGCACCAACGACGCCGATCTTGGCCTTGCCGCCCATATCGGACTTCACGTAGTCGAGGAAAAATTTTCCCATGTCGGCGCCGGCTTTGCCGTTATCCACGCCGATCTGCGCCTTCTGCGGACCCTCCGGCAGGATGGCGTCAATCGCGACCACGGGAATATTGGCGGCGGCCGCCTGCTTTACAGCCGGCATGATGCCATTGACATCGATGGCGACCACGGCGATGCCGTCAACCTTCTGCTGGATGTAGGTTTCGATGGCGCTATTCTGGGCTGCGGGATCGTTGTTGGCGTTAAAGATCACCAGCTTGACGCCGGCTTCCTTAGCGGCCTTTTCCGCTCCTTCGTTCATCTGGTTGAAAAACAGCGCCTGCTGGTTGATCTGCACCAGGGCAATGGTCTTTTCGGCAGCCTGGACCAGACCAGCGGATAAAGTCGCGCCGGCAAGGACGGTTGCGGCGAGAGCGGCGGAGAAATATCGACGTTTGAAATTTGGCATTATCGTTCTTCCTCTGTTGGTTCGTTGCTTTTTATTTGATCGCGGGCGGCGCAACGGATTCACGCACGACGATTTCGACGGGCAGCAGCTCCTCCGACAGCGGTGGAGCGCCCTCATCCCAGTTGGTTTCAAGCAGAAGCGACAAAGCGCGTTGGCCGATTGCACTGACCGGCTGGCGAATGGCGGTGAGCGGCGGGGCAAACAGATGCAGCGGCCCGACATCGTCGAAACCGATCATCGAGACATCCTGCGGGATACGCACGCCTTCAGACCGCAGCACTTCGACGAAACCGATGGCGATTTCGTCCGAACTCGCAAATACCGCCGTCGCCGGCCGGCCCTCGTTAAGAAACCGGCGGGCAGCAGCCCTGCCGAATTCCACGGTGTAGGCGCCACAATATCTTGTAATCGAAAGCTCTGCCTCGCACTTTCGTTCGGCAAGGGCGGATGTCATTCCGCGAAAACGGCGTTCGGTACTGATCATGTCCTCCGGGCCGCCGACATAAAGAACCCGGCTGTGTCCGTGCTCTGCAAGATGCGCGCCTGCCAGGCGGCCGCCCTGTTCATTGTCGCAGAAGAGTTTTGGAACGGTTGCGCCGGGAACGTCTTCATCGACGACCACGACCTTACCGGTGGTGTTGATCAGTTCCGCCAGTTCATCGGTATTGGGATGGTTGGTGATGAAGACGAGACCATCGACGTGATTGCGGGCGAGCAATCTCAGATACGACAATTCGCGGCCCTTGCGGTTCAGCGTCGCAAACAGCGACAGGGCAAGGCCGCGCCTGTCGGCTTCTTCTTCCACGGCCGCGACCAGCATTCCGAAAAAGGGGTTGCCAATATCGGGAACGACCAGGCCGATCGTATCCGAGCGGCCCCGGCTCAAGCGCCGGGCGTGGGGATTGGGAACGTAATTGAGCTCACGAATGGCGGTCTCGATCCGCGTCTTCGTTTCCGAGGGCAGCTCCAGCGTGCCGTTCAACAGACGCGATACGGTCGCGACGGAAACCCCTGCCGCCTGGGCAACATCTTTGAGACTGGTCGCATGGTTACGCGCCATTGAACTTTCGCTTTCTGTTCCACTCAATCCGGGCCTTCTCGACCTCTACCGGCTTTGTAAAGCGATTTACTAAACCGGTTTACAAGGAAATGTAAAAACGCTGGGCTGTCAATGTCATTTTTCGAGATTTGCGTTCTACCGTCGGAAACCCAGCGCCTGCCGGCTGACGGCAAGCCTCTTCTCCGGAGACCGCAGCCAGCGGGAAGCGGCGAAATAAATCGCGATTAATGCCTTCGATTCACAGGGAATCGGACGATACCCATTTGTTCCGGCCGGTCTGTTTGGCGCTTAACAACGCGGCGTCCGCCCTTTCCAGGACGCTGCTCACGGTCCCTGCGCCCGGTGCGGTTGCGATGCCGATGGATATGGTTACCGGGTCGAGCAGGCGGCCTCTGTAGGTGAAGGGCGCCCGTTCTACGGCGTGCCGGAGTTTCTCCGCAAGCTTGGTCGCATCCTCAATGCCTGCATCTGGCATCAGCACGGTGAATTCCTCGCCGCCGAACCGAAACAGCGTACCCTGATCGCTGGTCGCCTCGGAAAGCACCTGGGCGACATATTGCATCACCGCATCACCGGCATCATGGCCGAAGCGATCATTGAAGCGCTTGAAATGGTCGATGTCCAGCATCAGACAGGCAAGCGAACCGGTTGGCTTCTCAATGTGCCGGTTCAACGCCTCGTCAAGTGACCGGCGGTTTAGCAGACCGGTCAAGGCGTCCTGCCTTGCCATGCCAACCAGCCGCTGACGGAGCTGGAGGTTTGCGACGGCAAGGCCGATATTTTCGGCAAGGAGTTCCAGATACAGGCGCTCTGTCTCCAGCGTGTCGTTCCTCTCTGGAATTTCGAGATAAAGCAAGCCGACGGTTTCGCCCAAAGCCGTCAGCGGTATGCACAGGCCGGTTCCGAAACTCCCCTGAAGGTGATGGCAGACGACATCGTCGCCGTCCTGGTTGCTGACGTGGGGACGTCCACGACGCAGAGCCCAGCAATCGTCGATCAAAAATTCCGGGGCGGAAAACGAAGGGTCGGACCATTGTCCGGTCGATTGGAGAAGCGAACTGTTTTCCTTGAGCACAAGCAGGCGGCCGGCAATAGCGGGGAAAATCTGCGGCATGAATTTCGAAACGACGTCGGACAGTTCATCTTGATTCTGACATGCCTGAATGCGATGCATCATCTGCAGGATCAGATCCTTGATGCGCTGGTTCCGGCGGTGTTCCGCGTCAAGCCGATCCCTTTCCAGCCCGTTGCTGCGGAAAATCCTGATCGCCTGGTTCATTTCCCCAATCTCGTCCCGACGTCCTTCGTCGGGCACGTCGATACTGTAGTCCTGCCGCGCAAGGCGCATGACGATATTGCTCATCCTGATAAGCGGTGCCGCAACGCGTCTGCTGAGGACGAAATAGAGCACGGCCAGAAACATCAACGCGGTCAGGGCGAGCATCACCTTGGCGATCGATCCGTAGAAATCGCTTCGGCTTTTGGCCTGGTCCACAGTTGTCTGCGTGCGGGTCGCAAGTGTTTCTCTCAGCGTCTCGACGGTATCCAGCAGGCCCCTGTGCAGCCGGTAATACTCATCGCCGAACAAGACCTGTTGTGCCTCGCTTTGGCGGCTGGATCGATAAAAACCGATGGCCTCGCGCTCCATCCTGTCGAGGATGTCGGCGCTTTTTCTTATCTCCTCGAATGATGTCGCCTCTTGCGGCGAAACACCGTGTGCGGCGAGTTTATCCAAGGTGTTTTCGAGGTGCTTTTCCTGATCTTCGTCGACGTAGAATTTTGCCAGATGCTGCTCGTCGCCGCGCATGACGTAAAGTCGCGCTTCCTCGGTGCGCTCATCCGCGATGATTGCCAGTTCCTCGGCAAGATCGCTCATGTCGAGATGATCCTGGATTGCCGCCCTCTCTTGAGAGGCGCTTCTGGCTGACAGAATGAAAGTGGTCGCCGATACCGTCGTGAGTATCAGGGTCACAGCATAAGCCAGGTTCGTGATGGTACTAAGTCGCATGATGGCGCCGTCTGCTTGCCGCGTGGTCGTACAAACCTCAGCGGCGGGTCCAATTCCAGAGTCTCGTTGTTCTAGGACATATCGTCAAACGGGAAATCAGCAAGCGGTTAACCATCGATTTGATCTGTCGCGGCGAAACCAGAAAGTCGCGGATCTGGAGGTCTATGAAAAGCTCTGCGCAACATCGGCACTATATTTCATGCGGCATCACGAAACCGTGAAACCTTTCAACGCATCGTTCGTTTAGCGCCCATGAGTGACAAAGACGCAGGACCGAAACCGGTCGTTGGTGCCGACGAGACTGGCACCCAAACCGCATCTCAACAGGATGCTCCTGACACCGATGAGCCGCCTCCGCCGGAGGAGATGGAACCCGCTTCGGACTTGACCCCGGAGCAGGCCGAAGAGGTTCGCAGGAAATATCTGCTGAAACGCTTCTGGATCAGCGCCCGGGGCTTCTGGAGCCGGCGCGGCGATGCGTTGGCATGGCCGTTCACGCTCGGACTATTGGTGATGATCGGTATAAATGTCGGCTTTCAGTATGGCATCAATATCTGGAATCGCGGCATTTTCGACGCTATCGAGAAGCGGGACGCGTCGACGGTTTATTTTCTCGCCTCGATTTTCCCCCCGCTGGTCCTCGGTAGCGTCTTCATCGTCACCTCACAGGTTTATGTGAGAATGCGTATTCAGCGGCGCTGGCGTTCCTGGCTCACGAAGGCACTCGTTGGCAGGTGGATTGCAAATGGCCGTTACTATCAGCTGAACCTGATTGATGGTGACCACCAAAATCCCGAAGCACGGCTCTCGGAGGATATGCGGATTGCGACGGAGGCACCGGTGGACTTTGTGTCCGGTGTCATCGCGGCCTTCGTGTCTGCCTCCACCTTCATCGTTGTCCTGTGGACGATCGGCGGCGCGTTGACTGTTTCGATCGGCGGGGCCGGCGTCACGATCCCCGGCTTCCTTGTCATTGCGGCAGTCATCTATGCCGCCATTACCTCCACGTCCATCGCCTTCATCGCGCGCAATTTCGTCAAGGTTTCCGAAGTCAAAAACCAGGTCGAGGCGGAATTCCGCTATACGCTCACGCGCGTCAGGGAAAATGGTGAGAGTATCGCCCTGCTTGGCGGCGAGGAGGAAGAACGAAGCGATCTCGACAAGAGGTTCGGCAATGTCCGACGGCAATGGCGTCTCATGGCGCAACAATACATGCGAACGACGGTCGTCTCGAACGGCTCGATGCTGATCGCGCCCGTCGTACCGCTTCTCCTGTGCGCACCCAAGTTTCTCGATGGAAGCATGTCGCTTGGTCAGGTCATGCAGGCCGCTTCCGCTTTCACGATTGTCCAGTCCGCGTTTGGCTGGCTGGTCGACAACTATCCCCGTCTCGCCGACTGGAATGCCTGCGCCCGGCGTGTTGCCTCGCTGATGATGTCGCTCGATGGCCTCGAACGGGCTGAAAAAAGCGATACGGTCGGCAGGATAGTGCGCGGCGAGACGGAAGGGGAGACAATACTCAGTCTTAAGGATGTTTCCGTTTCTCTGGGTGACGGCACGGCGGTCGTCAAGGAGACGGACGTCGAAATCGGCGCCGGAGAGAGAGTGCTGGTGGCTGGAGAATCCGGCTCCGGCAAGAGCACGCTGGTACGGGCCATCTCCGGTCTTTGGCCCTGGGGTGGAGGAAGCGTCAACTTCCGCGCCGACAGTAGATTGTTCATGCTGCCGCAACGGCCATATATTCCGGCCGGTACGCTTCGTCGCGCTGTCTGTTATCCGCAGCCCGCCGAAAGCTGGACGTCCGAAGAGATTGGCGCTGCGCTCGACAAGGTCGGTCTTGGTCAGCTCAAGGAAAAAATCGAGGACGAGGCGCCTTGGGACCAAACATTGTCCGGCGGAGAAAAACAGCGGCTGACCTTCGCGCGCCTGTTGCTGAACGCTCCCGATATCATCGTCATGGACGAGGCGACGGCAGCTCTTGACGAGAAAAGTCAGGATAAGATGATGCAGACGGTGATCGAAGAACTTCCCGATGCAACGATTATCAGCGTGGCGCACCGTGCCGAACTGGAAGCGTTCCACAGCCGCAAAATCACGCTGGAGCGCCGGGATGGCGGGGCGAAGCTGGTCAGCGACATCGAACTCATTCCGCGGAAGGCAAGAGCGGGCTCGATGCTTCGTAGAATGGTCAAGCGTAAGAATGGTTCGAAGCGGTAGCTGACCTTGTTTTGCGGTGTGGCAAGGGATGTCCAAGAGGTGCGCTGCTCTTCGAGGCTTGGAAGCCTGAGGTAGGCGGGCAGCACAATCGTCGTGCCGCAACGGTGTGGATGCCGGCAAGAATCGGACTATCGCAAGGTGTTGGAGTTCTTGGAGGCCGCCTTGCCGGACAGGGCGTCAGTATCCGCCATTCGCATATTCGTGTGCGTTCCTGGCGGGAGTGGATTTTGATTTTGACCTTTACCCCGTCAGCGCGCAGGAACCGACGAATATTCACGCCTTGGCCGATATCGCAGTCAGTTCCTCAAGGTCGAGATCATGCTCAAGCTCTCTGAGTGTTTCGTCATCGATCTGTCCCTCACGGCGTAGACGTATGAGTTCCTTCCTGCCGGCGGCAACGGCCTTGAGCACGACATCAAAATGAGCATGCAGAAGCGGTGAGTATTTTTCGGTGCTTTCAGCGTATTTCACACTGGCCGCGAGTCGATGTTCATATCTCTTGAGGAGTTGCGGATGGATGAGTTCGCCGTTTTCGTCGTATGCAAGACCTTGAACAGTCGTGAATTGCACCTGGGCCATGGATGCTTCGGCCTCACTCATCGTCATCGGCGCGCGTTCCGGTTCTATCCCTCCAAGCCCCGCCCATGCGATGATCCGTCCGAGCGTTGTCCCCTGTATGAGAACGGTTCCCATAATGACGGCGAAAGCCATGACCAGAATGAAATCGCGACCAGGAAAATCTTCCGGAAGGCTCAGGGCAAGAGCCAGCGTAACAACACCGCGCATGCCAGCCCAACCGAGTGCGGTGACCGCTCCTGGTCCAAGAGGCTTCGAGTGGGCGAGTTTCAGGCCGTGAAACAACCTGATGACCAAGTCGGATGCGAATATCCACACGAACCGTGCCGCTACCAGCGTGACAAGGACGGCAAGTGCAGGCAATGCCATTGAACTGGCTATCGAGCCAAAGCCGCCGCCGCGTTCAACGACATCGCGGAGGGATAGTCCGATGAGAATGAACACCATGGCCTCCATCAGGAAGACCAGGACATTCCAGAAGGACGTGCCACGCATTCGTGTTGCAGCAGATAACACGGTGTGCTGATGCCAGGACGCAATCAATCCCGCGGTAACAGTTGCAATCACACCTGATGTCTGAGCCTGCTCTGCCAAAATATACGCGGCCCAGGACAGGACAGCGGTCGCGGCAATCATCAAATATTCGTCGCCCAGATGGCGAACGGTTTTTACCCACAGGAGACCAACGAACGCGCCCACTGCGGCGCCACCAACGGCCAGGAAGAAGAATTCACCAAGGGCATCCACCGTGCTGAAAACCCCACCCGCTGCGGCGGCGACAGCAAAACGAAAAAGCACAAGCCCGCTGGCATCGTTCAAAAGGCTTTCTCCCTCCAACAGAATCTGGAGGCGTCTGGGTATCCTGATCCTCTCCAGCACGGCCCTTGCCGAGACCGCGTCAGGAGGGGAGACAATAGCGCCGAGGGCCGCGCAGGCAGCCCATGGCAATGAGGGCATCAGAAAGTGCACGACAACTGCGACGATGACGGTTGTGAACAGCACTGCACCGATTGCCAGAGACGCAATTCCGAAGACGTGTCGTTTCAAACGGTCAACAGAGATGGACCACGCGCCATCCAGCAGCAGTGGCGGCAAGAAGATCACCAACACCAACTCCGGATTGACGGAGATTGTCGGCAGCCCAGGCACGAAGGCCAAGGTTCCCCCGCCTGCGAGAAGCGCCACGGAAGGGGGCAGTCCCAAGCGATGCGCAATATAATGCAGCACGATAATGGCAAGAAACATCGCAATCACGAGTTCGAAGAGATGCGTGCCGTCCATATGTGTCCCCAATCCAGCTTGGACCGACATCAAATGACGAGTTTTGGGAAAAAGCAACGGCACTTCCATACCGACTTGAGGCGCTAACGCGCTTGCAGTCCGGAACTTGACCTACCCGGCGGCAGGCCTTTGCGACGGCATGCCGTCGCCCCCATAAGTTGCATATGCGAAATGGCGAAGCCAGGGTGTGTTTTCCAAGCACGCCATTTAAAAGGCAATTCTAATATGAAACGATTGAAATTTCGTCTTTCAAATTCTCTTCGATGAATTTTCGCGTCCCCAAAATCGTCAGATGCCTATTTGTTGGTCAAAATTGGAAAATTAGTTAATGCAATTTTTACTATGTTGCGGCGCACAAGAACTTCATTCACCATTTCAATACTGCGGGAGGAACGGTTTCTCAACAACAGAGGAGTTGATTTCATGCTGTTCCGCAATAAGCCTGACGCAAAATATAAAGGCGCATCCGTAAGATTAGCCTCCTATACTGTTCTCGGTGTGGTGGCGACGGTGTTTTCTTCTTCCGTGTTTCCGCCTGTATTCACCTCTCAAACGAGCCGTGCTCTGATCAATGCCCCCATTATTCCCTTGACGACGCCGATCAGCGGCGTTGTGAAAACATCGAATGACAGGGGCGGTGCCACCATCGAGAACGACAAGGTGGACAATACAACGCTGATCGGCCTGAAGGTTCAACTGGCGGCGCTTGACAATGAGATGCGCCAGAAGAACTCAATCGTTTCGGACTATGCCTCGCGGATCGACGACCTGAACAGGGATCTTTCCAGCCAGCAGGCGGCTTTGCTGCTGCGGACAGAGTCCGATCTCGAGGCTGCAGAGGCGGCCTTGCAGATGGTTACCTATTCCACGCGGATCGCAAAAGCCGAAGCGGCACGCAAACAAAAACTCGTCGACAAGGGCGTTTTTCAAGGCATAAGCGAAGACATCGCCGATACGATACAACTTGAAGATACAAAACTGAAGGCGGCGCGTGTCGCTGTCAACAAGCTGAACAAGGACATGACCTTCGCGCGGCAGGGGATTTATATTGGATCCGATCTGCAATCGCTGCAGAACCTCCAGCAGGAAATCCGCACCAGAACGGCTGACCTGATGCAGGTGCGGATGCAGATGACCACACTTGAAACACGGAGAAGCGAACTCGAGACCCTGGCAACGACTGAGGCCTCGCGCATCGACAGGTTGACGCATGCAGATCTCGCCATTCCGCCGGGAACGACGCTCTACAAGCCGGTGGCTGCGACCGGGCGGGAAGTTGTCGCCGGTGACACGCTTGCAGAGGCACTCGATTGCCGCAACGCGTTTGTTGTCGCTATCTTCTCCGAGCGCCAGGCGCAGGCACTCTCCGTTGGCTCGCGTGTCAAGGTCGATGCGGGGAGCTGGGCCCAGGAGAGCAGTGGCACGGTGGAAAGGTTGGTACCGCGCACAACTGAACGGGTGGATCTTGATTACGCTGTCCCATTTCCGCCAACAGAGAGACGCGAACTTTATGCGTTCATCCGCATGGATGGTACCGATCAGCCCGATCTTTCGCATCAGAAATCCTGCTCGGTCGGCACATGGGTCAATGTGACCCTGCCAAACGAATGGCTGGACAGGACGCGAAACTACGTTCACGAAGCGTCCGCTGATCTCCTCCAATATGCGAAGAACTCCGCGAAGGAGATTCCGTCTGTCACGCAGGCAGCCATGGCGCTCCTTGAATCGTCGCGGAACAGGATCTTCGCCTATATGGGAATGGAACAGCCGCGCCAGGGACGGCTGCCGGAGCTTGCAGCGCCGAACCGTCAACTGGATGACACAAGGCATGCCGCGAACGGGCCCGTTCCCCAGACCAAGATTTCGCGAACTCAATCCTGACACCCGCATGGATTGGGCGAGCCCTGCGGGTTCACTCCTATACCCGCAGGGCAGTTCTTCATTTTCAAAAATGATGTTCATATGCGCGCCCGGAACCCGACGCGCAGCCGACCAACTGCGAGGTTAGGGCGATGTATTTCAGTGCTGAAGGTGACGTTCAGTCGGTGCTTTATGTGAACCTGACGATTGCGATTGGGGCGATCCTGTTTGCCCTTCTCGCTGATCCCAGAAAGATGGTCGACAGGTTGGCCTTCAGCATCATCATGTTGCTATCGCTTGGTGTCTATATCGTATGGCGGGCAACGGATACCTTGCCGCCGCCGGAACTCTCCCTCGAAACGCTCTGGTGCTACACCTATTTCACCTTCGAGCTGATCTCGGTGCTCTACGCCATTGGGTCCATCCTCATACTTCTTCGCCGGACCGACTGGTCAGCCGTTGCCGATCAGGGAGAGGCATATCTTGCAGGCAACCCGCATGCGCCGCTCGTCGATGTGTTTATCTGCACTTACAACGAGCCGCTGAACGTTCTCGAAAAATCCATCATCGCCGCGCAGGCGATGGATTATCCTCGACTGCGCGTCTTCGTCTGTGACGACACACGTCGCGGGGAGGTAAGAACCTATTGCGAAGCCGTGGGCGTGAACTACGTCACGCGTCCCGACAACAAGCACGCCAAGGCAGGAAATCTCAACAATGCGCTGCTCCAAACCAATGCGCTGGAAGAGGTTTCCGACTTCATCATGGTCCTCGATGCGGATTTTGCCCCCCAGGCAAACTTCCTGCGGCGCGTGACGGGTCTCTTTTCGGACCCGAAGGTGGCTGTCGTCCAGACGCCTCAATTCTATTTCAACAGTGATCCAATTCAGCACAATCTCGGTATAGACAAGAGCTTCGTGGACGACCAGCGGGTCTTCTTCGACGTCTTCCAGCCGGCCAAGGATGCCGTTGGTTGCGCTTTTTGCGTCGGCACCAGCTTCGTCGTACGCCGCGCCGCGGTAAATGGTATTGGTGGTTTCCCTTCGGATGCGCTTTCCGAAGACATGCTGCTGACATATCGCCTGATGGAAAGGGGATATGTCACGCGCTGGCTGAATGAGAAGTTGAGCGTTGGATTGTCGGCGGAAGGTGTACCCGAATACATCACCCAGCGCACCCGCTGGTGTCTCGGCACGATCCAGATCGGGCTTCTGCGGACCGGACCTCTCTGGCGTGGAAATTTTACGCTGACGCAGCGGCTGCACTATCTGCATGGACTTTTCTGCTGGCTGTCGAAGCCGTTTATCCTGTGCCTGCTGCTTGCACCGTCCATCTATTGGCTGACGGGTGTATCGGCGCTGCAGGCCGATGAGCTGATGTTCATGAAGCTCGGCCTGTCATCTCTTGCGCTTTTCTGGACCTATTCCACCTGGATATCCGGCAAGAGGACGCTTCCTCTCTTCACCGAAGTCACCCACGCCCTGACCGCTGTACCCATTACCATCACGCTTTTTCAGGCAATCCGTAAACCGTTCGGGCGCCCGTTCAAAGTCACCGAAAAGGGAGGAGACCGATCCCAGGTCCGTGTCCACCTCCCGACGGCGATTTTTTTCGCTTTCGTGACCCTGTCTTCGGCCGTCTCCATCGTGCTGGCTGTCTATGGTCTGGATGCTCCGTCCGAGCTGTCCTCGCGGGACTGCCTCAATCTGATCTGGTCCGCCGTCGCGATGGTGATCGCATTCACCAGCTTCATTTGCTGCATTGAATTGCCGCGTTTCGGCAAGGAGGAAATGATCGGGGTGGATTTTCGCGGGCAGTTGCGGTCCGCATCCTCGACGAGACCGGTGCGTATCACCGGCCTCTCGACCGAAAACATCACACTGGCTGCGGTTCCGTCTTCCAGCGATGTAACGGATGTTTTCGTACCGGAGGCGGGGTGGATGCGGATCAGCCCTGCGGAGCACGCGCAGAACTCCGGAAAGTTCGATATTCATCCAAGCGACGAGCAGCGCCGGTCCATTTTGCGCCTGTTGTTTCGCAAGGCTCCTGAAAATGTCGCGGAACAGGGCGACCTGATGAAATCCATGCGGATTCTTCTCGCACGGGCATTCGGGTGAATGGACTCGTAGGAATTTGCAACAGCGCGAAAGGGTTCGTCGGGATGAGCATCCGAAACATGATCGCGACGCTTTTGACGGTTTTCGCGATGACGTCTACGGCGGCGGCCGGGAAAATAGCGGATCGTACTGGTCTCGCGGCAAAGCTGTGTGACGGCCTTGCGGGCAGGATGGACCAATCAACCGGACCGTTTTTGCTCCGCAGCTTCGAGCCGGGTCCGTCACAGAAGCCGCTCGATCCGGCGCTGTCAAATACGGCTTTCACCTATGATAATGCGCTTGCCTCGATTGCGCTTTTCGCCTGTGGAAAGGATGACAAGGCGCTGAGGATCGTCGAGGCACTGCGTTATGCGCTTGGGCACGACCGGACCTATCGCGATGGGCGGGTGCGGAACGCCTACCGTGCCGGTGCTGTCGATGTGTATCAGGGCTCCATGCTCCTGCCGGGTTTCTGGAACGAGGGCCGCAAGGCTTGGATGGAGGACGACTATCAGGTCGGAAGCGCTACCGGAAATCTTGCCTGGGCAGCACTGGCGTTTCTCGCCGCTTTTGATCGTTCGGGAGATAAATCCTATCTCTCGGCTGCGTCGTCACTCATCGAGTGGATCAACCAGAATACCGTTGGAACAGGCGGTCTCGGTTTTACGGGCGGGACGTTCGGTCAGGATGCTCACCCTATACATCTCGACTGGAAATCGACGGAGCATAATCTTGACGTCTTTGCCGCTGCAGCCTGGCTGAGCGAGATCGACCAGGCGAAGGACTGGCGATCCGTGCAGGACCGGGCGTTGTCTTTTCTCAATGCCATGTGGAACGATGGTGAGGGTCGTTTTTACGTCGGCAGTTTGCCCGGTGGCGACACGCCAAACACCAGCCAGTCCGGCATTGATTCCGAACTTTGGCCGATCATGGCCGTGCCGAAATTCCGCGCGCGCGCGGACCATGTTCTCGATTGGGTCGATCGTCATTATGCCGTTGATGGCGGTTTTGATTTCAACGACGACCGGGACGGCATATGGCTGGAAGGCACGGCGCAGGCTGCACTGGCGTTCGAGATTGCGGGGCATCGCGCTCGCTCGGACGCGCTTCTTGATACGATTGGAGCGGAATTGTCGCCGGAGAGCCTTGTCTATGCCACGTCGGGCCCGGAATTAACGACGGGTTTGAAAATAGGCCCGGACTCCACATCCGCAGATTTCAAATATTTCCGGTTACCTCACGTCGGCGCGACGGCATGGGGGATACTCGCTGCGAAAGGCTGGAATCCGTTCGTCAGGAGGGGAGTTTCAAGTATGCACGAGGCAGAATAATGCCGTAACGCCGTAACGGAGTTTGATCTTTCGATTATCTGGGGGCGTTCGCGCAAAAAAAACCCTCCGTCAGGAGGGCTGCAATAGTGCGGACCTTACGCGCTTGTAAGGAGGGGGCGGAGGGGAACAGTTCGCCCGCTTATCAAATGCGCGGGACGTAAAACGGTTCCGCTTCCAATCTGATTTCATATGCCTGCCGCTATTTTGGGATAGCTCGAACCGTGGCAGCGTCGATTTCCCGCCTTGCCTGTTGCGATGCGTTCCGGAAGCCGAGCCGGTGCAGGCCGGTTTGAATCTCCTGCGCGTTCATGAACAAATCCCAGATAAGTCCGCTTCGATGGTTTTCCATCATGGCAACAACAGGGCCCTGGTTGATGGCGAGATGTGTTTTAGAGACCCAGCCGGTTGTCGGCTCGAAGGAATCCATGAGGCCAAAGCGACCCACCAGCGCGCCGCCATGCCATTGCAGGAAGCGCTCGGCCGCCTGTTTTGATCGGAGCGGCAGAAAAGGCACGCTGGAGAGTGCAGCCGTCGTCGCAATGATACCGTGATCATCCGTCGGAGAGTTGACAACATACCCTTTTGGCCCATCGCAGGCGGACAGACCCCATCCGTCTTCAGGCGCGTAGCGAGTGCTGCAATAGCGATAGTTGATCAGACTATGCGCATGCACCTGTTCGAGATAATCGCTGCAATAGACATCCCCCAGACCGCGCGGATCGAGCGTGCAGAACGAGTAATGCGACAGAAAAAGCGGGCCTCCAAAGGGCTCGCCAAGCGGCAGTCGGACGCCAAGATAGGTCGTGCCGTTCGTGATTTCCCCATTTCGCGCCCAGCCGGCGTGATAGGATGCCGGGTCTATCGCGTCAGCAGTTGATCCTGCCGCCAGCACGTAACTGACGAGAGCCTCATTCCAGCCGACGATAGGAAGGTTCTTCGCCCAGCCGTATCGGGGGCTCCAGTGCCAGAAAAGCGGTCCGCGTTTTCCCTGTGTGAACCAGGCCCACTCCACCGTCTCGACGATGTCGGCGACGGATCGGCGTAGATCGATTTCATCGGCTGTCTGCCTGTCGAAGAACTCCCGGGCGCAAATCAGCCCCTGAACGAGGAGAGCCGTCTCGACGAGGTCCCCGCCATCATCGAACTTCGCGAAGGGAATTGTCTTTCCGCCAGCCGTCTGGATGAAATGGGGAAAGGCACCGTGAAATCGTTTTACCGCGCCGAGCGATCGCAACATGCGGTTTGCCCGATCGGCGCCCTCCTGCCTCGTTATCCACGCGCGATGAACGCCGACGACAAGCGCGAGAAACCCGAAGCCCACTCCCGATATGGAGGTGATCTCGTGGATTGGCAGACCGTCGGAACGCATGCGATCCCTCGGAAGTCCGCTTTCCGGATGGCTGCCGGACCAGAAATAATCGAAGGTACTGTGATGCAAGCCATCAAGTTGAGCAGAAAATTCGTCTGACACTTCCAACCTCGGTGATCTGCTGCAACCTGGCGCGGATCCAGACCAAGGCTTATCCGACTCGCCCGCTTATTCCAAATCCCTGAGCGGAACGTCCGAAAGCCTTGGTCGAACGACCTCACGGAGCATGTGACAAGCGCTTCGCTCTAAAATTTGACACGCCTGCGGTCGTCGGCGGCGCAATGGCAAACAGTTGGCGAAGCCACGGCCTTACCGCTAGACAAGATAGTGGATATAGTCCACCATCTTGTCTCCGGCGTGAAGACGTCGGCCAAAGCGAACAAAGTTACAAAAAAACAAGGGGAACTTATGTCGCATTCAACCACGTCGGCCGACGTGGTGCTTTCCGTTCGTAATCTCACGGTGGATTTGCCGCGAGGAATGGAGCGCAGCCACGCGGTCAAAGATATTTCGTTCGACCTCCACGCAGGTGAGATCCTTTGCATTATCGGTGAATCCGGATCCGGCAAGTCCGTCACCGCAAGCACGATCATGGGGCTGCTGTCGCCTGTCATCACCGTCAGTTCCGGAGAAATTCAATTCAAGGGAATGGATATACTCGCGGCGAAGGAGGAGAAGATCCGGCCTTTGCGTGGCCAGGCTGTGTCTATCATTTTCCAGGACCCGCTTTCAGCACTCAATCCGTTGATGACCGTCGGCGATCAGATTGCCGAGGTACTTGAAGCGCACGGTGTCGGCACGCGTGAGACCCGTAACGCCAAGGTTCTGGAGCTGCTGGAAGAGGTCGGCCTTCCCGACCCGCTGTTGATGCGGCTCCAATATCCATTCCGCCTGTCTGGCGGGCAGCGCCAGCGCGTCATGATCGCCATGGCGCTGGCGCTTGATCCGGATGTGCTGATCGCAGATGAGCCCACGACCGCACTTGATGTGACCACTCAGGCACAAATTCTTGAGCTCATCCGCAAAATTCAGAAACGAAAAAATATGAGTGTGATGTTCATCACCCATGATTTCGGGGTCGTGGCGGAAATTGCCGATCGCGTCGTGGTGATGGAGAAGGGATATCTCGTTGAGCAGGGGCGAGCGGATCAGGTTCTTGTCAATCCCGTTCACCCTTACACCCAGCGGCTGGTTGCGGCGGTTCCGCGAATGCGCAGTGTCGAGCGTTCGATCGATGAGGAAGTTCCCGTTGTTCTCGAGGTGGAAAACCTCGAGAAGGAATACCGAAGCTCAGGATCGTTTTTCCGCAAGGCCCGCACCGTCAAGGCCGTGAACAATGTGAGTTTCAAGCTTCGAAAAGGACAGACCCTCGGCGTCGTCGGGGAAAGCGGATCGGGCAAATCTTCCCTCGGACGCGTGTTGCTGAAGCTGCTTGACCCGGATGGCGGGGCCATTCGCTTCGACGGCCGCGATATCGCGACGATGGACGAAAGCGCGTTTCGAGCTTTGCGACCCTATATTCAGATGATCTTTCAGGATCCATTTGCTTCGCTCAATCCGCGCCATACCATTGGCAGAATTTTGACGGTCGGTCCGCTTGCCCATGGAATGGCCTTGCATGAGGCGAGAACAAAAGCCCTTGGAATTCTGAAACTCGTTGGTCTGGATGAGCAGGCTTATGACCGTTTTCCGCATGAATTCTCCGGCGGACAGCGCCAGCGCATCGGAATTGCCCGTGCCCTGATGTTCGATCCGGTTGTTCTGGTGGCTGACGAAGCCGTGTCTGCCCTTGACGTTTCCATACAGGCCCAGGTTCTGGAGCTTCTGGCCCGCGTGCAAAGGGAAATGAAGGTGGCAATGATCTTCATCACTCATGACCTGAGGGTCGCAAGCCAGATTTGCGATGACGTCCTCGTCATGCACAAGGGAACAGTGGTAGAGCAGGGGCCTCCGACGAAAATCTTCCGCGCACCCACGCATCCCTATACGCAAAAACTCGTTGCGGCCATTCCTGGCGCGGACTGGGAACCATCGGCCGAGGTAGCTCACATGTGAAAAGCCTCTCGGGCTGACTGACCCGAGGGATTTTTGTATCGCGCGATGTTTCGAGATATTTTCGAACGCCGGATCTCTTCGATCCTGCGGCGGATCGGGTTGAGTTTATAAGTAATTGATTTAAATAAATAATTTTAGAATTTTCGCGAAAAAATAGTTGCGTTTATCCACTAATTGTCATTTCATATAGTCACAGAACTGCAATACGACATGGTCGAAAACTTCATCGCGGTGCGCGGGGAAAGCGCATTCGTAAATCTTCTTTTTTGACCATTCGAACGGAAAACACATGTCCAAACCTACAGCCAAACCACCGGTATCGCCTACCGACATCAATCTCGACGTGCTTGAAGACACGCTGAGCTTCTATATCCGCACGATCAATCTCGCCGTATCGCGAGATCTGGACAACCGGCTGGAGGGGCTGGATGTGGCGAAGGGAACTGGAAAAATCACGACTTTGCTGCTTGTCGACGATTATCCCGGAATCCGCCCTTCAGTGATTGCGCATCTGACGATGCGGGACCGTTCCGCTATGGGAAGGGTCATCGATCAGATGGTGTCACACGACCTGATTCGCCGGGAGGTGTCGCCGGACGATAGCCGGGCGCAGGAACTCTACATCACCGCGGCGGGGTCAGCACTCGCCTTGAAAATCCGGGAAATCGTTCCGCAGCAATCGCGCGACTTCTTCTCCTTCATTCCGGAAGACGAACAGAAACAGGTGATCGACATTTTGCGTCGTGCCTACCGTCACATCGTGGGGCTATCATGACAGATCGGCGAGGAGGGCGGGTTGCTCTCATCTCGGGTGCCAGCCGGGGTATCGGAGATCACATTGGTGCAGCGCTTCTGCAGCAAGGTTGGCTGGTGTCACTCGGCATGCGTACGCCTGTCCTGCCGACCTGGGCTGTTGGTCGCGAGAAAGACGTTCATCTGTTCAGTTATGACGCGAATGATGCCGCTGAAACGCGCTGGACGGAAGACGCTCTCCGGCATTTCGGTCGCATCGATGCGATCGTCGCGAACGCCGGCATCATGATCCCGAAGACGGTGATCGAGGCGGAGGACGACGATATCGACGCCATGCTTTCCGTGAACGTCAAGGCGCCGCGACGACTGGTGAAAGCCGCTTGGAACGCCCTGTGCGAAAGCGGTCGTGGCCGCGTGATCATCCTTGCCTCTCTTTCGGGAAAGCGCGTCAAGTCGGCATCGGCGGGCAGTTATTCGCTCTCCAAATTTGCCGCTGTCGCCCTTGCCCATGCCATTCGGCAGGCGGGCTTTGAGAAAGGGGTGCGTGCTACGGCGGTTTGCCCGGGATTTGTCGCAACCGATATGGCTGCCGCTTTGTCCGAGCGGCCGGCCGAGCAGATGACCCAGCCCACGGATCTCGCCCGCATCATTGCCATGCTGCTCTCCCTTCCGAACGAGGCTTCCGTCGCCGAATTCGCCATCAATTGTCAGCTTGAGGAGTTTTTCTGACATGCCCGGTCCTTATGTCGTCCCCGTTCATGGCGATGCGGAATTACCGAAAGAAGTCGATGTCGTCGTCATAGGCGGCGGCATCGTCGGCACCTCCACCGCGCTCGAACTCATCGATCAGGGGCTGCGTGTCGCCCTTTGTGAAAAAGGCGGCATTGGGCACGAGCAATCGAGCCGAAACTGGGGCTGGGTCCGCATTTCCCGTCGCGATCCGCGGGAAGTACCGTTGATGGCGGAGGCGCTTCGGATCTGGGCCGATCTCAATCGCCGGACCGGCCGGGAGACCGGTTTTAAACAATCCGGCATCGTCTTCACCTGCGCCAATGACAAGGAATTTTCCGAGCACGAACGCTGGAACCGCAATCTGGAGGGATACCAGATTGAAAGCCGCATGCTAAGCGCGGCGGAATTCAAGGCGAAGTATCCCGGCTCAGACATGAATGTTGCGGGGGCGCTTTACACTGCCGGGGACTGCCGCGCTGAACCGCAGCGGGCCGCGCCCGCGATTGCGGAAGCGGCCCGTGATCGCGGTGCCTTTATCCTGACGGAATGTGCTGTGCGTGGGTTGCAGCTTTCCGGCGGCAAGGTCTCCGGTGTGGTGACGGAACGGGGTGAAATTGCCTGCAAAGCGGCCGTCATGGCAGGCGGCGCATGGTCGAGCCTGTTTCTGGGCAACAACGGACTTGATCTACCACAGCTCAAGGTAATGAACTCCGTGCTGAGGACAAAGCCGCTGGAGGGCGGGCCGGAAGAGGCGATCTGGTCAAACGGCTTTGCGATCCGCAAACGCCTCGACGGCGGATATACAATCGCAAATGGCTTCCAGAATATCGTCGATATCGTTCCGGCATCTTTCCGTTATGCGGCGAAATTCCTGCCGGCGTTGCGGCACGAGTGGCGTTCGCTCGATCTGCGTCTGACGGGCAGGTTTTACGATGAGTGGCGTATGCCGCGCCGCTGGAAGCTCGATGAGCCATCGCCCTTCGAATATAATCGGGTGCTCGATCCAGTTCCGTCGACGAAGATGACGGACGGCGCCCTTGCAAAGCTCAAGCAGGCATTTCCCGTCTTCGAGAAGGCAGAAATCGCGCAACGCTGGGCGGGCATGATCGATGTGACGCCGGACGCCATTCCGGTCATCGATGCCATCGATGCGATTCCGGGTTTCCATGTCGCCACGGGTTTTTCGGGACATGGTTTCGGAATAGGTCCGGCGGCCGGAAAACTCATGGCCGATATTGTCACCGGCCGCACTCCGATCGTCGATCGCTACGATTTCCGTTTCAGCCGCTTCAGCGACGGTTCGAAGATCGAACTGGTCAGCGGGTTCTGAGGCCAGGTCCTGGTACGGACCTGACCGGTCACGTCAAGGCATAAGGCAGGCAACTGTCGAAGGGAGCCAAACTGCCCAAAGAGGCGGAAGAAACAATAATCGTCATGTTCAACCATCGGATCAAGGGGAACTAAAAATGTCCGACCAGAACAAGCCGCTTATGAATACCACCCGCCGCCAGGCACTTGGCCTTTTGGCGCTTGGCGCATCCGGTGTCGTCCTTTCAGGCCTTCCGGGCTTTTCCCGCGCAATGGCGCAGGGAGAGTCCGCCAAAGGCCAGTTGACCGTCGGGTTCTCGCAGGAACCCACTGTTTTCAACCCCCATATGCCTCATATCGAAGTTGATGAAGGTATCCATTTCAGCATTTTCGACCCACTCTTTTATGTCGATGAGAAAGGCGCTTTTGTTGCTGCCCTCGCCGCCGAGGTGCCGACCGTCGAAAACGGCGGTATTTCCGCCGATGGCCTCGCTTGGAAAGTCAAACTTCGTGACGACGTCAAGTGGCACGATGGAAAGCCTTTCACAGCCGAAGACGTGAAGTTCACGCTTGAACTGCTCGTCGATCCCAACTTCCGGTCGTGGCGCAAGACCGGGCATGAGTTTGTGCGTGATCTTACTGTGGTCTCGCCAACGGAAATCACCTGGAAGATGGAAAAGCCCTTTGCGCCATATCCATCGATCCTCGCGTCCACATTCATTACCCCGAAACATCTCCTGGGTGCGGAAGCTGACCGCAACACGGCCGCCTACAACAACGCCCCGGTTGGAACGGGCGCCTTCAAGTGGAAGGAGCGTGTTGCCGGAGACTACATCCTGCTTGAAGCCAATGCCGATTATTTCGGTGACGGCCCGCATATCGAGCGTTTGATCTACAAATACGTGCCCGATCTGAACGTTCTCTACACCCAGTTTAAGACAGGCGATATCGACGTGGTCGGCCTTCAATGGATCACGCCCGACCATTATGACGAGGCCAAGGATCTGTCCGGCAAGGTTGTCAATGTCGTGCCGGGCTCGACGATTGAATCGCTCTCGTTCAACATGGAGCGACCGCAATTCAAGGATCCGGCTGTCCGGGAAGCGCTTTACGCTGCGATCGACAAGCAATCGATCATCGAGGCGCTTTATTACGGTCTACCGGCGCCCACGGAAAGTTACGTCCCGCAGCAGTCTTTTTATTACAATCCTGATCTGCCCAAACACGAATATTCCATCGAAAGAGCGAAGAAGCTGCTGGAGGATGCTGGTTGGGTCGCCGGTGCAGATGGCGTCCGAGCAAAAGATGGCGTGAAGCTTGCCTTCACCTGCTCGACAACGGCGGGAAATCACATCCGTGAACAGGTACAGCAATACATACAGCAATCCTTTAAGGATATCGGCGTGGAGATGACCATTTCCAACCTGCCGCCTGCGGTCATGTGGGGCGACTACTGGATGCTGTCGAAGTTCGATTCCGTTATTGTCGGGCTCGATTTCCTGACCGGCCCCGACCCCGATACGTCGGACTTCTTCCGCTCGACATCGAGTCCGGCGAGAGGCGGTTCGGGACAGAATACCTGGCAGTTTGCAAACAAGGAGGTTGACGAACTTCTTGCGAAGGGCGGCAGCCTCTTTGTGCCGGAGGAGCGCAAGGCCGTCTACCTGAAGATTCAGGAGATCATGCGCAAGGAACTGCCGCTGCTGCCGCTCTTCCAGTATGCGACAGTACGTGGGCATAAGCAGGGTGTCGAGAACGTCAAACCCAATGTCAACACACGCATCGATACCTGGAACGTTGCGACCTGGCACCTGGCGTAAGGGCCAGCCACAGAACGGGGCCTCGGCCCGAGCTATGTGGAAAGCACCGGCGTCAAGGTCGCCGGTGCCGTGACGGCTATTCGTGGACGGGTGTGAGGCCTGTCGACGATGCGACCTGGAGTTTGACCCATGCTGACCTTTCTTCTGCACCGCATATGGCAGAGCCTCGTGCTTTTGCTGCTTGTCTCCATTATCGGTTTTGCGATCCTCAATCTCGCGCCGGGCGGGCCTCTCTCGCAATTTGCCCTCACTCCGGGCATGACGCGGGAAGCGCTTGACCGTATCGCGCACCAGATGGGCCTCGATCGGCCGTTGCCGATCCAATATCTCGATTGGGCCTGGCGATTGTTGCAGGGCGACTGGGGTAAATCCTATCGCGACCAGCGTCCGGTTCTCGACATCATTTCCGGACATCTGTTTGCGACATTGCTTCTGATGGTTTCATCGACAGTCGTATCGGTCCTCGTTGGCACGTGGATCGGGATTAAGGGGGCCGTCAAGCGCTACACGCTGTTCGATTACACCGCGACAGTAGGTGCGATGATTGCGCTCTCCATTCCAACTTTCTGGTTCGGCCTGGTTGCGATTTATGTTTTTGCGCTACGGCTGAAATGGCTACCGGCGGGCAATATGTATACGATCGGTGATCAATCCCTCTATGATTATGCGATCCACCTGATCATGCCGAGCCTCGTGCTCGCCCTCGTGAATATTGCCGTCTGGAGCCGCTACATGCGGACGGCCACGCTTGACGTCATCAATCAGGATTTCGTCCGCACCGCCCGTGCCAAGGGGCTGACCCCGCGCAGGGTGTTGATGAAACACGTCGTTGGTAACGCACTTCTGCCGATGATCACCCTTGCCGGCCTGCAGCTTCCGACGATCCTCGGTGGCGCCCTGGTAACGGAGACCGTCTTCACCTGGCCAGGTATGGGGCGTTTGTTCCTCGATAGCCTTGGTTATCACGACTATCCCGTCGTGATGGGGCTCCTGATGTTTTCCGCCATCCTCGTGCTGTTCGGCAGTTTGCTTGCCGACCTGCTGGTCGCCCTGGTCGATCCGCGCATCAGGCTCGGATGAGGCCTGGTCGCCGGACGGCGCAACCAATCGAAGGAAAGATCATGTCCGCTGCAACACTCCAACAATCGCAGGACGCGCCACGGTTTCACTGGTGGCAGAACCGCACGCTTCGTCGTTTTGCCCGCCACAAGCTGGCTGTACTTGGTGTCATCATGATTATGATCATGATTTTTGCCTGCGTCGTGGGGCCATATCTCTTGCCTTACGACGAATTGTTCATCGATTTGCGTGCACGCTTCGCGCCGCCACTGACCGGCTATCATATATTCGGTACGGATCCACTCGGACGTGACATTGCTGCGCGACTGTTCAATGCAGGTCGCATCTCACTGCTTGTCGGCTTTTTCGCCATGGTGCTGTCTACCTTGATCGGGACAGTCATCGGTGTTGTGGCCGGGTATTACGGTGGACGTATCGGGGCAATCCTGATGCGCTTTGTCGATGCATTTCTTTCTTTTCCGAGCATTTTCCTGCTTCTGGCACTGGCCGCTTTTGTCAAGCCAAGTCCGTTCATGATCACGCTCATCATCGCCGTCACGAGCTGGATGGAAATTGCGCGTCTGGTCGAGGCGGAGGTTCGGTCACTTCGTGAACGTGATTTCGTCATGGCGGCTCGTATGCTCGGCTTGCCCAATGGCTGGATCATGTTCCGCGAATTGCTCCCGAATGCCATCGGGCCGATCATCGTCGCTGCCACCTTGACGGTTGCGCGGGCCATTCTTCTCGAAGCCTATATCAGTTTCCTTGGTTACGGCATTCAGCCGCCGCTGCCGAGCTGGGGCAATATGTTGAACGGCGCCCAGCAATATCTCGACAAGGCTCCGTGGCTCGCGATCATACCCGGTGTCGCCATCACGCTGGCCGTCACCAGCTTCAACTTCATTGGCGACGGGCTTCGCGATGCGCTCGATGCCCGCACCGATCTGAATTGAGAGTCAAGGCGATGGCTTCTTTCTCACCTTTCGATGTGACGCTGTGGTATTCAACAGCCGCTCCCGCGCCACTGACGGAACCGCTATCCGGTCGCATCCAGGCCGATGTCTGTATCGTCGGTGCAGGTTACACCGGTCTGACGACCGCGCTTGAACTGGCAAAAGCCGGGGTCGACGTCGTTCTTCTGGAGCGGCAGGAGATCGGGTTTGGCGGTTCCGGCCGAAATGCCGGGCATTGTACTCCCACTTTCACTCATTATAGCCTGCCCGAGTTGCGAAAGATGATGGGCGAAACCTGGGCCGAGCGGCTTATCGAACGGCAAACACGGGCGAATGATCGGGTCTCGCACATGATCCGCGACTACCGGATCGACTGCGAATGGGTGCAGAACGGTTATGTCATGGGCGCTCCGCACAAGGGCGCGATTGAGGAAATCAGGCGTAAGGTAGAGACCTACAATGCTGTCGGTGCGAAAACCCGGCTGCTCGGCCGAGATGAGGTGGCTGCCATCACGGGGAGCCCCCGCTTCCATGGCGGGTGGCTGCACGAGGAGGCGGGCCACCTCAATCCGCTCGCTTATGCCAGAGGGCTTGGCGGCGCGGTTATTCAGGAGCGCGGAAGAATATTCACGGGCTCGAGCGTAACCGGCTGCGAGCGCAATGCGACCGGCGGCTGGAAGGTGTCGACAGAGCACGGCGAGGTCATCGCATCCAAGGTGATCTTCACCACTGGAGCCTACACTGTCGGCGGATGGCCCAAGCTCGATCAGACCTTTAAGATTCAACGCGTTTTCGTTGCCGCGACGCAAATATTGTCAGAGGAGACACGTCGGACTGTCCTGCCGCAAAACACCACGATCCACGACGGCCGGGGTGACATCTATGTCTATAAATACAATGCCGAAGGCCGCATTGTAGCATCGATGTTTCCCATGGGACGCCGCGGGCGGGACATCGTCTATACGCGACAGGTCATGAGCGATCGCCTGAAATGGCTGCACCCTCAGATTTCTGCGGATATTCGCTGGGACTATTTCTGGTTCGGCGAACTGGATATGCAATATCGCACCGTTCCGCGTCTTTATGATCTGTCGCCGGGTGTCGTCGCCCTGACCGGTTTATCTGGTCGTGGCGTGCCGACCGGCTCCATGCTTGGTTCCATTCTTTCGGAATGGGCGTTCGGAAAGCCGGAGAACGAACTGGCCTTGAAAGTTGAGCCGCTGAAGTCCGCACCATTCTACATGAGTTTCGCGCCAGCCATGACGCTAAGATATTACCGCATGCGCGACAACATCGCCACGAGGCTCGCGGGCATGGAACTACCGCCCCATGCGTGAGGCCGGACACGGCCGCGAACATCATCAATCCTCGGTCCTCAAACCAACACAGCAAGGAAAAAGCCCATGACAATGCCGATTTTCAATATTTCCGATGACGTGGATCTTGTGCCGGCAATGCCGGCGGAGGGCCGCGACGGCGGCTCATATCGCCGTCAGATATGGCAGGACGACATCGAAAACGGCACCATCGTTGCCGTTTGGATGGCCGAGCCCGGCATCTATAATTACGCTGGTCGCGATCTCGAGGAAACCTTTGTCGTCGTAGAAGGCGAGGCGATCTATTCGCAGGCTGACGCCGATCCGGTGAAGATCGGTCCGGGCTCAATCGTCAGCATCGCCAAGGGTGTTCCAAGCCGTCTCGAAATCCTCTCTTCATTCCGCAAGCTTGCCACCGTCATTCCAAAGCCTTGATATGGGATATGGAAGAGGGGCGCTCCAAAGCTGGTGTCCCTCCAATGGTGACGAAATTCCGGGCTTATAATTTGACGGCGTAAGCTTCAGCGTGAGTGGCCACAAACGCCTCTCCAGACGCCGTAACCCAGCCGCGGAACATGCCTGGTGTATTATACGGAGCGGTAATGCCGCCCTTCGCATCAATGGCGACCAGACCGGCACCGATATCATAGGGAGCCAGGTCCCTATGCACGAGATTGCCGGCGGCGGTTTCCAGATCATGTCCGAGATAGGCGACGCGTGACGCGATCTCGTGGCCGACGACATAACGGATGAAAAACTCACCCTTGCCGGTGCCGGAGACCGCGCAGGCGCCGTCGCGCGCATAGGTGCCGGCGCCGATCACGGGGCTGTCGCCCACCCGGCCATCCGGCTTGTTGGTATAGCCGCCGGTTGAGGTGGCCGCAGCGAGGTGCCCCGCCGCATCGAGCGCTACGGCGCCGACGGTTCCGTGCTTTTCGTTTTCCGTCGCTTCCGTGCCTGTGGCTGCATGGCGCTTCATCGCTGCCAGTGCCTCGAGGCGTTTTTGCGTGGTGAAATAGGACTGAGGTTCGGTGGCGAGACCTTTCTCCGTGGCAAAGCGATCCGCAGCCTCTCCTGTGAGATAGACCGCCCGTTCATCCGCCATTAGCGCGCGGGCCGCCTTCACAGGATTGCGAATGGCGCGGGATGCACTGATCGCGCCTGCCGAAAGCGTGGCCCCGTCCATGATCGAGGCATCGAGTTCGTGAATGCCGTTTTCGTTCAGCGCCGCCCCGTGTCCTGCATTGAAGTGCGGGCTGTCCTCCATGACGACGACCGCTGCCTCAACGGCCTCGAGCGCTGTTCCGCCCGCCTTCAGCACGCCATAACCGGCCCGCAGCGCTGCTGCCAGATCTTCACGGGCCGCGGCCCATTCCGCCGCCGTCATGCTGTCTTCCGGCATCACGCCGCAACCACCGTGAATGGCCAGTGCGATCTTCGTCATTTGATAACTCCTTCGTCGCCCAACTCTGGCAGGGCCTCTTACAATCAATGAAAGGCGATATCGCCGATGACCCGCACGCGAACCCGCCGCGCCCCGCCGGGTAGATAGGCGATCGGAATATCCTCCACCTCAAGCGTCTTGAGGCTTGTCCGCTCCGCGCCTGAAGCAGCCGCTGCGTTCTGCGCTTCGGTCTCGGCTTTCGCAAGGGCTTCATCACGGCTCAGGCCCGAGAAAACCTGGTCGACCTCGCCGGAAACCTGCGCCATCGCCGCGCCCAGCGCATTGGCAACGCCGGCATTTTCAACACGCAGTACATCCGACGCGCCCGGAACCGTCTCGGGGATCAGGAATGCCCCGCCGCCGACGGCAACCAGCGGCACATCTTCGGCTGATGTCTTCATCTGGTCGAAGCTGTCGGCCACCATGTTACGGATGCGTTGAAGTGTTGCCTGCACGAAAGTTGAATCAAGGTCTTTCACACGGTCGCGGTCGCCTATTTCGATCAGGCCTGCGGCAACGGCGATATCCGATGTCGTCAGTGTCTCGCCGCCGAAAACGCGGGCTTCCGTCAGGATGCGGTAACCGACCGAGCGCGGGCCGATCTTGCCCGTCTCAGGGTCGACGATGGTGCCGCCGCCGAGCGCAATCGGCAGAAGATCAGGCATACGGAAGAGCGTGCGCACCCCGCCAATATGGACGATATTGTTCGCCTCTCGCGGAAACCCGCCGACAAGGCAGCCGATATCGGAGGTGGTTCCGCCGACATCCACCACCATCGCATCGGAAAGACCGGTGAGGAAGGCAGCACCGCGCATCGAATTGGTCGGGCCGGAAGCGAAGCTGTGCACGGGATTGGCCGCAGCGACATCCGCGAGCGACACGGTGCCGTCATTTTGGGTCAGATAGAACGGTGCTTTCACGCCCGCTTCGCGCAGCGCATCCGAAAATGCCTGCACTGTCGTCTTGCCAAGCGTCTGCAAGGCAGCATTCAGGAGGGCGACATTCTCACGCTCCAGAAGCCCGATACGCCCAAGCGTATGGGAAAGCGTGATGCGTGCATCGGGGATCACAGAGCGGACGATTTCAGCCGCCCGCACTTCGCACTCCGTGGTCAGCGGCGAAAAGGTCGCGGAAATGGCGATGGAGGTGATGCCCGCATCGCGAATTTTCATCGCCGCCTCGCGGATTTCATCCGGGATCATCGGCACCAGCGGACTGCCGTCATATTCGTGGCCGCCATGCACCATGAAGATCAGAGGATCGACGGCGTCGTGCAGATCCTTCGGCCAGTCGCACATCGGCGGCAGCGAAGAACCTGTCGGCAGCGCAATACGGAGCGCCGCAACCCGCTCTAGCCGGGCGCGCTCCACCACTGCATTGGTGAAATGGGTGGTGCCGATCATCACCGCATCAATTGGCCGGTCCGCCGCGCCGACATGGCCTGCCACATGAGCGAGGGCCGCCTTTACGCCGGACAGAACATCCTGCGTCGTCGGAACCTTGATGGAGGCAACAATCGTGTCTCCATCGATCAAAACGGCATCCGTATTGGTGCCGCCAACGTCAATACCGATGCGTTTCATGGGAATACCGATCTGAAATCAATGTCATAACCGAAGGCGCGCGGGCCGACCGCGTCGATGCCGGCAGGCGTCGTCAGAAGTTCAGGCGCGGGCAGGGCGACAACCGTCACACGCTGGCCGTAACGCACCGATTCCGTGCCGATGGCGCCGCCGGAAACCGTGTCGAGAAGGCAAAGCAGGTCGGGCGTCATGGCAACCGGCTGGCCGTCGCGGAAGGCGACCGCCCATTCGTTCTGGAAGGCCAGTTCCATGCGCGAACCGCGGTCGGCATCGATGCCTTCGATGGTCGTGCTGCCGCGCAGGAAACCACCCGTGGTCTCGCGGGCGACATCCACCACCTTGCCGCGGAACAGCTGCTTGCCGCCCTCATGATCGAGAACCGCCTGGACGGGATCATCATGGCGCGCACGCGCCTCCATCACCGCGCGCCCGAGTTCCGTCGCCTTGGTGACGGTGTAGTGAATGCCCCATTCCTTCACTTCCTTGCCGGTGCGCGGCGCCTTGCAGGTGGCGGCGGTGGAGCCGACTTCGGTGCAGACCTTGCGCGAGATGCGCTCCATCCATTTCCACGATGCAGCCCGCGTCACGATCACCTCATTGTCGCGTACATCGACCAGCGACAGCGGAAACATTGGCAGGTTGCCGATGGCGAAGGATGTCATCTGTGCTTCGGGATAGGCGCGTCCCATCGCATCGGCATTCACGACCGGCCGGTCGAGCATGGCGGCGGCGAGGAAGGATGACAGTGCGTTCGAACCGCCGATTTCGACGCTCATGATCGCCCGGAACGGCTTGCCGAGATAATCCTCCATCACCTCGACGGCGCGGGCGAGATGCGCCGGATCCCCCAATCGCTCCTGACCAACGAGCGGCGCACCCATTTTGGAGACGACCGCAACCATGTCATCATCGGCAAGCGCCATGGGATCCATGACCTTCACCCGTCTGCCCTCGGCATAAAGACGGCGCAGATTGAGCGTCGAGATATAGGGATTACCTCCACCGCCGGTTCCCAGAATCCAGGCGCCGGTGGCGAGAGGTTCGATATCGTCTTCGGAAAATTCCTCGATCATGCGTCATCCTCGGGCATGCCGCAGCCGTTCCGGCCGCAAGCGATGCTCCTTCCCTTTGATGTTCCAAGTCTGGCCAACCCCGCCTTTATGGCGGGGCCGGTTTTCATGAGGTGAAAATCACTCCGCCTTGCAGTCCCAATGGAAGTTGGAGAAGTTCAGGTCCCAGCTCTGCATGGGAATGAACTCGTAACCCTGAAGGCACTTGTTCGCCGCATAACGGCGGTTCGGTGCAACCGCCCAGACATCCGGCTGAAGATCGGCGATCTTTGTCTGCAGTTCCTTGTAGGTGGCGTTCTGCTCGTTCACATTGGTCGTGGCGCGAACCTTGTCGATCAGGCCGTCGATTTCCGCGTTCTGCAGCCATTCCATCGACATCCAGGTGCCGGAAGCCTTGGAATGATATTGATTGTAGAACATCGAATCCGGCGACGGATAAGTTGGTGAAATGTTCACCTGCGTCGATGCCGGCGTCGTTTCCGGCTTGGAGGACAATTCGACGATACGGTTCCATGGCTCCGGCTTGATATCGAGGGTGATGCCGACCTGCTCGAGGCTGGACTGCAGAAGCAGCGCCACTTCGGCCTCGAAGGCCAGCGAAGCGACATAGCTGTTGACGAGCGTGATCTTCTGGCCGGCATATTTCGACTTCGCCAGCTCTTCCTTAGCCTTTTCCAGATCGTAGACGCCGGGCTGGATGTCGCCATTATGCGCATCCTTGAACGCGTCGGAGAGCGGTCCGCGCATGTCGAAGCCGGGATAGATCACTTCTTGGATCGTCTTGTAGTCCGTCGCGTAGGCAATGGCGCGGCGAACGTGAACGTCGTCGGTCGGATAGACCTTGGTGTTGAGCTTGATGACGAAACCGCCGGCGGTGCGGGTCTGGATCAGCTTGTAACCCTTCATGCGGCCGATGGATTCATAGGTGTCATTGCCAAGACCATGCGAGGAAAGGCCGAGTTCACCCTTTTCAGCCAGCGCCTTGACGGTGGCGTCGTCGCTGGTCTGCACGAAACGCACTTCGTCGATCGGCTTGCCCTTGTTCCAGCCGAGAAAATAATCGGCATTGCGGGCGATGACCATGTCGGCGGAACGGTTGTAGCTGACAAGCTTGTACGGGCCGGAACCGGCGGAATGTTCGCCGACATAGGCCTCGCCCCACTTGTCCTCGGGCTTGGCGTTGGCTTCGATGAGCGTCTTGTTCATCGCCATCATCAAGGGCGTTGCCGCCATGAAGGGCGAAAACTGACGCTCGATCTTCATGACCAACGTCGCCTCGTCGGGCGCGGTGACGTTTTCCGGCTTCAATACGCCGACGATCAGGTTTGACGGGCCCTTGTTGATCCCGAGCAGGCGCTGGATCGACCAAGCAAGATCGGCAGCCTTTACGGCCGTGCCGTCCTGAAATTTCGCGTCGTCGCGCAGGTGGAAGGTATAGGTCAGGCCGTCTTGCGAAACATCCCAGGATTTCGCCAGATGCGGCACGATTTCGCCCTTGGCGTTCACCGTGGTCAGGCCGTCATACATGTTCACGATGGCCATGTAGCCGGTATAGTCAGTCACTTTCGCCGGGTCGAGCGAACTGAATATCTGCATGGTATTGACCGCGACCGACACCTTGTCTTCCGCAAAAGCAGCGGAAGGAACAAGCGGCAGCGCCATTGCCGTGCCGAGCGCAAGCATGGCAAGGCGGGAAGAAAGTCCCGGCATTTTCATTTTCATTTTCATTATCGTTCTCCTCTTTATTGCGGGTCATTTGCCCCGCTTATGGTTAGGCAGCCTTGCTGACCGGAAGGGGCAGCGGTGAGAAAGGAATGTCCGGATAGCCGAAGGCTGCCGGACCAACGACCTCGAGCGCGCGGGCGCTGCGCAGCAGATCGTGGCAGGGAATGGCAATAACGGCCACGCGCTGGCCGTAGCGCAGCACTTCAGTGGTGATCGGATAACCGGTGTCGACATCGAGCAGGACGATCAGGTCGGGAACCGTCACTTCCACCTTGCCGTCACGGGAAAACAGCAGGAACTCGTTCTGGATGGCGACGCCCGCCGTCTGGCCGGCGCAATCGTCGAAACCGGACAGCGTGAGATCGCCGACCGCAAAACCGCCGCGCAGATGGCGCTTCAAATCGGTGATCTTGCCGTTGAAAATGCGCCGTCCGCCTTCCAGTGCGCAAACCGCGGCAATCGGGTCTTCCTGCTGCTTGCGGGCGCGGATCACCGCCTCACCGATGGCAATCGCCTTGGTGTAGGTTTTCGGGATGCCGTACTGGTGCACGTAATGCGCCTGCATCGGCGCGGTCGCCAGCATGGCGCCGCCGCCCTGCGCCACAACGCAGGCGCGCGCCATGCGCTCGTGCCAGACTTCGGAAACGGCATGGCTGAAGATGACAGCATTGCCGTGCAGATCGCACATCACCGATGGCGTGGAACTATGCCCATAGATGGAGAATGTCGTCATCTGCATTTCCGGGAAAGCCCGGCCCATGCCGTCGCAATCGAGGATAGGCAGGCCACCCAGCGCCGCGGTCACCAGTGGGTTCATGGAGTTGGAGCCGCCGATTTCCTCGCAGACGATGGCGTCTACGGGCGTGCGGATCAGCTCTTCCATGGCGCGCAGGCAGCGCAGGCCTTCGCGGCCTTCGCGAATGCGCTCGACGCCGACAACAGGCGCGCCGATGCCACCGATCGACATGCAGAGCGCGTCCGGCTCGATGGCGTCGGTCGCGAGGATCTTCATCTCGTAACCGGCCTTCATGGCCTCCAGCGCCAGCAGCTTGCCGAGATAGGGATTGCCGCCGCCACCCGTGCCGAGAATACCGGCACCGATTTCCAGCGCGTCGAGATCTTCACGGGTCAGCGTCCGCAATGCCGCTTCGTCATATTTCAGCTTGCGCGTCTCAGCCATGATTGGCTCCCATTTCTCCAACAACTTTCACATGAATGCGGGTGGCGTTGCCCGGCAGGTAGGCAAGCGGCATGTCCTCGCGCTCGATGACCTCAAGCGTTTCGGCAATCGCACCGGCGGCAATCGCCTTCTCGCGTGCTTCGGCCTCGGCTTCTGCAAGCGCACTTTCACGCGTGCGTCCTTCTACCAGCGAGAAAACCCGGTCCGTCTCGCCGCTGATCTGCGCGATCGCCGCGCCGACGGCGTTGGCCACCGCGAAATTCTCAGGCCTGATGACGTCCAGATTGCCAATACGGTCCGGCATCAGGATCGAACCACCGCCAACGGCGATCACCGGCACCGGTGAGGACGAGATGCGGCTGCGCTCTACGCAAGCCTCGAGCATGTCGTTTATCTTGTTCACTGCCGCATCCACGAGCCTTTTGTCGAGGCTGGACACCAGCGCCTTTTCGCCCACATCGGCCTTGCCGGAGGCAACCGCGATATCGGTTGCCGTCAGGGTCGAGCCGCCGAAGCAGAGCGCATCGCGGCGGACGCGGTAACCAACGGATTTCGGGCCGACGGTCAGGCCATGATCGCCATTGACCACCAGAGAACCGCCGCCAAGACCGATGGAGAAAACATCAGGCATGCGGAAATTGGTGCGCACGCCGCCAATATCCACCGTCGTGGAAGCCTGGCGCGGGAAGCCGTGCGACAGCGAGCCAACATCGGAGGTGGTGCCGCCGACATCCACGACCACGGCATCCTTGAGACCGGTGAGGAAGGCCGCACCGCGCATGGAGTTTGTCGGGCCGGAAGCGAAGGTGAGCACGGGGAAACCGCGCACCACATCCGCCGCCATCAGCGTGCCGTCGTTCTGGGTGATATAAAACGGGCAGGTAATGCCCGCTGCCTTCAGCGCTTCGCCGAAAGCCGCAACGGTGCGGTCGGCAAGCGATAGCAGGCTGGCATTCATGATCGCCGCACTTTCACGCGCAAGCAGACCATGACGGCCGATATCCTTGGACATCACCACAGGCAGGCCGGGGCAGCGGTCCTGCAGGATTTCCTTCGCCCGCACTTCCATAGCATCATTGATGCCGCTGAAAACGCAGGTGACGGCGGCTGCCTTCAGGGCCTTGGCGCGAATATCGGCGGCGATGCGGACGATTTCGTCCTCATCGAGCGGCGAAATTTCGCGACCGTCGAACTCGTAACCGCCGCGCACCTGGTAACCGTGGTTGCCAACGATTTCCTTCAGATCATCCGGCCAATCAACCATGGGTGGCAGGCCGGCGCCGGATGGCAGACCGATCCGGATGGCTGCGACCTCGTCCATATGCCGGCGCTCGATCACCGCATTGGTGAAATGCGTGGTGCCGATCATCACGGCACCGATGCGCGCCCGGTCGATGCCCGACGCCTCGATGACCTTTTCAAGGGCTTCGATGACACCGGACGTCACATCCTCTGTCGTGGAGGCCTTCACCCCTGCCAGAACGGTTTTATCCTGCAACACAACGGCATCGGTATTCGTGCCGCCGACGTCAATTCCAACGCGATACACGTCAGGCTCCTCTTTATCAATCTGTCGTTTTTACGAGGAAGCGCATGCGCTCTTCCTCGGTCACGGTGGGTTTCAGACGCTCTTCCTCGTCGGTGACGACGGGGATGGCCGCGATCAGGGCGCGGGTATAGGGATGCGACGGCTCGGCGAAGACCGCCGACGTCACGCCCTCTTCGACAATCTCGCCACGCAGCATGATGGCGATGCGCGAACAGAAATTGCGCATCAGCGACAGGTCGTGCGAGATCATCAGATAGGTCAGGCCAAGCTCCTCGCGCAGCTGCAGCAGAAGGTCGATCACCGTCTTCTGCACGGAGACATCGAGTGCCGCCGTTGGCTCGTCGAGGATGAGGATTTTCGGCTCTGCCGCCAGTGCGCGGGCAATCGCCACGCGCTGCTTCTGGCCACCGGAAAGCTCATGCGGATATTTGCCGAGATAGGATTGCGGCAGTCGCACCAGCTCCATCAGTTCCTGCATGCGGCTTTCACGCACATGGCCGTCCATGCCGATGGATTTCAACGGTAGAGCGAGCGTCTGTCTGACGGTACGCTTCGGATTGAGCGAAGTACCGGGATTTTGGTAAACGATCTGCGTCAGGCGCTTGCCGCGTTCAGGCACCGGGGCGTCAATGACGAGATTACCGGACGTGGGACGCGAAAGACCCATGATCATGCGCGCAACCGAGGTCTTGCCGGAGCCGGATTCACCGGCCAAACCGAACACTTCGCCTTCCTTCAGCGTGATGTTCACGTCGCGCACGGCATGGTAGCCATTGCGTCTGCCGTAAATCTTGTTCAGGCCTTCGATGGTGATGATCGGCTGCCGCGTGCTTTGGGCGAGATCCGTGACACGTGAGCCATAGAGCGGCGGCACCGCATCCAGCAGCGAACGCGTATAATCCGCAGCAGGAGAATGCAGGATTTGCGTGCAGGGACCAGTCTCAACGATATCGCCGTGATGCATGACCACGACCCGGTCCGCCACCTTGCGCACCACGCCGAGATTGTGGGTGATCATCAGCAGCGCCATGTTTTCTTCGGCAACCAGCTGGTTGATGAGGTTGAGGATTTCATCCTGCGTGGTCACGTCGAGTGCGGTGCCGGGCTCATCGGCGATCAGAAGCTTCGGCTGGTGCAGTAGAGCAAGCCCGATCAGCACACGCTGGCGCATGCCGCCCGAAAGTTCGGACGGATAGGCATTCATCACCCGCTCGGTATCGGCAAGCTGCACCCGGCGCAGAACCGCTGCGATGCGGTTACGGCGCTCAGCCTTGGACGAATTGATACCATCGCGTTTGTCGGCAAAGCGCATGACATCATCGAGATGCGTGCCGATTTTGAAGACCGGATTGAAGGAGGATAGCGGGTCCTGCATGATCAGCGAAAAGGCCGTTCCCTTCAGCGCCTCACGTTCTCTGCGCGGCAGAGCAAGCACATCCCGGCCATCGATGATGATGGCGCCCGATGTGATCGTGGCATTCTTCGGCAGGGTGCCGATGATCGTCTTGGCTGTGACGGACTTGCCCGATCCGGTCTCACCGATCAGCGCCACGCGCTCGCCGGCGGCAACCGTGAAGGCGACATCGCGCAGCACCTGGCGGGTGCGGCCGTAATTGGAGAAGGTGACGTTGAGGTTTTCGACCTTGAGAAGCGGTTCAGTCATGACTTTAGCTTTCCACGTCGAACATGTCGCGCAGGCCGTCGCCCAGCAGGTTGAAACCCAGCGTCACGTAAAGCACGGCCACGCCGGGGCAGAGCACTTCCCACCAGAAATCCGGCATGAACTGGCGCCCGTCGGCAACCATCGATCCAAGGTCTGGGGTCGGCGGTTTGACGCCGAAACCGAGGAAGCTCAGCGTTGCGCCGAACAGGATGACGAAGGCGGCATCCAGCGTTGTCTTGACCGATATGACCGAGACGCAATTGGGCAGGATTTCACGAAAGAGAATGTGCAGCGGGCCGGCCCCGGCAAGACGCGCGGCTTCGATGTAGTCTTCGGAGGCAATGGATTTCGATACCGAATAGATCAGCCGCGCATGCCAGGTCCACCATAGCAGCGTGATTGCGATCATGGCGTTCGTCAAAGTCGGTTCCAGGAGGTTGGAGACCGCGAGCGCCATGACGAGCGGCGGCATGGCCAGCATCACATTCGTCAGGCCGCTGATGAGCTTTTCGGTCCAGCCGCCGAAATAACCCGCAACGAGGCCAAGTACCGTGCCGACAGGCACCGAAATGCCAAGCACGCCGATGACGAGAAGCAACGAAACCCGCAGCCCGAAGATGGTACGGGAAAAGATATCGCGTCCGGCCTTGTCGGTGCCGAACCAGTGCTCCAGATCCGGCGGCATGTGGCGGGCGCGGAAATCGACAACCGCGCCGATATGTTTGGGATAGGGGGTGAGCCATGGCGCAAAGACCGCCAGCACCAGCACCGATAACAGGATCAGCGAGCCGATGACCGCCGCCGGATTGCGGCTGAAGCGATACCACATCATGTAACCGGCGCTTAAACCGCGATCGGTGGGTTCGAGCATTTTCATATCAGCCATCAGCGAGCCTCCTTGCGGCGCAGGCGCGGGTCGATGATCGAGATGAGGACATCCACAATCAGGTTCGCAACGATGAAGAACAGGCCGGCCACCAGCACCACGGCGGTCACGGCGTTGAGGTCTTTCTGCAGGATGGCGTTCAGCCCGTAGGAAGCGAAGCCGCCCCAGGCGAAGACCATTTCGATCACGAAGGCATTGCCGATCAGCGACGCGAATTCGAGCCCCATGATCGTGAGCGGCGCGATGGAGGAAAGCTTCAAGAGATAACGGAAGATGATGACCCGCTCCGGCACACCGAAACTTTGCAGGGTCAGCACGTGGTCCTTGCGCTGGTTCTCGATCATCGAGGAGCGCGTGATGCGAGTGATCTGGCCGATGCCCGCCATGGAAAGCGCAAAGGCCGGCAACGCGAGATGCTTGAGCGCATCCAGCACCACATCGAACCGTCCGGCCAACGTGCCGTCGATGAGGATGAAACCGGTTGGACCGCCCTGCCAGCCGAGCCCGTGGTCAAGCCTGCCGATGATCGGCCAGCCGGAGAGAAACCGGGCGGCGAGCAATTGCAGCGTGATGGCGAAAAGAAAGCTCGGGATCGTCACACCGGTGAGCGACAGGATGCGGCCGATATGATCCAGCGGCCGGTCGCGATAATGCGCGGTGATGACGCCGAGTGGGATGGCGACGGCGAACATGAAGATGACCGAGACCAGCACCAGTTCGACGGTGGCCGGAACGGTCTGCGCCAGATCGGTGGTGACCGGGCGCTGGGAAACCAGTGAGAAGCCGAGATCGCCATGCAGCGCATTGCCGATATAGTCAAGATATTGAACGGCGAGCGGCTTATCGAGACCCATCTCGCCGCGAAGCGCATCCACCTGTTCCTGCGTTGCCGCCGGGCCGAGCGCCATGCGGGCGGGATCACCCGGCACCACACGGGCCAACGCGAAAATCATGATGGACAGGGCGATCATAACCAGCACGAAAGCGCCGAGCCTGTTCAAAATCGCGACCAGCGGATGTTGCTGCATCGGTGGAACGTTCCTTGTGCATCAGTTGCCTGAGCACAATTTTTCACCGCATGTCGGTTTGAACAATTGCTGAAAGGTATAGTTTTTTAAAAGATTGGTATAGGTTTTGTTGATTAAATCTCCTATCCCTCGTGAATGATGCTTTTGCCCCGCACCCGCCTTTGCCGTCGTATCGCCTGCGAAACCGCCGGTGTCATTTTTCTGCGTGCGCCGGCGGGAGCGGGGAAAAGCGTGCTGCTGGAGATGCTTGCGAAAGAGCTGGGCACCACCATATGCCGCACGCACCAGCCGCGAAGCGACGATGTGGCTGATGGCCGCCTTCTGTGGGACGTGCCGGTCTTTGCCCGGGCAGTGCGTATGCCTGCCGGCATTCTGGAATCGGTGCGCTTCGTGGTCATCGCGTGCCGCCCCGATCAACGGATCAGCGGGCTGGCGCGACAAATCCTGCATCGCGGCTCGCTCACCATCGGACCGGATGAACTGGCACTAGGTAACGATGAAGCCGAAAGCCTCCCATTCGAACAGCGACGCATCGTGCTTGAGGATTTTGCGGGATGGCCGGCCTTCCTGGCGTTGGCCCGGCAGCCGGATGAAACGCTGTGTGCAGAATATCTGCGGGAAAACTATCTGCCGCATCTTTCTCCCGCCCAGACAGTCGAGCTTTGTTTCTGGCTCGAAAATCCGTCTGCGGAACCCAAGGCGGAGTGGAGGGAATTGCTCCCACCTTTCCTCACCGGACGTCCCGAACAACATCCCACGCTCTTTCGGCTTTTGACCCTGGCGGCACGCGACCGTCTCGCCACCTTGCAGGTCGGCAGCGCCGTGGTGGAGGTCGCCTCTGCTTTTGAGAGGGCAGGGAATTCGCTTGCGGCGATGGCGATGCTGCTCGACCGGGGCCATGAGACCCATGCCGCACAGATGCTTGAACGCGCCCACGGCCGTGAACTGATCTACCGAAGCAGCGTCGACAGGTTTCGTGAGATCATCATGCGGTTTTCACAGGACATGATCGCAACGAACGAAACCGTGCTGTTTGCCGTGACCCGCGCCCTGCTGAAACAGGGAGAGTTACAACGCGTGCGGCATCTGGTCGGCAAAAGCCTCGGGTCGGACTATCTCGATCCGCTGAAAGTGCTTTCCCGGGACTCGCGGTTTTCTTTCGCTGCCCGAACCTTCCGGCTAAACCTGATGATCGCCGAGGACCTGACGCCCAACGACGCGATGATAACGCGCCTCGGCGAATTCATGGCCGATTATCCCTTGGACGATCACGGCAAATGGGCGGCTTATTATAATGCGTTGCTTGAATTCGAAATCCGCCGCCGCAATTTTCGCGAGGCGGAGGCCGCGGCCACCCGCGCCCTCATCTATCTGCGCAAGATGGGAGGGCAGCCTTTGCTCGAATTCTTCATCCATCTGCACCAGATCGTGCTGCGGCTGATGAGCGGCGACGTGCTTCTGGCTCGCCGGGCGGCACAGGAGGCGCGCGCAAGGCTGGAGCAGGTGCCGCATGATGCGGTGCAGGAGTTCCGGATGTTGCGGCTTGCCGAGGCCTGTCTCGCCTATGAGGCGGGAAAGCCGCGTGACCTGCTGCATTTTGTTGAGCACGAGTTCGATCAATTCGCCGCCGCCGAAATCTGGCCAAGCCTGATGCAGTTTGCGCTGTTTTACGCCTCGCAGGCGCTCATCGACCATTTCCCGATGACCGTTCGTGCGGGTTTTCTGGACGGTCTCTGGATTCACCTGTCGGAAGGGCTTCAATTCCACGCGATGATGGAGATCAGGACGGCCATCGCCTACCAGAATGCCAATCGCTGGGCGGATGCCACCGCCACTCTTTCGGCAATCCGCATGCCGATGGGCCGCAACTGGGTGGAAAGTGCGCATGAGGACCTGTCGAGGCTGACGCGTCGTGACGAGATCGCCTATGTCATGGCGTGGCTACGCGACGCCGTGCATCTCTTTACGCCGCGCGCCTATCTCTCCCGCCAGATAGACGCGATGATCGCCAACCCCAAGGTTACCAACCGGGAAAAAGTAGCGCTCAGGATCTGGCAGAGCTATGCCGCGCATCAGCGCCGCGACAATGCCGCTGCCCGCGCGCATATTCTTACAGCCCTTGAATCCGCGACCCGCCTTGGCTGCAGAGGTGTGTTGTCGGAGGAGCGTGTGTTCCTGTCACCGCTCTTGAACAATCGTCGCATCCGCAGTTTTATCGAGACCTCCTCCGATGTCCGCACCGCGCTGTCGATATTTGCCGACTCGGTAAACTCGCCGCAGGCGCGCGCCCTGCATGGCGGGCTTTCCCAGCGGGAAGCGCAGATGCTGCAACTGCTTGCCAGTGGTATGTCGAACAAGAAGATCGCCCAGACGCTGAACATCTCGGAAGTGACGGTAAAGTTTCACCTGGGCAACCTTTTCCGGAAGCTCGATTGTAACCGGCGCTCCGAAGCCATTCGCGCAGCGAAGGCGCTGGACTGGCTTTAACGTGTCAGTGCTGATCGGCTTTGGTCACATGGTTTGGAGTTTTTCGATACCTGTTTCACGGCGCTGACCAATTAAACAAGTCGCGTCGGGCGAGCCGCTGTTGTTCACATTTGCCAGCAAAGCTCGGACTGAGCGCAAATCTGTCCCTTCATCTGAGCGCCGGGTGCGCACTGTGACGCAACATCACCATTTCGACGGTCTGCGCCTTCATCTGTTCCTCAACCACGAGAATGGCGGCGCCTATGATACCAGCGTCGGGGTCTGGCGGTGAGATAACCAGTTCCAGTTCCCTGGTCGCCAGCGGAAGCGAGCGTTTGTAGACCAGTTCGCGTATGCCGGCCAGAAGATGGTCGTTGGCAATGGCCAGCGTGCCGCCGATGACGATCATCTGCGGGTTCAGGATGCTGACGAGGCTTGTCATGACCTCGCCGAGAATGTGGCCGAACTCCCTGACGAGGTGAATGGCAAGCGGCTGTCCAAGTTCGACAAGCCGGGTCACGTCGCGGGCGGTATGGGCCTCGACGCCCTCCCTGCGCAGCTCGCGGGCGATAGCCCAGCCGGCGGCACGCGCCTCAACGCAGCCGATCTTGCCGCAGCGGCAGAGTGGCGCGGGCTCGCGCGCGAACTGGATATGGCCGATATCACCCGCCGCACCTTGCGCGCCGCGGTAGAGACGGCCGCGTTTCCTCGGTCTCACGGATCAATCCCGCATCGATCAGGCCTGCGAGTTTCTGGTGGACAGTCGCGCGCGAGAGACCGGCAGAACCAGCCGTCCATCGCGCCAGTGCTCGATATCGATCGTGCCGGGCCGAGAGAACATCCACATGCACACGGCAGTATAGTAGCGGTCGGGCTTCAGCGCCTCGGCATTGGCCAATCCCACTTCCGACATGGCTGTTGTGGTGCTGTCGCGTTCGGTTTGCGAGGAGGGCCAGCAAGTGCCTTTGCTCAACACAAAGGCCTGCCTCGGTGCATAGAAGGCATCATGCCACCGAGGTCAGATGTTGTTGAGCTGCGCCTCACACGCCCTTTATGATATTGCAGATGCCCTCGCGAATGACGTTCTTGTCAGCGATCTGTCCTGCCTGGATATTGAAAACAGCATCGATCCGGACAGCGTTGCCTTTCTGGCGCGCCACCACCCGCAGCGTCTGAATTCTGCCGCTGCCGCTGGTTTCCTGATGGGCATCGATCGACGAAAGTGCCTTGTTGATCTGGATCCCGGAGAAGCCTTCTGCCGCGACTGCCTGGGCAAGCTTCTGAAGGACGGCAGGTGCCTTGGCTTTCGGCAGCTCCTGCCATGATTTGTAGGAAACGGCAGTCACCATCGGCACACCCGAAACGGTGAAGTTTTTCTCGCAGGAAGCTGCGAAGGCAGGGCTTGAGAAGGCGATGAGGCCAATGGCCGCAATAAGAGATTTCATTGCTATGATCCGATTGTTGGTGAAGTTTTCAGCTATTACCCCCGTCAGAACGACGAGCGTTTTCCCCGGTAGGCCGATGGCGGCGGCAGGGCCTCATGAGCTTGTGCTAGCGTTTCCAGCCATGTTGCGAGCCCATCAGGAACGGCTTCATTGCCGGCTTCCAGCGCTTCGATCCAGGAGAGTTCGCATTGCAGGGCAGAGGCAATATTGATTGGCGTCCAGCGGATCACCCGCAGGCATTCATTGAAGCGATCTGGCGACATGATGATTTGTTATGTTCCCCGTCATTTTCTTACTGAAGCTTGCCCACGTAGGCAAAAGAGTCAATCATTTATGCAACTTTTGATTGGCGCAAGTTCGATTGCTTGGAGGGGAGGCGGCTTTTACGGCTCGTGCATGGGCGCCTACCTCGCGAGCGGACGGGGAAAAGCAGACGGTCTTCTTTCAGGATGGTCCGTACATGTCAGAGCCGAAAGACGTACGCGGGTTCAAGAAGATTGCCACCACCTATCAGAACGGCGATATTGCCGCGGCTCGTTACCATTTTGGCAGTGGAATCGTCGTGCTGACAGGCCCGAATCCAGAGGCGGATGGATCGTGGTTTCGCGAAGCGGTTGCGGTCTGTGCCGCTCTTGTAGCCCAATCGGTCGTGGCGGCACTTCTCGGAGTCGCCGCGGGTGGCGAAACGACGGTCAGGATGCAGCGAGAGCGTCTTCAGATGCCAGAAAAGCACCGAGTGCGGTGACGTCGCGGCAGCTTGCAGCAACCTCACCAACGCGGCACGCGTCTTGTGTAATCGGGATCAAAAAGCTTCATGTAAGCCGTGTCATCGCGTTCCTTCAAACTGCTCTCGTCATAAAGTGCCGCAAGAGACGCGAGTTTGTTCCTGTCCAGTGATACGCCAAGTCCCGGTTTTGTCGGCAAGGCAAGTTTCCCGTCGCGGAAAATGAAGGGCGTTCCTTCGATGACGTCTGTCGCCGTCCAAGGGTAATGGGTGTCGCAGTCGAAGGTGAGATTTGGTGTCGCAGCAGCGGCGTGGACCATCGCCGCGAGTGTGATGCCAAGATGCGAGTTGGAATGCATCGAAAGACCTAGGTCCAGCACCTCGCAGATTTTTGCAAGATGGGATGCGGCGCGAAGACCGCCCCAGTAGTGATGATCGGAAAGCACTATCTTTACCGCCTTTTTTTCAAAGGCTGCGGCAATGTGATCGAACTCCAGCACGACCATGTTTGTCGCGAGAGGGATTGAGGTTGCGGCGGCCACTTGCGCCATCTGGTCCATGCCCAGGACCGGGTCTTCCAGATATTCCAGAACATTCTCAAGCTTGCGCGCCACATGGATCGCAGTCTCGACCGTCCAGCCTCCATTTGGGTCAATGCGCAAAGGATGACGCGGAAAGGCTTCCCGAAGCTTCAGCATAGTTTCGATTTCAAGGTCGGGATGGAGTACGCCGCCCTTGAGCTTCAGCGATTGGAAGCCGTGGTTCTCGACCATTCTGCGCGCTTCCCCAACCATCTGGTCAGGTGTGAGAACCTCTCCCCATTCGTCCGGCGCTTCTCCGATATGCCCCGCAAACTTGAAAAACAGATAGGCACTGAATGGTACACTGGTCCGAACAGCTCCGCCGAGGAGGTCGCATACCGGGCGACCGAGAAGCTTGCCCTGAATGTCGAGACACGGAACTTCAAAGGCAGATGCGACCACATCCGTCAGCTTGTGATCGGCGACGGCTGATTTGGCATTGATACCGCCACCGCCCGGCAAAGCGGCTATGATCCGGGACTTCAGTTCGTGCAGATGAAATGGATCCAGTCCGATGAGTGCCGGAGCAGCGCGCCGCAGACCTTCCAGCGCTTTGATACTTCCGTAACTTTCCCCGAGGCCGACCGTACCGTCATCGCATATGACCTCGATGACGGTGCGCAGTGCATGCGGCTGATGAACACCTTTGCAGTTCAAAAGTGGCCTGTCGGGAATGGCGACCGGCGTGAGGTGAATTTCGGCTATGCGCATCAGGAGACTCCTTGTCGCCACCAGCTGTGCGCAGCCTTGAGTGCATCTGCGAGCCGTGGCAGTTGGGGATGCCAGTGGCGTTCCCATTCCAGACTGAGGGGGATTTGCCGTTCATTCGGCTGAAGAAGCGAAAGCAACTCTACGATTGGAAAATCGCCTCGCCCTGGCAAAACGTAGCGCCGTTTTCCGTCGCTATCCATCATGCTGTCCTTGACGTGCAGATGGACGACGGTTCTTTCGATCTGACGCCAAACCATTTTGAGATCGGAGCCTCTTGCCCAGATGTGGTGGGTGTCCCACAATATCCGGGCGGCCGGCACCTGCTCGATGAAGGTGAGAAGCTGTTCAAAATCCGAAAGCGCATCATGGGTTTCGATCATCAGGTCGACGTTCAGTCCACGTGTCTGTCTAACGGCTTGCCAATTATCCAGCAGCGCCGCCGAACGGTCCAAATCTTCCGGCCCAATTTTCTTGCCGCCGTCGAATATCCGCAGATAGGCGATGTTGGCAGCCTCTGCCCAGTCGATGAAGGGCTCGATCTCGGAGAGACTATCGCTCCCGAATAACCGCATGGATGTGTTGAGAGCGGCTACCCTGAGGTTGCGTTCGCTCAGAAAGGCGGCAAATCGGGCAGGTGTGCCAAATTCGGCAGTGAGCGCAGCTATAAGGTCGATGGTGCCGGAAAGTACGCGCAGTTCCACGCTTGCGATGCCATGGCGCTCTGCCAGATCGGCCGTCTCGTGAAGATTGAGTTCGGAGCAGCCGAGGGTCGAAAAGCAATAGTCGTAACCACTCATGCCATACGCTCCATATCCTGCTTCCGGACCGGGTGGAGGGGCAGAAGTCCCGCCACGAAGCGTTCAATCTCGGTAATGGCCAGATCGGAAAGTGCGCGCAATTCATTGCCCAGCGCCCCGGCTATATGTGGGGTGAGCACGACATTGGGCAGATCGTAAAACGGGCTGTCCGTTGGCAAGGGCTCGGGTTCGGGCGTGTCGATCAGGATACGCAGCCGCCCGGAAAGCGCCTCTGCCAGCAATGCATCGTGATCGACGAGCCAGCCCCGCGTGGTGTTGATGAAAATGGCATGGTCCGCCATCAGCTCCAGTTCGCGGGCGCCGATCATATGGTGCGTTTCCGGCAGGATCGGCGCGTGCAGTGAAACGACGTCCGACCATGTGAGAAGCTCGTCCAGTTCGGCTTTCTTCGCGCCAAGGGACGCGGCCTCCTCCGCCGACAGAAAGGGATCATAAACGGCAATTTCGCATTTGCCGCGCGCCAGCATCTCCATCACCAGCCGCCCGATGCGTGAGGCGCCGACAATGCCAACCTTGCGGGCATGATTGCCGAGATAGGGCAGGCTGCCGCGCCTGCTGCCAAAACCGCCGGTACCGCGCTCTGTTCTGTGTTCATCCCGCAATCGAAACACATCCTTTCCGCACATGATGATTGCCGCATAGGTGAACTCGGCAACCGGCACGGCCATGGCGGAAGCTGCTGTCGTGACGAGAATATCGGACGTTTCCCAGAATTCGGCGGGCGCAACCATCCGCACCGATGATGCCGCATAGGCCAGCATTTTCAGCCGTGGCGCGCGCGAAAGGCGTTCGCGTGTTAGAGGTGGCGTACCCCAGGCCGCGAGCATAATATCAGCGCCGGCGAGGGCTTCGGCACCGTCAGCCGTGTCGAAATCCGCGTGGGGAAAACCCGGAATAATATCCGTTACGGCATTCAGCCTTGCCCATTCGCGCGGACCGAAGAAGCCTTCCGGAAGCTCGCTACGCATCGCGATCAGCAGGCGTGGTTTGTCCTGAGAATGTTTCATGCACGCACCGGATTTGAAATGGGGTGGATGTCAATTCCGGAAACATCGATCTCGATCGGTTGAGAACCGGGCAGCAAAATCACATCGAGAAAAAGCTCAGGTGGCGCTTTGCCCGGCCGCAGTTTCAGGGGAGGGGTTCTTAACGCGCCTTTCCAATGTCCGGATGGAAAGGAAAAGAGCCTGCCGTCATCGGCACGAAACGGTGCCAGCGCTGTCGCCGTCTGTCCTTCGGCTGCGACATCTTTCAGTCGCAGCGATATCCCGAGGACACGATCATGCGCCGGTACCTCCACATCGCAGATAGTCTCCACCCATACGCCCGTGCCGGGGTGGACAAGCTGCCCGCCGAGACGATGGTTCTGCTCACCTGTTTCGGTGACGGTCCGGGCCGAGAGGTCCGATGCGAGATTGCCGGCGGGATTGTTGACCGGATCGAAGCGATCATCCTTTGACAGGAGCCGGGCCGGCGCACGGGGCACGATCGTTTCGAGATAGTCCGCCAGTAATTGCCCGACTGCAAAGGCGCCGGCCACGGAAAAATGGGTTCCGTCATCGGAATAGCCGGGATATGGCTCACCGCATTCGCTGTCAGGATCGACCCACGCCGCATTCCAGTCGAAGACATGGCAATTGGCGTTGTTGGCTGCAAATTCGGTGCTTTGCCGGTTGATCCAGTGGGCCTTTGCCCGTTCTGCGCCACCTGCGGGCCATTTTCCGATGCTTCGCGCCAGAATGGGAAGCAAAATGACGGTCTTGCCGGCGGCGAGCAGGACTGAGGCGATCCTTGCCCGCGTATCTGCAATCGCCTGACGCGTTTCCACCATCATGTCGTTGGTGCCGGCATCGACGATAACCAGATCGAAATCCGATTGCAGCAACCGCGGCAATCGGCGTTCGATCTCGACCGCCTTCTGGCCGGAAACTCCGAAATTGAGACCGGAAAAGAACCGGCTGATGCCCGGCCGGTTGCTCGGCTCCCAGCCGGGCGGCACGGATGGATCGTGGTGGACCGGGCAGCAAAGCCTGCCATGCGACAGGACCTCGGCCCAGCTCATCCAGCCGCGTGCCGATGTGGCAAGCGAGCTGGCGTCACCAATATGGTTCTGCTGGACGAGCGAGGTGCCGAGAATGGCAATTCGGCCAGCCCGGGGGAGCGTTACCGACATGAGGCGATCCGGATCATCAGGAGAACAGGACGCCGCCATTGATGTCGTAGCAGGCGCCGGTGACATAAGCGGCATCGTCAGACGCGAGGAATGCAACCAGACCGGCGACGTCTTCGCTCGACCCTTCGCGCTTGAGCGACGTCGCGCCGGCCACCCGTTCGCGCACCTCCGGCTTGGTGAAGGTATCGTGGAAGGTAGTAGAGATCATACCGGGGCAAACGGCGTTGACGCGGATTTTGGGGCCGACTTCCTTGGCAAGTCCACGGGTGAAGGTCATGACGGCACCCTTGGAGGTGGCATAGGCAAGAGCGCCCGGGCCGCCGCCATCACGGCCGGCCTGCGACGAGAAAGCGACGATCGCGCCGCCCTTGGCCATTTTCGGCAATGCGGCCTTCGCCGTCAGGAACAGCGATGTCAGATTGACGTCGAGGACCTGATGCCAGAAGGCTTCATCCATCTCTGCGATTGTCTTGCGGGCGATCAGGCCGCCGGCAACATGGACGAGGCCGTGGATCTCCCCAAACTTGTCCGCAGCCGCAGAAATCGCAGCCTCGACTTCGGTGGCGTTTGTGAGATCCGCCTTGATCGCCAGAGCCGAGCGGCCAAGCTTTTCGATTTCGGCAACGGCTGTGGCCGCGCCCTCTGCCGCGCCGTTATAGGTAAGAACGACATTGGCGCCTTCCTGTGCGAAACGGATGGCGCATGCCCGGCCGATATCCCGGCCGGCCCCGGCGACAACGATGGTTCTGTTGGTAAAACGCTGCATTGGAAAACCTCGTAATGTTAGAACTGCTTGGGAAGGGAGAGCTTGAAACGCTCGTCATCGACATCGCTGAAGTAGATGTCGGTGGAAAAACCCTGATCGTCGATGAAGCTGAAAATTCGCTTCGGCTCCTTCAGGCTGTAAGGCACCAGAAGGGTGACAAGGCGATGCCGGGTGGCGGCCGGAACCGTGGCGCAGACATGGTGGTGTATGTCGAGCCCTTCGAATTCTTTCGGGTCGATATCGGGAAAACCTTCCACAGCGCTGATTTGCGGCGTACCGCCCGAAGAATAGACGAACTGTCCGTAGAAGCCGGCTTTCCGGCCATTATAGCGGAAGCTTGACCTGCCGGTCTGCGGCGCTCCGAGCGTATGGCAAAGCCATTGCAATTCCTGGGGTTCGGAACATTCGACTTCGTCGACAATCACGAAATAGCTGTCATTAACGAAGTGGGTTTCGCGCAGCACCTTTTGAACCAGCGGGTTCGCAACCTGGTAGGCGGCGGTTGCATCGCCGACGATACGAACATGGCCGGGCTGTTCCTCCACCGAGACGATGCGGCCGGCGGCGCGGCGTGCAAGCGCCTTGTCCTTTTCCGCATATTGGCCTTTGCCGCCGATCAGCACGGCATTTTTCGACCGTGTCTGACGCCGCCAATTCAGATGCATCTGCGAATTGAACGCCACGTAATAACCGGACTGGATCGCCAGATCCTCGCCATGAGCATAAAGCACAAAGGCATTCTGGTCGCCGTGACTGTGGCTAAGCGAACCGTAAGGGCTGGATTTGAAGACGAACTGCAGGTGCCGGTCCGGGTCTTCCATGTCTTTTTGGATGGTCGCCCAACCGATATCATCGAAAACGGCGAGTGCCGGCAGGTCGGCGGGAGACACGGATTCCACCTGCGGGTAATCGTGGCGATAGACGAGATCGTCGAAGTTGAGGTCCCACCAGCCGTAATTGTAAAAGGCCATTTCCGTGCCTGTTGCATCGGCCTTGATGTGATCGAAGTACCACTGGTAATGGCCATTGCCGGTGACGCCGGCAAATTGCCGGACATTGTAGCCCAGCTTCAGGCCGGGAAGGTCGCCAAGGGTGGAGTCGTCGCCGAAGTTGGCGCGGCGGGTTCCCGGCGCCTTGGTGTAAAGCGGGAAGCGGCCGGTATTCTGGAAAAACGGCCGTTGATAAAGGTCATAACCGATATAGGAGCGGATCAGATTGGCGGCCTCGATGAGATAGGCCATGCCGGTCATCCAGTAATGCGGACCTTCCGCCCAACCACCATCGGTTCCCGCCCAGGGAGAATAGAGAGTGGCAAGGAATTCGACGGTATAGTCGAGCCATTCGCCAGCCTCGTCGCTTTCGCCCTGAAGTGCGATACAGGCCGGCGTCAATACAGCCGAAAGCGAGCGCACCGCATGGCTGTCATAGGGAAAGACGTGAATGCGGGCGTGTGCGATGACATGATCGGCAACTTCCCGCGTCCGTTCGAGAAGAACAGACCGCACGGTCCTGCGTTCGTCTTCGCTCAGATGATCGTATAGCCAGTCATAACCCCACGCGAGTGCGACGACGACACGGAACCCCGCCTCGTCATTATAGGCGCGCGAGGTCGCACCTTTCGTGTCCCAGGCGGCGACGGCGAGCAGCCATTTGCGGGATGCATCGAGAAGGTCGTCGCGCCCAAGCACGCGGCCGGCGATCGCCAGATGCCGGATCGCATAGATCACTTCCTGGCAATCTATATACATCTGCCGCCAGAGCGTGGCGACACGCGTGTTGTTGGGATAGGGCTGCGGTTCCGGCATGACCGGCCGCTCGAGCCACGGCTCGACCGATTTTTCGTAGAATTCGGCCCAGCCACAATGGTTGGGGTCCTTCGCAACGGCATCGGCGAAGGCACTCAATTGCTCGGAGTTGAGCCACAGGCGAGGGTGGCTGGTTTGCGCGGCGGCGTGGCGGGCAGACCTGCCGGGCAGCGGCGTTTTCGGCAGTGCGGCACCGATCTCGAAACTGCGGACGGTGCTCCAGTTGGAATCCGGCGTTGCGGATTTCTGATCCCACAGCGCATAACACCAGTGATAATGGCCGTCCGGCAGTGCTTCATCCGGGGTGAAGAAATTCCAGGCCAGATCCTCGAAGACGAGCGTTTTTTTGTCTGTAAAACCGGGATCGGTCGAAATGCGCAGCGCGTAACGCGCGCCGTCGTCGATATCGGGTAGCCATGAAAAGCGCGGAGGGTTCTCCGTCGGTTGTGCTTCTTCGCTCGGCTCGTAGCCAATGGTCAATGAGCCCGGGCGGGGTTCATCGAGAAGTGTCTGTCTGGAGATGGCCGGGGCAGAGGGACGCATTGCGCTCTAACTCCTATGAAAACAGAAGGGAAAGGATGGCGGCGACAAGGCCGCCATCATGGTCGGAGGGTTTATTGCGCCGCCTTGTACTGGCGGTCATAGGCCGACTGCATCATCTTGATGACCTCGTCGTAACCAAGAGCAGTGAGGCGCTTCTTGTAGGCGTCCCAGCCGGTATCGACGTCCTGCGCGCCGAGAATCCAGGTCTGCTGCATCTCGGTCATGTAGGTGAGGATGCTAGGCCAGTAGCGGTCGAAGGTCGCTTTTTCCTCGGCGTTCAGGGAAACGCCCATGAACTCGTCCTTGAGGCAGTTGCACTTCTCGTAGAGGTCGATGCCCTCAAGCGCGATCTTGTTCGTCCACTGCCGCTCATATTCGTAATCCATCCAGTATCCGCGCGGGATCGCCGCACCGACCGCCCATAGCTGGGCATTGACCGGATCCTTGTTGTCGAGGATTTCCTTCTTGAACTGCGGTTTGCCGTCGACCATTTCGTAGGTCAGACCCTCAACGCCGAAATTCGACAGGATGCGGCCCTGCTGTGAGAACCAGAAGTCGAAATATTTGATGGTTTCGACGGGGTGTTCATTGGTCGCCGAAATGGCCCAGCCGACGGGCTGGACACGCAGGCGCCGCGAATCCTCGAAGCGTTGGCCCGAGGCGGTCTTGGGCGGCAGCATCGGCTTCAGCGCAAAGCCTTCAATCTTGGGCGACAGGGCGTCATTGTAGGTCGAGGTGCTGGCGAACCAGTCATGCGTCATGCCGCCGAGGTTGTTGCCCAGGAGATATTCGCGCGAACGGGCGCCGCGGGTGAAAATCTCCTTGTCGATCAGGCCTTCTTTGTACCACTTGGCAACATGGGAAATGCCCGTCTTGTAGTTTTCCTCCGCCCACGGGTGACGCAGCTGCCCGTCGTAAACGGCAAAGTCGCCATAACGTTCGGATCCCGACACACGTGCGTCCCACAGGTTGATGAGGCGGACGGCATCGATTTCCTCACGGGCAAAATAAGGCACTTCATCCTTGAGACCATTGCCGTTCGGGTCCTTGTCGCGGAAGGCTTTCAGAACTTCGTAGACCTCTTCCGGTGTCTCCGGCTGCTTCAGGCCAAGCTTGTCGAGCCAGTCCTGGCGGATGAACCAGCCGCGCGAGAACTTGCCATCAGGCACATAGGGGATGAAATAAAGCTTGCCGTCCGGTCCGGAAATCGCATTGCGGATTTCCTTGTGGCTGTCGAAGAATGCCTTGAGGTTGGGGGCGTTTTCCTCAATCAGCTCATCGAGCGGAATGAACGCGCCCTCCAGTCCGTAGCGGATGAAATCCTCCTTCAAGCCACCGGTGGCGTCACCGCCAACGATGTCGGGAAGGTTGCCTGAGGCTATCAGAAGATTGAAGGCATCACGGCTGCTGGTGGTTGCCAGGGATGCAACATTGCGGACATGGATATTGGTGATTTCCGCTGCCTTCTGCTCCACCGGCCATTTTTCCGAATAGACGTATTTGTCGCGGAAATGAAAATGGATAGTCAGTTCCAGCGGGTCTTCGGTGATCTTGCCTGAATCCTGCGCCGATACCGGCAAAGCCAGGGTTGCGGCTGTCATCAACGCCAGTAGGGGCGCGCCTTTTCGTAGTGCTCTCACAGGTTCTCCTCCCTTGTGCTGCTACTCTTTGACTCCGCCCAGCAGAATTCCTTTGGTGAAATACTTCTGCGCGTAGGGGTAAATGATGAGGACGGGAATAATGGAAGCGATCATGATCGCCGATGTCACCGTCTCGAACGAATAGTGGGCGGTCAGCAGGCTCGAGGCGAATTCGTCATTGGAATTGAGATCGACGATGACGCGCTTCAGATAGACCTGAAGCGGAATTTTCTCCTCGCCGCGCAGCAGCACCATGGCCCAGAAATAACCGTTCCAGCGCGATACGATGCAGAACAGCGCGACAGTGACGATTGCGGGCTTCGACAGCGGAATGAACACCTTCCAAAGCAGCTGCAATTCGCTGGCGCCATCCATCTTCGCGGCCTCTTCGAAGGATTTAGGCACGGCTTCGAAAAAATTGCGCAGCAGGATGACGTTGAAGGCATTGGCCGCGAAACCGAGGATGATGCCGAAACGGCTGTCGAGAAGCCCGAGATCGCGCATATTCAGGAAGAACGGGATCATGCCGGCGTTGAACCAGAGCGTGAACGCGATGGCGATGTTGAAGAAGGTGCGGCCACGCAGGCGTTTGCGCGACAGGGCATAGGCGCCGGGTATCATGATCAGCAGGCTCATGAGCGTGCCGCCGAAGGTATAGATGAAGGTGTTGCCATAGGCGACCCAGAACATCCTGTCGGACAAGACCCGATCGTAGGCGGCAAGCGTGACATCGACGGGCCAGAGGGTGACGCGGCCGGCGGTGACGGCAGCGCCCGAGGAGAGCGAGACCGACAGCACATAGATGAAAGGATAGAGTGTCGACAGGACGAACAGACCGAGAAGAATGGCGTTTACCCAGCCGAAAATCCTGTCGCCACGGGAATAGAGATTGAAGTTTGCCATGTTTCAGCTCCTCACCACAGCGATGTCGACGAGACTTTTCGGCTGATGCGATTTGCCGAATAGACGAGGACGAAGGCGATGACCGCGTTGAACAGACCGGCGGCAGTCGCAAGATCGTATTGGGTGCCCTGCAGGCCGGTGCGGTAGATGAAGGTGGAAACGACGTCCGCCGTCTCGTAGGTGGATGGGCGATAGAGCAGGATGATATATTCGAACCCGACTTCGACCAGATTGCCAATGCGGATGATCAGCATGATCACGATCGTCGGCAGGATGCAGGGCAGGGTGATACGCCACATCATCTGCCAGCGCGATGCGCCATCCACCCGGGCGGATTCGTAAAGTGTCGGGCTCACGCCGGCGATGGCGGCGAGATAGACGATGGATTCGAAGCCTGCCTCCTTCCAGACCGATGAGCCGATATAGACGGGACGGAACCATTCCGGCTGGGTCAGGAAATAGATCGGCTCAAACCCAAGGCCTTTCAGCATGAGATTGACGATGCCTATCGAGGGCGAGAGGAAGTTGATGACAATGCCGGCGACGATCACCACAGAAATGAAGTGCGGCAGGTAAACGACGGTCTGCGCCCAGCTGCGGGCAATGCCGTTCTGAACCTCGTTGAACATCAGGGCCAGAATGATTGGCACCGGAAAGGCGAAGATCAGGCCGAGGCCGCTGATGGTGATGGTGTTCCAGAAGGAACGCACGAACATGTCGTTGTGGAAGAGCTCCACGAAATTCGCAAAACCGACCCAGGGGCTCTTTTCGATGCCGCGGAAGATCGAGAAATCCTGGAATGCGATGACCAATCCGTACATGGGTTTGTAGAGGAAAACCGCAAACCAGATGAGCATTGGCGCCAGCAGCAGGTAGAGCTGCCAATCACGGCGCACGTCTTCCTGAAGGTAGTGAAGGCGCCCTTGAAAATCCTGTTTCATGGCTGCGCTCCATCCCGGATTTTGAGCGATCTTCCGGTCGCCGCGTCAAAGACGTGGACGCGGGCGGTATCGATGGAAAGCCGGCTGACGCCGTTAAGGGCATGATCGCCATAAAGCGTTTCGGCTTTGGCGATAAATGGCTGGCCATCCGCCGTTCCATGCAGCAGTGCTTCAGCGCCCAGCGGCTCCACAAGGTCAATGCTGCAATGGAGAACCTCGCGGCCATCGCTATCTTCCACCGACATGATTTCCGGCCGCAGGCCGAGCTTGACGGCCTGTCCTCCGGTTGCGTTCTTCGCGAAGGCATCGGGGATGCTGAAGCGCTGCCCGGAGCCGCCCGTGAGCCTGACCTTCACGGTGCCATCCTGCTTTTCGATGGTTCCGTCGAGTAGGTTCATTGGTGGCGAGCCGATGAAGCTTGCGACAAATGTGTTCGCCGGTTCGAGGAAAACCTCCATTGGCGAGCCGACCTGTTCGATATGGCCGCCATTCATGATGACGATGCGGTCGGCAAGCGTCATCGCCTCCACCTGGTCGTGGGTCACGTAGATGCTGGTGGCCTGCATCCGTTTGTGCAGCAGCTTGATCTCGGCGCGCATATGGGTGCGCAGCTTGGCGTCAAGATTGGAGAGGGGTTCGTCGAACAGGAAGATTTTCGGTTGGCGCACGATGGCGCGGCCCATGGCGACGCGCTGGCGCTGGCCACCGGAAAGATCGGCCGGCTTGCGGGCCAGATATTCGGTAAGTCCCAATATCTGTGCGGCTTCCGCAACGGCCTTGTCGACGACGGCCCGTTTCTCGCCCCTGACGCGCAGGCCGAACGCGATGTTCTCGGCCACGCTCAGATGGGGGTAGAGCGCATAGTTCTGGAATACCATGGCGACATCGCGGTCTTTCGGCGCGACCTTGTTGACCACCCGGCCGTCCATCGAAACGGTGCCGTCCGAGATGTCCTCCAGTCCGGCGAGCATACGCAGCGTGGTGGATTTTCCGCATCCCGAAGGACCAACGAGGACAACGAATTCCTGCGGCTGTATGGAAAGAGTGATACCGTGGACGACCTCGAGTGCGCCATAGCGCTTGACGACGTCGTTGATTTGAACTGCAGACATGAAAGGCCCCTCCTCAAAAGCCTCGTATGGTCAGTCAGGCGTCTTCGACCCCCGCGATGCGCGCTTCCTCGTGACGCGCGTGTTGACCTGCTCGATGAAGGTCCAGATCTTCGGGTTCTTGGAGAGTTCTGCGATTTTGGTTTCGAGTGACCCGAGATGGCGCTGGACGGCTTCGCGTGCCGCCTCGACGTCGCCTGACTCGATTCCATCCACGATTGCCTCGTGCTCCTCGATAACCTTTTCTGTGCGTCTGACCGCAAATACGCGTTTCAGATGCCGCATACGGTCCATTTCGCCCTTGGCCTGGTTGACCACGCTCCAGACGCCCGGAAGGCGCGCGGCTGCAAAGATGGTCTTGTGGAATTCCTCGTCAAGCAGGAAGAAATTCGTGAATTCTTCGTCTTTTGCAGCAATGCGCTGATTTGAGAGGCAGGTCTTGAGGCGCGCGATATCTTCAAGCGAATGGCGCTTCGTAGCCTCTATGACCGCGCCCTCTTCCAGTTTGAACCGTATGAAGCAGGCTTCCATGTACCGCTGCACATCGATCGGTGAGATGTATGTACCACCCTGTGGAACAACGGTGACGAAGCCCTCTTCCGACAGGCGGATGATCGCTTCGCGTACAGGCGTTTTGCTGACATTCAAAAGTGCGGCGATCTCTTTTTCCGACAGTGCTCGCCCAGGAAGCAGCTTGACTTCCACAATGAGCTTGCGAAGCAGCGCATGGATCCGATTGGTCATGTTGCCACCCTCCGGCAATTCGTCGGGAGTGACCAACTCGGACAGGGGCAGGGATGGAAACTCGAGGGACTCAGACATATCAAATCCATAACTGAGATATCAGAAGAGTTTCTGACATATCGGAATGCGAAATTTCTGTCAAGCGGTCAGTTTGCCGCGATATCGGCCCAAAGGACGAAGTGCAGTGCTTAGCCGGTTCGAGGAGCGAAATGGCTGGAACGAGGTAAACTTCGTGAAAGTGCGCGCAAGGGCACGATCTAAACCGACCCTGGCTTTACCGGAGACAGTTTGATTTAAGTTATGTGCTGGTGCGTCCAGCATGGCGTGATATCGTCCTTCGGCCACGGCCGGAGGGATGTTTCCGATGGCTCCAGAAGGGGCTTCGGACGTGGCGGTTTGACCCCATGGACGATGACGAATCGGAGAAGAGAATGAGAAACGCAGAGCGAGCAGGTCCGCTTCGGTATCTTGAGGTGTCGGCCATCGGCAGTTTTTGCTCTGCATTTTTGAATTTCGGGGTGGCGATGGCAATGCCGGCGGACATGACGGCGGAGCGCCTTCTCAATATCTGTGAAGCGCCCACCATGCAGGCCGCGATGATCAAGGGTGACGAACTTGGCTGGCCGCGGCTCACCGCTGCGGAAACGGAGGAATGGCGTCGTAGTTTCGTCGCCTATAACGGGGGTTCGGTGGTGGTCGTGGGCTGGCGGGGCGAGAACGCCGGCAGAGCCGAGTCATTGTCTTTTTGGGTTGCGACTGGTCCAAACGGACACAAGGCATGCGCCTATTCCACGGCAAGGCCTGCCGGTTTTCTGGATGCCTTGTCGGAGCGGCTTGGTGCACCGGATAATCTCGACAAAAATGACGCGATAGAAAGTACGACAGCCTGGTGGAAACGAGGTGCGGTCGAGTATTCTTTTGTCCAGATCGGCTCATCCGCTGTCGTCAATATCGGCTCAAGTCAGTGAGGTAGTGGCATAAACTTCAGGTAAATTGTCGCATAATCCGACAGGCCGCTTCCCGTGGAACTTAAGATTGTCAGCCGAGCTGGCGCTCAATTGCGACCTTGTCGAGGACCGACCAGACCCTGCGGATTTTTCTGTGCTTAAATTCGTAGAACACATGCTCGCAGAATTGAACGCGCCGGCCATTGACCGGAAGGTTCATGAAGATGGATTTGGGCGTACAGTCAAAAAACAGCCGGGCGGCAAGCCGTGTCGCGTTGCTGACAAGAATCTCGGCCTCAAATCGCAGGTCGGGAATGTCGGCAAAGTCCTTGACCAGCATATCGCGATAGCCCGACAGGCCGAACGGCCGGCCATTGTGTTCGACATTGTCGTCGACGAAGGTGCCGAGTTCATCGAAGGCTTGGTGATTAAGGGAGTCGAGGTAAGCGAGATAGATGTCGTTGAGTGTTTGCAAGTTGTCTTCCTCTACAAGTATGATGTGTGCTGCCCGCAACTCTGGAGTTACCGGATCATACTGTTGCAGGTCAAACTGTGATGAGCTCGCACCTGCCATCATCTAGCCGGTAAAACCCATCCTGCGGAACGGGTAGCTCGAGTATTTCCTGCTTTAAAAGCCCGAGAAAAACACCCCGAAGGATCCGCCCGAACAGACCATGGGAAATGGCGATGGTCGGATGCCGGACATCCAGGATCCATGACGTCGCGCGCTTGCAGGCATCATCAAAACTTTCGCCATCTGGTGCCCTGAAATACCAGTCGAACGCAGTGGACCCGTCAAGATGGCCGGGAAACTCGTTGTCGATTTCAAAACGCGTCAACCCGTCCCAGGACCCTGTCGTGACCTCAACCAGTCGGTCATCTTCGATATACGGGAGCGGCAGCTTCGCCTGTACCCGTTCTGCCGTTTGTCGCACGCGCCCGAGCGGACTGATCTGCATCTGGAACAACTGGTTATCTTTGTTGAGTGCGTCGCGGAACAGGCGAGCAACCTGGTCCGCCTGTTCAACGCCCCGTGGCGTCAAGGGTGAATCCAATTGCCCCTGAAACCGGCCAAGAGAGTTCCAGAGAGTTTCGCCGTGGCGAAGGAGGTAAATGGTCGGTAGAGCCACGCTTGTTTCATCCTGCACGTTCGTTATCGATTGCTGTCACCCGGAAGCATCAATACGGAAACGTCCCGATTGCAGCGCATTGATGGCCGACTGCAAAGCCTGATCCGTGTCCTTGCCTGACACTGGCAGGACATGGCGCTCAAAGGCGCCGAGATCGGCGAACTGGGAGTGAAGATCGGCGACCACCAGTGGATCCTGAGGCTGTCGCCACCCCGGGCCAGACAGCGCTCGATCGCCTCAGCCGCTGTCGTGCGCAGCACAATGTAGTGCAGCGGCCGGGCAAGTGCCGTAAAGGCCGGCAGCCAGTCCGGTCGGACGACGCCGTCAAGGATGACGAAGTAGCCCTCCTTGGCGTAACGACCGGCAACATCGGCGGCGATCTGCATGATCATGCGGTTCTGCTGATGGGATTGCGGCAGCCATGGATCGATGCGGCCGTGCTTGATATATCCCCACAGATCATCGCTGTGAAAATGCACCTTTGGAACGCCGGGAAGGTTCGCTAGCGCTTCGGCGATTGTGGATTTGCCAGAGCCGGGGTGCCCGGAGAGAAGAAGGATATTACCGCCAAGATCGTCGGTCATGTTCATTCACTGACGTTGGGCATGCGTAAAGCGGCTAATGATGTAATCATTCGTCTGTCGACGTTACCACCCTGGTGTTTCCTATCTTGGCTCGCAGGCAAATGAGGCCCCCTATCTGGCAAAGCTTATCACAAGATAAGCAGACGCCAGAAGCAGGGTGACGATTGTAAAGAATATCAGACCTGCCGCCAGTTCATCGAACCGGCCGTCGCGTCCATTGCGGTCCCAGTCGTAAGCCATAGCCAACCTCCATCGTTGCTGTAAGGGAAGGGTGGTCCCGTATGGTTAACGAAAGCCTAATAGCGGCAGGCTGAATGTTTCCGGTATGATCTGATATCTGGGTCGTAGCGACCGTTTTCGTAACGAGACGAGTTGCAAAGGAGGCACAGAAGTAATACC